>Ga0163200_1000608_pt1 | contig 14865 bp, 15 predicted proteins | sample PL_2010_200m_FD_113535 | JGI IMG/M metagenome (GOLD analysis project Ga0163200, IMG submission 113535) | Freshwater microbial communities from Powell Lake, British Columbia, Canada to study Microbial Dark Matter (Phase II) - PL_2010_200m | ecosystem: Environmental > Aquatic > Freshwater > Lake ... | reverse complement strand
GCGCGGATGAGCTTTGTCGGCGAAATATTCGTGGCCGCCGTTGTCGCCGGTGAAGAAGATGAACGTTTTGTCGGCGATGCCGAGTTCCTTGAGCAGGCCGCGGATTTCGCCGAGTTCGCGATCCACGAGGTTGACCATCGCGGCGTAGATCTTGGCGTCGTCCGTCCACGGTTTGTCCTTGTAGAGCGCCCACGACGGATCGTTTTTCGGCAGGCCCCACCGGCCGTGCGGCGGCGTCCAGGCCATGTAGGCGAAGAACGGCCGGTTCTTGTTGGCGCGGATGAACTGTTTGCTTTCCTCGAAGATGCGGTACTGGCTGAATGTCTGGCCTTCGTGCGGGTCGCCGGTGTTGCCGGCGAGCGGGACTTCCTCGCTGTTGCGGACGAGGTAACGCGGGAAGTAGGTGTGCGCGTGGACCTGATCGTAGTAGCCGAAGAAAACGTCGAAGCCGTGTTTTTCCGGCACGCCGGAGGTGCCACGGCCGCCGTTGCCCCATTTGCCGAACCCGCCGGTGGCGTAGCCGGCGCGTTTGAGCACGGAGCCGATGGTTTCCTCGCCGGGCAACAATGGGTCGAAGCCGCCGTTGTTGCGGATGGTGGTGTGGCCGGTGTGTTTGCCGGTCAGCAGCACGCAGCGGGTCGGCGCGCATACGCTCGACCCGGCCAGGAATTGCGTGAACCGCGTCCCCTCGGCGGCGAGCCGGTCGATGTTCGGCGTGCGGAATTCAGGATGCCCCATGTGCGACAACTCGTAGTAGCCGAGTTCGTCAATGACGAAGTAGATGATGTTCGGCTTGTCGGCGGCGGAGCAAGGAGAGAGCAGGTTCGCCAGCATCCACAGCGACGCGGTGAGGATGGATTGCAACTTCATGGCCGTCCTTTTACCTGAAAGGCGGCCTCTGTGGCAACGCCGTATCGAAGAGCGGGTCGCCGTTTTGTTTCAACCACGTTTCGAGCGCGGCGCGCAACTCGGCCACTCGCGCGGCGTGTTCGGGCTGCGACGAAAGATTGTGCAGCTCGTCTGGATCGTTGGCGAGGTCGAAGAGCTGTTGCTGCGCTGCCTTCGGGTAGAGAATCAATTTCCAGCGATCGGTGCGGATCATCCGTTGCGTGTCGGTGAAGTAGCCGATCAGGTGTGGATAGACCGAGTCGGCCTTGCCCGTCAGCACGGGAACGAGGCTCTTGCCCTGAACCGTTTCGGGAACCGTCACGCCGGCCAGCTCGCACGTCGTCGGGAACAGGTCGCGCAGGTAACACTGCGCGGCAACGCGGCGGTTTTGCGGGATGCCGGGGCCACGGATGATCAGCGGCACGCCAAACGTGTGCTCATAGAGATTCTGTTTGCCGCGCAGGCCGTGGCTGCCGATGGCGAGGCCCTGGTCGGTCGAGAATATAATGATGGTGTTCTCGGTCTGCCCGTTGTCGCGCAACGCGGCGAGGATGCGGCCGATCTGTTCGTCCATGTGCTCGATCACAGCGTAGTAGGCCGCCAGTTCCTCCCGCACGTCGCGCGGCGTGCGCGGCCATGGCCAGAGCAACTCGTCACGGCCACGAAGATTGCCGTGATCGAAGGGATGTTCCGGCAGAAAGTTCGCCGGCAACGGAATCTTCTGCGGATCGTATTTCCCGGCGTAACCGGGCGGGAAGTGTAGTGGATCATGCGGCGCGCTGAAGTTGAGGTGCAGGAAAAACGGCTCGGCGGATTTGCGGTTGATCAACTCAATGGCCGCGTCGGCGAACCGCCGGCTGATGTCGGGCGTGAGACCGACACCTTTCTCCGGCTCCGCGCTGCCGTCGTCGGTCTTGAACGTCCAGCCGCGATAGCCGGTGACTTCGCGTCCGTTCCAGTCGCGCGGCAACGTCTGCTCCTTGCCGCCGCCACCGCCGGTGTAGAGGCCGCGTGTTTCCTCGTAGCCGCGCGTCTTCGGCGTGCCATCGTTGTGCCACTTGCCGACATACCACGTGCGGTAGCCCGCCTGCCGCAACGTGTCGGCCCAGAACGCCAGCCCCGGCTTGAGCCTGCCAGCGCCGTAGGGCACGCCGTTGCGGAAACTGCAGACGCCGGTGAGGATCTCCGCGCGACTGGCGAAGCAGATCGGGTAGGCCGCCGCCGCGCGCGTGAACGCCACGCCGCCGCTGACGAGGCTGTCGAGGTGCGGCGTGCGGATGACGCGATTGCCCAGCGCATGGATGGTGTCAGGCCGCTGGTCGTCGGTGATAATGACGAGGAAATTGGGTTTGGCCCCGTATGCGGAGAACGCCGCGAACAGCAACAGCAAGAAAATGACGGGCTTCATGCAGCGCTTTTTAACCCGGCAGACCAGGCTTGTCGAGGCAACTCAGCTACGCCTTCCCGGTTCGGCGGTGGTCCCTGACCGCGCCGCGGCCTCCAAAATCTTCCTCACAACCTGCTGTTCAAAGGATGATACCTCGTAGTACGAGGTATCATGCCGTTTCGGTGTTGGTGTCTCGCTGCCGAGTCTTCCACCGACAGTGCCTGCGGATGATATATCGCGCCGCGATATATCGGTATTGGCCGCTGTGCAGTGTTCCGGTTTTGTTCCGGACAAGCAGACGAACCACGATTGACGAACACCGAACACACAGAACCATCCAGAAAACGAGATGCCGACGAACTCGGCAATTGCCGGAGAGCTACAAAAACGGTACACAGTCGCCATGCACAAGAGCTTCGTCGCGGCGTTTCTCCTTGCTGCCCGCGTCGTCACGGCGCAATACAACGTCGTCTGGGATTCGCCCAGCGCCGATTGTCACGGCTCCATGCCGCTCGGCAACGGTGACATCGGCCTCAACGCCTGGGCGCAGACCGACGGCAAGCTCACCTACGAAGTCACTCCGAAGAAACGGCGCGATGACATCGTCATAACAGCACAATGAGATACCTGCTCATCTTCGCCTTCGCCACGACGGCGGCTGCGTTGTCGCCGGGAGATCAGGCGCTTCAAAAACTTCTCGGTGAGAAGGCGCACACCGTCCTGCTCTGGCCCGACAAGGCGCCGGATGAGCCGCGACCCATCGGCGAGGAGACCGTCACGCCATCGGAGAAGAAGGAGAAGACGCTCTTCGTCCGCAACGTGACCCAGCCGACCATCACGATCCTTGCGCCGGTAGGCGCGACGAACGCCACGCCTGCCGTCGTCATTTGTCCCGGCGGCGGCTACGGCGGGCTGGGCATCGAGACCGAAGGTGCCGACATCGTGAAGTGGTTGAACGCGCACGGCATCGCCGGCATCGTCCTGAAGTATCGAGTGCCGAAACGACATCAAGGTTTCGCGCAACATCATCACGCGCTTCAGGATGCCCAGCGCGCGTTCGGCCTGATCCGCCAACACGCCGGTGAATGGAACATTGACCCGAAACGGGTGGGCATCCTCGGCTTCAGCGCCGGCGGCCATCTCGCCGCGACGCTGTCGAACAATTACGACAAGCGCATCTATTCGCGCGTGGACGTCGCTGACGATCTGAGTTGCAAGCCCGACTTCGCCGTGTTGATTTATCCGGCGTACCTGACGGAGCCGATTGATTCCGATACGCTCGACAAGCTGCAGCGCGACGACCAGATGTCGCGCGCCGGCACGCCGCCGACGTTCATCGCGGTGGCGCAGGCCGACAAGTTCGCCCGCGGCGCGGCGGCCTATTTTATGGCGTTGCGCCGCGCGCGCGTGCCGGGCGAGCTGCACATTTATGACGGCGGCGGCCACGGGAACGGGTTACGGGCCGCGCCGTTGTCGGAATGGGCGCCGACTTGCATCCGCTGGCTCGACTCGCTCTGGAGGACACCATGATGAAACGTCTTCTACAGGGATTGACACGACCGCCTTTTCAAAGGATGCAGCAGATTCACGAGCGGTTGACGCGCAAGACCTACCCCAACTGCCAGACGCTGGGCGCGGACTTGGAGGTATCGTACAAGACGATTCACCGGGACATTGACTTCATGAAGTACCGGTGGAATCTGCCGATTGAATTCGACCGTGAGCGGAATGGGTATTTCTACACCGAGCCGGTCCGCGCCTTTCCCACGATGCAGATCACCGAAGGCGAACTGGTGGCGTTGTTGGTGGCGCAAAAGGCGCTGGCACAGTACAAGGGAACGCCGTTTGAGCAGCCGCTGCACGCTGCTTTCAAAAAGCTCACCGACGGCTTGAGTGATACCGTGGCGTTTTCTTGGAGCGACCTCGACCGTGCCATCTCGTTTCGGGCCATTGGGGCCACGGTGGCCGACTTGGAGTTGTTCAGAGAGGTCAGCCGTGCCGTGTTACGCTCACAGGAACTGGAATTCGAGTACCGGACGTTGCGCAGCACGCGCCACGAACGCCGTCGTGTCCAGCCGTACCACCTCGCCTGCATTGAGAACCAATGGTACTTGTTCGCCTTTGACCTCGACCGCCAACAGATGCGCACGTTCGTGCTCAGCCGTATGCGTAACACCCGCAATACCGGTAAACGGTTTCGTCGCCCGGCAGGGTTCTCCCTCACCGAACATTTGCGCGGCAGCTTCGGCGTCTTCAAGGGAAGCACACCGCAGAAAATCCGCATCCGGTTCGATGCGTGGACCGCGCAACTCATCCGCGACCGCCAGTGGCACCCGTCGCAGAAGATCACGGAACTCCCCGACGGCGAACTTGAACTCGCCCTGCAACTCACCAGCTTCGCCGAGATTCACCGCTGGATACTGAGTTGGGGCGAACACGCGCGGGTCATTGCTCCGAAGAGTTTGGTTCGCGTGATGCAAGGGACACTACAGGAGATGGAGAAGTTGTACCGCTAGGACTGCGGTTGTCCCAGCCTGCTGATAGAATTGGCGGCATGAAACTAAAAACCAAATTCAACAGATGGTATAACATCAACAACCTCTGGGATGTCATGGCGGTTCTGACCCAACTCGGATGGCGGGAAGAGGATGACGATTCCCTGATATGCGACAACGGGCCGCACGGGTTCGTGCAAATCGCCAAGTGGCGACCCGGTGAGTACATCTTCGAGTTTTGCGGCGGCGGCGACCCAACCTGTCCGCAGCGTGGTTTGTGGCGCGCCCTGCGCGACCAAACTCCGGGTGACATCGTTGACCATCGCTGTTTGGACAAGGGACAGCTTGACTTGCATCAGAACGATCTTCTCTCTTGCGGTGAGGTTTTGGATCTCCTCACCGCGATTTGGCACGGACAGCCGGGACCGCGTCACCTGTACTGGCGGAGCTTGGCTTCCGAGATGAAAGAGCTTATTCAGTTCAACGATAACAAACACGGGAGAATGACTTTTTGCGAGTGAGTTCAGTGAAAGTCGAAAATCCAGGAGACTAGAATGATAACCTATTCCCACTCCAGAATTGGCACGTTTGAATCCTGCCCGCAGAAGTTCAAGTTCCACTATGTGGACCGCATCAAGGGCGACATCGAATCCGTGGAGGCATTCGTCGGCTCCCGTGTCCACGAGGCGCTGGAGAAACTCTATGACCTCGTCCGCAACGGACGCATCCCCGAGGAACAACTCATTCTCGATTACTACGAGAAACAGTGGACAGACAATTGGAACGACGGCGTCCGCATCGTCAAGCCAGACTTGAAAGCAGAGGACTACCGGAACGTGGGGCGGAAGTGCGTCCAGCAGTACTACCGTCATTACCACCCGTTCAACCAAGCCGTGGTGGTCGCGCTGGAAATGAAAGTTCCCATCAGTCTCGATCCAGAGGGACAGTTCAAGATGATCGGCTTCATTGACCGCGTGGACAAGGTTGGCGACGGCGTCTTTGAGATTCACGATTACAAGACCAACCAGTCGTTGCCCTCACAGGAGGACAAAGACCAGGACCGGCAACTGGCGCTCTACGAAATCGGGCTGCGCGACTACTTCGGTGGCGTGAATCGAGTGGCGCTTGTCTGGCACTATGTGCGTTTTGACCACGAAATCCGCTCGCAGCGCACCGAGCAGGAATTGGATGAACTCCGCGCCAAGATGATTGCCAAGATCAAGGAGATTGAAGTCGCCACCGCCACCGGCAACTTCCCGACTCGCGAATCCAACCTCTGCAACTGGTGCGAACACCGCCCCATCTGCCCAGTATGGAAGCATCTCTATCTCGTCGAGGAAAAGGCCGCGCAGCCCGAACCGCTTCCCGATGACGGCACCGTCTTGGTCAACCAACTGGCCGACCTCGACCGTCGGCGCAAAGAATTCAGTCGTCAGGCTGACGAATTGAAAGCCGAACAGGATCGCATCAAGGAAACCATCATCCGGTATGCTCGTGCTAACGGTATTGAACGTGTCTTCGGTGCTGACCGTCAGGCAACTGTCACTTGCAAGACCGACTGGGCCATCCCGACCAAGAGCGGTCAGCCTGACGAACACGAACAGATGCTGGCTCTGCTGCGGCAGTCACCGGTTTGGGCGGAACTCACCGACTTCTCCGCCGCAAAACTCAAAGACCTGCTCGACAAACCTGAAGCGGATTCCCTGCGCACCCAGCTTGCCGCACTGGTCAAACGGGAAGAAGAATGGCGCGTGTCACTCCGAAAGAAGCGGGACGAGGAGTAGGTGCGGGCGCTTGTTCTTGCCGACATTGACGACCTGCACTGGCGACACGGTTCTGGTCAAGCCGACCTGATCTTGGCCTTGGGCGACACCGCCGACAACCTGATACTGGAGGCGTGGGAAGCGTTTGGTGCTCCGCCTGTTTTCGCCGTCAAAGGCAATCACGATGCACCAACACCATTCCCGGAGGGCATCACCGACCTGCATCTGAAGGCGGTCGAGTTCGGTGGCCTTTGCTTCGGTGGGTTCAACGGTTCATGGAAGTACAAGCCGCGGGGGCATTTCCTGTACGAACAACATGAAGCCACAAATCTCCTGAAAGGCTTCCCTCCCGTGGACGTATTCGTATCCCACAACAGCCCGCGCCATGTGAACGACAAGGAAGATGAGACCCACTACGGCTTCGAGGCCCTCAATGCCTATATCGAACGTCACCAGCCACGCCTACTCCTCCACGGTCACCAGCATGTGAACAAAGAAACACAGGTGGGAGCCACAAAGATCATCGGGGTGTACGGCCATCGCGTGCTTGAGATCGGCTGACTTGCGCGCGTGTTCTTCCGCAATAAGCCAGATGTGATGTGCTCATTGAGCGGCATCAATCAACACTTTTACTGCCGCAAGCGCACTCTGGCTCAGACGGGAGGATAAATCCGCTTCATTACTTAGCAATGGCACCAATGGTGTACCCAGTGAAACAGCAAATCGATTTCTATTTATGGGATGTGGTCTTATTCGACACCACTCGTATCCCTGTGGGTCTTTGAACAATTTGGGCAACGCGTTAAATGTAGATTCAGCCACATCACCACGGTCAAACACCAATTCCACAACCAGTGCTTCGTATCCTGCCACGTCGAATCTTTCAGAATCAGAAGGCACAAGATAATCAGCACGGACAAGCGCAGGTTCCACATACAAATGCAGCCATTTAGCACCTGATCTCGCATAAGCCTGCTTCCCTTTGTGCGAGCGGTCTTGCACTCTCAGACCCCGTTCTGATAAGGCCGCTTTAACTGGATCAAGCAGACGGCCAAATTGTTTCTGAACTTGTTGGTTTTCTGGGATCTCACGGTCACCAAACAATCGACGCCATTCGGATGTAATTGTAGTCGGTGCCAACCCGAGTTCACGCATATAGCCACGAAAATATTCACGTAACTCACCAAAGCCGTGCGGTGCCTCAGTACGTCTTGGCAGTGCGCGGTAAACATCCTCCCAATGATAATAGTGTCGGCCAACAGGTCGAATGTAGTCTGCGTTATCAAGAACTTCGGAGGCGATGGTTTGGGTGCGGCGACTAATCAGCGCAACTTGCCCACGAGCGAGGTACCGCTGCAATTGGGTTTCATCAAGCGGAGCATCAAACTTGTGTTCGAGATAGAGTGAAAACCCTTCGGCTAAATCTAGTCGAAGATCTGGACGCCCCTCGTCAAACGACACTTGGGTCGCCACTCCCGTGACCTCGACATCTTCGCGTTTCAATAACAACCGGGCAACAGCACTGGCTGAGGGCAAATCTGCGGCAAAGAAAAATGCCAGTTGTTCCGTGAACAAATTCTCCCACCCGGTGCCAAAGCGGCGCTCAGCAGAACCGACTACTTTTTCATGATAAGAAATGAAGAGATTAAGTGCGCTATTCACAATGGTTGCCGCTTGGTTCTCGGCGTTCTTCCTTCATAGGTTAGTCAGGCTCTGCATCGCGGGCAAGCCTGTCAAGTTGTCGCCGTGCTTCCGAAATCCAAGGATCGGCCGGGGATGAGTCTGATTGCAGAAGGGAACTGTAGAAAATCTGTTTCACTGGTACGTCTCTCACTAGGTGGGCTAGTGTGGAGTCACCATCCGACATCTGAAGTAGTCTCCTCCAGTTCGTTCCTTCTGCCGCCTTCATCAAGCCGTCCAACCGGAGATGAACCATCCCTGTGATCAGGTCAATACTCTGAATCCAACTGTTCTTGTGTTGAAAGGGCGTTGGCCCCTCTTTAGGCACGAGGATCAAATGACAGACCTCATCAAGGCCGAAATAATCGAACGCGTAAGCTGCCAAGGTTAGGTATTTAAGAAGTTGCTTCTCGCCATACTTGTGGTCGGATTTATTGCCGCGCACTTTCATTTCCACCATCACTAATTCTTTGTCACCGACAACCAAGAGATCGGGTTGGCCAAATGCGCCATCTGTTCTTCGTCCATCAATGCAACCGTTTATCCGAGCAATGTACAGGCGGGAAGTCGTAAGCGTTTGATTGAGAAAGGGGGCAAAAAGGGCTGCACAACGTTCAGGACCCGCGAGCGCACACGCAAGGCAAAGACGTGCATTTAATAAGGTTTCCACTCGCAGCCATCGCTTCAACAGGGCTTCTGGGTCAGCTCTCTTGTCGGCTCCGGAAAGGATAATGACTCGTCGGAGTGCTTCTTCAACCGGATCAATGCCCCGGCGGATCATGTCAGCAATCTTTGGGGGGCTGAATTCGGCATCAAGGGCTACAAAATCAGCTTTTCTAAATTTACCAAGTCCTTTGAAATGAGATGCTTTCCAGAAGAAGTCCATTAAGAGACTAGCAACACCCCATTGTCCAGCCAACGAAGGAATTACCGGACAGAGATCAAGGTGGGCGTTTCGTCTTAGGCCTGTGTACAAATGCTTCTTCGATTGTTTCATAATAGCGCACCGCCGTTCTTGCTTTTCAAGCAATGGTATGACCACTCAACAATCACGAATTCTGCGCTTGGACAAAGCTCAGAAGCCACGCCGAGCCATATCCACTGGGCTGGCTTCATCGTGTCTCTCGGTCCCTTTGACTCGATGAACAAAAGCTTGTTGCCTTGCCACGCCAAGATGTCCCAAAAGCCTTTTCGCCTGCCAACCTTCTGGACGATCTTGTCGAAGAGTTTCTTCTGTTTGTCGGGAAGTGGTTCTGGCTTCGTCAGGACAGGCAAGCCTTTCATAAAACTGCGACTGAAGTTGTTGACCCACCTACACTCCCACCCTTGTTTCTGGAGCAGGCTGAGAATGGCTACTTCAGCGATTGTGCCCTTGTGGTTGAGCGGGTCCATGACTTCCGGCTTGCTTGTCCACGTGGGGGGAACGCTCCGACCTTCCCACCAATGTTTTCCGGTCCACCGGCGAAATTCGAGGTGTATGCGTTGCAGTTTGCACTCCTCGAACCGCGTCACTCGTGAAAGCTCCGTTTTGAAAAGCCGCTCGCCCATAGAACTCCTTTCAGTTTCCGTTGACATTCAATACCCAAGCACTCCTACACAATCAATTTAATTCCCTCCGCATGATGGCACTGAGGTCGTAGGTGTTTTGCCATACTTAGCTTCGATTTCCTCTCCGAACATCTTGTGAAACTTGTTCCATAATTCTTCCGGCATCTCGGCACCTTTGTCGCCGCCGGTGTCGAGCCATTGTTGGCACTCGTCAAGAACGGCTTGCTGCTCCGGGGTGTTGACCGTCTTCGGGGATGACGAAGCCACAAGCAGCGTCTTCATTTCGTCGCTCATCTTCTGAGCGTAGCCAAGCAACTTTTCGGCGTGGAACATCAGCGCCCTGTACTCAACTTCGGTCTCCTTGAAGTCACGGGCGCGGGTCATGCACATACCAGCCCGTCCAATCACCGTTCCGAGCTTCGTGTTCAACGATGCGAGATACGATCCCTTCGGGTGCTTCTGGTTGAAGTCATTCCAATTCATTGCCAGCCCTCCTTGGTTGTTCATGCGCGCATCGTACCAAAGCCGCAGGGACAAAGGCTGTCCCAGCCAGCATTTTTTGTGGACAGTGAACGGCGACGAGATTGTGGTCTCAAACATGGACTGGCCGTTCCCCGGCTTCAAGAACACCAAGGGCACCTCCGGTAACTGGTTTTTTGGTGTAGGCCGCTTCTGCGAAGCGGCAAAATCCTTCGAGAAATCGCCCCGACACGAGTGTCGGGGCCTACAACGGTTTGCGAGTTACCGGAGGTGTCCCCAAGTATCAGTTGCCCGCAACGCTCTCAGTGGTGAAGATTCCCAAGCCCGCGCCTGAGAAGAAGAAACGTTGAAACGATTGTCGGGCGAACCGCAAAGTCCACCGCCACCGTGAGGTTTGGTGTCAGCATTTTCATTGCCTGCGTGCGCCAACATTCCGCGGTTCCGCCGAAATGATCTCGTGGTCCCGTTGCTGCAGCCAAGTCAGGGCGTCGCAGACGAATTTTTCAATCGTCGCCCGCGGCTGACGATCGTGCGCGCTATCGTACCACAAGAGTTGCTTGGGAGAACCGGCCGCCTCATACAAGGCGTCCACCCCCGACCGGGGAATCAACTCGTCGTTGTGGGCATTCTGAAAAAGCAAGGGACGCGGCGCGATCTGGCCGACATGCCAAATCGGGTCAACAGGCCGCAGCAGCGATGCCCCCACCGGTGCCGCCGCTTTCAGCCATGAAAACCGGGGTATCTTCTTTCGATAAGGGGTGTCAGCGACCATTTTCTGCAGATCGCCGCCGCTCAGGGTGAACACGGCGGCTTTGAAGCGCGGATCATAGGCCACGGACGCGCAGCCGGTCATGGCGCCGAAGCTGGCCCCCCACAGGTAAATGCGTTGCGGGTCAATATCGGGACGCTTCTCCACCACGTCGGCCAGCCGGCGCGCCTCATGCACCGTCAGCAGGATGCGCCGGCGGAGCGCCACGAGTTGCTGCCAGGAATTCAACCTTTGCTGGCGGCGTTTGCCGCGACCGAGCTGCTCCGGTACGAAGAGCGCAAAGCCCGACTGCGTGACGCCTTCAGCGAGTTCGTCGGCAAACTTCATGTTCATACCGATGCCGTACAGGAGAATGATCGCCGGGGAGCGTTTCGCGCCGTCAGAGGGAATCATGGCGAGCACGGGGACCTGTTCGCCGGGACATCCTTCAAAGGTGAACTCCTCCCGAACGTAACCGGGTTTGTTTTCCAGAGTGATCGTCTTGACGTTCAGCGGTGGCCGGCTGTCATATTCCCGGAGGGCGCAAAAAAACCGATGGTCCCAGATGCGCTTGGCCGCCACCATCCCCGCCATGCACGCGAGGCAGATCAGCCCGGCAACAACCAATTTTCTCCCGAAAAGAAACCTCATCACGGGGGCAATGGGGTCACTTCTGTTTTTGAGATTCAGGGTTCACGGAGCTGACCCCCTGCCAGACATTGAGGGCGGCACGATAGAGGGTCTCGGGAGTCCAAGCGCTGGTTGAGGGTGTCGGGGCGCTGCTGCCGACACAGGCGACGCAGAATGTCAGTTCGCGGGCGCTGTTTGCGGGCAGGCGGAGGTGGTACTCCACTTTGTCGGTGGGAAAAAGGGATTGGTCTTTGGGACCGCCGACATCAACATAGTAGGTCGCAGCCGAGTTCAAGCTGCCGGCAAGCACGTCTTCCAACTTCACCGTCGTCGCAGAGGGGTAGATCCAGATCGCGTTCAGGATCGGATTTCGGTCGGCTGCGCCGGCAGGGGTGCGGACGGTGATGTCGAGCTTGCCGTCGCGATTCTCGTCGCGAGCGTCGAACTGCAAGACACCGGGCTTGTGCCGGCCCCACTTGGCAATCGGATCCACAGTTTGCGGCGGCGCGCCTTCGACGTGGCAGACAAGGGGACGGATGCCAAGCTCTGTCGAATGGCTCTCGCAGAAACCGAGCACGACGTTGGCGGTGCTTCTCTTCGGCACGCTGAACTGATACCGGATCGTTCCGCCGTTGAGGGCGGCGCGGATGTTGCGGAAGGCCGGGTCGCACGCCCCGATGGGCTTGCCCCAGTTTGGCATCGAAGTGGCGTCGTCGCAGTAACCCCAGTCGCGCAACGGCACCTCACCGGCCTGCGGGGCCGGGCATGTCACCACGATCCGGTTGCCGAGCGCAACCGTGCGATTGCCGATGCGCGCCTTGGCCGGCAAGTCGAGGCCGAGTGTGATCGCGGCCGGTTGGCCCCGTGTTTCCTCGACGCGGACGGTGAGGACATCAACGCCAGCCGGCCAGACGGGCGCCCGGTAGGCGGTGAGGGTCAAGGTGACCGGGCCGCGTTGCGCGACGGCGCGGGCGGCAGGGATGAGTTGCTCCAGTTTGACGGCCTCGACGCGGATCGGGCCGGACTCCGGCACTGCGTTGCCGGTGAGTCGCACGCCGACTGCGCCCCAGTCTTCCACGAGCCGTCCGTCGGCCTCCATGCGCGACGGCGGAAAACCCGGGGACTGCAATTCGACGGCGCCGGCGGCAACCGGCAGCCACAGCAACAGCGCGAGGCAGCGCCGTGAGTTCATGCGGGAGCCTTTTCTCCGAAGGTGGAGTGTTCGGGCGAGTGGATGTGTTTGATGCCGTAGAGTTCGCAGAAGCCTTGCAGCGCGCGGCGGTGGTTGCCGAGAGTGACCACTTGGTGGAAGCCGAGCACGTCGCGGCAGTCTTCGATGTTGTCCATCCGCAGTTCGACCGAAGTGCGGCAACCGCCGGCTGGTGGCGTGTCAACGTTGATGACGACCTTGCCGGTGTCAACGATCAATTCGTTGGCGCTGGTGAATCGCACGAGGGTGACGGGTTCGTTGACGGGCCAGAGCACCTGCGTCGAGACGCCCAAGGCGGACTCGGAATGGTTGCGCAAGATGTAAGGCACCGGGCGTTTGTCGAAGCCCGCCAGCCGGGTGCCGGAAGTGCAATGGGAGGCGATCAGCGTGTTGTGGGCGGTTTCCGGGACGGGGTCGTTCATGTAACCGGGCCGGTCGAGCAGGTAGCTGGTCAACATCAACGACATCGCGCCCCACAGATCCGCCTCGCAGCCGGCGGTGACGCCGTGGTCTTGCAACATCGTCCACGCAAAACAGGGCGGTGTCGGCACGAGCTTGGCGCTGACCATGCCGAGGCAATCCATCGAGAGCGCGTTCGCTTTGTGCTCGGCCAGCAGCCGTTTGGCCGTGACGAAGCAACGGGCGGAGTTGAGCAAGTCGTTCGGTTTTGGCTCGACGATTCTGCGGGCGTGCCGGCGCATGTCGCTGGCCGCGTCGCGCACTTCCGCAGTGACCGTCTGTTTGTCGTAGGCGAGGTTAAACGTGTCGCGGGGCACAGCGCGCACTTTTGTGCCGAGCCGGTCGAGCACGGTTTCATTGGACTCGCTACGGCGAATCCAGAGCAGCCGCGTTTCCTCGAAGAGGCGTTTGGCGCGCACCATGCGCAAGCCTTCCTCGACCGCCGACCAATCAAGCGTTGACAGCACACGGACACCCGGCACCCGCGACGCGCGCCCGACATGGCCGGTGAACGCCGTGCCCACCGGCGCAAACACGATCAACGGGATACCGGTCTCCTTGACAATACTCTCCGCCCACGGCCAGCAATGTATATGCTGGAGCATGACCAGCAACCCGTGCGGCTTTTCGGTCTGGATTTTCTTAATCCACGCCGTCACGCCCGCGACGTCGTGGATCGGTTCTGCGGCCAGATCAGTGTGGATGCCGAGTTGCCGGCTGGATTTCGTCAGCAGGGCCCGGTACTCATTCTGATGTTTATCGAGGTCGTAGGTTGTGCCCGGCCACCCTAGCCAGTACGGGCGTGGCAACTCCAGAAACGCCGCGCCCACGCGCACGTCGGGCCGTGGCCGCAACAGGGCGGCGTCAATGTAGTCACCGGGCGCCGTCTGGGCCGCTTCCTTGGCGATGGCTTTGACGGCCGAACCAATCAGCGTCGTGCCGAGCGCCGATAACGACAGCACCTTCAGACAGTCGCGGCGTGAGACACAATGGTGGCAATTATGGATGGTGTTCATAGGGATTCCTCCGGAAGTTGCTCTCGCGTCGCATCAGTGGCGGCGCTAAATGTACAACTCGATTGTGAGTTTCTGGGGTGAACTCTTGAAACTTGGAAGTCGGTTGGTGTCTTGCCGAAAACAACCTGATGGCCTTGGTTCATGATTCCACGTCGCGCATTCTATGCCGGGTGCGGCCTGATGCAATCATTTTCCATCGTGCCGTTCGCCCGCCGATACACCAAACGCCAACTCACCCTTGCCAACGCCGTGTGACCAGCCCACAATTTGTATCGACAGCGAGACGGGACAACGTATCCTGAACGGCAGGAGCCAAACCATGAAGATCATTCGATTGTTGATTGTAACCGCACTGCTGGCGACCATCACCGCCGCCGCGGAAACCAAACCGATCCGCGTCCTGCTGACGTATGGTGGACACGGGTTCCAGCAGAAGGAGTTCTTCGCTTTCTGGGACGCGCTGCCGGGCGTGACGTACACGAAGTGCGAACTGCCAAAGGACGCCGACCTGCTCAAGCCGGGTTTGGAGAAAGAACACGACGCCATCGTGCTGTACGACAT
>Ga0163200_1000607_pt1 | contig 14890 bp, 11 predicted proteins | sample PL_2010_200m_FD_113535 | JGI IMG/M metagenome (GOLD analysis project Ga0163200, IMG submission 113535) | Freshwater microbial communities from Powell Lake, British Columbia, Canada to study Microbial Dark Matter (Phase II) - PL_2010_200m | ecosystem: Environmental > Aquatic > Freshwater > Lake ... | reverse complement strand
TTATATATGTTACCAGACGAAAACGTAACTGAACTACAAACATTAAAGAAATTTAAGCCTTATTTTGATTTTTGTGACGAATTATTACGACTGGCAATCGGAATGACCGAAAAAGATCATTTGAAAATACATGAAGCAGACCTCATATTTGCATTTGTAGCTTTAGGTTTATATTCAAAAGCATGTAAAACCTTTAGGGCAATACATATTTTGTGTGCCAAGCCATTAGGTGAAGACGCAAATACATTACTGCGTGTTTTAATGGAAACAAGTATTAATGTTTATTACATCGCTGCTGATAAAAAAGTAAGGTCACAGTTATTCATCGATAAGATGATAAAAAATTCTCATCGATTAGGTATGATAATTAAGCAAAACAAAAAGTTACGCTCCATGGGATTTATTCCAGAAGATGGCTGGGGCAAAGTTAAAGAAATGGTTGAAGAGATAAAGAAGAATACGCCTAAAGAAAGTTTTCTCAAAAAGCTAAAGAAGATCATAATCGAAAATATCTTAAAAGAAAAAATAATGAAAGTCTCTACATGGTCTGGAGAGTCGCTACAAAATATGGCCTATAAAACTGGATTAAGAGATATTTACGACCTTACCAATCCGTTAACATCTAGAGCAATACATAGTGAAGATATACCTGAGCATGTTGATTTTGATGAAAAAACAGGGATTTATCTAAAAATTGTTCCAGGAGATAAGTGGGTAAATCCTATTTTACCATCAGCGATTCTAATTTTCTTAAGCATTGTTGATAAAATCAATTCTTTATTTGAACTGGGCAAAGACAGAGAAATTGAAGTCTTTTTTGAGAAATTCAAGAAATTTCAAGAAGAAGGGTCTCAACCACTTTAAAAACTATGAAGTTAGCGCTTTACATTCGAGTTTCTACTGAGGATCAGGCCAAAGAGGGATATTCTCTTGAGGTGCAAAGAGAATATCTTGAATCTTTTGCTAAGCGCGAAGGTCTTGAGATATTCAAGGTTTATCAAGACGATGGCATAAGTGGTTATTCTACCGAGCGCCCTGCCTTGAAAGAACTCCTTAAAGCCGCTAAAGAGAAAAAATTTGATTTGGTTTTGGTTTACAAGATAGACAGATTTAGCCGCAATCTGAAGGATTTGTTAAATTTAGGGGATGAACTATCAACCTATGGCGTTGGGTTTAAATCTGCTACTGAACCATTTGATACTACTAATTCAGCAGGGAAGCTTATGTTCCAGCAGTTGGGGAGTTTTGCGGAGTTTGAGAGGAATAGAATTGCTGAGAGAGTATTTCCCGGTATGGTTAAGGGTGTTCAGCGAGGCAACTGGCAGGGCGCTCGGTATGCGCCTTATGGATATAAATACAACAAAGAGAAAAAACTTTTAGAGATAGGCGAAGAGGAATCAAAAATTGTTAAACTCATTTACACGATGTTTCTTTGTGATAAAAGTATCCGTGCTATTACCGAGTATCTTACTCGTAAAGGATACAGAAATAGTAAAGGTAACATATTTAGTACTAAGTTAATCGGTGATATCCTAAAAAATAGAATCTACACCGGAAAACTTGTCTGGAACGCACATTTTTACGATAAGACACAGAAGACAAAGAAAGGTTACAGATATATTAAAAACCCGCCTGAAAAAGTTATAATCTCGCAAGGTAAACACCAGCCCATAATTTTAGAAGAAGATTTTGAGCTTGTGCAAGAGAAGCTTAAAGTACGAAGGATTGAACAGAGAAGAAAGGCAAGCGATTATCCGCTTTCTGGGTTACTTTATTGCGCAAAATGTAATCATAAATATTTAGGCATTTCGTCTATTTCTAATCACCGCACCGGCGTTAAGAAAAGATGGTACCGGTGTATGGGGCCTTATAGAAGTTTTATCAGGTGTAAAAACAAGAGCGTGAAGGCCCAAGAAATTGAATCGGAAGTAGCGGAGATTTTAGAGACACTCCTTAAAAACGATAAGCTAAAAACGAGCCGATGGATGAACGTGACTCCTGCAAATTTTCCCCTTTTTGAGAAAACCTCAAAAACCGACCTTGAAAAGGTCAAAAATAGGCTTGATTCTAACCTTAAAAAACAATCAAAATTGACTGACGCCTATTTGGAAAATTTGCTGAGCGATGAACTGTATAAGCTGAAAAACGAAGGCTTCCGGCAAGAGGAAGAAGAACTAAAGAAACTCATTGCATTACAAGAAGTTAGAGAGATTGAGAGGGAGCGATCGAGAGACTATCTAGACAGGGTTGAAGAGTTTGTTTCCGGGTATGATCCAGACAAGAAAGAGATGGATTTAGAGACTAAAAAACTCATATTAAATCTGCTTTTTAAAAACATCAAAATCGCCCACAAAAACATTTTTTCTTTTGAATTTTTTGCCCCCTTTAATTTTTTATTTTTTGAGGAAAAACAAAAATGCCAAACCAAGAATCTAAAAAGAGTTACGAATTTTTTGCCCCCAAAGTCTTTATCCGGACTTTCGGTTGACCGATGGTGCAAGTACCGCGTGATGATTTTAGGGATATTGAAGTTGCTAAATGATGGTGATCCAAAAAGTTGAGTAGATAAATAGAGCCGTCCAAATTTTTAAAAAAGGGGTTAACGCATATGGTTAGGTTAGTACGTTATATTATTCCGGTTTTTGTCATTGTTTTTTGCGCATGCGGTTGTAAGCCTTCTGCGCGTACGCAGCCGATTGCCAGCGCTCTTTCAGCGGACAAGGTGCCGATTGCCTACGCGGTGTACGGCCCGGCGACTGATCCGGCTGTGGTCTTTGTGCACGGGTGGAGCTGCGACAGTCGCTATTGGCATAATCAAATCCCGTATTTCTCGAAGAAATACCGGGTAATTACTATTGATCTGGCCGGACACGGCAATTCTGGTTTCGGCAGGAAGACCTATACCACGGAAGCATTCGGCCAGGACGTGGCTGCAGTGTTGCGTCAGCTCGATGTGAAGAAAGCGGTGCTAGTCGGGCATTCCATGGGAGGAGAGATTATCCTGTATGCGGCTAAGATCTCGCCTGAAAGAGTAATCGGCCTGGTCGGGGTCGACACCCTTGAGGATTTGGGTATGGTATACCCGGATGAAGTGAAAAACAGTATCTATGAACCTATCGCTGCGGATTTCGTGCCGAAGGTGCAGGAGTTTGTCCGCAGCATGTTCCCGGCCAACGCCGATAAAGCTTTGGTCGACGCCATCGTCCGGGATATGTCATCGGCTCCGCAGGAGGTGGCGTTGAGCTCAATGAAGGAATATTTCAAGGTGTCGGATCCCGAGCTAATCAAAGGTCTGAGAGCGCCGCTTAAAAGTGTTAACTCCGACCTGTGGCCGACCAATGTTGATGGCAACAAAAAGCTTGTGCCGTCATACGAGATGGCACTGATGAAAGGACACGGTCATTTTATTATGCTGGAAGCGCCTGATGAGTTCAATGTGTTGCTTGAGCGGATGATCAATCATATTCTTGCTGATGCAGGGGGAAGAAATGAGTGAGTATATATGTGAAGCATTTGCCAAAGCGTGTACTGGAAAAAGAGTATTTATCCGCAGTTTCGGATGACCGTTGGCGTAAGTACCGCGTGATGATATTGGGGATTATAAAGAGGGTAAATGGCTGTGAGTAAAGTGGTTACGGTAAAGTGAGCCTTAAAACATAAATCTTATTAATAATGAAAGCATCAAGACAATAAGTGATAGCGATGCAAGAAATAAACTGGAACAATTTTAAAGCGAAATTTAATGGAAGAGAGCAGAAATCTTTTGAATGGCTTTGTTATATGTTGTTTTGTAAAGAATTTAATCAGAATTTTGGCGTATTTAGGTATAAGAATCAGTGGGGAATAGAAACCGAGCCAGTTGAGGCAAACGGTGAATTTATTGGGTTTCAGTCTAAATTTTATGAGACAAAGATTGACGATAACACGAAGGATATAAAAGAATCAATTAGGATAGCAAAAAGCAAAAATACGAATCTTAATAAAATCCTGTTTTATATAAACCAAGAGTTTTCGGAGAGCCGTAAAAAAGACATAAAGGAACCTGCATATAAGAAAGATATTGAAGACTTTGCCCGATCTCAAGGAATCGAGATTGATTGGAGAAGTAAGAGCTTTTTTGAATCCCCATTTGTTTGTAAAGATAATGCCAAAATAGCGCAACATTTTTTTAGTTTAGAAAAAAGCATAATTGATTTTATTGATGAATTAAATCGACATACGGAAGATGTCTTGGCATCTATAAACTCACGGATAAACTTCAGAAACAATGAGATAAAAATAGACAGAACACAAAACATAAAAAATCTTAAAGCCGTTCTAGGTTCATCTTCTCTGTCAATCTTAAGCGGGGGCGCGGGCGTTGGAAAAACTGCCGTCATAAAGGATTTTTATGACTCAATTAAAGAAAGAAGCCCATTCTTTATTTTCAAAGCCACTGAATTTTACATATCTAACATTAACCAGCTTTTTGCAAATTATGGCGCATTCACACTATTGGACTTTATAAAAGAACATCAAGATTTTGAGGAGAAGTATGTAATAATCGATTCTGCTGAAAAATTGTCTGATATTGAATATAAAGAAGTTTTTCAGGAATTCTTAACCGCTTTGCATACTAACAATTGGAAAGTCATATTTACAACAAGGCACAACTATTTAGATAACCTGAGGTTCCAGTTTCTTGAAGTTTACCGCGTAAGATGCCAGCCAGTAGAAATTGAGAATCTTAGACCTGAAGAACTTTATGCGATTTCAAAGAAATACGGTTTTAACTTGCCTGATAATGACAGATTGCTTGAGCTATTGAGAACGCCTTTCTATCTCAACGAATATCTGCAAAATTATGATAGCTTAGGCCATGCCATAAGTATTTCTGACTTCAAGGATATCTTATGGAATAGGCAAATATCGAAAACATCCTACCAAAAGAATAACGCTCACATAAAGCGTGAAGAATGCTTTCTGAAAATCGCGCACAAAAGAGCAATTGAAGGGCACCTTTTCGTAAAAGCCGATGACTGCGACAATGATATATTGCGGAATCTGCAAGTAGATGAAGTTATCAAATACGATTCTAATGCCGGGGGATACTTTATCACTCATGATATTTATGAGGAGTGGGCTTTAGATAAGATCATCGAAAGAAATTTTGCTAATTCAAAAGATTATAAGCACTTTTTCCAATGCATAGGAAGCTCATTGCCGATTCGTAGAGCTTTTAGAAATTGGCTTTCAGAAAAGCTGTTGAGTGACAGGAACAAGGTTAAGGCGTTTGTTGAAACTGCGATTAGCGATAACGCAATTGAGGCTTATTGGAAGGATGAAATCTATGTATCGGTATTACTGTCTGATTACGCAGATACATTTTTTCAATTATTCGAAAACAAGCTTATTGAGGACAAACAACATTTTTTCGTAAAGATTATTTTCTTGTTACGGATTGGCTGTAAAGAGGTCGACGAAGAATTACTCAACATTTTCGGCATACAAAAAACAGCATGGAGTGCCTTAAAGACTATTTTCACCAGACCAAAAGGTAATGGTTGGATATGCACTATTGATTTCATACACAAGCATAAAAAAGAGCTAGGGCTTCAAATGATGAATATGGTTCTCCCTCTCCTTGATGATTGGAATAACAAGAGCAAAACCGGCGAAACAACGAAAAAAGCAAGTCAAATAGCGTTGTACTATTATGACGAGATTTCAAAAGAATCTCGCTATGGTATCTCTGAGAATAAAGAGGGGCAATTAATAAGAGTGATTCTCCAAGGTGCTTCAGAGATCAGGGAGGAATTGAAAACTATTTTTGACGAAATAATCACTAATAAATCCACGAAGCGCAGGGAAAAATATTATGCGCTTATTAAGACAATCTTAACATCGATTACAGACAGCTATGAAGTTGTCAAGGCCCTCCCCTCTCATGTAATAAAATTGGCAGACCTCTTTTGGTTACAAAACCCCGACGAAATAGATAAGGATTACAGATATTCCAGAAGAATGGACATGGAAGACTACTTTGGTATTTCCGCAAACCACCATGATTATTTCCCCGCAAGCGCATTCCAAACCCCGATTTTTCAGCTTCTAAGAACTGCCCCTCAAGAAACAGTAGACTTCATTTTGTCATTCACAAACAAGACAGTTGAATGCTATGCAAGATCAAAACTTGACGGCGTAATTGAGCAGGTAGATGTTATTATTGAGGGAGAGAGACCAATAAAGCAGTATATAAGCAACAGACTCTGGTGCATGTATCGAGGCACCCAAGTTTCTCCCCAGCTTCTTGAGTCAATGCATATGGCGCTTGAGAAGTGGTTGCTTGATCTCTCAAAATCCGCCCCTAAAGATATTGCTGAAGGTTGGTGCCTGTACCTTATAAAAAATAGTAAGTCTGCCTCCATAACCGCTTTAGTCACAAGCGTGGTTTTGTCCCAATCTTCAAAACTTTTTAAGATTGCGAGCGTGCTTTTCCAGACAAAACAATTTTTTCTTAATGATACTTCAAGACTCATGCTAGACCAGCAAGCAAAAATGCAATATTCAATAGGATATGGATTTAATTATCAAAACAAAATTTATCAAGATGAGCGGATTAAAACATGTGAAGACAGTTTTAGAAAATGGGCTTTGGAGCATTTAGCGCTTAATTATCAGTTTTTCAAATCAGAAAATGATACTGACGATGACGTCAACGAGAGGCAAAAGACCATATGGGAATTACTCGACAAATACTACACGCAGTTGCCGGATAAGGCCGCAGAAACAGATTCTGATAGGACGTGGAGGCTATACTTAGCGAGAATGGATAGGAGGAAAATGCACCCTGAAGTCGAAAAAAGCGATGAAGGCGTTCTTATCAAACTTAACCCCGAGATTGACGAGGAATTAAAGAAGCATAGCGAAGATGTTCAGCGCGACATTTCTGAGAGGATGAAATATTCCAATTTGCGTTTATGGGCAGATTACAGATTTAGAAGAGAAGAAGAAAGCTATAATAAATACCTCCAATTTGAAAATAATCCAGAAAGAGTGATTAAAGAAGTAAAAGAGATATTAAAAGGGCTAAAGGATTCAACAGAAGAAGAATATTCTCTGTTTAACCGCTCAGTGCCTGCCTATTCTTGCTCTGTCCTGATGCGTGATTTCTTTGACAAGCTGAATAGTGAGGATAGAGAATTCTGCAAAGGAATAATTATTGCGTATGCAGTTATCCCGTTAGCGTCAGAGCGGTATATGTATCAGGTGTCTGATGGCACAGAGGCAACGATTACTCTTTTGCCAAGGCTAATGGAGCATTTCCCAAAGGATAAAAAAGAGATCAAGCTGATGCTGCTTAGATTATTGTTCAGCCACTCTGATGAAATAGCAACCTTTGCTGCCAGGTGTATTTTGCATGATCTGTGGAGGATTAATTTTGACGATGCCAACTCGATATTCTTAGGTTATCTTTTGTTATCACCAAAGTATTATGCACTCGAGGAAGAAATACGAAAAGAGAATTACAGGAAGCAGTGTTATGATTTTTTGGAGACACAAATTTCCAAAGCATTCCTGAGAAAACATAAAAAAGAGCTTGCGAGAATTGCTGACAACAAAGTTTCTTATGATGAATTGAGCAATTTAGACGGGTTAGATTTGGAGATACTAAAAACAGCTTTCGAATTATTGCCTTTAAATATTGAAGAGGAGATTCATAAGAACTATTTGAGAGTTATTTTCCCTGCCTTTTCAAAAAAGATATTGCAGGATGACGACAGGGTCGACTATGGTCTGCGCCATATATTCTTGGAGAAGCTTGCATATTTTATCCTAAATCTTCCAAAGAGCGAGATAGATACCTACTTGCAGCCCTTTGTTGAAAATTTCAGCAATTCTAGGGAAATGGCCGAATTCTTCCAGGAATTTATACGGGTAGAGGATAGGCTGCATAAATATGATGAGTTCTGGATAGTCTGGAATGCTTTTTATAAGAAAATAGTCGACATGTGCATAAATAAGAACTCCTATTACGCAAAAGAGGTAATACACAGCTATCTTTTAGCGGGAGCATCTTGGAAAGAAAACGTGACGGAATGGCACACCCTCAAAGAGAGGGAAAAGACATTTTATAAAAGAGTAGCAGAAGATATTGGGCATCATCCAGCTGTCTTGTATGCAATCTCTAAAATACTCAATGACATAGGGAGCAACTTTGTCGAAGATGGCTTATCCTGGTTAAGCCATATCCTGGGAAGTAACAAAAACCTGATTTCAGAAGAGTTAGAAACCAATACCATCTATTATGTAGAAAATTTTATCAGGCGATACATCCTGAAAAATCACCAACAAATCAGAAAATCCGAACCTATTAAAAATCAGGTTATTATTGTGCTCAATTACTTGGTAGAGAGAGGTTCAATTGTAGGATATTTGTTAAGAGATGATATTTTGTAGGATTTAATTAAAACAGGAGGGATACATATGTCTTTGAGCGGTTTTAAAAAAGGACTTGGTTCTTTATGATAAAGACGGCAAGATTAAAGCGATTTATCCAGTTGGTAATGAGGAACATTGGAGATTTCATCGAGTTCTAGAAATTTTAATCGAGGCAGACAAACGGTATTTAGAAAAGTTGATCAGCAAAAAGCAGAAACTAGAAGAACAAGTAAATCAGATATTAGATGAAACTGATAAGACAATCATACGTAAGGCAGAGAAAAGAAAACTTAAAAGATATAATCTTTCTCAAGCAGCGAAAACACTTAATGTGCCAAGACAAGCTTTATATTACTGGATAAAGAGGGGTTGGATTAAACCAAGGCGTGATTACAGGCGCTATCCTGTTTTTACAGTTTTTGACATCGAAGAAATTATTAAATGGCGAAATACCATAAAATAAGCAAAGAGCCGAACGTTATGATAGACGCGCATGAATATCTGTAATGCTTTAATTTTCAAAGGGATAAACGCTTTTTCTGCCTCAAATGGTTTTTGATCTTACAGTTTTTGACACCGCCTTAATAGGGGGCGAAAATCGGCACAATGCTTTGTGGGGAAATAAGTTATGACAAAAAAAATATACATTAGAAGTTTTGGCTGGCCGATGGTTCCGCTCCCACAGGACTATCCTACCTTTTCTTCAAGAAATATATCAAGACAAATTAGCTGAGTTAACTAGTTACGTGCCAAAGGGTTAAAGACAGTTTAAGATTAAGCTGTCTTTTTTTATTCCCTCAGCACCGAAGTCTATTTATTAGATTTCGAGAGTACTGTTGCGTCTAATTTATTCAAGGAGTATGCATAAATGATTCCCACAGGTATATCTCCCACAGAAGCGGCATTTGAGGTTATTGGCTTGGTTAATGCCAAGTCAATAATAGATTTCCTGTTTTTTGAAACCAAGATAGGTTTAGCAGTCTTTCTTATTGGAATGTTGACCGCTTTGTGGAGATCGGTTAAAGAAACAGATTTCTCAGTTTTATGGAGCTATTTAATGATGTTTTGTATTCTTTTGTTTATCTTTATTAAACCTATGGCTAGCCTGGAAGATGCTACTTCCACTATGGAAGCAGCCGGCTGGAAGGGCACCAGTACCCAGGAAGCCTTAAAAGAAGTCTTTATTGATACCGGTAAATCCCGGGCCGGCTCTTTAGGGCTTGTTTTAATAAGTCAAGGTTACAATGCCATTGTCTATGGCACGATAAGCGCTATTACCAAGGTTACTCAGCAGAAGGATTTCAACTATCTGAACAACCCTTTTATCGTAAATAAAGTGTCTTTGTATCTGCAGCATTTTAGCGCAGAAGGGATTAAAAAGGATAACGCCTTAAGAAAAGATCTCGAAGATTTCCTTAAGAATGACTACCCGCAGACCTTAGGCAGAATGGTTAATAACACCAAGACAGAAACAAAAATAACTAAGAAATGGTGGCCGGGAAATGAAGAGGTCATAATGAACTATGATTTGGAGCAAAGAAAGCGCTGGGAGGCATTGGATTTAAGGCTAAACGACTATATCAAAACAGAGATAGATAAGTTAGGCGCAAAAGGCCCGTTTGCTAATCTCTTTATAGATTACAAGGCAATAAAGATAAGGCTTCTTGCCGGACACACTGAGAAGGCAGCTACAGATATAGCCTCTAACTTGACTGGCTACGGCATAGAGCCGAAAACCACGCGCTTAAGCTGGATAATGAAACAACCTGCCAGCTGGCTGGCCTATATTTCATCGTTTGTAGGGCAGTTTTTCTCAACCACTTTGGCTGAATTTATGATTAAGGCTCTGCCGTATTTACAGGGCTACGCGGTAATGATTATTTACAGTTTGTTTCCCTTTACTTTGTTGCTGTGTCTTTTATTCGGAACTTTCAGCATCTTAAAAGAGTACTTTATCTATCTCTTTTGGGTGAAATCTTGGGTCATTATCTGGGCTCTTATTCATTATGCAGCTGTTTACATGTCTACCTTGCAGGCAAGGCTAGGTTCCGGGACCAGCTCCTGGTTTTTTGAGAAGCCTTATTTTAACACGGTTACCGGGGTACTTTTAGTTATGTCTCCAGGGATAGCCTGGTTTATGACTAAAGGGGTATTATCCGGAATAGGAGAAGCAGCTACTGCTTTGACTCTTCATGCGGATAAAGGGGTAGGTAAAGTAAGCTCTAAAATAGGGGTTTAGATGGATAAATTAATGCACAAATTAATTGTTAAAAAATGCACAGTTGCCTGCGCCTTACCTAATTTCGATTACGCGCATTATCTTGAGCATTATTTTTTAAGCATATTCTTTACCCCCAAGCACTTAAACCTATTTGCGTGCGGTAGCCTTTTAGGTGATTTCGTCAACAACCCTGACGAAGGCTACCGCACGCTCGTTCCAAACAAAATCACCCAAACCCAACCCATAACCAAAAACCCACAAGGGCAGGGCGGGGCAAGAAAGGCGGGATTATGAAAAAAGGAAGATTAACAAAAGAAGAACACACGCACAGAATTAAGTCATTACTTATCTTTATTTATACTTTCCGATATGCAACACGAAGGCAGCTGGAGATGTTTATTCAGGTGGTAATGAATTTATCCTATGCGCGTAGGCTTATAGACTACTCCATTAAAGAGGGTTTTATTAATGCTTACTATGAGTCTTTATTTAAGACAAAAATCTACTATTTGACCTATAAAGGCAAGGAGATGATCTGCGATCAGGCCATGGTTGAACATTACTATTTCGAGAAGAGTCACGCTGGATTAAATACCTTTATTCACCACAATAATCTGATAGAGGCTTTTATTATCCTTAAGAGCCACCTGAATATTAAAGAATGGGTGTGCGAGTGGGACCTAAGAAGAGGAAAGAGGACAGGGGAGAAGATCCCCGATGGTCTCATAACGCTTACGGACGGAATGAAGGTAGCTTTGGAAGTGGAAACCCGTTATAAAAAGCTGGGTATTTTAAGGAACTTCGTTAAGAGATACCGCTACGATATCGAGAAGATTTCCAGGTACCATTGCGTTTTGATAGTTGCTTCGAGCAGGTTTAATTATGATGGCTTAAGGATGAGGTTGTATAATCTCGCCCCGGAATTCTGCTCAAAGGCTTTTATTCTGGCTGATTTGGGTATGCTTGAGTTGGGTATGTGTTTTTATCAGAATAAATTGATCCACCTGGAAGAGGCAATCAGGCTGTTAAAAGAGGGAGGACAGGTCCATGGACAAAACGTTTAGCTTAAGAAAGCTGTTCCTAAGGATATTACTGTTATTTCCGCTCATTTACATCGGCTTTGGTTGGTATGTCGGCTTAAACTACGGCAGAAAGGCTGTCTTGTTTGGGCCCTACCCGGATATTCCTATGGTAATTAAGACCAGCCTTCTAGGCTCTTCTTTAAAGGATGTCTCTGGCAGCAGCGCCTTGGTGATGGTTGTTCCGCCAGGGGAGGCTGGTAAATCTGACCAAGACTCAACCTATTTTAAGATACCCGGCTATTTTGAAGTGCCCGGAACCTGGAACTTCGATTTTACGCCTTTAGGTACTGATTCCGGCCTTAAGAAGACCTTTGCTTTAACCGGAAGCTATTCCCGTGCCATAGCCCATGAGCTTAAGAATCCAAAGCGAAGATTAGGGAGCCTGTCAGTAGATGAGCTTAATGATTTTCTCAAATTAACCGGCAGGACCAAGGATATGGAAAAGTTAATGCCTTATCTTTTTCTTGCCAGGCTGGAAGAAAAGTATCCTTGGGCTTACTCTGACACAGTACTTTTGTCAAGGGCGATGGGTAACATCTTCTCAGATAACTTTGTTCCCTATGACATATTAGGATTAGTAGGTATAGTAATTTTCTTTACCGTTTTGGCGACAAGGGGCATTTGGCTATGGGGGTATTACTTATTCTGGGTATTTGCTTACTGGCTGGGCAGAATCGGGTATCACGATATAAATCTAGCCTTTGCTAACGATGGTTACAAGGTGATCCTCTGGAGCTTCTGGAACGGCTTTATAATGAAGGAAGGCAGGTTGTTTTTGTTGGTTGCTGCAGGATTATATGTTATTAGTTTTGCGGTCTTGGCTATTGTGTATGTGTTTAAACATATCTTGCCGCGCAAAAAAAGGGAATTTGAGGATTTCTTTAAAGTTGATAAGGATGTCTGGAAGAGAAAAGAGCTTTCCATTGAGACCGTTGAGTTTAAGAAGGTCCGTTTTGACATCAATAAGAAATTAAATCAATACGCAAAGGCAGATAAATATTTCTTGGCTGTTTCTGATGATAAGCAGGATGTCGTTGTTGAGGAAGCTACGCTTAACCACCATCTGCACGTATTAGGGCCTACAGGAGGCGGAAAGACTTCTTTAGTAATACTTCCTTTAAGCAGGCAGGCAATAGAAAAAGGAAGGGGTTGTTGCTTTATAGATTTTAAAGGAGATGAGGTTTTTAAGAAGCATATCCAGCAAAGGGCAAAAGCAAAGGGCAAAAAGTTCTATTATTTCAGCATTGATCCTAATGAGCCCTCAATTGGGTATAATCCGCTGTCTTCGGGTGATATCCATTCCAAGGTAGACAGAATCATGACTGCCCTGGAACTGATTTATCATGGTCCGGCAGGTTTTTACTCTAACGTGCAGGCAATGGCATTTGTCGGATTGTTAAAGGAAATGGCCCATGGGAATAAAGAGATAAACTTTCTTTCGGTCAAGGAAACTTTGGATGATCCAAGCTTCTTAGAGAGAACGGATGTAAGCGCCCAGGAAGTTAAGGGGCTCTTGGCAGCAATCTCTTGGATTGCAGGAATAGATGTAATAAACCGGGATGAGCTGGATTTAGCCAAAGTGATTAAAAATGGGGATGTGGTATTTTTTGCTCTAAAGAGCCAGGTGAATACGCGCTTAGCTGAGGCAATAGGAAAAATGCTTATCATTGATCTTAAGTCCCAGGCTGTATCACGCAAGGAAACCGATCCGCCCTACTTTATCTTCATTGATGAATTCCAGAATTTAGCCTGCTCACATTTTGTAGATGTAATCTCTAAGGTAAGGAGCGCTAATTTTTGCCTTGTTTTGTCTAATCAGTCGCGTGGAAACTTATCTAACGTATCAGACGCCTTTGAAAATGCCATTTTTACCAATACCGCAACCAAGGTTATCTTTATGCAGGAGGATCCCTTTGATGCGAAGTTCTGGTCAGAAAAGACCGGACAGACTACCTATCAGGATAAAAGCGTGTTTCAGGTGGATAACATTACGGCTGATAAGGCAGGCGCAAAGCTTGACGGCCTAAGATCTGCTCAGGGCAATATCCGGACTGCTACTAAGAATTACATCTCAGAGAATGTGTTTTTGAGGCTGTCCTTTTCTAAATCCGTTATTTTTTCAAGGGGAAAACTCACAGTAATAGCAAATCATGAGTTTTTGTTTGATAAAAAAGAAAGAGACCGGCTTATTTCAATGCCGTTTGAATATGATAAGTAGGAAGTTATCAAAAAAGAGAGGAGGAGATGATATGCACAGAGATATTCATAGAAATAGGTTTATGCTAAAGACCTTTGCGGTCTTGTGCTTAGTTCTTGGGCTATCGATGGCGGTTGTGCCTTTTGTTTTTGCTCAAATCGGCACAGGACAAGAGCAGAAGGTGGTAAGCGACTTTGCGGATTTTATCATCAACATACTTACCGGGCCTGTTTCAAAAATATTAGGCGCGGTTTTACTTATTGCCGGTGTAATTGCCCTATTAAACGGAAAACAGGGAGTGGCGATTGCCTGCGGCTTTGGGTTTATGATTTTGATGTTTATACCAAAGATCCTGGAAGGTTTGTTTAAGCAATAATGAGGAAATGCCTGCGCACCATTGATAAGCCTTTGCTTCTTTTCGGGCTTGAGCCTGAAGACGTGGGGATACTGGCTTTAGCCTGCGGCTCGATGATACTATTCTTTGATACCTTTTACGCAGGTCTGGTTTTCTTTGGGGGCTGGATATTCTTAAGGCTAATAAAACAAGGCAAGCCCCAAGGCTATATTACACATTTATTTTACAAACACGGTATAAGGGTAAAAGGGTTAATTGATCCGCCAAAAATAATCAGCAGGTATTCAGTTTTTTGAGGAGAAGGATAATTATGCAGATGCAGAATTTCACAATACTAGAGTTATTATTAGTAGTTTTAATCTTTGCTTTTTACTTTTTGCCGACTTTGATTGCGTTCTTAAGGCAGCACAAAAATAAGCTGGCTATATTCTTATTAAACCTGCTTTTAGGCTGGACTGTCTTAGGGTGGGTGGTTTCATTGGTCTGGTCGGTAATGAAGTAAATCTTACGTCTGTATACAGAGAGTTTTTCTGTCGCATTATATTTCTGGGCCGCCTTAACGGAGTCACCTCTCAGACCTATTTTGCAATCCTCTTCCAGACAGAACTTATAGG
>Ga0163200_1000605_pt1 | contig 14913 bp, 12 predicted proteins | sample PL_2010_200m_FD_113535 | JGI IMG/M metagenome (GOLD analysis project Ga0163200, IMG submission 113535) | Freshwater microbial communities from Powell Lake, British Columbia, Canada to study Microbial Dark Matter (Phase II) - PL_2010_200m | ecosystem: Environmental > Aquatic > Freshwater > Lake ... | reverse complement strand
GGCCAAGTCATCCTCGTCAACGACAAAGTCCTTGCCCTCTCCGACAAAGGCGACCTTGTCGTCGTCCAACCCACGCCGACGGCGTACAAGGAACTGGCCCGCACCACAGCCGTGAATGGCAAGTGCTGGTCCACGCCCGCGGTCGCCAACGGCCGCATTTACGTCCGCAGCACCAAAGAAGGCGCCTGCCTCGACGTGAAGTAGTCGGTCACGACGGTTCTTGCGACGCGGCCGGGCAGGGAAAGAGTTTCGTGCGGTTGCGCTTGTTTCTTGCCAGAGGCTTCGGAGTTCGGCTATTGTCCGCCCGTTATGGCTACAACGGTTCTCGTAGGCGCCCAATGGGGCGATGAAGGCAAAGGCAAGATCATTGATGTCCTGACCGAACAGGCCGACGTCGTTGTCCGCTACCAAGGCGGCAACAACGCCGGACACACGGTCGAGGTCGGCAATGAGAAGTACGTGCTTCATCTGGTCCCGTCGGGCATTCTGTACCCCGGCAAACTCAACGTCATCGGCAACGGCGTCGTCGTGGACCCGATCGCGTTGCTCGAGGAGATCGAGCATCTCCAGTCACGCGGCATCGCCGTCAACGGCAACCTGCTCGTCAGCAACCGCGCCCATCTCGTTTTCCCGTATCATCGCCTTCTCGACTCCATCCGCGAGGAACAGAAAGGCAAACGCAAGATCGGCACCACCAAGCGCGGCATCGGTCCCGCCTACGCCGACAAGGTTGCTCGTACCGGTCTGCGCATCGCAGACCTGCTGACGCCGGAGAAGTTCTCCGAGAAACTTCGCCACAAAGTGCGCGAGACGAATGAAATCGCGCGCGCGCTCGACGCGAAGCCGCTCAGCTTCAAGAAAATCAACGACGAGTATCTCGCCATCGGCCAGAAGCTCAAACGTTACATTGCCGACACGATCAAGCTGTTGAACCGCCTGGAACGCGACGGCAAGCAGATTCTCTTCGAGGGCGCGCAAGGCACCATGCTCGACATTGATTTCGGCACGTACCCGTTTGTCACCAGCTCCAACACCACGGCCGGCGGCGCCTGCGCGGGCACGGGCATCCCGCCGCACCGCATTGACAAGGTCGTCGGCGTGATGAAGGCGTACACGACGCGCGTTGGCGAAGGCCCCTTCCCCACCGAGTTGCACGACGATCAGGGCGCCCAGTTGCGCGAGACCGGCCGCGAGTTCGGCGCCACCACGGGCCGGCCGCGCCGGTGCGGGTGGTTCGATGCGGTGGTGACCCGCTACTCGGTCATGGTCAATGGCCTTGACGAATTGGCCGTCACGAAACTCGACGTGCTCGACTCGTTGCCGACAATCAAAGTCTGCGTCGCCTACAAACTCGACGGCAAAGTCACCGACAACATTCCCGCCGACATAGACGCGATGTTGCGTTGCGTGCCGGTGTATCAGGAGTTCGACGGCTGGCAGACTTCGACGAAGGAGGCGCGCGAGTTCGGCGACCTGCCCCGGAAAGCCCGCACCTACCTGCAAAAGCTGGCCCAGCTCACCGGCGCGAAGTTGACCATCGTCAGTGTCGGCGCTCGCCGCGAGGAAACCATTTTCCTGTGACGTGAGCACGACCGATTCCACGAAGATTCCGCGCCACGTCGCCATCATCATGGACGGCAACGGGCGCTGGGCGAAACAGCGCGGCCTGACACGGCTCGAAGGCCACCGTGCGGGCGCCGAGAGCGTGCGCGCCATCGTCCGCGCCTGCGGCGAACTCGGCATTGGCTACCTGACGCTGTACGCGTTTTCCAGCGAGAACTGGCGGCGTCCGAAGGTGGAAGTCACGGCGTTAATGCATCTGCTGGAATTCTACCTGCAGCGCGAAGTGGCGGAGCTGGACAAAAACAACGTCCGGCTCGCGGCCATCGGGCGAATCCACGAGCTTCCTGAAAGCGCCCAGCGCCAGCTTGACAAGAGCATCGAAACGCTGAAGAAGAACACCGGCCTGACGCTCGTGCTGGCGCTCAGCTACGGCGGACGCACCGAGATTGTGGACGCCGTTCGCAGCATCGCCCGCGACGTCAAGACCGGCGCGCTCGATATCGCCGACATCAACGAAGAACTCATTTCGCAGCGCCTCTACACGCGCGACATTCCCGATCCCGATCTTCTCATCCGCACCAGTGGCGAGCTTCGCATCAGCAATTTCCTCCTCTGGCAGATTTCATACGCCGAAATCCACGTCACCGACACGCTTTGGCCCGACTTCCGCAAACCGCAACTGCTCGCCGCGCTCGACGACTACAGCAAACGCCAGCGCCGGTTCGGTCGCGTCGCCCCGAACGAAGCCTCGTGAACGACATTCCGCAAACAGCCATATCGCCCCCCGACAACGGCGTCAAACGGACCGGGTTCCGTTGGCGGCTGGTCAGTTCGCTGGTGCTCTGGGGCATCATGCTCGCCGTCGTCTTTTGGCTGCCGCCCGGCGGATTGTACCTGTTCATGAACATCGTCGTTGCGCAGGCGGTCTGGGAGTTCTACAAGATTTGCGAGGCGAAAGGTCTGCCGTCGTTCAAGGTCTGGGGCGTCATCGGCACCGTCTCGTTGATTTCGGGAAGCTGGTTCTTCTTCGCCTCGCCGCTGTTCGAGAAACTCTCCTACGACTTCGACATCGTCATCCTCATCGTGTTCGCCCTCGGCGTGTTCATCCGCCAGTTCCCGCAGAAGCTGAACCCGCGCGGCATCGAGACGATGGCGGTGACGTTGTTCGGCCTGATCTACGTCGGCTGGCTCGCGAACTTCATGACGCGCATCAATTTCGCCAACCCAAACGGCCGGTACTACGTGATGCTGCTGGTGGTCGTGACCAAGTTCACCGACATCGGCGCGTATCTGACCGGCTCGACGATTGGCCGGCACAAGATGGTCCCGCGCATCAGCCCGAAGAAAACGTGGGAAGGCACGGCCGGGGGCATTGCGTTCGCGGTCGGCGGCGCGTTTCTCTGCCGGTGGGTCATGCCTGTCCAAATGGCGGTCATTACCAACTTTCATGCGGTCGTGATCGGCTTATTGCTGGGCACAGCGGCAGTCATTGGCGACTTGGCCGAATCGCTCATCAAACGCGAAGCCGGCGTCAAGGACTCCAGCAACGTCCTCCCCGGCCACGGCGGTTGCCTCGACATGATTGACAGCCTGCTGTTCACCGCGCCGCTGCTGTACGTGTACATGAGATTGGTGTTGCCGACATGAAACCAAAAAACATCGTGTTGCTCGGCGCGACCGGGTCCATCGGCGTCAGCACGCAAAAAGTTGTCGCCGACCTGCCGGAACATTTCCGGCTCATCGGGCTGGCGTCGCGCGCCAGCGTGGACGGCATGGAGCGCGCCATCGCCCAGTTCCAGCCGAAAGCGGTGGCGATGACCCACCACGACAAGGCGAAAGAACTGGAAACGCGCATCAAACGCCCCGTGTTGGCGGGCGAACGTGGTCTTGTCGAGTTGGCGACGATGCCGGAAGCTGATGTCGTGTTGATTGCGATTGTCGGCATCGCGGGTTTGGAACCGGCGTTGGCGGCGATCCGCGCAGGAAAAGATTTGGCTGTCGCATCGAAGGAAATCCTCGTGATGGCGGGTGAGTTGGTGATGCGCGAAGCGCGCAAGCACGGCGTGAAGGTGTTGCCGGTGGACAGCGAGCACAGCGCCATCTACCAATGCCTCGAAGGCCGCGACCCGGCAGACGTGAAACGGCTGATTCTCACGGCGTCGGGCGGGCCGTTTCGGCAGACGCCGCGCGAACAGTTCGAGCACATCACGGTGGCGGAGGCGTTGAAACATCCGAGCTGGAACATGGGGCAGAAAATCACGATTGACTCGGCGACGCTGTTCAACAAGGGCCTGGAGATGATCGAGGCGCGGTGGCTCTTCAACATCGAGATTGACCGCGTGGACGTGGTCGTGCATCCGCAGAGCATCATTCATTCGATGGTCGAGTTCCGCGACGGTTCGATCCTGGCGCAGCTCAGCGTGCCGGACATGCGGTTCCCGATTCAGTACGCGCTGACCTGTCCGCACCGGCTGCCGAACTCGATTCCGCCGACCGACCTCACCAAGATCGGCACGCTCACCTTCGAGACGCCGGACCTTGAGAAGTTCACCTCGTTGCGGCTGGCGCGCGAGGCGGGCCGCGCCTGCGGCACGATGCCGGCGGTGTTCAACGCGGCCAACGAAGTCGCCGTGGCGCGCTTCGTGGACGGGCAGATCCGGTTCACGGAGATTTTCGAGACGGTGGAGAAGGTGATGGCGGCGCACCGGCGTGTTGCGTCGCCGTCATTGGACGCTATATTGGAGGCCGACCAATGGGCAAGAAAGGAAGCTGAGCGTGTCATCTGAACTGATTGTTTCCATCATCAAGGATTGGGTCTATCCGATCTTTCTGGTGGTGTTTTTCTTTGGCCTGACGATCTTCATCCACGAGCTGGGCCACTTCCTCGTCGCCCGCTGGCGCAGGATGAAGGTCGAGCGGTTCTCCATCGGCTTCGGTCCCGCGATCTGGAAATGGACGCGTGACGGCATCGAGTACCGCATCTCTTGGATCCCGTGTGGCGGCTATGTGATGTTGCCGCAGATGGCGCCGATGGAGGCGCTCGAAGGCAAATCGGAAACCAAACCGGAAGAACTGCCGCCCGCGTCGCCGATGGACAAGATTCTGGTCTCCCTCGCCGGGCCGCTGTTGAACGTCGTGCTCGCGTTCCTGCTGGCGTGCGCGTTGTGGATCTGCGGGACGCCGGCCAACCCGTCCATCGTCGGCTGGGTCGAGCGTGGCAGCCCCGAGGAACTCAGCGGTATCAAGCCCGGCGACCACATTGTGCAGGTCAACGACCAGAAAGTGAAGACCTGGGGCGAATTCATGGAAGCGGTTGCCTTCAGTCGGCAGCCGACGGTGCAGTTGCACGTCGAGCGCGGCACACAGAAACTCGAGTTCGACGTCGAGACGCACCTCAACGAGAAGTTCAAGATCAAGACGCTGGACTTGTACCCGCGCGTCCGGCCGTTTGTCCAGCAGGTGCTCGCCCGTTCGCCCGCCGCGCGCGCCGGCGTGCGCGTGAACGACCGGTTCGTGTCGGTCGAAGGCGTGCCGGTGTACAGCCGGGAACAGATGATCGCGCTCATCAACAAACGCCCCGACCAGCCGACCACAATCAAAGTATTGCGCGACGGGAAGATGATGGCGCTGACCGCGGTGCCGGAGCTGGACCCGAAAGACAAGGTCGCCCGCATCGGCGTCAAGCTGTCCGAAGACCTCGAGATCATGCGGCCCGGCGCGACGCCCCTCCAGCAGTTCGAGGAAGTGCTCGGCTCGATGGCGCGGCTCGTGAAAGCCCTCGTCCACCACAAGGAAACCGGCGTCGGCCTCAACAGTTTCAGCGGACCGCTTGGCATTTCCGTGCACTGGTGGTACGCCATCGTCACCGGCGGCATCCTCTGGGGCGTGAAAATCGCCGTCATGCTCAACATCAATCTCGCCATCCTCAACCTCCTTCCGCTTCCCGTGCTCGACGGCGGCCACATTGTGTTCTCCGCCATCGAGGCCGCCATCCGCCGGCAACTCAACCCCCGTTTCGTTCAAGTGAGCCAGACAGCATTTGCCGCGTTGCTGATCGCCTTCATGCTCTACATCACCGTCTTCTCCGACATCCGCCGGTTCCTTCCCGAAAAACCGGCCGCCATCGAAACGCAGCCCGCGCCGTCTCCGCCATGAACTACTGCGCCAACCCGTTCTTCTGGCAACGGCGCCCCACCCGCGAAGTGAAAGTCGGCAACGTCGGCGTCGGCGGCAACAACCCGATCCGCATCCAGACGATGCTGACCTCCGACACGATGAACACGGAGGCCTGCGTCAAGGAAACCGTGCCGATCCTCGAAGCCGGCTGCGAGATTCTCCGGCTCACCGCGCCATCCATCAACGACGCGAAGAACCTGAAGAACTTCGTCGCCGAAATTCGCAAATGCGGCTTTAGCACGCCCATCGTCGCCGACATCCACTTTGTACCCGCCGCCGCGATGGAAGCAGCGCTCTGGGTCGAGAAAGTCCGCATCAACCCCGGCAACTACGCCGACCGGAAAACATTCGCCGTCCGCGAGTACACCGACGACCAGTACGAACAGGAACTGGAGCGGCTGGAGGAATCGTTCACACCGCTGGTGTTGCGGTTGAAGGAACTGGGCCGCGCATTGCGCATCGGCACCAACCACGGCTCGCTCTCCGACCGCATCATGAACCGCTACGGCGACTCGCCGCTCGGCATGGTCGAGAGCGCGCTGGAGTTTGTCCGCGTCTGCCGCAAGCACAACTACCACGACATCATCCTCTCGATGAAATCCAGCAACGTCAAAGTCGTCATCGAAACCTACCGGCTTCTCGTCGCGCGGCTCGCCGAGGAAGGCGCCGACTGGAACTACCCGCTCCACCTCGGCGTCACCGAAGCCGGCGAAGGCGAGGATGGCCGCATCAAATCCGCCATCGGCATCGGCGCGCTGCTCGAAGACGGACTCGGCGACACCATCCGCGTCTCGCTCACCGAGGACAGCATCCACGAACTGCCTGTCTGTCGGAAGCTGGTAGAACGGGCGTCTCGCCCGTTCAAACCGTTCCAAACGAACGCCATTGTCGAGACACGCGCCCCATTTTCCTACAAGCGTCGCGCAAGCCGGGAACTGCAAATCGCCGGCATCGGCGTCGGCGGCGACAATGTTGTCCGCGTCTGCGCCAAAACCGGCGTCGGCGAACTCGTTGCCGAACTCTCGCCGAACGCGCCGGAGATTTTGGAGGTTGACCCGATCGCGTTGCCGGATTTGCGGGGACAACCACTGCGGCTGCTTACCGTGCGCGACACCGGCAAGCTGGAGCCGATTTCGGCGTATCGGCTACTGGCTGCGCGCGTGCCCGACTGGCCGATTTTGTTATGCGACCACACCGGCGACTTACTCGCGGCGAGCACCAACATCGGCTCGTTGCTCTGCGACGGCATCGGCGATGCCGTGGAAATTGCCGGGCCGGTGTCGCTGGCGTATAACATTTTGCAGGCGGCCGGTTGCCGGTCGTTCAAGGCCGAGTACGTCGCCTGCCCCAGTTGCGGGCGGACCCAGTTCGATTTGCAAGCCGTCACCGCGCGAATCAAAGCGCGTACCGCCCACCTCAAAGGCGTCAAGATTGCCGTGATGGGCTGCATCGTCAACGGCCCCGGCGAAATGGCCGACGCCGATTTCGGCTACGTCGGCACCGCGCCCGGCAAGATTTCGCTTTGGGTCGGCAAACAGCAGGTCAAACAGCACATCCCCGAAGAACAAGCCGTGGATGAGCTTGTCGCGCTCATCAAGCAACACAGCAAATGGATTGAACCATCGTCATGATTCAGCCGTGGCGAGTCAAATCCTCCGAGCCGATGCTCGACTGCCGCATCTTCAAGGTGCGCAAGGATGTCGTCGTCAACCCGCGCAACGGCACGTCGCACGAGATGTACGTGCTGGAGCAACTCAACTGGGTCAACATCATCCCGCTCACGCCCGCTCAGGAGGTCATCCTCATCGAGCAATGGCGGCACGGGACCCGCTCTGTTCAACTCGAAACACCCGGCGGCCTGATGGAGCCGAACGAGACACTCGAAGAATGCGCCCGTCGCGAACTGCTCGAAGAAACCGGCTACGAGGCCGGTGAACTCGTTCACCTCGGCAGCGTCCATCCCAACCCGGCGATTCAAGGCAACCTTCAGCACTACGTCCTCGCAACGAACTGTCGTAAAGTGGCGGGTCTAAAGCTCGATCATGCTGAAGACATCGCAGTGAAGCTCGCGCCGCTGACCGACATCCCGCGCATGATTCGCGCCGGCGAGATTACCCACGGCATCGTCATCGGCGGGTTCTACCAACTTGAACTGCACCGGCGCATACAGGAGTCAACTCACGATTGAACGTCACTCCCGACTGGGAGGCACTCGTGCGATGCATCCGACGCGAGGGCACTCCGAAGCGTGTCCATCACATCGAATTGTTTCTCGATGGCGAGGTGCAGGATGCTGTCGGGGAACGGTTCGGGTTGCGGTACGGGTTGGACAGTGCCGATCCGTTGTTCGCTCTGAAACGCAATTTCCGGGTCCAGCGGTTTCTTGGCTACGACTACGTCAGATGCGGGCTGGACAATGTAGTGTGGAAGTTTCGTCGGCAGACTGCGACAGACACCGCAGAGTTGGCGCGCGCCGGCGGGCGCAGTTACGTGGACGAACATACCGGGCCGATCACGTCGTGGGAAGAGTTCGAGCGATATCCGTGGCCGCAGCCAAGCCAGTGGAACAGCCGGTCACTCGAATGGCTTGAACGGAATCTGCCGGATGGCATGTGCATCGTTGGCAGCGCCGGGTTCGCCCATTTCGCCGAACATCTCTCGTGGTTGATGGGCTACGAGACGCTTTGCCTGGCGTTGTTCGACCAGCGCGATCTCGTCACTGCCATCCGCGACCGCCTGATCGAAATCTACCGGGTCATGCTGGAGCGCATCCTGCAATTCAGGCGCGTGAAGATCATCTGGGGCAGCGACGACATGGGCTTCAAGACCGGCCCGCTCATCAGCCCGGCCGATCTGCGGGAGTTCGTCCTGCCAGGCCACAAGCTCATGGCCCAGATGTCGCATGCCGCCGGACATCCGTACTTGCTTCACTGCTGCGGCGACATCCACACGATCATGCCGGACCTGATTGACGACGTGCAAATTGACGCCAAACACTCGTTCGAGGACACGATTGAGGACGTCGTCACCGCCAAACAGCGTTACGGGAATCGGATCGCACTGCTCGGCGGAGTGGACATGGATTTCCTTTGCCGGGCCGACGAAGCACAGATCCGGCAGCGTGTCCGGCGCACGTTGGAGCGATGCCTGCCGGGCGGCGGCTATTGTCTCGGCACCGGCAACAGCGTTGCCAATTACATCCCGCTCAATCATTACCTCGCCATGCTCGACGAGGGAAACCGCTTCAAGCCCTGAGTAGGAAAGCGTCCAGCTTGTCCATCTCCGCTGCGAGTTCCCAACCGGCTCCCGCGACTGGTATGTGGACTGATTTATGGAACGAATGGGTGGAGCGTCATCGGTGTTGACTTCGAGCCTGCCAACCCTATAATCGCGAACAGAAAGAGGCATGGAATGCGGCACGGAGACCAACCCGGAAGATTGGCGGCAGGCAATTGGAAGCCGACCGAACGAGTCGGCGGGCATTGTCAGATGCCAAGCTACGGAAAGGGCGGATCAAGACGGTCAGATGGTTCCCTCTTTTAACCCCCTCCGCAAAACCGAATTCCTATCAGTCACATCCATGAACCATAGACCAAAGACAGATGGGATGACGCGAGGCGACTTCCTTCGCCTTGTCGCCGACGCGACGCTTGCCGCCATGGCAATGCCAGCCTTCGCCCTTGCGGGAGAGGAATCGAGAGCGCCGGCGGATGTTTCATCGCTGGCCCGCGCCGTCAGCGCGCTCTTGGACGCGACCCCCCACAACCGCCTCCCCGGCTCGGACACGAGGATCTACGGCGCCCCGTTGTTCGGCGTCTCCATTGCGCAGGACCCGCTCTACCAGAAGATGAAGAAGGCCGTCGGCCCCCGCCACTACATGCCGGTGGACCTGCTGCCCGGAGCCAAGACCGTTATCTCGTGGTTCCTTCCCTACTCCGAGGCGGTGAGCCAAGCGAACTACGGGCCGGAGGACTCGCCGGCGCTCTGGATCCTTGCCCACAAGAAGGGAGCGGAAGCCGCCGAACTCGTGCGGAGATTCGTCTCCAAGAGTATCTCCTCAGTTGGCGCCCGAGTCTTCGTGCCGTTCCACGACAGCCGCTACCGGACCAAGACCCTCATCTCGAACTGGTCGGAGCGCCACGTCGCGTTCATATCCGGGCTCGGCACTTTCGGCCTGCACAAGAACATCATCACCGAGAAAGGCACATCGGGTCGGCTGGACAGCGTGATCACCGACCGCGAGTTCACACCCACGAAACGCGAATACGCCGGCATCTATGACCGCTGCATCAACTGCCATGCGTGCGTGAGACGCTGCCCGGCGGGCGCGATCAAAGAGACGGGTAAGGACATTCGGGTTTGCGCCCGGCGAGTGCTCGCGATGAAAGCCCTCCCCGATGGCGGGGCCTGCGGGAAATGCCTCACCCAGGTATCATGTGAGAATTGTATACCCGCGCGGCTGGGGATTTGAAGCAGACCTTCGAGGCGCGGAGTCACACGTTTTAACCCCCTCCGCAAAACCGAATTCCTATCAGTTCAGTTCCTATCAGTTGATCAGCGGAAACACTTCCACAACTCCTCAGCGAACAGGCGATGCCCACGGTCGTCGGGGTGATTGATGGTGTTGTGCAGTAGTGTGATGTACGGAAGACCTTCTTTCCAGAGATGTTCCCAGCGCGCGGAAGCGTCGGCGAGTGCCACGTGGTGTTTGTCAGCAAACGCGCGCAACGCCAGCACGTACGGGCGTTTCTCCGCTTCCCGCATGTTCTGGAACCCCATCATCTTCCACATGGTGAAGTGTGGTGTAATCAGGATCACTTCCGCGCCAATGGTCTCCAATCGCTTGATGATGTCGCTGTAAACCTCCTCCACCAACGCCGGTGTCAGGCCCGCGTCGTTGACAAATTCGATCGTCACCAGGTCCGGCTTCGCGGTCAGCACGCGCTCGAAACGGGCGGGATTCTCCGCGCCATGCAGGCCACGGTAGGGAAACTCCTCCGGAAACAGCCATTGCCGGCTGCTGGAGCCGCCGGCGCTGATGTTCTGCACGTCCAACTTCGCTTGCGGAAACCGCTCGCGCAATCCGGCAGCGAACACGTCCACGTAGCGCAACTCCGGTTTCGACGCGTTGCCGCCGACAGTCACGGAGTCGCCCCAGCAGACAATCGTGACCGGTTTACCGGCCTTGAGTTTCGCCAGCGTCTTCGGAACGCGGCCCGGTCTGGAACGCGTGACCGCCTGCGCCGCGGTCTCGATGATTGGATAAATCTGGTCAGGCTTTACTTCGGGGTCGCGGTAGTTGACGAACACGTGCGCGACCGCAGTGCAACCGGCATCTGCGGCGGGCGGCACCGGCGCGCTGATGTGCGGAATGCCGGGCTTCAATGTTGCTGCGCCGTTTGCGGCAATTTGGATCGTGTCCATTCGCAACAGCGAGTAACGATAGCTAGCGAACACGGTGTCCTTGTCAGTGACACAACTCTGTGGGCCGAGTCCGACGTGGCCCCAGGCGGCATCCACGAGGTAGTCAGCGCCTTCTTTTAGCAACTCGCCGTCCTTGGTGCGGCGGATTTCAAGTGAACCGGGCACGAACGAACCGCAGGCGTTGACATCGCGCGCGTTGCAGCCGAGCAGTCGCGTGCCTTTTGCCCAACCGGCGGGCTTATCCACCGAGAGTTTCACTGGTTCGTTGGTGACAGCGAGGATTGGCGCAGGCGTAACGGTAAGTCGCGTGGAAGGCGCGATGACGACAGCGTTGCCCTGCGCGGTGATCTCCACGCCGCGCAGCCCGGACACCGGCAGCAGCGCGGCAACGAACAGGATTTTGAGCATGGTTGGTTTCATAAAGGCGTTATCTTCAGGTTGTCCACGTAATACACCGTGCCCGGCCTGCCAGCCGAGGTAAAACCGATCCAATCCACCGCCTTGAAGCCATCGGAACAACGCAGATCATCGAAGCGTTTGGGCGCTTGACCGGGCAGCGTGACGGTCACGCTGTAGGTGCCGAGAGTGCAGGTGATTTCGATGTGGAACCACTGGCCGGTCGGCACGGAGAGAAGTTTCTTGCCGCTCGCGGTCAACGAGCCGTCGGGTGTCACGTGTAACGACGGGCCGGTTTTGTACGATCCGCCCTCCGGCCAGTCGCGCCATTCCCAAGCGACGTGCGCGCCGGGTTCGACGCGCAAGTCGAAGCTATTACGGATGGTGCGGTCCTCGTAGCGAACCTTGGCATAGATGTGCGGCGTCCACGAACGCGGGCCGGGTGGACCTTTCACGAACTTCAGGCTCTGCTTGCCGCTCGCCGCGGTGTCGGCTGTGACGGCGGCGATATCACCGGGGCAAAGATCCGTGCTGAACTCGTTGATCTTCTGGCCGGGGGCGTACAACTCGAAGTCGTCGGCGATGACGATGTCCCGGTAGAGATTTCTGTTGTCAGGCGCGGAGGGAAAGATGCGCGGTACCGGCGGCAGTTGGTCTGTCCGGTATCGCTTGGCGGGCGTCTTTGGAAAATCCGGCCGCACCTCCGCAACCACGGCGCCCGGCTCGCTGTGAAGGAACTGGATCGGTCCACCACCGACCCGCCAGTAGCGGTTGCTGGCAAAGGTCATGTGTTCGTTGAAATTCGCGGTGGCAAACACATTCGAACTGAGCAGGAGAAAACGATTGTTCTCGACGTGAATCCCGTTGCTCTTGCGCAGGTCGCTGACCTGAATCGCGGCGTTGGTGCCGAAGGCAAACAGGTTGTTCCGCACCACATTGCCGGAGCCGTAATTCTGGTGCAGTCCGGCGTCCTGCGTGTGGTGGACCACATTGGCCTCGGCGACAATGTTCGAGCTGCCCTCGTCGAAGTAGATGCCCCAGCCGCCGTACCGTGCGCGGCAGACGCCATGGATGTGATTTCCGCGCAACACGGTGCCGGGCGATTCGCCGAGCGTGTAGATGCCGCCCATGTCGCTGAGCACGCCCTGGCCGATGTCGTGAATGTGATTGTCGGCAATCGTGTTGTGGTGCGCCGGGCTGAATCCTGCGCCCCAACGCCAGCCGACCGACATGCCAGAGTAGTAAAAATCGAAAATGTGGTTGCGCTCGACGACGTTGTTTCCTGCGTGCCCAATCCAAACTCCGACCGCCGCCGGGAAGACGCGTCCGCCGTGTGCGATCAAGTTGTCGCGGATGACGGTGCTGCTCGACCATTTGTTTGTGTCAGACTCCCACATGAGCCGAATCGGCCCGACTTTCACACCACCGGCGCCGAGGTCGAAGAGTTCGCAACCCTCGACGCGGTTGCTGTGGCAGCCGTCGCCCCAGTCCACCGCCCACGTTGCGGTGTGCCGGATGATACAGTTCTCCAACGCGCACTGCCGTGTGTTGCGTGCCGTGACCGCGCCGTCCACCGCAACGTCGGCCTGCGGAAAACCGTAACCGCGCGGCGGCGTGTTCCAAGCGTTATGCGCGATTGTCAGGCCGCGTAGCGTGATACGCTCCGCGCCGTCGAATCGCACGACCTGCGGCAACCGCGGCGCGATGACACGCGTCCGGCGCAGTCCTTCACCCGGCTTGGCGAGATACGTCAGTACACCGCTGTTGCGGTCGAGGTACCACTCGCCGGGTTTTTCCAACGCCTCGCGAACATTCTCAACCCGGTACCATGTCGCCCGCGTCAGCGGCGCTTGCGCATGGCTGTGCGTTGGCCCGGTGAACGTCACCGCGCATCGCGCGGCATCCACCGATTTGATCCGCAACCGGTCCATCGTCCAGAGGTGAAACGTTGTCACTTCGACGTCGCCAAGGTTGTGCCAGTCGTCCCGGAGTTCGTCAGGGTTGAACCGGAACCGGTCCGGATTTTGTGCCGCCAACTGCCCCGCGATGTTGTAATAGCCCTCACGCGGCAACACCGGTCGCAGCCGGCGCTGGTCGTTGACGTAGAGCTGCGAGAAATACCATTTCCCAGCGGCGACCTCGGGCAGTGTGACTTCCCAACGCCTCGACGCGACCTCGCGCAAGCCCGTCAGAAGCACGCCGCCACTGAGGATCGGCATTTCATTCTTGAACGCCTCCCACGTGGAATCGGAATCGGCCACGCCAAAGACAAGCGGCTCCGACAGGAAGTATGTTCCGCCACGCAAAACAACCGTGACTGGTTTCTGCGCAGCGCGCGCTGCCTTCTGTGCACGTTGGAGTGTGGCAAATGGTTTGTTTCTCGAACCGTCGTTCTGGTCGTTTCCGTCCGTCGCAACATGAAAGGTCACGGCGGGAGCCAACGGTGAGATGACGAGCGCCAGCAGTAGTGCCATGAACGGTCTCATGGCTGGGAAGAGTCCCTGAACTCGCCCAATAGCGCAAGAGCGTTTTCAGTAGGTGATGACGGCGAAGACGTCGTGGCCTTTGAGCCGGTCACGGCCTTTGAGGAAGGAAAGCTCGATGAGGAAATCTATCTCGCCGACAGTGCCGCCAAGTTGTTTGACGAGGCTACAGGCGGCCATCGCGGTGCCGCCGGTGGCAAGGAGGTCGTCCACGATGATGACGCGGTCGCCTTTCTTGACGGCGTCAATGTGCATCTCGCTGGTCTCGCTGCCGTATTCGAGGGTGTAGCTGGTGACGACGGTTTTCCAGGGGAGCTTGCCTTTCTTGCGGATGGGGATCATGCCGACGCCGAGTTTGTAGGCGACGGCCCCGGCGAAGATGAAGCCGCGGGCGTCAATGCCGACGACGGCGTCCACTTTCTTGCCTTGGTGGCGGTCGGCGATGGCGTCCACGGCGGCCCGGAAGAGTTTGCCGTCCTGGAGGACGGGGGTGATGTCTTTGAAGAGGATGCCCTTGATGGGGAAGTCGGGCACGTCGCGGATGGCGGCTTTGAGGTTGTCGTACATAGCTAATCGCTCTTGGGTTTGTCTTGTTTCTCCATCAGTCGGCGCAGCTTGGTGAGCGCGATGTTCTGGATCTGGCGGATGCGTTCGCGGGTCACTTTGAATTGTGTGCCGACCTGTTCGAGGGTCAGCGGTTTGTCGCCGTCGAGGCCGAACCGCAACGTCAGGATCTTGGCTTCGCGGGGGTCGAGTTCCTCGATCAGTTCGCGCGTGTCTTCGCGCAGCGTCTTGTCGCGGAGCATCTCGAAGGGGTCGGCGGCAGCTTCGTCGCCGACGATCTCGCTGAACTGGGTGTCTTCGTCCTCGC
>Ga0163200_1000604_pt1 | contig 14918 bp, 10 predicted proteins | sample PL_2010_200m_FD_113535 | JGI IMG/M metagenome (GOLD analysis project Ga0163200, IMG submission 113535) | Freshwater microbial communities from Powell Lake, British Columbia, Canada to study Microbial Dark Matter (Phase II) - PL_2010_200m | ecosystem: Environmental > Aquatic > Freshwater > Lake ... | reverse complement strand
TTCCAGCACATTTTCAAAAGCCTGGATGCCAAAACCGGCCGTTGCGCCATTCTTTTTCCACACGGAGTTTTGTTCCGCAAGGAAGAAGCGGACATGCGCCAGAAACTGGTGGATGCCGACCTGGTGGACTGCGTGCTCGGTCTCGGACCCAACCTGTTCTACAACTCGCCGATGGAAGCCTGCATCGTGATCTGCCGCACATCCAAACCCCCGGAGCGACGCGGCAAGGTATTGTTCATCAACGCCGTGGACGAAGTGACCCGCGAGCGCAGCCTGAGTTTCCTCAAGCCGGAGCACCAGGAGCGTATTGCCGATGCCTACCACGCGTTTGCAGACATTCCCGGCTTTGCCCGCCTCGCGACGTTGGGTGAAATACACCTCAACGATAGTAATTTGAGCATCCCGTTGTACGTGCGCGGGCGGGGAGTGAGCGAAGCGAAAGGGGAATATGCCGCCGATGGATTGAAGGTGGCAATTAGAGCGTGGGAGGAGAGTTCGGAGAAATTAGGGCACAAGATGGAAATTTTGCTCGAAATCCTTGCAAATGACCGATAAAAACGAACATTTATGCTGAAGTATGCTATAATCCCATTAACCCCTTTCGTTAATGAAACTCTCGACACAGATGAGGGTATGCACATTGAGAATTCTTTTCCAAGACCCAGATTTCCGCGATGAATGTAACAACGATAAACTTCTAAAAAGACGCCAAGGTGAACTTCGCGCTAAAAGAATCCACCAACGGTTGGATGATATGAAAGCAGCGAACAACTTGAGTGCCATGAAGTTTCTCCCGGGTAGATGCCATGAATTAAGAGGGGATCACCATGGGCAACTGTCGCTCGATCTTGACCATCCTTGGCGATTGATTTTTGCGCCAGCAGATGACCCTCCTGCCTTGAAAGGTGATGGCGGAATGGACTGGGAGAATGTGCGAATTGTAAAGATTCTCGGAATAGAGGATACCCATGATTAAGCCCATACAAAATGAATATTTGCCAGATTTCGTATCTCCACCAGGGCAAACGCTCCTGGAGATGCTCGAAGAACGCGGCATGTCACAGGCAGAACTCGCCGAGCGTACAGGGCGTCCTAAGAAAACCATAAACGAAATTATCAAAGGCAAAGCCACAATTACGCCCGCCACTGCATTGCAATTGGAACGTGTTCTTGGTGCGCCTGCCAGTTTCTGGAATGATCGCGAACAGAATTATCGCGAAAATTTGGCGCGCCAGGCTGAACGCGATTCCCTGGAAGGGCAGGTGGATTGGCTGAACCAATTTCCAATCAAGGCAATGGTGGATTTGGGTTGGCTAAAGGGTTTGGACGATCCAATAGAACTACTTGGCGAAGTGCTTAATTTCTTTGGTATTGCTGCACCTACACAATGGCAAAAAGTTTGGCTTGAACCAATTGCGGCGTTTCGCCAGTCACCTGTATTTGAAAGCGACCCTTTTGCCATTTCTGTCTGGTTACGCAGAGGAGAGATTGAAGCCCAACAAATGGACTGCGCCCCATATGATAGTGGGCGATTCATTTCCGCCTTAAGTGCAATGCGTGAATTGACTACCCAACCTCCAGAAGTATTTCAGCCTGAAACAGTACGTTTATGTGCAGAAGCCGGAGTCGCAGTAACTTTTGTACCTGAACTGCCCAAAGTTCGTGCCAGTGGTGCGGCCCGCTGGTTAACTCCGAATAAAGCCATGATTCAAGTTGATTTGCGTTACAAGACGGATGATGCGTTATGGTTTACAGTTTTTCATGAGGCCGGGCACATCATAAAGCACGGGAAACGCGAAGTGTTTATTGAGGATGGCAACATCCATGACGATAAGGAAAAGGAAGCGGACCAGTTCGCTGCCAATTTTCTGATTCCGCCGGCTGAGTATCGTCGGTTTACGCCGCGTACTGGTCATTACAGCAAAGCAGAGATTATTGAATTTGCCGAGCAGATTAGAGTCGCGCCGGGAATTGTGGTTGGACGCCTTCAGCATGATGGTAAACTGCCCCCGCAAAACTGCAACGATTTGAAGCGTCCTTTGAAATGGGTAAGAAATTAACTACTCACCTCAACACCTCCCGCCTCGCGGACACGCGCGCCGCGGGGACCGAGCGCCCATGACCCTCACCCGCTTCGCTAACGTGATCCACCTCACCACCTCCCGCCGCGCGGACCCTGCCGCCGCGGGAATCGAGCGCTTCGTGGGACTGGAGCACATCACGCCAGAGAACCTGCACATCCGCAGTTGGGGCCTCGTCGCGGACGGGATAACCTTCACCAGCCACTTCAAGCCGGGACAGGTGCTTTTCGGCAAGCGCCGCGCTTACCAGCGCAAGGTGGCAGTGGCGGATTTTGAAGGAGTCTGTTCCAGCGATATTTACGTGTTCGAGAGCAAAGACCCCAATGTGCTGTTGCCCGAATTGTTGCCCTTTATTTGCCAGTCAGAAGGGTTTTTCCAGTATGCTTTGAAAACTTCGGCAGGCTCGCTTTCGCCGCGCACCAACTGGTCACATCTTGCCAATTACGAATTCTCCCTCCCGCCCCTGGATGAACAGCGCCGCATCGCTGACTTGCTCTGGGCGGCGGATGATGTGGTGGGCACAACTATTGGTTTGATAGAGTCAATTTCGAAAATAAAAGCAGCGGTTCGCAAAGAGAATTTCAATACCGAAAATGGCTCAAAGGTTTTGTTGAAAGATTTATGTGAACATAAAGGCATCCAAATTGGGCCATTTGGTAGCCAGTTACATTCATCTGATTATGTTTCAGATGGTATTCCAGTCATCATGCCTACCAACATGACAGATGACAAGATTGACGAAAGCGATATTTCGAGAATAACATCAGCAATGGTAGATAGCCTGTCGCACCACAAAATTTTGCCAGGAGATATACTCTTGCCAAGGCGGGGAGAACTTGATCGCCGCGCATTTATCCGCCCCGAACAAAAGGGGTGGTTGTGTGGCACAGGTTCTTTGAGAATCAGAGTTAAGAAGGGGATAAACCCAAGAGCGGTTTTTCATGCTCTTGCATCATCAGATACGGTAAGTTGGATAAAGAATCATGCTGTTGGCACAACCATGCCAAATATCAACGCGACAATTGTTTCAAACATTCCAATTTCACTTCCTGCCGAAAATAAAGTTGATAAAGTTGTGAAAATGTTGGAAAAATTGGATGATTCTCTTGAAGTGGCAATGAAAAAACGCCAAGCCGATATAAAGTTGAAAAAAGAGATTCTCAAGCATTATCTGGGATAGCCTATGTTCAACGAACAGAACAGCGTCGAAAACTACATCCGCTACGCAAACCCTAAAGGTCTTCCTGGTGTACGGGCGCGACCATTAAGCAAGCAGACCTTTAGGGTTTCCGACAAGGAACAACCATGAAGCGCAATCATAAAACCATTCCTCTGCGATATTACTTCGTTGATGAAGCGGGTGACGCCACCATTTTCGACGGGCGCGGGCGCGTGTTGATTGGCGAACAGGGATGTTCGCGCTATTTCATTCTTGGCGTCCTCGATGTTCCCGACCCGACTGGCTTGCAAAAAGAACTCGAGGATTTGCGCCTGTCTTTGCTGGCCGATTCGTATTTCAAAAAAGTGCCATCCATGCAACCCGGGTCGCGTAAAACCGCTCTCATGTTCCATGCCAAAGACGACCTGCCCGAAGTGCGGCGGGAAGTGTTCGCCGTGCTGAAAAATCATCCGCTTCGCTTTCTGGCGGTTGTCCGCAACAAACAACGCGTTCTGAAATATGTCCAGCAACGCAACGCGCTGGATGTTAACTATCGCTATCATCCCAACGAGTTATACGATTACATGGTCAGGGTCTTGTTCAAAACCCTTTTGCATAAAGACGAACGCTACGAAATTTACTTCTCCAAACGCTGGAAACAGGATCGCACAAACGCCCTGCGCCAGGCAATTGAAACCGCCCAACAGCGTTTTGCCCGGCAAAGCGGAATACAATCCGCGTCCGAAATCATCGTGATTCCGCAAAAGTCACAGGAAAGCGGCGGGTTTCAGGCGGTGGATTATTTCCTGTGGGCGTTGCAACGCTTTTACGAGCGCAGGGAAGACCGTTATCTCGAATATCTCTGGGATTCATTCCGCCTGGTGCACGACCTTGACGACACACGCAAAAACCCCTACGGCGTGTATTACACAAAAAAAGAGCCGCTGACATTAGCGGCCCTTGATGATGACTTGCCAAGGATATAGGGTTAAACTCGCCTTAGCGGTGTAACCACACGGCATGGAGCCGAACTTTGTCCCTGGCAAGTTCATTATAACAGAAATTGCAGGTCACTGTCAAATGCGATTGACAGCCTGAAAACAAAGGCAGCCTATGTTCAACGAACAGAACAGCGTCGAAAACTACATCCGCGACTTGCTGTGCGGGGCGCAGCCGCCTGACCGCGCGGGCGTGGCGGAGGATGCCGCCCCCTACATCCCGCTCGGGCGCGCCCACAAAGGCGCGGGCTGGCATTACGTCTCGGCGCTCAGCCTGCCGCGCCGCATCAACGACGTGTTCATCGAACCCTGGCTGCGCGAAGCCCTTATCCGCCTGAACCCCGAGATCGCCGCCCATCCCGAACGCGCCGACGAAGTGCTCTACAAATTGCGCGCCATCGTCCTTTCGGTGCGCGCCGACGGTCTCATCCGCGCCAACGAAGAGTTCACCGCCTGGATGCGCGGCGACCGCTCCATGCCGTTCGGGGAGAACAACGCTCACGTCACCGTGCGCCTGCTCGACCTTGAAGGCCTCGACAATAACCAATATGTCGCCAGCACACAGGTCACGTTCCGGGCCGGGAACGCCGAACGCCGCGCCGACCTGGTGCTCTTCGTCAACGGCCTGCCGCTGGTGTTGGTCGAGGCCAAGACCCCGGTCCGCAACGCCGTCAGTTGGTTCGATGGCGCCAAACAGATCCACGATGATTACGAGAAATTCGTCCCGGAGTGGTTCGTCTGCAACGTCTTCAACGTGGCCACCGAGGGCAAAGACCTGCGCTACGGAGCCATCCATGTGCCGCTCGACCAGTGGGGGCCGTGGTTGTTGGAAGAACCCTTCGGCGCGGCTAAAGCCGCTTCTCAGCACATGGAAGCCCCTTCGGGGCTAGACCGCCAGCCCGCAGGGCTTCCACGAACTGAGCCGGGGATTTATTCCCCGGCGAACCGGCGCAAAGAAGGTCTTTCTCGCCTCCAACACACCGTCCCCTCGCTCCTGCGCCCGAATGTACTGCTCGACATCCTGGCCCACTTCACCCTCTTCGCCACCGACAAGAAAAAACACAGGCTGAAGATCGTCTGCCGCTACCAGCAGTACGAAGGCGCCAACAAGATCGTCGAACGCGTCCTGGCAGGCGCGCCCCGCAAAGGCCTGCTCTGGCATTTCCAAGGCTCGGGCAAGTCCCTGCTGATGGTCTTCGCCGCTCAGAAGATGCGCCTGCAAGCCGCCCTGCGCGCCCCCACCGTGCTGATCGTCGTTGACCGCCTCGACCTCGACGCCCAGATCAGCGCCACCTTCCACGCCGCCGACATCCCCAACCTGGTCAAGGCTGAATCGCGCGCCGAACTCAAAACCCTGCTCCGGCAGGACACCCGCAAGATCATCATCACCACCATCTTCAAATTCGGCGACGTAGGGGCGAGTGACCCGCTCCTGTTGAACGACCGCGGGAACATCGTCGTCCTGGTGGACGAAGCCCACCGCACCCAGGAAGGCGACCTGGGCATGAAAATGCGCGCCGCCCTGCCGAACGCCTTCCTGTTCGGTCTCACCGGCACCCCCATCAACCGCCGCGACCGCAACACCTTCTACGCCTTTGGCGCTGAGGAGGACCAGCCCGGCTACATGAGCCGCTACGGCTTCGAAGAGTCCATCCGGGACGGCGCCACCCTGCCGCTGCACTTTGAACCCAGACTGGTGGAACTCCACATTGACAAGGACGCCATAGACGCGGCCTACGCGGACCTCACCGGCGGTCTCTCGGACCTCGACCGGGAAACGCTCTCGAAAGCCGCGGCCAAGATGGCGGTCCTGGTCAAGGTCCCGGACCGCATCGAGAAGATCTGCACCGACATCGCCTCCCACTTCCAGGAGAAAGTCCGCCCGAACGGGTTCAAGGCTATGCTCGTCACCTTCGACCAGGAGTCCTGCCTGCTCTACAAGGCCCAGCTCGACCGTTACCTGCCGCCCGAGGCCAGCGAGATCGTCATCTCGGTCTCCGGCAAGGAGCGCGAAGACAAGCGTTACCGGCCCCTGAAGCGCGACCGGGATGCCGAGGAGAAACTACTCGACCGCTTCCGTGACCCGAACGACCCGCTCCAGGTTCTGGTCGTCACCGCCAAATTACTCACCGGCTTCGACGCCCCCATCCTGCAGGCCATGTACCTCGACAAGCCGATGCGCGATCACACCCTGCTGCAGGCCATCACCCGCACCAACCGCACCTACGGCGGCATGAAGACCCACGGCCTGATCGTGGACTACCTGGGCATCTTCGACGATGTGGCCAAGTCGCTGGAGTTCGACGAGGAAGGCTTCCGCCGGGTCGTGTCCGACATCGTCGGCCTGAAAACCAAATTCCCCGAGGCCCTGCAGAAATGCCTGGCCTACTTCCCCGGCGTGGACCGCTCCGTCAGCGGCTACGAGGGACTCATTTCAGCCCAGGAATGTCTGCCCAATAACGACGTGCGCGACGCCTTTGCCGCCGACTACAGCGCCCTGGCCGGCCTCTGGGAAGCCATCTCCCCGGACCCGGTACTTGCCGCGCACGAAAGCGACTATCGCTGGCTCTCGCAGGTGTACGTCTCCGTCCAGCCCTCCACCGGGACCGGCGCGCTGCTCTGGCACGCCCTGGGCGCCAAGACCATCGAACTCATCCACCAGAACGTGACGGTCGAGACCGTGCGCGACGATATCGCCGAGATCGTCCTGGACGCTGACCTGCTCGAAGCCGTGCTGAAAGCCCCGGATTCCGAGCATAAAGCCAAAGAGATCGAGATCAAGGTGGCCGACCGCCTGCGCCAACACCTGGGCGATCCGCGCTTCCGCAAACTGTCCGAGCGGCTGGAAAAACTCAAGGAACAGCACGAAGCCGGGCAACTGCACTCCATCGCCTTCCTGAAAGCCCTGCTCGACCTGGCGCGTGACCTGGTCAACGCCGAAAAGGAAGTCCCCCCGGCCGAAGACGAAGAGCGCGGCAAAGCCGCCCTGACCGAACTCTTCCAGCAAGCCCGCAACTCCGACACCCCCATCATCGTGGAGCGCGTCGTGGACGACATTGACGAAATCGTCCGCCTGGTCCGCTTTGATGGGTGGCAAGCCGCGAATGCTGGGGAACGTGAAGTCCGCAAGGCGCTGCGGCGGACGCTGTTCAAGTACAAATTGCATACCGATACAGAACTGTTCGAGAAGGCGTATGGGTATGTCAAGGAATATTATTAGGAGTCAAGATGGCAGAGAAAACGCCAAAAGAAATTGCGCTGGAACGAATTAAAGGAAACGCAAAGACGGAAGCGGCCGAACTCAATTTATCTAAGATTGGACTCTCTGCTTTGCCCAATGAACTCTGGCAACTCACCCACCTGATTTCGCTCAATCTTTCTGGCAATCACCTCACCAGCCTGTCCCCCAAGATCGAGCGTCTCACCGGATTGACCGTGCTAGATCTTTTTGAAAACCACCTTACCACCCTGCCACCTGAGATTGGGCAACTCACCAGACTGACCGAACTCAATCTTTCCCACAACCCACTCACTGCACTACCGCCCGAGATTGGACAGCTCACCAGACTGACCAAGCTCTATATTTCCGGTGGTCAAATTACCGCTCTGCCAAAAGAATTGGGCGAACTAAGCGAACTAACCATCCTGGACTTGAGCGCTGGCGCCTCAGACCGGATAAAAGCACTCGAGAAAAGCGTGATGACAGAGTATGGGTGGACTGACTGGATTGAGTGGACTGAGCGGATTGATTTTCCAAACGAATTGGGGCAGCTTACGCATTTGAAGAGATTTACTCTTGCAGGGCGGAAAATCGCGGCATTGCCCGAGCCGGTTTGCAAATGGATAAACTTAGAGTCGCTTGACCTTACGTATACCTTGGTTGCTAGTCTGCCCAATGAGATCTCCAATCTGAAATATCTGAAGCGCCTTCTCCTGCAAGGCACTCCCCTGCTCATCCCGCCAGAAATTCTAAGTAAAACGAATGAACCGCAAGCCATCCTGAATTATTATTTCTCCTTGGATAGGGCAAAGAAGAGACCCATGGTTGAAATCAAACTCTTAGTGGTCGGGCAGGGCAGCGTGGGCAAAACATCTCTCATACGGCGCGTTCTCGAAAACAAATATGACCCAAAAGAAAATCAGACGGAGGGGATTGATATCCGCCGCTCCACGCTGCACACCCAGAAGCATTTTTATACCGTCAATGTGTGGGATTTCGGTGGACAGGAAATCATGCACGCCACCCACCAGTTCTTTCTCACCAAGCGCAGCCTTTACCTGCTAGTACTTGATTCGCGCCTGACACAGGAAGAAAACCGCGTCGAATACTGGCTCAAGATCATTCAATCCTTCGGCGGCGAGTCACCCATCCTCATTGTTGGCAACAAAATTGACCAGCACCCGCTTGATATTGATCGCACCGGTTTGCAGAAGAAATATCCCAACATTGTGGGCATCCTTGAAACCTCCGCCGCCACAGGCGCAGGCATTGAAGAACTCAAAGCCGCCATCACCGAGCAGGTCAATACCCTGCCACACGTTCGCGACTTGCTGCCCGAAACGTGGTTTAAGGTCAAAACCAAACTCGAAGGATTGGGGCGTGAGTCCAATTTCATCACCCACGACAAATATCTCGAACTGTGCGCAGAAAACGAAGTCAGCGACGAGACCAGTCAACGCACGCTGATCGGCTTGCTTCATGATCTGGGGGTTGTCCTGCACTTCCAGGATGATCCCCGCCTCGAAGCGCTCGGTATTCTAAACCCGCAATGGGTTACCAATGGGGTCTATAAAATCATCAACTCCCATGCCCTGTTCCAGAATAAAGGCGTGCTTACACTCGCAATGCTGAATGAAATTCTCAACATTGATGGATACCCGCGCGACAAGCGGCTCTTCATCGCGGATATGATGAAAAAGTTCGAACTGTGCTACGACATCGAGCCGGATAAAACCTTCCTTGTCCCCGATTTGCTCCCCAAAGATGAACCCTCCGAATTGAAATTCAATGGCATCCCTGCCTTTGAGTACGCTTACCCTGTCCTGCCCTCCAGTGTCATCACCCGCTTCATTGTCCGCATGAACCAGCACATTGATGACAACTGTGTCTGGCGCACCGGAGTGCTGCTCAAAATTGGTGACAACACCGCCTTGGTCAAAGCCGATATTGAAGATCGCAAGATCACCATCGCCATTGATGGTCTCGAACACACCCGTCGCGACGCCCTGTCCGCGATACGGTATCAGTTGGATGAAATCCACAACTCGATCAAAGGGTTAAATCCGCAAAAGCGGGTGCCGGTCCCTGGAGCGGTTAATGCTGAGCCGCTGAAATACGAGTATCTGCTGATGTTGGAAGCTGCCGGGCAAGAAACGCATTTGGTGCAAGATGGGAACAGGCTGATCAAAGTCAATGTGCGACAGGTGTTGAGCGGAATCGAGTCTGAGTCAGAGCGCAAGGAAAGCGCAGGAAACGTCACCAATATCTATGTGGGCGGCGATGTCAAAGGCGGCACGATCATTGCCGGCGACGAAAATGAGATACGCCAAAACCCAACTTCACATGATCGGAAAAAGCGAGGAAAATCATGAGCGATATCAATGTTCTTGCCCAACAAGTAGCTCTATTTCTTACACCCCTTGTCCCCTACCTTATCAAGGGCGGCATCGAAGCGGGTAAATCCGCTGCCGGGAAAATAGGAGAGCTGGCAACGGAAAAAGGCTGGGAGAAAGCCCAGTCCATGTGGGGCAAACTCACGAAGCATGAAGAAGTCAAGAAAGCGGCAGAGACGGTCGCCAAACTGCCCGATGATGCTGATGCCCAGGCTGCTTTGCGTCTGCAGATCAAACTTGCCTTGACGGCAGATACTGCGCTGGTCGAAGCGCTGGAAAAACTTCTGGCCGAAGCAACCGAAAAGAGCACCGTCACTGCGAAGGGCAGCCGTTCCGTGGCAGTCGGAGGAAATGTCAAGGATAGTGTTATCATCACAGGCGATCATAATAAGGTGGGAGAGTAAACAGATGAGGGGTGAGAGATTAGATTGACGGCCTCAGCATCTGGAAAACCGACCAGAGACAACATGAACATGAAAACCTATATCGAGAATTTCCTCCCCTCCATCGAATCCGAACTCCAGCGCCAGGTTGCGCGGCTGGACGAGCCGCGCACGCGTCCCTTCTACGAGATGCTCACTTATCACATGGGCTGGACAGGCGAAGGCGCGGGCACGGAGGCGACCGGCAAGCGTATCCGTCCGCAACTGGTGCTGTTGACCACTGCCGCCTGTGGCGCAAATTGGCAATTTGCGCTACCTGGCGCGGCCTGCGTGGAATTCATCCACAACTTCTCGCTCGTACACGACGATATCCAGGATAAAAGCGACCTGCGTCGTGGAAGACCCACAGTTTGGAAGAAATGGGGAGAGGCGCACGCCATCAACGTCGGCGATGCGCTCTTCATCCTGGCGCACCTGGCGCTGTCCGAATTGAAGGATAAGTTCACGGCGGAAGTGGCGCTCAAGGCCGAGTCCGCCATTGACCGGGCCTGCCTGGACCTGACGCGCGGCCAGTACCTGGACATGTTCTACGAAAGCCAGGCTGGCCTGACCATCAAGAATTACTGGCCGATGGTCGCCGGGAAGACCGCCGCGCTGCTCTCGGCCTGCACGCACGTCGGAGCGATCCTGGGCAACGCAGATGAGTTGACCCAGGAGGCTTACCGCGATTTCGGGCATTTTCTCGGCCTGGCCTTCCAGGTGCACGATGACTACCTGGGCATCTGGGGCGACAGCGCCCTGACGGGCAAATCCACTGACTCGGATCTGGTAACAGGCAAAAAGTCCCTGCCGGTTTTGTACGGCCTCGGGAAGGATGGGCCGTTTGCGCGCCGCCGGGCCGAGGGTCCGGTAAGCGCCGGGGAAGTCCCAGCCCTGGCCGAGCAACTGGCGCGCGAAGGCGCGAAAGTCTTCACCCAGGAAACCGCCGATCGAATGACCGACCTGGCATTGCAATCCCTGCGCCAGGCCAATCCACAAGCCGAAGCCGGAGAAGCGTTATTCGAGTTGGCCAACCTGCTCTCGAACCGCCAATCTTGACACGCTCATTCGGGCTGGTATAATCACTTCAGCGCGCGGGTGTAGTTCAGTGGTAGAACGCTTGCTTCCCAAGCAAGATATCGTGGGTTCGAGTCCCATCACCCGCTTTGTGTAGGAATTGATGAGGAAGGCTAATGCTATGACCTTTTCCTTGTCCGAGAAAAAAATCGGGAACCATGCCCGATTTTTGTGTTTAAAAGTAACTGCTCAAGTCTGTCACCCTGAGGGAGCGTTCTTTGCGACCAAAGGGTCTCCCGGCTAATCGCAGGAGATTCTTCGCCGCTGGAAGAACACCAGCGGCTCAGAATGACATTCAGGCTGAGTAGTTACGTCTAAAAAGCTGTAAACATTGCAAGGTTGTTAATGCAAATAGTTCACCCCATGCTACAGAGTACTGCGCAAATATCTGAACCAAAATCCTGTCATTTTCGAGCCGTTCGATACAAGCAAGTTCACAGATTTATGCAAGAAGCAGTAAAATATGAATTGGAGGCAACGCCGGATGACCAAAGGCACCATCTTGTACGTAGAAGACAATAACGAGAACCGGGCATTGATCCGGCGCGTATTGGAAGCGGATGATTTCGCCGTGATCGAAGCCGCGAATGCGAAACAAGCCCTCGAAAAGATACGTACCGAACCTCCCGATTTGATTCTCATGGATATAAGTATGCCTGATATAGATGGGTATATCCTGACAGCGCAGATCAAAGGGATGCCTGAATTCAAGAACACGCCGATCATTGCCGTGACTGCTCACGTGATGCGGGGCGACAGGGAAAAATCTCTCCAGGCCGGCTGCGACGGCTACATCCAAAAACCGATTGATATTGATATCATTGCCCAGCAAATCGAACGTTATCTGAAGAGGTAATCATGCCTAAGCCTAAGAATGAAGATGATCAAGGCGTTGTCCCCAGTCCACAAGTAGATACCCAGCCGGGTATGCGTAAATCAGCCATCCCCAAGGACGCGACCGTGCTGGTCGTAGAAGATAATGTCTCGAACTTCGTGCTGATCGCCCGCATGTTAGGATACCTGGGAATCCACTGTGAGTGGAAGACCTCCGGCTACGAAGTGGTGGAATACGCCGATACGCTATCCCGCCTCGACCTGATCTTGATGGACATCCGCCTGCCGTACGAGGATGGCTATGGCGCGTTGAAGAAAATCCGCGCCTCCGAGCGGTTGAAATCGGTGCCGATCGTGGCCGTCACAGCCGAATCCAATCTGGAGCAGATGAACAAGGCGCGCCAATCTGGCTTCGATGGTTTCCTGGGCAAGCCCCTCGATCCCGATCGTTTTCCCGACCAGATTCGCCGTATCATGGCAGGTGAACCGGTCTGGGAGTTGGGTTAGCCCTTGCCAGTGAATTGAGCAAGGCGCGCGGCGCGCCCAAATCAAGATCAATCCTGTTGGAAAAGATGAAAGCACAGAAAAGACGAAAGGTACGGCCGGAGGGCGCACATGAAAGAATGGTTCACTCCCCGCTCTGACAAGCCCGAAAAGATCGCCAGTCTGCAAAACCTGCGCGAACGCCTTCTGAATCCGCTGCTCATCAGCGCCGCCGTGATCGGCAGCGGGCTGTATGCCCTGTCGTTGATACCCGCCTTTCAGAGTGGTTTGACCATCCTGACCGTCGTTTACACCGTCATTTATATTTGGCTGCTTGCCATAACCTTCATACGGCGGATACCCTACCGTGTGCGGGTCGGCAGTATATTGCTCTCCCTTTACGCATTGGGAGTACTCAACCTGGCGACGAGCGGTTTGAACGTGGACGCTGGCCTGTTCTTGCTGGCGTTCGTCGCCATGACCGCGCTGCTGGTCGGCCTGCGCGGCGGATTGGTCGCCCTGGCCTCGAGCGGCGTCACGCTAGCCAGCCTGGGCGCCTTCATCGTCACCGGAAACATCAGCCTGGGCTTGCGGCTTCCCCAGGAAAACCCCTTGTTGTGGGTCATCGGCGGGACGATCCTCCTGCTGATGGGCACGCTGCTGACCATCTCGCTGACCGCCCTGCTGCGCGGCCTCGAAACCAGCCTGACCAAAGCCGCCGCCCTGACGACTGAACTCGAAGAGGAGCAGGTATTCCTGCACCAGCGCAACGAAGAACTGGCGACGATCAACCGAGTCGTTGCCATGATCGCGGCCGCGCCGAATCTCGAAGAAGCCTTACAGACCATTACACGTGAACTTACCCTGGCCTTACCAGCCGGACGGGCGGGTATTGCTCTCATGGACGATTCCAGAACCATGCTCAACGTTGTGGCAGATTATTCTCGAAATCCGAACGAACCAACCGCCATTGGCCTGTCAATCCCGCTGGAGGGTAATCCATCCAGCCAACAGGTCATCGCTACCCGTAAACCCTTGATCGTCAGTGATGCCCAAAACAATCCTGCCTTTCCTCCTGGCTTGCGAGCGGAGTTCCAAAAACGCGGCGTCGAGGCTGTCTTCATTCTCCCCATCCTCATCAACGAGGTTGTAATCGGAACACTGGGAATTGATATTGTCCAAAAAGGGCTTACTCTCACGCAAGAGCAAATCAACCTGGTCGAGACGATCCTTACGCAAGTTTCGAACCTGATCGAGAAAGCTCGTCTCTACGACGCCGCACAGCAGGAAATTGCCGAACGCAAGCGCACGGAAAAGGCCTTGAGCCGCTCCGAAACTGAATTGCGCGCCCTGTTCGCCTCGATGACCGACGTGATCATCATCTACGACAAGGAAGGACGCTACGTGCGCATCGCGCCGACCAACCCGTCGCGCCTGTTCCGCCCTCCCGAAGATCTGATCGGCAAGACGATCAGCGAAGCGCTTCCAAGAGAGGTGCACGAACCCTTCCTGCGCGCCATCCAGACCGCCCTTCAGAGCGGCGAAACCACAAAACTCGAATATCCGCTCGAAATCGGCTCACAAATCTACTGGTTCGACGCCAGCGTTTCGAAATTGGGCGAGGACCAGGTCTTCTGGGTGGCGCGGGATATCAGCGACCGGCGCAAGTTCGAGGAGACGCTGCGGCGGCAGAACGAGTACCTGGCCACTTCGGCGGAAATCGGCCGCCTGGTCACCTCGACCCTCGAGCTGGAAACACTCTTCACGCGCACCGTCAACCTGATCTGCGAACGCTTCGGCTATTACCACGCGGCAATATTCATTATCGAGGAAACCGGGTTCAACGCCGTGCTGGAAGCGGCTACCGGCGAGGCGGGCAAGGAGATGAGACGCCGCCGCCACTCCCTGGCTGTCGGCTCACGCTCCATCGTCGGCGCGGTCACATCTTCCGGCAATCCCCTGGTGGTCAACGATACCTCCGTTGACCCGATCCACCGCCCCAACCCGCTGCTGCCGGAGACACGCGCCGAGGCCGCCATTCCGCTGCGCATTGGCGAGCGCATCATCGGCGCGATTGACATTCAATCCACACAGGCGAGGGCATTTGTCCCCGCGGACATTGCCGTTTTACAAACCCTGGCCGATCAGATCGCCATTGCCATAGATAACGCCCGCTCCTACCAGATCGCGCAACAGGCGATCAAAGAAATGAGCGAGCTGGATCGCCTCAAGAGCGAGTTCCTGGCGAATA
>Ga0163200_1000603_pt1 | contig 14943 bp, 15 predicted proteins | sample PL_2010_200m_FD_113535 | JGI IMG/M metagenome (GOLD analysis project Ga0163200, IMG submission 113535) | Freshwater microbial communities from Powell Lake, British Columbia, Canada to study Microbial Dark Matter (Phase II) - PL_2010_200m | ecosystem: Environmental > Aquatic > Freshwater > Lake ... | reverse complement strand
TTGCGTATTGGTAGTAGTCTACTGGCAGGAGTTCGTCAGGTTCGCCAGGTACGGATATATCGGCGTTTTCATCATCAGTTTCCTGGCCGATGTGACCCTCTTTGTGCCGGTGCCCAGCCTGTTCATCGTGTTCACCATGGGAGGGGTGCTCAACCCGGTGCTGGTCGGCCTGATCGCCGGAGCCGGGGAGACCATTGGTAGTATGGTCGTGTACGTGACGGGTTTAAGCAGCGCCAGGGCCTTCCATGCCCTTGATCACCGCGTGATGGACAAGTTCAGGACCTGGATCAAGACCAGGGGCGCCCTGTCGGTATTTTTCATGTCCGCCATATTGAATCCGCTGTTTTTCCCTTTCACCGCCATAGCGGGGATGATGCACTTCGGCTGGTGGCGTTTTTTCCTGCTCTGCCTGGCCGGTAAAACGCTTAAGGACGTGATCTTGGCGGTGGCCGGGTATTTCGGCGTCCAGACACTGATTAACCTTTTCGGAGGGTATTTGCCGTTATGACAAAGGCGCCGTCGCCGCGTAGCTGGTACATCGCCCTGCTGCTGGCCGTCTTACTGGGCTGGTTCGGCCTGGACAGGTTTTACATCGGCAGGTACAAGGCCGGCTGGCTAAAGCTGATCACTCTGGGTGGACTGGGCGTCTGGTACCTGCTGGACATCATACTCATAGCTTCGGATTACCGCAAGGACCGCTGGTACCGTCCGCTGGTGCACGCGCGGTTCCCTGAGTAGTCAAAGCGAGGTCAAATGACAGCAAGGACGCTGATGATCCAGGGCACCGCCTCCTCCGTCGGTAAGAGCATTATGGTGGCGGCGTTGTGCCGGATATTGAAGCAGGACGGCTACAGGGTCGCGCCCTTCAAAGCTCAAAACATGGCCCTCAATTCCTTCGTCACCAGGGATGGTGGGGAGATAGGAAGGGCCCAGGCTGTGCAGGCCGAAGCCGCGGGCATAGAACCTGCGGTCGAAATGAACCCTGTGCTGCTTAAACCGCAGGCTGATGCCACATCGCAGATCATTGTGATGGGCAAAGCACAGAGCGTGTCGGATGCCGCGGATTATTACCGGGATAACCATAAATTGCTTCCCATAATTGCGGACTCGCTGGCTAAACTGCGGAGTCAATACGACGTAGTAATCATAGAGGGCGCAGGCAGCCCGGCAGAGGTAAACCTGATGGACAGGGAGATCGTCAATATGCGCATCGCCGAAATGGCCAAAGCCCCGGTTATCCTTGTTGGAGATATAGACCGCGGAGGTGTCTTCGCCTCTATAGTCGGCACGCTGCAACTGTTGCCCAGGCGTCAGCGAAATAGGATTAAGGGATTGGTGATCAACAAGTTCCGCGGCGATTTGTCGTTGCTGAAGCCCGGCATCGATTTCCTCGAAAAACGTTGCCGCCGTCCGGTATTGGGCGTCGTCCCCTATATCAGGAACCTCGCTGTTGCCCAGGAGGACTCGGTCTATCTCGATGAAAGGCGTTCTTACATGCGCATGGGCTATCCGGACGTCTGCATTATCCGCCTACCGCATATAGCAAACTACGATGACTTCGACCCGCTGGAAACCCTCTGCAACGTACGTTATATAGCCTCTGTTGAAAAGCTTGGAGACCCTGACCTGATAATCCTGCCGGGGACCAAGAGCACCATCTCCGACCTGCTGTTTCTCCACCAGACCGGACTGTCATCGGGAATAATTCAAAAGGCTGAGGCCGGCACACCAGTCTTCGGTATGTGCGGCGGATACCAGATGCTCGGGCGCAAAATCCTGGATCCGGTCAAGGCCGAATCAGATATAGCTGAAGCTGCCGGGCTGGGTTTACTGGATATGGAAACGGTTTTTGAGTCTGAGAAAATCACGTCGCAGGTAAGAGCAAAGGTTGAGGCCGATAGCGGGCTGCTCGGGGGCATGAAAGGCATGGACATTGCGGGTTACGAGATACACATGGGGCGAAGCTCGAAACAGACCTCACAGCCTCTGTTTACCGTGACGTCATCCGGTAATACGCCCGACGGCTATCGCGAAGGGGGCATTAATCGTACAGGCACGGTATTCGGCAGCTACATACACGGGCTGTTCGACAATGTTGAGTTCACTCGAAGGATGATTGATAACCTCTGCTCCCTGCGTAACCTGCCTTCGGCTGAGGGCAACGCGTTAAACCGGGAAAAGGCCTATGACGAACTCGCCGAGGTCTTCAGGCAAAATCTGGATATGGAAAAGCTATATGAAATCATCTTCGCACACAGGCGCTAAGGCGGATTATGGCAACTGGGTCTCCAGGAGGCTTATCTATTTTCCCGGCGTGCTGGCAGTTGTATTCCTGGCGCTCAGCATATTTTCATATTATTTCCTCATCATCGCCCTGCCTTTTCTCATCATCACCGCCTATTTCAGCTACTCCTACTACGAATTCTCGCCTGCCGGCGGGGACATCCAGGCCAGGATACGCGAGTTCGTGTTGGACAGGCTTGAATGGGATGGAAAGGGCACGGTGCTGGACATCGGCTGCGGCAACGGCGCGCTGGCAGTCAAGCTGGCTAAGAGATATCCGGGCGCCGCGGTTACCGGCATTGACTACTGGGAGGGCAAGTGGGGCTATTCCCAGGCCTCCTGTGAAAGGAATGCGGCCATTGAAGGTGTGGCCGGCCGGGTGAAATTCCAGAAGGCCAGTGCGGCATCACTGCCCTTTGAGGACGGGGCATTCGATGCAGCCATCAGCAATTTCGTATTCCACGAAGTGCAGCATGCGCATAATAAGAGGGACGTGATAAAGGAAGCGCTGAGGACCGTGAAGAAAGGCGGGTATTTCGTATTTCAGGACCTGTTCCCTGTAAAGCAGTGGTACGGGGATATAAATAGTCTGCTGGAGGAGATCCGCGGCTGGGGCGTCGATGATGTGAGGTACGTGAACACCAGCAACGCAGAGTTCATACCTGCGGCGCTTAAATTGCCCTTTATGGTGGGCTCGATCGGCATTATTTACGGCAGGAAGTGAACGAGCGGGATTTGCCTTTATCGCCGCTTTTTGTTAAATTGATACCTTGTTGCGGGGCTGTAGCTCAATTGGGAGAGCGTTTGACTGGCAGTCAAAAGGTCAGGGGTTCGACTCCCCTCAGCTCCACCAAACAATCCTCTGAAGCTAAAATCGATTCTGATTACCGTTCTATTCGTCCAGATTATGACTTTAAAGTTCGATTGTTGAGAAAATTTGTCGAATTATTCAAAGTCTAAATAACCTAGTGCAGGTAGTATCAGGGCTCACTCCCAGAGCACCAACTTTGATTGTGGTTTATAATGAATTTAACCATGCGATGCATTTTTTGTAAACAGAATTCGAGCACATCTATAACGATCGAACATATTGTTCCGGAGTCACTCGGCAACAAAGACCATATTTTACCAGCAGGTATTGTGTGTGATAGTTGCAATCGATACTTCGGACTCAAAATTGAAAAACCACTACTTGATTCAGATTATTTTCGTCAAGCTAGATTCAGGAACACAATACAAAACAAAGAGGGAAGAATCCCCACAATACAGGGAATACTTCTTCCGGGCTTTGTACCTATTGAAATGTGTAAGGATAAAGAAGGACTTAGTATATTGCCTAGTCGAGAGAATGATTTGGATGTTTATATTAAGAGCCTGCGATCGAGTAGTCAAGGTAGATTAATATTTCCTGTCGCCATTGAGCCAAATCACCATTTGATGTCCCGTTTTCTATCTAAAGTGGCACTAGAAGTATTTGCCTTTCAGATGCTGGAAGTCGAGGGTGCAATAGACGAGATAATTGATAAACGTGAACTCGACGAGCTAAGAAAATATGCCCGATTTGGAGGATCGCCCGCTTACTGGCCGTTAAGTATTCGCCCTATTTATTCAGAGGGTGAGGTCTTTATCGAAGAAATTGAGAATTATGAAGTCCTGCATGAATTCGACATATTGTATACTAAATCAAATGAACTCTACATAGTTTTAGCAGTTTTTGGAATTGAATATGTCCTCAACATGGGCGAGCGAGAAATCGAAGGATATAAGGACTGGCTTACGCAACATGGCTTTAAAAGCCCATTGTATGTGGATCACCGTTCAGAATATAAACAGAATATGTAAATGAAGGAGTAAGACGACAGAGCTTCCATTCAAATATCGATTCTGCGGGATGGGGAGGATTCATGTGAGAGTGTTTAGCACCCAGTTTCTGAGTCCACAGGGAACCATGACACCATGTTGCCATTTTATTAGCTCAGTAGCGAGAGTCAAAACAGCTGCCCAAACAAAGGGAAAATCCGAATTGTTTGATTTACTGGTTCACTATGACATTACGTTGCTTTCTTGATTAATGTGGATTCTCCCAGAAGACAAATTCCCATTGGTGGCATTATCCGCAGGGACAGCATGCAAGTACACAAATGACTGTGGTGGTAAAGATAGCATCAATTCCTCCAGAGACAGAGGAGTCTGATATTTTCGTGTCTTCTTGATTCCGATAGCGTACCCCTTCGCATGATCCCCAAAATATTCCATGAACCTTGTTTTTGTTATGCCAGCGTCATTATATGTTTTTGCCCAAAGCTGCTCTGGCTGCTCATGCAAAATTTTACTTATTTCAAACTCACCGATGATACGTTTAATGGGGCTAGACGCGTAAACAACAACGGTTTCGATTCCTTTTCGCTTGAAGATAATGCGCCTGTATTCATATTTTTTTGAGCCCTCGAATATTCTCAACGCAAATTCAGGTTTAATCGACAACAATACTTTCATCGGATTGACACTCCCTCAATATGTCTTTTAGGTTCTGTTTAGTTATACGCGTGAAACCTCTGGGCATATCAGTGATATCAGGTATTACACCTAATTCATTCAACCTTTGCAGATTAATACGTTTAGGAAATGAATAAACATACAAAAATTCCACAATAAATGGCTTAGATTTTTTATATTTCCAATGATCTGCAAGTTGTTTATCTGTGAATACGCTTCTTTTTCTACAAAGCCGAATAAAATCAGCTTCCGTTGGGATATTATCAATGAGATTTTCGACTATACCTATAGTCGTTACGACACCCTTGTGATAACCGCCAGTCCGATAGAATATCAGTACATCCCCTGCCCGAATGTTCCTTTCAAACGATCGCGAAATATAAACCTTGCTTATAGCGTTTCGATGTGGCTCATTTTCCACATAATCCATCGGAGATTCTGTTCGCAAAATCGAGTCTGGGAATAACTCAGTATGGTACTCAGGATAAATCGATACAAAGAATATGCTTCCTGCTGTGGAGAAAAAGGGATATGTCAGTTTTGGTTTCAACCGATTCGCCAATCTTTCGCAAGAACGAATGTAGACGTTCTCATCACCTCCGGGACCTTTTTTAAAGCCGTGGCGATAGAATCCGTATTCTTCCAAAAGGTTAATAAGACGCTGCTGTTCAATCCGCTTATCGAAAATCGTCACATATACCTCATCCACTTTAAAACGAAGAGCATTATCAAAAGCAATCTTCAGGAATCTCTCTCCTAATCGAAAACCGTTGAGCATAACTTTGAAACTACCAATCTTTAGGCGCTTTTTAGGTGGCATGATTGGATTTATGTCTGAGTAATCATCATTTTTGTTCTCGATCTTCAGATAGAGAAGAGCAATGATGTTACTTTCGGACAGACATACGTAAACTGTCTCCTCTGCCTTCTTATTGAACCATTTTTCATAATCCGGATAATCTTCAATGAAAGATGCGAAGAACTCATCTGATATATCGAGGTTGCCGAAAAGCGACTTACGTACCGAAAGGACTTTATAGTCTGCCAGGTCAGGGTTTTCTTTCGTGACTTTTTCTAGAAACGCGTCTATTGTATAAACCTTATCAGGGATTCCCAGTAAAGCAGCTTTGTTAATGAGTTGCTTATCCTCAGTTATAAGTGCATCAACTCTTTCACAATACAACTCATTGATAATCATTGTATCGTCCAAGTCGTTTTGGTCCTTGTCTAGGGACTTTGTGACTGAAAGAACTGCGTCAGCCATTGGTGCCTTGGTTTTCAATATGTTGTAATTGCCCAGTTTTACTTCAAAAGACTTTCGAACGTCTGGATCCTGATGCCTGTTGATCTCTTCAATTGTTACTGCATGGATAAATTTAGTGTGGTGCAAATTATCGAGCCATTTGAATAATACCCCAATGTCTTCATTGACAACGGTGGAAGCTTCTCTGTGGATAACAATATTGGTATCTAGCAGAATCTTCACAAATTAGTCCAAGTATTATTTATTGTATGCGCTTAGGTACTTTCTTATAGCTTTTTCTTGATCTTCTTCAGGAGCGGTCAAGAAGTTGTTTAATGAAGCTGCCAGCAGTAGGTTTTTCTTCCTGCCTGTCTTTTTTGCGAGTTCGTCCAAATGCAAAGCGAGTTTCTCAGGAATTTCGACTGACATTGGTTTCTTCATAGTTGTATAATCCTGCTTAACCAATAATTGACAATACTTTACTTTAATATTAAAGAAAAGTATTGTCAATACTGGTCTCTCTAGACAATATGGAACACGGCAAGGCTAAGAACTTCCTCAGCGGTATTAACAAAATAAGTATCAGATCGCCACCGTCGCTTCAGACTATTTCTACGTTGGGATCTGCCAAGCTTTGAGCAATCTCATCTCGAATCTTGCTCTTATTTTCCTCTGGTATTTCAGCAAAAAGAAACAACTTATGATTTTCTATTTTTATATCGAAAGCAGATGACGGAAAACCATGAGGGTGGTCTTTGGAAGGTCTTTCCCATTCCTGCAAGGTATCTGCCAATTTGAGTAGGAAGGCAAGCGGAGCTTTTGAAATTTCAATTTTAGATTGGGTAAAACAAGTTTTAGGCAAATTATGGAGAAAGATAGCAGTGCATGCAGGAATAATATCTTTTTCAAAATAGTATTGATTCCAATCAATACCATTGTCGGTAACGTCGTTGTATACTCTCTTACGATTATATCTCTGATACATGGCATCAATTAAATTCAGGAGTATCAATGAACCGATTATTCCGTGATTGATATTGTTCGAATTGATAGAGCGCTTGTATTCTGTTCTGGCATTGATTGTTAAATCCCAACTGTTAAGTTGTTGCTGGATAAGGTCAAGGCTTTTCTTATGATTGGTTAGATGATCCAGACCAACAGGGACAATCCTCAGACCAAGTGAATTTTTAAATCCCAAATCGGATTTAGTTTTGTTTGCATCTTTAAAAAAGGGCGACAAGATTGCCTGATTCGCAATTTCTATTGGGTAACCAATATCGTGTAAGAGACCGGCAAGCTCCCACTGAAAGCAATCAACACGGTTGATTGCACCTGAGTTAATGAAATACTCGTTTATATAAATACCCAATATAAAGCTTAACAGTGCATGAACTACATGGTCTCGTTGACGTCTTAGTATTGGACGAATCGTATATTCGACTTGGCCCAATTGATATACATGTTTAAACAGGTGTCTTTTTCCATGCGGACTCATAATAGATTCGACTAGAGCTACGGCATTTTGTTGTCTAATCTCGAACTGGTTTCTACCACAAAGTAGTTTTTTAACTTCAGAAAGCTCGCATTCATAATCATCGAGATAGGATTTAATTTTTACCAATAATTTCTGATTAATATTCATTTGCTTGTCCCATAGATAATATTGGGAAAGCTATCATAGAACTCAGCAATGGTGACATCCCCCCCGCTATTAAATAACAACTGCCCTTGTAATTGAGCCTATTTAATAGCATACTCCACTGGCGTTCTATGATGCAATGAGTTAGGAGGTCTTATTTCGTTATTATCCTTTATGTATCGTCGAGTTCTGTTTCTCCTTACGTGTTGATTATTTCGACAGGCAGCTCGTGGTCTCCTTTGTCCCCTTCCTCAAAAGCGATAGGGGATTTTCCGAATCACAAAAGTGAACACTCTGTCTTCGAGTTGCTGCAAACTACCCTGGTGTATAATGGTCCCATCGCCACGAGGTTGAAAAGGAGGAGTCATGTTTGAGGTGTTTTTAACCGCGGAGCAGAAGGATCTCCTGAAAGAAGCACAGGACTTCGTCAAATGGGTACCACGTCAGCTTATTCTTGATATGGATGACGAGAAAATCAAATTCCCCAAGGAATTTATTGAAGAGGCGGGAAGAAGAAACCTGCTCGCGCTGCGGGCGCCCAGGCAATACGGGGGAAGGGCGCTCAAATATGTGGACGAGTTTATCGTCTTAGGTGAGGTGGGCAAACTCGGAGTCCCGCTGGGATGTGTTTTTGGGATCGTCGGCCTCATCTCAGATGCATTGAATACCTTCGGAATGGAAGCGCAAAAACAGAAGTATCTCAAGCCGCTGACAGCAGGAAAGATCTGGGCCGGAGAGGCACTGACCGAACCCAGGGGAGGATCGGACTTTTTTGGAGCAACCACCACAGCCCGTAAAGAAGGGAAGCATTACATACTTAACGGCCAGAAACGCTTCGTGGTAGGCGGCGAGGGCGCAGATTTCTTCCTCGTCTATGCCGTGACCAATCCAGGCGGGGGACATAATTCATTGAGCGTCTTTATCGTCGAGAGGGATATGGGCGTCGAAGTAAAGCACGTATACGGCCTGATGGGCAGCCGCGGCACCGGCACGGCCAGGATCATATTCAGGGACGTTAAGGTCCCTGAGGAGAACTTGTTGGGAACGGAAAACCGCGGCTCCGAGGTCTTCTACCATATGATGGTGCCGGAAAGGATGGTGGGTTATATCAACGGCTCGCGTGCGCTCCTGGAAATCGCTGCCCGCTATGCCAACAAGAGAAAGGCTTTCGGACAGCCGATAAGAAATTTCGAGGCAGTCAGCTTCAGGATAGCCGATTGTATCACAAAGATAGACGCGGTCAATGCGCTGGCTTACGTGGTGGCGCGAACTGTCGATGACCATGTCGGCACAGCAGGATACCGCAGGAGGATGGTATCGGAATTGAAGAGGTTCGCAACCCAGTCACAGTGGGAAATTGCCAACGAAACGATGCAGATACTGGGCGGCATCGGGTATACCAGGGTCTTTCCCGTGGAAAGGGCCGTCAGAGAGACCAGGCTCCTCCAAATATGGACGGGCACAAACGATATCCAGAGCCTGATTATTCAACACGAATTTTACAAGGAATTGCTGGCCAGGACAGCGGATGAGAGAAATATCGAAGAGGACGTCCACCTGAGCAGCGAGGAAGCAGCCGAGGAAAAGGTTTACGAATAAATACGGTCTTACACGTAAACATCGTAGCAGGGAAGGTTATCCTTTGTGCCGCTGAACTTGAAATTCCGCACAATCGCGTTATATTTTCCGGGTATACCGATTATTAACCCTCCGGCAGACGGCATGGGATCATGCATTATGGCCTTTTCTTTCTCAAGCAATGATCCTGTTTCAGTATCATAAATATTCCAGTAAGCAACTATCTTCTTCTTTTCCATACATATGTCACCCATAAGACCATCTTAGCACTCCGCTGTGGTTTATGTTAAATATTCGGGGCGAACAGACATGGCAGTCTTATCTTGAACAAAGTGGAGCCTTAGATCACCTGCTTGAGCTAATAAAGTGAGGATATGTGCTGAATTCGCGGTAGCCGATCTTGGGATATACCGGCCGCCCGAATTTGCTTGCCTGGAGCACGACCAACCGTGCGCCCATGCCGATCGCGGCGTTGCTGACTTCCTGTACACAGTATTTGGCCAGTCCCTTGCCGCGGGCTTTCTTGGTCGTGCCTACCCAATACACTCCGGCGATGCCGTGGCTTAGTGTGGCCATAGCACAGCTTGCGGGCTGGCCTTCAAAATGGACCGTTGCCAGTATTGAGAACGGGCTCAGCACGCGCTCAGCATGAGCGAAATAAGCTTCGCTGAGCAACTCTGATTCATTCATGCTTCACACCGGCCGCTTAATACTTCTACAGGCGTAAGGTGTAAGTATATGACGATGGTGCGCTGTTAACTCAGTCAGCACTGTTTACGATAATCATAACTCCTTTATCAATGCATCAGGTAGAGGATGCCCATTCTCAATTAAGAGTATCGAGTCAAATTTGCAATTCTCAATCAACGCAGTAACGTTACAATTGCACGTCCAGCCGGCATTTGGCGTAGTCACTTCAGAAGTATAATACACCTGTAACTGGTTGTTCTTCAGGGTGATTTTCTCAATATTAAATTTATGAATATCATTCCCTTGGTAGATGATGGATAGAACAAACCCGCTCTTCATTTTCTCTTCTGTGATTAATTTCGAAGTGTCCATACCCATTACTGCGCCAACTCCGAAAATCGAATCAAAGGCAGGATAATTGCGGATTATGAGGTATGACGGGTTCGTTTGTCCTGAGTAGGTATTCTTAACGAAGTGGTAAGAACTTATCATGAAATTCACATTTTCTCCGGCAACACTCTCAGTTGTCGATGCCGGGCTATTACAAGAAATAGTTAAGGCCAGAAACAGAATAATTAATATACCCAAAATTGACTTCATATTATTACCTCCTGAACTCTTATTATCTATCAACTGGTGATTACTAGACTCCAGTTCTTTCTTAAGAATAGCATGTATGACTAAAAAAGTGCGGCTGTTAATACAAAATGACGTAGTCATCGGTATGTATGTTCATCCATAATAAAAAGTGGCTACGGCTACAGTCGAATTTCTAATACCTGTACTGTTTTCTTAGAAAGAAGATACCCAGAATTAGGGCTATAAATATTAGTGCCGAGCTGACGTAGAGGATGATATTGGGGTCTGCCAACTCATCAACCGTAAAACTGCCGGCGCTGACATTTCCCACATAAACTGAATATGTGCCGGGCTGGTTCCGGCTAACGTTGAAGCTGACGGGCAGGGTGCTTCCACTGTTAACGGTCACTCCCTGGCTGGCTTCCTCCTGACCGTTGACATACAGCTTCACATTCAATGCGCCATTGACTGTACTCTTGTTAACAAGAGTCACGTCGACAATCACGGGCGTGCCCGGGGTAACCTTTGAAATTGACAGCGAGGCACTTTGCACTATCACGGCGGGAAGTGCTACAACTGCTGCTAATGGTGGTGGACTATAGGGTGAGGATGAAGGAGGCCTTGTATACATGACTTCCGGAGTCGTTGGAGTTACTACCGGAGTTGTTGGCGCACCTGGGTCAGTTATTGTGCCATCAGCATGGCCATCGGCATCTTCCGGACCACCATCTTTTAAGGTGAGCGTGAGCACATTATCGCCATCATTATCGCCGAGGATAGAGGTGACATCCACCCATTGTCCATTGATGCATTTCCAGTACTGGGTGTTTGTGGGCATGTTGGAAGGGAGCGTGATGGTTAGGGTCACTGTTGAACCTGGAGTAATATTGGCGATGGTGAACGAAAAGAAGCCTTGCGGGAAGCTATAGCCTATCATGGTACCACATGCCGTTGTGGTCGATGCGCGCAGGTTATAAATGGAGCCGGCGTTGGTGGTAAAGGTGGCAATGCCAGTGCCCGTGGCAGTATTGACAGTCTGAGTTTGCTGACCTGCCATGTTAACAGTAAATCCGTTGTTCAGAAGGTCGGATCCACAAGGTGTGGTTACCTTTACATTCCTGGTACCGGGTGAAGCGTAGGATAGGATAGTAATATTTGCAGTTATCTGAGCGTCGTTATCTACCAGGAAGCTATTAACTGAGACATAACTACCCAGGGCACCAAACCTCACAGAAGTTGTGCCGGTGAAATTGGTGCCCGTTATAATAACATCCAGCGTCTGACCCTGGTTACCTGAGTTGGGGCTGACCGAGGTCACCGTGGGTGCTGCCTCTGTGCCGCTATAGTGGAGGATGGCGCCGTCATCGCCCACGGCAAAAATGTCTACCGCTGAACTGCCCCAGATATCAAATAACGTATCCGCAGTGAGAGTAGAAGTACAGCTGATTTTGGACCACTTGATGCCGTTATAGTGAAAGACGTCGCCCCAGTCGCCGGTAATATAGACGTCGTTAGCTGAACTTCCCCACACGCCGTACAGGCAGTCCGTCGCAGAAATGATTTTGCTCCATGCGCTGCCGTTGTAATGGAACAGGTCATAGCCTCCCGTTATATAAATGTTTTGCCCCGAGGTCCCCCAGATATGCTCGAGGTCTACCTCAGTCCCGCTTTGCATGGGTGCCCAGCTGATGCCGTCGTAGCGCAGGATTGTGCCGTGGCCCCCGCTGGCGAGGATGTTGTTGGCTGCGGTGCCCCAGACGGATATCAGGTCCCTGTCTGTTTGGCTGGACATGGCGGCCCAGCCGCTTCCGTCATAGTGCAGAATAGTTCCCGCGTATCCCACGGCGAAAACATTGCCTGCCGATGTTCCCCATATACCGATCAGGGGCTGGGTCGTGATATGGTTCACATTCATTTTGCTCCACTGCGAACCATTGTAGTGCAGTATGGTTCCCATATCGCCGCTCACGAATACATCGTTCGCCGAACTGCCCCAGACATGAAAGAGGTCGGCAGAGGTAAGCTGGCTGATCTCGACCTGGTTCCAGCTGTCGACATCATAGTGAAAGAGGCCGGCCCCCGCCCCGACAGCAAAAACGTTATCGGAGTCGACCCCCCAGACACCGAAAAGTTTGGTCATGGTAACCCCGATGTACATCTGGGCCCACTGCGCGCCGTTGTAATGCAGTATCCAGCCATGCAGGCCGACAAAGAAGACGTTGGCGGTTGAGCTGCCCCAAATACCGTAGGATGTCTGGCCGGAATCGTGGAAATTCTCCCAGCCGCTTGCAATTGTGTAATGCAGTATCTCGCCCGAAAAACCCACCGTGTAAACATCATTGCCAGAGCTGCCCCAGATACTGTACAGGCTGTCAGTCGGCGGGCTGCTCATCGTCGCCCAGCTGTTGCCGTCGTAATGCAATATCGTCCCGAAATCTCCCACGGCAAAGACATCGTTTGCCGCGCTTCCCCAAACCGCAGACAGACCGTAGGAGCTGATGTGGCTGATGTCTGTCTTGTTCCAGTGTGTACCGTCGTAGTGCAGTACAGTCCCTTCATCTCCGACCGCGAAAACGTTGCCGCCGGAAGTTCCCCAGACACCGTTCAGGTTTTTAGTGGTGCTGCTCGGCATTGACGTCCATGCGATACCATTATAGGTCAGTATGATGCCGTTTTTCCCGACTACAAAGATATTATTGGCCGAGCTTCCCCAGATATGCAGGAGGTCTTCACGTGTAACTGCGCTAACATTAACATTGCTCCAATGGCTGCCATTGTAATGTATGATGGTGCCATTGAACCCTACCGCATAAACGTCACCGGGAGCGCTGCCCCAGACACCGTGAAAGGTTTGCCCAGTGACCTGGCTGGTGTCAAACTGCGTCCAGCGGGAGCCGTCATAATGCAGGATGTTGCCGCCCCAACCTACCGTAAAAACATCGTTGCTGCCTGTTCCCCATATATCCACAAGCGCGTTGTTCACGATTCCGCTCTCCAAATTCCAGTTGCAGCTCTCTTCAGCCGAGATGGCTTGCGGAGAGATAAGAGGGGAGAGAGAAAGCGCTATCAGCAGTACAACTGCTAAATGCAGTGTAAAGTTCCTTATCATTTTGTGCACGCCCGTTCCCTCCAGCTTTATTAAGCTGTTGGGCATCGTGGAGATGCCCCCTTTTCTGTACCAGTTGTAATGCGAATTTTGTGGATTTTCAAGTGATTACTCTTTCACTATATACTAATTGTCAGCAAATAAATAAGCGGGATTGTCCCGAGGCTTAAAACATACATTGCGATAACAAGCGCTGAAGCAAGTCTTCCATTGCAACCGTATCGTGCAGCAACCACCGCTGCAATGGCGCCTGCGGGCATGGCTGCCTCTATTACAAGAACTTCATCTTCAAGTTGTGATAAGCCGAATAAATGTGCGCCCCCCAGCGCTATCAGGGGCTCAGCAATTAAATTGATACAGAACAGCGCGGCAATAGGTGGCAATAGATGCCTGAAAGGTATCTTCTGAAGCATTAACCCTACGGCAAACGCCGCAAAAATCTCTACGGAATTGCCGATTATGCCCAGAAGGTTGTAAATTGTTTTCACCACGATATTTTGTGCAGGCAATTTGAGGAAAGAAAAGGCTATGCCCAGGACCAGGGCAATGAACATCGGGGAGCGAAAGAACTCTGCCACTGAAGCCAGCATATCTCGTCTATCTGCATGTTCTCTTCCGAAATACATGGCAAAGGGGATTGCCAGCAGAAACAACGGTACGCCTGCACCTAATTCGCTGATTATTAGTGCATCCCGCATTGCTTCCGCATTGTGTGGAAAGCACTGCATGATCAATGCGTAACCCAGGGTGGATGAGCTGCCCCAGCCGGATACCAGGACAAAGGCGCCAAGAGATTTTCTGTCCATTTTTAATATCTTGCCGGCGGCAAAGCCCAGGGAGCAGGCAATAAGGATCGTGCCCATCATAATAAGCGCGGGCAGGAGTTTTTCGATCTCGAATGTTCGTCTGGAAAGATTCAAGAATATCAGCGCCGGTAAGGAAAAATCCGTTACAAGCTTGGAGAAGAGCGTTTGATGTTCAGCAGAGAGTATTGAGCGATTTCTTAGCAGAAGAGTGAGTAAAACCAGCGCAACCAGGATGAAGAGCGACCCAAGCAGTGCATAAAAATAATTCATACCATCGGCTGCTTGTTATTATTAGTGTTTAGTAACCTTCCCCCGAATTTAGCAGCACCGGCGCATTGTAAACGCTGCAAACGCCTGTAGCACTTTTTAGCTGGAGAAATTACGGTTCGATACCTATGATGATAAGCGGTACTGCAGGAACACCACGCCCCTGTCTGACAACATTGTAAAATTCACCCTCGTAATAGGCGACACCTGAACTCATGTGAGATTGAAGAGATTTCATAGGAAGAATCTCTATGCC
>Ga0163200_1000602_pt1 | contig 14943 bp, 16 predicted proteins | sample PL_2010_200m_FD_113535 | JGI IMG/M metagenome (GOLD analysis project Ga0163200, IMG submission 113535) | Freshwater microbial communities from Powell Lake, British Columbia, Canada to study Microbial Dark Matter (Phase II) - PL_2010_200m | ecosystem: Environmental > Aquatic > Freshwater > Lake ... | reverse complement strand
GCGCTCCTCCACCGCCGTCCATGTGGAGAGGATGGAGATGGGGGTCAGGAAGGTCGTCAGCAGGACGAGCAGGATCGAGAGGCCATCCACGCCCATGGCGTAGGTGATGTTCCAGCCCGCGACCTGGATCCAGGGCAGGCTCAGGGTCAGGTGCAGCGCGCCGGCGTCGGCGGCCTCGGCCTGGCGAAAGAGCGTCAGCATCCAGATGGACAGGCCAAATGTCACCAACGAGGCGAGCATCGCCGTCCAGCGCAGCAGGTTCTTCTTCCCAGAGGGCAGGAAAAGCAAGACCAGCACGCCGACGAGAGGGAAGAGGGTGACGAGATTCAAGGGATTGGTGAAGAAGTCCATAGTCCGTTCTCCGTTTGCACGTTTGCACGTTGCACGTTTACACGTTGCACGTTCAACGTTCCAACGTGCTAACGTGTCAACTTGCCAACGTGTTAACGAATGAGCAAATACCCTAATATTACAACCACGCCAAACAGCACCGCCAGCGCGTAACTGCGCACGAAACCGTTCTGCAAGCGGCGCAGACTGGCGGAGGCGCGCTTGGTCAGCTCGCCCAGGCCGTTGAAGAAGGCGTCAATGCCGCGCGTGTCAATGACCTTGTCCAGCGCGACACGGCTCAACCAGTTGTACGTGCCGGCGAGCACCTTGTCGTGGAACCAGTCGTGCCAGAAGCGGCCGTCAATCACATCCGCCAGGAAACGGGACAGGTCCACGTAGCGGTTCACGAAGGCGGCCCAGTAGATTTCATCCACGAACCACTTGCGCTCCATGCCGGTGAAGATCGGACCGAGCATCTTTTTCAGCGGGTCTTTCTGGCCGGCTGACAACGAATTGCGCCCGTACAGCAGCCAAGAGAGATAGATGGCGACCAGCGCCAGAGCTGTGGAGAGTCCCGCGACGACCAGATTCAGCCCGCCCAGTACATACCACGGCGTAGCCTCGACCGTGTGCGCCGCGCCCTCGGCGGCTGCCTCCGCCCCTTTGCCGCCCAGCGTATATCCCAGCCAGTGAGTGAAGGTGTGCAGGTACGGCAGGTTGAGCGCACCACCCAGGATGGACAGTCCCGCCAGCACCATCAGCGGCGCGGTGACGATCGGCTTGCTCTCCTCGGCGTGACCGGCAGCCTCGTGCCGCGCCTTGCCGAAGAAAACCATCCAGATCTGCCGCCCCATGTAAAAAGCAGTGAAAAAGGCGGCAATCGCCAGCAGGATGTAAACGACCGGATAATGCAACTGGGCATCCACCAGGATCTCGTCCTTCGACCAAAATCCCGCCAGCGGAAAGATGCCCGCCAGCGCCAGCGCGCCGATCAGATACAACCAGAACGTGACCGGCATTTGCTTGCGCAGGCCGCCCATGTTACGCATGTCGCCGGGGTCGAAGACCTCCTCATGCTCACCATGTTTGCCGTGCGCCAAGTGATGATGCCCGCGCTCTAATCCGAGAATAACCGAACCCGCCGAGAGGAACAGCAGCGCCTTGAAGAAAGCGTGCGTGACCAGATGGAACATGCCCGCTGTGAACGCGCCCATCCCGACCGCCGCCACCATAAAACCGAGCTGCGAGATGGTCGAGTAGGCCAACACCTTCTTGATATCGTACTGGCCGACGGCAATCGTCGCGGCAAAAAGCGCGGTCACCGCGCCGGTCAAGGCCACGATATATTGCGCCTGCGGCACCAGCGTGTAGAGCGGCGCGGAGCGGGCAACCAGGTACACGCCGGCTGTCACCATCGTGGCGGCATGGATCAGCGCCGATACCGGCGTCGGGCCGGCCATGGCGTCCGGCAGCCAGACGAAGAGCGGGAGCTGCGCGGATTTGCCGGTCACGCCGATCAGCATGAAGAGCGTAATCGCCAGGATAACGCCCGGCATGGCGTGCGCCACCTCAGCCGCTTTCCCAAACACATCCCCAAACTGCAAACTGCCGAACGCCCAAAACATGGTGAGGGCCGCCAGGATGAAGCCGAAGTCGCCGATGCGGTTGACGACGAAGGCCTTCTTAGCCGCCTCGGCGTTGGCGAAACTCGGCCGCCCCAAGGTATCCTTGTCGTACCAGAAGCCGATCAGCAGGAACGAGCACAGTCCCACGCCCTCCCAGCCGACGAACAGCATCAGGTACGAGTCGCCGCTGACCAGGATCATCATCATGGCGATGAACAGGTTCAGGAAGACGAAGAAGCGGCGGAAGCGGCGCGGGTCGTCCTTGAAGCGCACGTCCTCGTGCATGTAGCCGATGGCGTAGATGTGGATCAGCGTCCCGACGCCGGAGACGACCAGCATCATCGTCACCGAGAGCGTGTCCACGCGGAAGTTCCACGGGACGTTGAGGCTGCCGATTTTTATCCACTCGGCAAACGGGACGACCTGCGCCTCGCCGTGCGCGCCGGACAGTGAAATTGCCAGCAAAACCGAGACGACGAACGCCAGCCCGGACGCCGCGCTTGCCAGCCAGCCGATGGCCTTCTCCTTCATCCAGCCGCCGAAGATGAGGTTGATCAGCAGACCGATAACCGGGAAGAAGACAATGAGTGGCACAAGGCTGAAGAGGGTTGAAATTGCTACTTCGCTAAGGAGCATGTTTATCTCCATCGAGAGATGAGAGAGTAGAGAGTAGAGACTAGTCTCTATTCTCTACTCTCTATCCTCTTAGACTGCTCATCAAATCCACATCAATGCTATGCTTGGTGCGGAAGATGACCACGATCAGCGCCAGGCCGACCGCCACTTCCGCGGCCGCCACCGTCATCACGAAGAAGACGAAGATCTGGCCGTTTAGCACATTGAACGCCCGCGAGAAGGCCACGAAGGCCAGGTTGGCTGCATTCAGCATCAGCTCGACCGACATGAAGATGATCAGCGGGTTGCGCCGGATGAGCACGCCCAGCACACCCATGGCGAATAAAATGGCAGAGATAACGAGGTAGTAGGTTAGTGGTATCATGCCGTTTCTCCAGCGTGACAAGTGATGGGTGACGTAACTCACGCATCACTTATCACTCATCACGCTTTATTCTCCTTTGTCAACACAATCGCGCCAATCATCGCCACCAGCAGCAGCACCGAGGTGACCTCGAACGGCAGCAGATATTGGCTGAACAGCATCTTACCGATGGCCTGTACCGCATTTTCGGAGTTGATGGCTGCCTCCGGGTTGGCAAGGACAGTTGTAACAGATAGCCGCTGGAAGAGCAGGAAGCCGGCCTCGGCCAGCAAGACGATGGTCAGCGCGATGGCCAGCGGTCGCTGCCAGGGCAGCACCTGTCCTTTGGGAAGCCTCTCCGCGCCGAGCAGCATGATGACGAACAGGAACAGCACCATGATCGCCCCCGCGTAAACCGTCACTTGCGCCATGGCGATGAACGGCGCGCCCAGCAGCAGGTAGAAGACAGCCACCGTGGCAAAATTCAACACCAGGAACAACGCCGCGTAGACCGCGCTGCGGCTGACCAGCAGCCCGATGGCGGTGGCGGTGGCGGTGATGGCAAGGATAATGAAAAGGATGAGTGTCAAGTCCATAAGCACCTTGTCCAGTGATCAGTCATCAGTGATCAGTGTTCAGTACTGATGACTGACAACTGATAACTGATTACTAATCCATGGGGTCTTTCATTTCGGGAACCGACCGCGTAAAGACACCCGGCTCCGTCTTCTGCGGCGTGGGCAAGATGCCCACTGGCATACCTTCGAGCAGCATCTCCTTCGGGTAGATCGCCTGCCGCCGGTCGGTGAAGGAAAGCTCGTAGTTGTCGCCCAACACGATGGCCTCGGTCGGGCAGGCGTCCTCACAGAAGCCGCAGTAGATACAGCGCAGCATGTTGATCTCGTAGGTGCTGGCGTAACGCTCGCCAGGCGAATAACGCTCCTGGTCGGTGTTTTCTGCCGACTCGACGAAGATGGCGTCCGCCGGGCAGGCCGCCGCGCACAGCGCGCAGCCGATGCACTTCTCCAGGCCATTCTCGTAACGTTTCAATACGTGACGCCCGCGGAAGCGCGGCCGCACCGGACGCTTCTGCTCCGGGTACTGGATCGTCACCGGCTTTTCGAACATCGAGCGCAGCGTCGTCCACAGACCGCGCCCCAGTTCGACCACAGGCTCAACGACGCGCATAGTCTTTCCTCCTCAACTCACGGTCAATCATCGCAATCGCAAAAATTCCCACCAGTAAAGAGACGGCCGGGATGCCCCACATCCATAGCGGATTGATTTGTTCGGCCAGGATAATCCCGACCCCCGTGATAAAGACCACCGCCAGAGAGAGCGGCAGCAACACCTTCCAGCCGAAAGCCATCAGCCGGTCGTAGCGGATGCGCGGGAAGGTGGCCCGCACCCAGATCATGCCGAAGAGCAAAATAACCAGTTTCACGAACAGGTAAACCGGGCCGAGCCAGGGCGTCCGGTCCACGCTGAAGACCGTGTTCGACAGGAACCAGAATTCACGGTAACCGCCGAAGAATAGCGTCGCGCCGATCATGCTGATGGCGATCATCTTGTCGTACTCGGCCATGAACAGCAGGGCGAACTTCATACCGGAGTATTCGGCGTGGTAACCGGCGGTCAACTCCTGCTCGGCTTCGGGCATGTCGAACGGTGGGCGGTTGACCTCGGCCAGCGTGGCAATCAGGAAGATGGCCGTCCCGACCGGCTGGAGCAGCACAAACCAGAGGCTTTTTTGCGCATCCACGATGTCCAGCATGCGCATCGAACCGGCCAGCATAATCGCCGAGACGAACGACAGTCCAAGCGCAATCTCGTAACTGATCATCTGCGCCGAGGAACGCATCCCGCCCATCATGGCATACTTGTTGTTGGAAGACCAACCCGCCAGCACGATGCCGTACACCGCGATCGAGGTCACTGACATAATGTACAGCACGCCGACGTTGATATCGGCAATATATAGCGTGAGCTTGTGGCCGAACACGGTCAGGGTCGGGCCCCAGGGTACCACCGCGGTGATCACCAGCGCCGGGACGAGCGTTATAACCGGGGCCAGGATGAACAGCAGTTTGTCCGAGCGCGCCGGGGTCAGTTCTTCCTTGAAGATCAGCTTGATGGCGTCGGCGATGGGCTGCAGGATGCCCCACGGCCCGGCGCGGTTCGGGCCTATCCGCACCTGGATGCGCGCCAGCGCCTTGCGCTCGTAGAGCGTCAGGTAGGCAAAGCCGCCCAGCAGGATGAGCACCAACACAAATCCTTTGATAAGCCATTCGATGACGAGAGCAAAAGTCATTGAGAACCTTCCTTTTGCGCCAACTGCACGCCCAACCCCTGCTTATTCTCATACGCCGCGCCGCCGTAATACAGGTCGCCGCGCCCGACGAGCGGCCATTGCTCGCTCACCTCGGCCAGCTTGCCGTAAGAAATACCCGCAAAGGCCGGGACTTGTGCGGCAATCTTATCCATCACCAGCGAGGCTGAACGACCTTCCAGTTCGATGCCGAGTTCCTTGCCAATCTCAGCCGTGATGGCAAAATCGGCTTTTGTCTGCCCGCGTGCTGGAACCGCCGGGTAGAAACGCTGGGCGCGCCGGTCACCGGAAGTGAACGAACCATCGCGTTCGGTGTAAGCCTGCGCCGGGAGAACCACATCAGCAAGTTTCGCGGTTTTGGTCAGGAATAGTTCCTGGGCGATAACGAATTTGGCTTCTTTCAACGTGGCTGCCAGAGCCGGGTCATCACCCGCCGGGTCCGCCGCTACAACGTAAACTACCTTGCCTTTCAGCGCTTTCGCCAAATCATCAGCCGGATGGAAGCCAAGCTCCCACGCGCCCTGATCGTTGGCCCGCGGCCAGACGCCGATGAGACCGTTGTTCGGCTTGCCGGCGCGAGATTTGACAAGTTCAGCGCAGACCGCCGCCAGCGCGGATGAGCCATCCAGCCCGAGGCCATCCGAGCCATACAACACAACTAGATTTTCAGCGCCGTTGATTGCCTCGCCGATGTTGGCCTTCTTCGTCAATTCGCTGATAGTCTCGACCTCATCCCCATACGAATAACGGATCACAAAACTCGCATGACGTTCCAATTTTGTTTCCCGCGCGCCGGCCACGATTAATGTCGCGCCGCGTTTGGCGGCCTGCTTGAGGCGCAGATACCAGAGCGGGGCTTCGTTATACAGGTCGGAGGCGGCCACCAAGATCGTTGTTCCCCTGCCCATCTCGGCAAAATTCGTGCCTGCCGGAACGCCGTACGCGGTAGTGTATTCGCCGCCGCCCATGTGGGTGTAGAGCAGGGCTTCGCCGCCGAGTCCATCGGCCAACTGCTTCAGGTTGAACAAATCCTCGTTGCTCAATCGTCCGCTCGCCAGGACAACAACCCCACCCTGTTTACTTTCTACTTGTCTACTTTCTACTTGCCTACCTATTTCCTCGATTGCTTTATCCCACGCAACCGGCGACAATTTCCCATCCTTACGCAGGAGCGGCTTCGCCAACCGGTCTTCGCTCTCGGTGAAATGATAGGCAAAGCGGCCTTTGTCGCAGATCCAGATTTCGTTGACCTGTTCGTTCTGGCGCGGCAGGGCGCGTTTGATGACGACCTTACCGCCTGATTTCGCCTCGCGCCGGGTATCGAAGGTGAGGTTGCAACCCACCGGGCACTGTGCACAGATGGAGGCGGCCGCCTTCATCTCCCAGGGACGTGCCCCAAAGCGGAAATCGGCCGTCGTCAGCGCGCCGACCGGGCAGATGTCAGTCGTGTTGCCGGAGAAAACCGAGTCGAAACCGGGTGCCGAGAAGGTGACGATATCGGTGGCGCGGCTGCGTTGATAGAAGCCGAGCACCGCATCGCCAACAATTTCATCCTGGAAGCGGATGCAGCGGGCGCACTGGATGCAGCGTTCACGATCCAGCCAGATGAGTTCGCCCAGCGGGATGTGCTTGGCGGCGTGCTGTTTTTCGTCGTACAGAAAGCGGCTCTGCGGCGAAGCGTGCGCCAGGGTCAGGTTTTGCAGCGGACACTCGCCGCCCTTGTCACACACCGGGCAATCCAGCGGGTGCGAGGTCAGCAGGAACTCGAGGATCTCCTTTTGCGAGGCCTTCGCCTTATCTGATTGCGACAGCACTACCATGCCATCGGATACGGGCGTCGTGCAGGCGGTTTCCAGTTTCGCCCCAAATTGAATTTTTGGTTTATCGCCTTCCATCACAGCCTGGCCAGTGGCGCGGTCAATGACCGGACGCCCCACCTCGACCAGGCACTGGCGGCACATGCCGACCGGCTCCATCTTCGGGTGATAGCAGAAGACCGGGATGTCAATGCCGATTTTCTTGGCGGCGTTGACGATCACTGTCCCCTCGGAGACAGTGGCTTGTTGGCCGTCAATGGTTAGTGTTACCAATTTGGTCATTCATTCGCTCCAACACGGTTTACAGGTTTACAAGTTGGAAAGTTTACAGGTTGAAATCCTGCCCGGTTTTAACCTTCCAACTTTCAAACTTTCAAACCTTCAAACCGAAATCTTTCGGGAATCTTTCAATCCCAGTGACAACCGCCATGGTGGAAAACTCGCCCAGCGGACACAAGCACTTGTTCTGCATCTGTTTGGCGACATTACGCAGCAGTTCCACGTTCTCCTTCGTCTTCTCGCCGCGCTCGATGCGCTCGATCAGGTGCAGCATCCAGTAGCAGCCTTCACGGCAGGGCGTGCACTTACCGCACGATTCGTGCTTGAAGAAGCGGATGGTCTTGTTGATGACCCAGTCAATCGAGACGGTGTCATCCAATACGATAACAGATGCCGAGCCGAGGTCCGCGCCCAGGCCCCGGACGGAGGCATAATCCATCGGCGTGTCGAGGGCTTTGTCATCTGCCACGATGAACGAGGACGACGCGCCGGCCGGCATGATCGCCTTGACCGGTCGGTCGTCTATCACGCCGCCTCCGTAGTTGTAAATGAGTTCGCGGAAGGTCGTTCCGAAGGGCAGTTCGTAGTTGCCCGGCTTGTTGACCCGCCCGGAGAGCGAGAAAATCTTGACCCCGGCGCTGTCCGCCGTGCCGAGCGACTTGTACCACTCCGCGCCTTTCTCGATGATGAGCGGCACGTTGGTCAGCGTTTCGACGTTGTTGATCACGGTCGGCTTACCGTACAGGCCGTAGACCGCCGGGAAGGGCGGGCGGATGCGCGGCTGGCCGCGGCTGCCTTCCATCGATTCGAGCAGGGCAGTCTCCTCGCCGCAGATATAGGCCCCCGCGCCGAGGTGGGTGTGGATGCGCAGGGAATAGTCTGTGCCGAAGAGCTTGTCGCCCAGGAAACCGGCCTTTTCCATTGCAGCGATCTTCTCGTCGAGGATGGCGGCCACCGGCCAGAACTCGCCGCGCAGGTAGACGTAGGCCGCGTTCGCGCCGACCGCGTAAGCCGCGATGGCCACGCCTTCCAAAAACTGGAAGGGATTGCTTTCCATGATCTCGCGGTCTTTGAACGTGCCCGGCTCGGATTCGTCTGCATTGGCGACCACGTAATGCGGCCAGATATTATTCGGGATGAACGACCACTTGACGCCGGCCGGGAAGCCCGCGCCGCCGCGCCCGCGCAGCCCGGAGGCCTTGACCATGTCGGTCACTTCCTGTGGCTTCATTTTTGTCACGGCCTTCTCGAAGGCCTCGAATCCGCCGTGTTCTTTGTAGACATCAATCTTATTGATATCAGGGATGTCACGATGACGCAGAAGGATGTGTGTCATAAGACTCTATTCTGCCAATGGGATAATCTGCCCTTCGCGCCGGGCGATGGTGATAATCATGCTATCCGTTTTCTCATATTGCTTTTCACCAACCGGGATGGGTTCGATGCGACTGTCGGTATGAGCAGCAAGAACCCAGAGGTCAGTCCAATCGTCGTGAGTGCAATGCTTATCATAGCGCGGCGAAATAACCAATAAATCAATGTCGCTCCACTTATGCGTCTTCCCTTTTACATAAGAACCGTACAAGACGCCAAAACGAACAGGAATGCCTTGTTGAGCCACCGCTCGGAGGTAGTTTTGAACAGATTTTACAATTGCTCTACTAGCCATTCGAACACCTCCTTTGCATGTTTGAAAATTGACTCGGCCTGTGCCAGTGTTGGTTTTTCCATCGGCACATCGGAATAGCGGCCTCGAATATTAAACGTGTTTAACTTAGCCAGCAACCTTTCCTGTTCGGGAGTGAGCGTCAGCGAGGCAAGTGCTGCAAGAGACAGCAGGTTGTGAATTCTCGGCGGTAGTTCTTTTGTGTTCTTGACAACGTGCGCCTTAATCGCCTTTTCTAAAGCAAGATGTATAGAAAACAAGCCAAGCTCAACACGTTTGCCTGTTATCAAGTACCGACCATCGTCCAAAGACGAAAGGGCGTCTTCTCGCCAACGCGCAACATGCTTGTCAATATCAATCTCTACCATCTCACATCACTCATTACGCATCACGTTTTACGTTTTATTTTCTTGCCTTCCTCAACGCCTCGACCAGTTCCATCGTCTTATCCACGTTCATGTTTTCGTGGTATTCAATGCCGTCCGCGCTCTGCAACTGGAACATCGGGGCCTTGTCGCACCCGGCCAGGCACATCACCGCCTCGACCGTCACCAGGCCGTCAGAGGTGGTCTCGCCAACCTGGATGCCGAGGTTGCCGCACAGCTCCTCGAGGAACTTATCCGCGCCGCGCAGGGCGCAGGGCAGGTCGGTGCAGACCTGCATCCGGTATTTGCCGGCCTTCTCGTCGTGGAACAGCGTGTAAAAGCCAATGATCGAAGCCACCTCGGTGGTCGTGATTTCGAGCATGGCTGCAATTTCTGCCAGCGCCTCTTTCGTAACGAAGCCGCCCTCACGTTGGGCAAGATAGAGCAGCGGCATGACCGCCGAGCGTTTCTGCTCCGGCGGGTACTTTGCCAGAATTTTCTTCACTTCCTCAGGATACTTTTCAGCAAGCATAAAACCTCACACGTGACGCTGTAGGTCGGGTTTCTTACCCGACTGGCAGCTTGGAAAGCCGCCCTACCGGTCCACATCTCCCAGCACAATATCCACCGAGCCGATAATGGCCACCAGATCGGCGACCAGCACACCTTTGGACATCAAGGGCATCGCCTGCAAGTTATCGAATGACGGCGTGCGCCAGTGGACGCGGTACGGCTTCGGCCCCCCATCCGATTCCAAATAGACACCCAGTTCGCCGCGCGGCGATTCGACCGCCGAATACACCGATCCTTTCGGCGCGCTGAATCCTTCCGTCCACAATTTGAAGTGGTGGATGAGCGCCTCCATGCTGACGCCGATTTCCGAGCGCGGCGGCGGGACGAACTTGCGATTGCTGCTGCGCACCGGCCCCAACGGTAGCTTGTCCAGCGCCTGGACGATGATCTTGAGCGCCTCGCGCATCTCCTGCACGCGGACGAGGTAGCGCGCGTACACGTCGCCTTCGGGGCGGGTCGGCACCTCGAAATCGTATTGCTCATAACCCGAATAGGGCTGTTTCTTGCGCAGATCCCAATCCGAGCCGGTGGCGCGCAGGCCGGGGCCGGTCATGCCGAAGTTCAGGGCGTCCTCGGTGGTAATTTTGCCGATGCCCAGCGTCCGGTCCAGGAAGAGCGGGTTACGGGTCAGCAGCGCCTCGTACTGGTCAACCCGTCTGGGGAAAATCTTGATGAAGTTGCGGACGGCCTGTTCAAACTCCACTGGCATGTCCCGCCACAGACCGCCGGGGCGGATGTAGGTGGTCATCATGCGCTGGCCGGAGCACATTTCGAGGATGTCCAGGATGCTCTCGCGCTCGCGGAAGCAGTACAGGAAGGTGGACATGGCCGCCACGTCGAGGGCTGCTGTCCCCAGCCAAATCAGGTGCGAGGCGATGCGCTGCAGCTCGGCCAGGATGACGCGCATGGCCTGGGCGCGGGGAGGCACGTCCAGTTCGACCAGTTTTTCCACCGCCAGCGAGTAGGCCAGGATGTTGCCGACCGTGTTCAGGTAGTCTAGCCGGTCGGTCATCACCTCGGCCTTCTGGTAGGTTTTGGCCTCCATGTTCTTCTCGATGCCGGTGTGCAGGAAGCCGATGTCGGGGATGCAGTTGACGACGATCTCGCCGTCCAGTTCTAGCAGCAGGCGCAGCACGCCGTGGGTCGAGGGATGCTGCGGCCCCATGTTGAGCAACACGGTTTCGCCCTGGATGGCGCGCTCGGAGACCAGGTGCTTCAGGTCGTCAACGGTCACTTCTTGCAGATCAGTCATAATGCCTCATGGTGCAGATCGGATCGCGGACTTCAGTCCGCAAAAAAGCAGACTGAAGTCTGCATTCCACGTTTCATTCCTTCGCGTATGGCTTGCGCAAATCAATCTCTTCGAAATTGAAGCTGAATTGCGGCTCCTCGTAGCCGAGCGGATAATCTTTGCGCAGCGGGTGGCCTTCCCAGTCGGCGGGCATCAGGATGCGGCGCAGGTCGGGATGGCCCTCGAAGCGGATGCCGAACATGTCCCACAGCTCGCGCTCGCGCCAGTTGGCGTTGCGGTAGATGTGTGAAACGGTCGGCAGGCATGGACTAATTCCAGGCACAGGGACGCGGATTTCCAGGCGCAGGTTCTTGGAGACCGAGGTGAACTCGTAGACGACGTGGAAGCGGGGATTCTCTTCAGGCCAGTAATCCACAGCCGTCATGGCGGAAAGCAGCTCGAAGCCTTGACCCTGAACCTGCTGGCAGGCGGCGACGATTTTCTCCGCCGCGACGAACAGGCTCACCTCGCCGCGAGTTTCGCTGGAGGCTGCGCCGAATTCTTTTTCCAATTTCTGGACGATGGTTTGCAGTCTCTTGTCCATTTTCACTCACAGATTAGCCACAGATTTCACGAATTACACGAAAGATTTTCTTTTCCCTTCGTGATCTTTCGTGTCCTTTGTGTTTCAGTTATTTCTTCGCCTCGGCGAACTTCATGCCGCGCACCTTTTCGTAGAGCGTGACGATGCCGTGGATGAGCGACTCGGGGCGCGGCGGGCAGCCGGCCACGTAGACATCCACCGGCACCACCTCGTCCACCCCCTGCATAATGGCATAGTTGTTGAAAACGCCGCCGCACGAAGCGCAGTCGCCCATCGAAATGACCCACTTGGGTTCGGGCATCTGGTCGTACAGGCGGCGCAGCACAGGCGCCATCTTGCGCGAGACGCGCCCGGCGACGATCATCAGGTCCGATTGGCGCGGGGAGGGGCGCATCAACTCCATCCCGAAGCGGCTCATGTCGTAATGAGATGCCTGGGCAGCCATCATCTCGATTGCACAGCAAGCCAGGCCGAAGAGCATCGGCCACATGGCATTGGTGCGGCTCCAGTTAACCGCCCCCTCCAGCGTGGTGGTGACAATCCCCATATTGCCGAGTTTCTGCTCTACTCCCATTCCAATGCCCCCTTCTTCCAGGCATAAACGTAGCCTACCAGTAAAATAACGATAAAGATGAGCATTTCAACCAGGCCGAAAAGCCCCAACTGGCGGAAGACAATCGCCCAGGGAAGGAAAAAGACCACTTCGATGTCGAACAGGATGAACAGCACGGCGACGAGGTAGAAGCGCACCGGCATCCGCCGCGTGCCAGGCCCGATGGGATTCATGCCGGATTCATACGGCATCGCCTTGCGGACGGTCGGGCGCTTCGGCCCGAACAGCATCCCCAGCCCGATGGCGATAAACCCGATGGCGGCAGTGACAATGATAAAAGCGGCAATCGCAGCATATTCGAGCAGCATAAGTTCTCCTCTTGAGAGGTTCCAGCCAACCGAGTAGGCCTTCGGCGCACTGGCGCGGAAGTATATCACAAGAAACTTTTGGCGTGAATTTTCACAAAATGATTGGGGCGAAGAAAGTAATGTAATACGTGGAATATGTGATTTTCGTCACCCCCGGCTTATGGACCGAAAGCAATGGATTGCAGCGCTCTCGTATCCTATACTCTTGCCGGAGTCAGATACATGGGCATTTCATTCCACGTCTGCCCTTCAAGGACTCGCCCAGCCTTCTTTTTGTGCAGTCCTCCCCATTGTTTGAAGAAGAAAGGCACTTTTGCAGAAACACATTGATCGCGAACATCTTTGACCCATTCTTCTTGTATTGGACGAGCACCTGGCCCTGATTCGCCGCCCACAATGACCCAATTTATCCCCCCAAGATCAAGAGGATGCAGTGGCCCCAAAAGCGGCTCCAGCGACAGGAATTTCACCTTCGCGCCGGTCTGTCGCAGATGGTCAATGCGGAAAGTGTAATCTTGATTTTCGACGCTGACGCCCATCCAGACATTCTCCGGCCACTCGATTTGCGGACTTATTTCCAGCAATCTTTCGGAGCGTTTGGTCAGCACCTGGAACTGGTGCCAGTGCGCCCGCCGCATCACGTCAAACGTCTTTTGGATGAACTCCACAGGTACATCTTTGTGGAACAGATCGCTCATCGAGTTGACGAACACCACCTGCGGCGTCTTCCATTCCAGCGGCTTTTCCAGCACGTGCTCGTGCATGGCCAGCTTGAAGCCATTGGCATAGTTTGGCTGGCCCATGGCCTGCAAACGCTTCGCCATGCGCTCGGCGTAGCAATGCTTGCAGCCTGGGCTGATCTTGGTGCAGCCGGTGAGGGGATTCCAGGTGGACTCAGTCCACTCAATACCGGAACGGGTTGACATCTCTCCTCCTGAGATGAAGATACCAATAAAAGTCAGGGTGATGTTAGCACGAATGTTCGTGTTTGTCTACAACAATCTTTCTTGACCATAAACATCTTTTTTCGTTACTTCATTCCAGATTTTATTGCCCAACAAGTGCTTACTTGCAAATATTAGGCGATACAAAGGAGTATTTCGCTGCGTACTCCGAATCAAGGGCTCATGAACAATCTCCTCGCTATCATTGATTACAACATAACCTAAATTGCTCAGCTTAAATTTGTAATGATCAATCAAAGCACGATGAATGCCTATACTCTTTCTCTTATCCAAAGTGCTCTTGTAAACATCGCGCCATTTTCTATCACCAAAGAATCTATCAATCACAGTCTCGCCTGAGATTGCATAGCATCTATTCAAATTTCTCGTAAGACCATTCTGGGAGTAATGAATGATCAGATCCATCCTGTTCATTTGCGCCAGAGTCTCAACAGTCTTCCACTCTAGCTCGAGTCCTTCTGGGTCAAGAAAAGCCAAATTCAGGCACGGTAACACCCCATGAATAAATGGCCCATCAAATTTAGCAATATCGTTGACTATTTCATCGACTTTTCTATTCGCATCGCCCGTTAAAAAGTGGATATGAGGTCTAGGAATGGAAGTTGCGCCGGAACGTTGGCTCAGAGCCTCTACATTACCTTGTTCTAAATCCACGAAATAATAATCAGTAAAAGGGTATCGGGTTTGCAAAGCTATCATGGAAGAACCCAAAAGATATTCTTGAGAGCCTCGCACAATGCACTTACCGGGTCCAGCGAACAAGTCAATGTATATTCTTCGCCGCCAATTCTTATCTCGCATGGCAACTTCAAACACATCAATGTAACGTTTCACAAAAAACAGCTTTTCCTTTACCCACTCACCAGATTCTCTAGCAGGTAAACCATCGTCTTTAGGCAACAGAAAGTCATTCATGTTTTCCCTCCAAAAATGTGTGGTAATAAACTTACCCCAAATAATCCCTCAAATGCCTGCTCCGCGTCGGATGCCGCAGCTTCCTCAGCGCCTTGGCCTCGATCTGGCGGATGCGCTCGCGCGTCACGTTGAAGTAGCGGCTGACCTCCTCCAGGGTGTGATCCTTGCCATCCACCAAGCCGAAGCGCAGCTCCAGCACTTGCCGCTCACGCTCGGAGAGGCCGGCCAAAGCGCGCTGCACCTGCTCGCGCAGCATCTCGCGCGAGGCGGCGTCCAGCGGTTCTAACGCGTCCACGTCTTCGATGAAATCGCCCAACTGACTAGAATCCTCGTCCCCCACCGGC
>Ga0163200_1000601_pt1 | contig 15005 bp, 12 predicted proteins | sample PL_2010_200m_FD_113535 | JGI IMG/M metagenome (GOLD analysis project Ga0163200, IMG submission 113535) | Freshwater microbial communities from Powell Lake, British Columbia, Canada to study Microbial Dark Matter (Phase II) - PL_2010_200m | ecosystem: Environmental > Aquatic > Freshwater > Lake ... | reverse complement strand
TTTGGTCGGGACGGAGTGATTCGAACACTCGACCCCTTGCACCCCATAAAGGTAAATTAGAGTCCAGCGCATTTCCAGGAAATCCAAAGTCATCGCCTAACACCAGCAAATACAAGGGCTTCAACGGTTTCGCCGTCCAATCGCATGTAATAGGATGCTAACAAAGCCTACGGGAAACGGTGACCCAACGGTGACCGGGATTGCGAGGATGCGATGGCTACGATTACCGACAAACAAATGAATGCAAAGCCAGATAAGCCGACCTGGCTAATCGAAGATGCGCCGCGTGGTTGCGGCCGCTTCATGGCAAGGCTCCGACCGAATGGGGAACGCCATTTTTACTTTCGCTACACGAGCTCAAGCAGTGAACGCATTTTCCTTCCGCTCGGGGTGTATGACTCAGCCGGGATCGATGGATTAACCCTAAAGGAAGCCCGGACGAAGGCAGGCGAGCTTTCGCGCCTCTATCAGGGTGGAATTCGCGATCTGCGGGAATACATTCAGGCCGAAGAAGATGATCGAAAAGCGGCTCGTGAAGCAGAGCAAGCCCGCGTTGCAGCCGAGAAAGCCGCTTCAGAAGAAGCACGGGCTCGACAAGCCGCCAGAAAGACCGTCCAAGACCTATTTGATCACTGGGCCAAGGTTGATTTGATCAACCGTAAAGACGGCGGAGACGAGGTACGCCGCATGTTCAATAAGGACGTCTTGCCATTCTTGGGCAGCATACCTATCGATGAGGTAAAGAAAGGCCATATCACCGAAGTGACGGACGCTCTGCTTGCCCGTGGTGTGAATCGGATGGCCAAGATGATCTTCAGCCTTATGCGGCAGATGTTCAGATTCGCCGTGGACAGGGACCTAATCGATCACGATCCTACCGCTAGCATTCGCAAAGCCAAGATCGGCGGCAAGGACGTTGAACGAGATAGGGTGCTGAGCGACGAAGAAATTCGTGCGTTAGCGAAGCAAGCACCTGCAGCCGGCTTGCTCCCGTCGACAGAGGCAGCAATTTGGATTGCTCTCTCCACATGCTGCCGTATAGGGGAGCTAATAAATGCTCGCTGGGAGAATATCGACCTCAATACAGGTATTTGGCTTATTCCTGCAGAGGACAGCAAGAACGGCAAGGCTCACAGTGTCACCCTCTCTAAATTTGCGATTCAGCAGTTCAGGAAAGTCAAAGCGTTTAGCAGCAAAAGTGAATGGTGCTACCCCAACACAAAAAACGCAGGCCCTGTTTGCTCGAAAACCGTGACCAAACAACTGGGCGACAGGCAGCGCCAACCAGATCAGCAAGTTATGAGCAACCGGAGTGGCAGTGCTCAAGCGTTAATTCTAAAAGGGGGGAAATGGACTCCGCACGATCTAAGGCGAACGGGCGCAACTTTGATGACTGCGCTAAGTGTTATTCCTGAGGTAGCAGAGCGTTGCCTAAACCACACTGAAGAAAATAAGGTAAAGCGTACTTATCAGCGTCACAGCTACACAAAAGAAATGGCTAGCGCTTGGAACGTTCTTGGTCAGCACTTATCGAAGCTCTGCAAAACAGATGATCCCATAGAATATTTAGCTCATAACTTGGACTAACGTAATGGAAAATAAGGATAGTCAAGTAATACCCATCACCGACATCCGCAAAAAATATGGACTTCCAGAACTAGCCCTAAAAGAAAAGCTTATTGAACTAAAACTAGACCTTATAATTCGCCGCCCACCAAATGTTGATATTTACGCATCAGGATCAGCAATCACACTCAACTCAAACGAACCTAAAACCATACAGAATTACTACAAGCAGCACAAAGGCACACCTTTCAGTGATGATCATGACTTTTACACCAAGCTAAACGAAAACGTGAGGTTTCTATCAATCACTCCATCGATGTGGCATGAGACAATCAGTTTCGGCGAAGTAATAGCGTGCAAGTTTCGGTCGGTATACCTCCAATCAAAAGAAAATAAACTTGAGGAAAGGTCCGCACAAAAAATAGTAAGAAATATTCCATCGCCGCCCGCTTCATTCGTGACCTGCTCCGGAATATTCATTGCGCCAAGATCAGGCACACTGGTGATGATGGATCTCAGCATAACAGAAAGCGATATTTACATAAAAACCCTTGACGCAGATGCTTTAGAAAAAAACTTGGCGAAAAACGCCACAACCACAAACCAATCAATTAAAAAAGAATACTGGATATCTGACAAGCTTGCAGACCTAAATACGGCATCTGATATATTTATTTCAGCGAAATCAGAAATCGATAGACAACAACTTCTCAACAATATTGAGAATTGGCTAAAAGGTAGATGGAAGAATTCTAATGAGCGATTATATAAACAAGCTGCATTGGCGGTAATACCAGATAAGCTTCATGGGTCACCCCCCAAAAAGCCGAATCCTGAAGTAGCTGAAAAATATCCTGCACATACTTCAAGCGCGCTAATTGCAATGAACGAAACCGCAAAAGAAATTGAAGATGATTACATTAAAAGCCACGCAAAATCCCGTACTAAAGGATCAGTGATAGCATTAAAACTTGAAGATGAATATTGCTTCAAAAAGATCCTTGCCATCGAGGCAGCTGCCATTATTACTCTAAAAACCAGAAGTAAAAACCGTTAACATTCAGGCTGAGCGATCCCATGATTAAATGGAAGTTGGAGCGCGTGCACAGGCGCATGTTCAGGCGATTGCATCTAGTTCTTCCTGCTGTGTACCGGCAGGTCCGTCCCATTACTAGCGGATCAAGCCATTGATGTTCTCGTTTTTACTACAGCGCTGCCAGGGGCCGGTGGATCGCAGAAAAAGATTTACACGCTTCCTCTATCGGTGCGCGTGATCTCCCTGGCCGCAGACGCGCATCGCAGCGGCATCCGATTGAGCGCGGCGTGAAGCAGTCCACCGCAGGGGTTACCGTCGCGCCGCTCATTTGACCAGCACCAGGCAGCGACTGGCACGCTCGACAATGCGTCTACAAATGAGATATTGGTCATTTGATCAGGGCACCTTCCCATTACCGTAGATTCATTACACGCTTTTCAACGCTAAGGGTAGTAGCGCTCATGAAAGGCCAGGTGTGGCACTCGGTTTCTGCAGCTGCTCTGCTTCAGATGGGCGTTGAGTACAAATCTTTCTAGGGCGCCCTCTCTTCACCGCAGTTTTTCTTGGCATATTACCTCTAAAGAAAGCTCTTCCCTTTCCTGGAGATAAGCGAACCCAGTAATCAATCTTAGTAAGATAAGCTGCCACCCGTCTTTTTAAAGCATCAATATATTCAACTTGATCAAAGTTAATCATACCTATTCCCAAATGCCGATACTTTGCTTTTACGGCATTACAGTTGAAATACGCCCCGGCCCCATTCGTAATTGAGTCTCTCCAGTGCTCCCCCACCATCCTAGCCAGCACTCCATCTTGACGACGAACTGAGCCGTTATAAAAGAGCAAAAGATGGAGATGGAATCCTTTCAACTGCCCATACTCAAGCTTACAAGCGAACCCAAGCAGACCATCAACAGGCCTTCCCTTATACAAGTCCTTTTGCATATCAGCCCAATGAGACTTGACCAATGTTAATTTTTCATCAAACCCATCTTCTTTATTAAAGAAATCGGGGCGGTATGAAAGATCGACTCTCACCACAAGCATTCTAGAGTGCTCAACAAAAAGAGCATCTATATAATTCTCAAGGCTATCCGATCTTTTTTTAGAAGCCTTATCGAACTTTCCTATAATTTTCTTGAACGCTTTACCGGACATCTCGCTACGAGCAAAACCAATGAGAGCATTCATGTGTCTCGCAAAGCTAAAAGCATCCTCATTTATTAAGCCAGCCCACCCACTCAACATGAATGAATCTTCTATACGATTAATACACTTGTAGAAAACCTCGATATAAGGATTCATTTCATGAGCCGGAAAGTGATAATCAAACTTAGACACACCTTGCATTAGGTTAGATACAAAATCACTTCCTAGCCTTGCGGCTTTTATTCTAACGCCATCGCGAGCATGGAAGCATGAGAAAAGCTCAACGTCTTGACTCATTTCCAAACATCTCATCGTCCTTTCAATTCTACGAAGCTCTAGCAACAAGCCCTCCTCCGCTCTTAGTATAGGAATATCTCCGACATCCTCTACTATAAGAATTGAAACGCCTTCACAATCAAACAAGTCTCTAGTCACATTCACTGTAAATTATCTCTACATTTAATGACATGATGTAAGCATCATGTCATTAATAATTGATATTAAACATCTATTCAATTCAGCACTTATCTAATTAATTAGAATGTAAACCATAAATAGTTAGAAACAATGGATCGACCGAAGATGCATTTGTCCGCTAAAACACAACAGGGTAACAATTGCAAGGCTAGCCAACTCAATCCTAGATCGAAGAGAAGTTAGTGAAATTTGCGTAAACCGGAATAACTGGAATAACACCCTGCCCCGGGCAGATATCTACATAAATTGTTTTATTGCCAGGCCATAAACAATACTGAACAGCCCCATTGGTTGCGAGGTAACTGAGCAACCCATCAAGAATATCCTTCCTTCTAAACTTAACCGGACCATACTGCCTAATGTAGTTCTTTTTAACTACACGCTTCCCAGCCATCCTCAATGAGTCTAGCCACTCATTTAACTCTCGCGCCTCAAGATCTTCTTTTGATGCACGGCTAAATAATTTGATAAAATTGTCTGAGTACCACTTAGCGACCCCTTCCGCTGCTTGCAGAGTAGTTATCGAAATATTTCCCGAAAACCCTTCGAAACAGTGAAATAGCGCTGCCAATCGACAAATAACATCCGCAAGCTTTGAGCCGTGATCCCCCAATCCATCCAAGAATTCTTTTGCGCAAATCTTTGATTCAATTTCATTTGCAATGCCTATCCAATATTGAGAGGCCTCACTATCGAAATAAATCAATTCCTTCTCCACACTCTTATCTTTAAATTTCACTAGATTCCTTTCCAGAAGATGCTCAATACGCGCATTAAATCTATCCGCACACTCCCAGGACTGTCTTGCACCATCAATAAACCTGGTGCCTTGCTTAGACTTAGGCCGGCATACCAAGAAGCGCGCCAACAAACCAGATCCTCTCGCCTGCTCCCCTTTACTATCCATATACTCTGAAAACGCACTATCTTGCACCATCATTGAAACTGTTAGCCGCCCACCTATAAGCTGGAAACTTTCTGATGCCTTTCTATCAATTGAAATACTATCCCCGCTCCATATTGAATTTTGCTTAGGAAGATCATTAAAGGCTCTTCCAGCTAGAACCCCTCCCCCCTCGCTAGAAACCAACCCTGCCGTAGGCAAGTTTTTATACATGCCATAAAAAAGCGCCTCAGACGTTGAGTCTTCATAAAGTATTTTGAATTCTTTTGGCTTTTCTGGAAACTCACGACCTAGCTTTACCAAGGCTGCTTCAGCCTCCTTAGTCGGTAATCCTTTCGACATTTGTTTTTCAATATTTCTTAGAACTGCTTTACGTCTTACTACCCAAGCGTCATGCTCCGCACTCCAATCCTGCAGCTGTTCAGAAAACACTATCGCGTGCTTTGATTGAAATCCCCTAATAGACTTTAAAAAAACATTTTCAGCCGTGGACTTTCTTTCTCCTGAATTCGCTATGGCCAAAAGCATCAGTGATACAGGAACTCTCTGGGTATTCGGCTTATTTACATCAATAAGCCCCTGCAAAGCTATGGAGATCGCTGTAAACGCCGCATTGATGAGCAGCCCTCTTGGCGCTTGTATGTTGCGCTCCGCTTCATTTATCGCAGCGCTCAACAATGGTAGTGAGGCCATTGCAGTTCGACTATCATCAGGGACAACATCGCACTCTTTATTCCATATTTCATTTCTATAATTCATACCTTCCTCCAGTTAGCACCAAGCCTCCCTATCAGTACGCGCCCAACACCAATCCTCTATGCTCTGTTTTCCCTTGATGAAGATATGCACCTCTCGATCCAGCAATCTATTTCGGATTCAATCCATCGCACCGACCCGCTCCCTACGCGCACTTGCTTTGGAAACAGCTCATCGTAGTGCGGCGAGTCGGCATCAAGCTTGTTATAGATGGTTGACCTTGAAAGCCCCGTACGATTTAGAACATCTCTAAGCCGAATCATTACTAATGGTTCCGATCTCTGGCTGAACATAATTGTGCTCCTTGATTGGTTGCGCAGATCCTATAAGCCACGCGTCCAGACCAAAAGAAAAATGAGTTAACGTTTTCTAACGTTAAGATTTTCGGCAGACGTGGACAGCTTTCCTGCTATTAATAGCTGGAATAGCCATACGCCCTCTGAGCTCATAGCCTTGGTTTTTGTCTAGTCTTGCAGGACAAACTAGATTCAAAAATATTTCAGACCTGTATTACCCACAGGAAGACGGGCACGAAAAGCTCGTTTCTACCTCTGGGTATCCTCTTTGAACAGGAGTCTGAATGATGAGTATTTGCTGTCCTTCCTGCGGTTCTCTTCGAGTTGTTGTGCGCAATCATGGTCGCAAGATCGGTGGTGCCATTGGTGCAGTTGGCGGTACTGCGAGCGGAGCAGCCGGCGCTATGGCCGGTGCAAAAAGCGGCGCGCTTATAGGAGCTTTCGCTGGTCCGGTGGGCATGACGCTGGGCAGCCTGGCCGGCGCGATTCTGGGCGGCCTGGCAGGTGGAACTGCCGGGGGCCTGGCCGGAGCCAAGATGGGTGAGGAGATCGACTCTCACGTACTCGACAATTATGAGTGCCACCACTGCGGTATTGCTTTTACACAAACTGATCGCTGATTCGCTTTGCGAATTAATGAAACGTTATGACGTATAGATCATAAAGGAGTTCTGCAATGGCTCATCTCGTCGAAACCATGGCTTACGGCGGCGCTACCCCTTGGCACGGTCTGGGCAATAACCTTCCGCAAAAACAACCTATTGGAGTCTGGCAGCGTGAAGCCGGTATGGACTGGCATATCCTGGAAAGCCCCGTTCATTTCAAGTCGGATTCCATCGGCCATCTGGGCACCATTCACTCCTTCCCTGAGCAGAAGGTGCTTTTCCGCTCGGATACCAAGGCCCCGCTATCGGTGGTCTCCAAGCGTTATCACACCGTACAGCCTCAGGAGGTTTTGGAGTTCTACCGGGATCTGACCGAGGTCTCGGGCTACGAGCTGGAAACCGCTGGCGTGCTCAAGGGTGGCCGCAAGTTCTGGGCGCTGGCACGTACCGGACAAGGCACAGCAATTAAGGGTAACGACCAGGTCAACGGCTATTTGCTGTTAGCCACCTCGTGCGACGGCACTTTGGCGACAACCGCAACGCCAACCACGGTGCGTGTGGTCTGCAACAACACCCTAACCATCGCTTTGGACGGCACCAGCCGAGCCATCAAGGTGCCGCACAACACTCGCTTCGATCCGACTGTGGTGAAGAAGCAGCTCGGTATCGCCGTCTCGCAATGGGATGACTTCATGTACCGCATGCGCCATCTGGCTGAACGCAAGGTGCAATGGCATGAGGCAATGGGCTTCTTCATGAACGTCATGTGCGAGGTCAGCCCGACCGGCCAGCTACCTGAACAGCTGCCTAACGAACGCGCCTTGCGCAAGGTTCAAGAGCTGTATGAAGGCCGTGGTCGGGGCAGTCAGCTGGAATCGGCACGCGGTACCGCCTGGGGCCTGCTTAATGCCGTGACCGAATACGTCGATCACGAACGGCGGGCACGCAGCACCGAGTACCGGCTGGACTCCGCCTGGTTTGGCCAAGGCGCACAGATCAAGCAACGCGCCCTGGATGCAGCACTGCAGCTCGCAGCCTAACCCGTCACCCCATCAACTGTAACGCCCGGTCAGCTTCGCGCTGGCTGGGCTTTTTTATGCCTGCAGGAGAAACATGATGAAAGCCACTTCATTGAACCGCAGCCCAAGCAAACCCCGCCCGGCTCTGCGCCTGATCAGCACCAAAGAGTTGCCTCGCGAAGACTGGCTGCAGATCCGCAAGCAAGGCATCGGCAGCTCCGATGCTGCAGCTGCCGTGGGCCTCAACCCCTACAAATCGCAGCTGGAGCTGTGGCTGGAGAAGACCGGACGCGATACTGGATTGCCGAAAACCGATCCCGATGACGAGGAGAGCCCGATGTACTGGGGCAACGTCCTCGAACCCATCGTGGCCTGGCATTACAGCAAGCGCACCAAGAACAAGGTTCGTCGCATCAATGCAGTGCTGCAGCATCCCAATCCTGAGTTGTCTTGGATGCTGGCCAATATCGACCGAGAAGTGATCGGTGCCGATGACGTGCAGATCCTCGAATGCAAGACAGCCGGCATAAACGGGGCACGCCTCTGGAAAGAGGGCGTGCCCGAATATGTGCAGTTGCAGGTGATGCACCAGCTCGCCGTCACCGGCAAGCAGGCTGCCGATGTGGCGGTTGTGCTCGGTGGGCAACATCTGGAGATCCATCGCATAGAGCGGGATGAACAAATGATCGCCCGTCTGATCGAGCTTGAGCGGCGTTTCTGGCAGTACGTGGAGACGGATATTCCACCACCTGCCGACGGCACAGCTTCCGCCGAGACCTCCCTGCGTTGCCTGTTCCCAACGGATTCAGGCGAGACCGTGGATTTCAGCGGTCATGCTGGATTGTCAGCGGCCTACATTGAGCTCAAAGCACTGCGCCAAGCGATTGCCGATAAGGAAAAGCGCGAAGCCCAGCTCAAGCAGATGCTGCAGCAGGCCATGGGCGATGCCAGCCGGGCAGAGTTTGCGAGCGGCTACGTCAGTTGGCGCAAAGCCAAGGACAGTGTCGGTTTCGACGTGGCTCGGCTACTCCAGGAAAGACCCCTCCTGAAAGCCAAATACACGCTGATAAAAACCGGAGCACGGCGATTCTTGGTCGGCTGAATCCAACCCCATCCATCCCTTCCTCGCCTTGGCCAGTTCATGCAGTTCTCGCTGCGTGGCTGGCCTTTTTTCATTTTCAGGAGAACCTCCATGCTCAAAGGTCTGGCTATCACCCCGCCTGTACTCGGGCGTATTTCGATTGGCAAGGTCATCGAAAAGAACGGCAAGCGTCTGCCAGAGAAAGATGACCAGTTCACTATTACTTCGCAGGTTCAGAGCCGCGACGGCTGGCTGGTCCACCCGCTCAACGATGAGCTGCGTCAGGGCAAGGACGACAAGCTGCGCAGCATCCCGGTACGGCTGCTGTTCAACGAGCCGGAGCTGAATTTTCGGGCTGATTACACGCTGTTCGACCGGCAATCCGGGCGGCCCGTATGCGTGGGCAATGGCGAGACCTGCAAGCGCGTCACCCAGGACGGTATGCAGTCGCTGCCCTGCCCTTCACCGGACGCCTGCTCGCTGGCCAAAGGCGGAGCTTGCAAGCCCTATGGCCGGCTGAACGTGGTCATCGGCGATGAGGATCCGCTCGGCAGCTTCGTGTTCCGCACCACCGGGTTCAACAGCATCCGCACCCTGGCCGCACGGCTGCACTACTTCCAGGCCATCTCGGGCAAGCGTCTGGCCTGCCTGCCGCTGGAACTGCGTCTGCGGGGCAAGTCGACTCGTCAGAGCCATGGCACGCCAATCTTCTACACGGACCTGACGGTACGCAGCGGCATGGACATGACTGAGGCGCTGCGTTTGGCGAGTGAGCTCGATGAACAGCGGGAAGCGGCGGGTTTCGATCAGATCGCGCTGGACGAAGCGGCAAAGCGCGGCTTCGGCAACGGCGCCTTCGAGGACAGCGAAGAAGACGTCGGCGCCATCGTCGAGGAATTCTTCCCCACTGAAAGCAGCGGTGATGAACAACGCTCCAGATCCACCACCCAGCCGTCGGGCAAACCCAGCCTGGCTGAAAAGCTGGAAGCCCAACACCAATCCCTGAATGCGTGAGTCTGGCCTTCCGGCCAAGGAGCTGATTATGAGACTGCACAAAATCAAGGCCGGCGAGACCGCTGGCACCTACCTGATCGAATCACCGGTCACCGAAGCTGACATCTTGCTGATGGCCAAACAGCTAGCCAGCCTGCGCCTACGCCGAGGACGGCAACTGACCGCGCCACGGGACGTATTCAGCCACCTTCAGACGCTACTGGAGGCTTATGAATACGAGGTCTTCGCTCTGCTGATGCTGGACTGCAAGCACCGGGTCATTGCCTTTCACGAACTGTTCAGGGGCAGCCTGGACGGTGCAAGTGTCTACCCTAGGGAAGTCGTCAAGATAGCTCTGGAGCACAACGCTGCTGCCATGATCCTGGTGCACAACCACCCCTCCGGCGACCCAGAACCGAGCCAGGCGGATCGCACACTAACCAACAAACTAAAGGATGCGCTGGATCTGGTCGGCGTGCGCACACTGGATCACATCATCGTGGGCCATGAAGGCTGTGTGTCGCTAGCGGAACAGGGCTATCTGTAGGAAGAGCTACGCACCTTCGCTGCCGTGTGCGTGTTTGTCGGCATCCGCACTGGTTGCCTAGCAACGTCGCTGCTGGTGATTGTGATGGTTTGCTCTCCACCGCTGCCGATTGCGGTGGCGGTGGCGGTGGCGGTGGCGGTGGCATGCTGCATCCTCTTCCAGCTACTAAACAAGCAGGTAAGCCTCTTCAATAAACGGCATAAACCAGCGTGGCGCAGCCAGAGGGCTGCTCACGCTGGTTGCCATTATTTCTTTTTTTGATCCGTAATCAACTAACGCCTCCGGTCCACTGGTATGCCGCTCCTCTGGTTCTCCCGGTGCCCGGCCCACCAATCAGCACCAGCCTATATACCGTTAGCGTCGAAGTACGCCCCAGCGAACTGGGGTCGCGACGAGGCTGAAGAAGCTTCCGAGAAGCTGAACGTTATAGCCCCCATTGACGTTGCGTCGATAAGTGCCTAGGGCAGATCAGTCAGGAAACGGCATATCGATGGCAGTTCCATCCGGGCGGAACCAAAGCTCCCGGATCGCAGCGTCGTCGCTCATTGGCTTAGGCCTCACATCCCGGACCTTGAATGTTGTCGGCAGGTTGACGGCATTTCCGAAGATCAAGGCATGCTGCTTAGGTAGGGACGGCAGCCGTTTCATCACGCTGTCTGAAACGAAGGGTGTCATCTGGCGAATGTGCTGCAGATCATCGGGGTTTTGGATGCGGTGCACCACGAAGTTGGAGCACTGAGAAAGCACCGTTTTTGAAAGTTCGCTGGGCCGCTGCGACGCGACCAGTAGGAAAAGTCCGTATTTGCGGCCCTCCTTAGCAATTCTCTGGAAGATGCGGCTCGCATCAATCGCGTAGCCGGACGGCCTCTCAGCCACATAGCGGTGCGCTTCCTCCAGTACCAAATTGACCGGCATCCGGTTTCTCGGCTCCGCTTTGCGCAAGCGGTCGAATATCAGCCGCGCGATAACTGCCGAAGCCACCTCGACCACCTCGTCGGGAGCCTCGTTCATATCCAAGATGATAACTTGGGCCGACTTTTTCAACTTCCCGGCGCCTCTAGACAGCCCGATACATCGCTCCACGAACTGAGAGACATCACGTTCATCTGCCTGTAATTGGTCTGGATGAACCCGTAGGAAAGCGAACTCTTCCCGCTCGCGAATCCACTTGAAGCGAGTGATCATTTGCGAACAGTAATCGCGGATCTGACGATTCCCATGGGCCTCCTCGTACAGCAAAGCTAGGTCGAGTGCCTTTTCCAGATCGTCGAATGCAAATTGACGATTCGCATAGTTCGGCAACGTCACTTCGTTTTTCACGAAGCTCGTCAGTAACTCACTGAAGCCCTTCGCATCCGCCATCTCGCCATACTTCACCTCGATCTTCGTGCGTACTGCGTCGATGTTCAGGCCGTCGGTATAAAAGGTCGATAATAGCGCTATGATCCGGTCTTTCTTCGACGGCGTCCCTGCATCACTTTGCATGACATAAAGTAGACACGATGCGAGTATGTGATTACGCAACTCGTCCAACTCTGCGCTGCTGTGACCTGCAAACAAGGTTGAGAGGCCCAACGCAGTTCGAAGCACAGGCTGCTGGGTCCGCTCACTCGCCCGCAACAGCAGCTCCCACTCTTCGACCGACATGAACCAATGCGGAAGTCGAAACACAGCTGTTGTTTCGGAGGAATCGAGCGGCTCCTTTGATTTAGTCAGCGGATTTGTTTCAAGCTTTAAATAATGACGTTTAATATGGCCGGGCAATTCGCAGAAGGCTGATCGATACTCGCCATTGACGTCGAGCAGCAGGAAGGCGGCACCTCTCGCGAAGTATTCATCCTTTTTCTCAAATAGCGACTGGAGCACCGTCGCCACGGTGCAGGACTTCCCGCTTCCGGTGTTGCCAAGTACCGCTGAATGTCCACCGAAAAATTCATCAATGCGGATCTTGACGTCATAGTCTTTGAAGACGGCTGATGTGCCAATCGATAGTGCGTTGTACCGCGTCGCCATTCCGTCGCCCAATGGCGCGGTAATAACCTCCCGTGCGCTCTGGACCTCGAAAATTCTATCAAGCTCCTCGTCAAGCACATACAGCGCATCGGCATACAATGATGGAAACGTCGATACACCGAACCGGAACGAGCCGTCGCGCTGCTGCGGCAACATCCCAACGGGTACCAGATCAAGGTATTTTGCAGATGAAGCTTTGTCCATCTCGACGGGATCTATCACGGAGCTTCGCGAACTGGGCGAATCTTTCTCCCTGAGTCCGACGACCTCGGCCACCACATACTCGGCCTGTGCCGGCATTACAACAAAAGAACCCAGTCGAGCTACATAGTGAATATCGTCAAACCCGACAACTGTAAAGTTGGCAGTACCACCATGCAGCTCTACGACCAATCGGTCGGCCGCAACAGATACGACCTTGCCGATAGCACGACGGCGATCATCAGAGGTCATGGTCAGACTCTTCGGAAAAGTTGGCTTTCTTACCCTGTGCGATCAATTCCTGAAGCACCTTCTGAACAGCGGTGTCCACCTTGTTTCCAGGGGATTCAGGCATGAATTTTTCGACAAAAGTATCGAAATAATGAGCTTTTGATCCCGCAGCAGGTCCGTCCCCTCCTATCAGCCAAATGCGAGGATCGTTTAGGGCCCTTAGCTTCTCTGGGATGCCCGTGGCGTTAGGCGGCAAAAAGGCGACTAGTCGGAAGGTCGGAACAGTGAGTGCCTGGAAGATAATGTTATTAACATGCTCATCACCGAAGCTGTAACCAAGCGTGAAAAGAACGCTTTGCTCTCTGACGATCCGCGCTTGAAACTCACGGAACAGATCGGAGTAAGGTGAACCGAAGCTCGCGTTCTGCTTCATCGGTGTTGGGTAGATCATCACACGGTCGGCCTTCACTGCGGTCGCGGGGCTCACCTCCCGTATCGGAAACAAACTTCCGCCCTCTTCAACCCAGTTGATGGACCCGTGGAGCTTGCACAAGTAAATGAAGCTGTCGACTGCAGCCCATTTACGATTCGTCAAGTCAAGCTGTTCAGCAAGCGCATAGCGGTATGTGGTGGGGTTGAACCGTCTTTCTATAGTTCCCGAGAAGCCATTGCAGTAAGGCATCCCCAAACGATCCATGGCAGTTTCGCTGAACAAGTCGTAATTGGTGGTAAAGACCCAAGGTCGAGGAAGCGTTCGATCACGATAAGCGAGTTTTCGGTAGAAGGCTTGATAGAGATTGACAACGTGCGTGTCCCCGTTCTCGAAGAGCCCCTCAGAGCATCTTTTTGTCACGAAGGTCGTCACCTTCCCAATAAGCGAATCAATGGCTTCAGCCCCTTTGACAAGTTCTTGATTGGAGCTTCGTTTGAGCACGAATTGGAAGCCATACAGCACTTCCATTAGACGCTCAAGATTGTTCTCGAATTCCTCGGCTTCCAGATCGAAGCCAAGATGCACGGACAATGCATCTCGCTCCGCCTCACTCGGAAACTGTGCATCGTCAGTGCCGGGTGCGGTGCCTAGAAACTCAGTGGCCAACGGAGCCATTGTCGGAATGCCTCTTTGCTGGCTCTCCCTCATGAGCGATGAACATCCTGAACCGAACAGGAACGAAAGGTGTTTCGCGTTTAACGCATCATGTAGGTGTTCGCGAACTCGGGATGCAGCCGTGTCCCAGTTGAAAGGACTCCCCTCTTTTGCGGCGACCACATCCTCAGTCCCTTTGAAAAACGAGAACTCAGACTCCCCTTCCGCTACATCGGCCATATCCATTCCCTATTATCAGTTCCGCTGCCTCAGGCATCACGCTGCACCAAAGCAATTCCCTTTTAGCTATTGCTTCGAAGACCGCGTGCGCTACCGTACGCCGAATAAGGCCCGTTTGCGCCTACTCCGAGCCGGCTTGAGCGCTCCTAGAAAGCTCAAGCCGACCTCAAGGCCAGGCCCGCCTCGGTTCTACCTCACCAGATCCATCAGAGCTCCATACCCATCCACCACCTGGTACTTCACCTGATCCGAGGTGATCTTGGCGAAGAATTTTCGTGCACAGGCTATCTTGGACTTTTCGATGTCGCGCAGCTCAAGAGACGACATCGAGCCCTTGGTTTCGGCGACGAAGTAAACGTGCTTCACCTTGCCTTCCTGGAAGGCAATCGCCCAGTCGGGGTTGTAGTTGCCGACCGGGGTCGGGATGAAGAAGCTCTTCGGTAACTTGGCGTAAACCGCCACCTCGGTGCTGGCATCCAGCTCCTGAACGAATTTTCGCTCGATGTTGGAGTCAGTGAACACGTAGTCGTAAACGTGGTGCTTGGCTTCAAACGCCTTGCTGAAATCGTCACGTGGCTTCTCGGCAGTGAAGATATCGGAGCTGTGGGTCTCGTTGACCGGATCGTAAGCGATGTGCTCAACGATGACCGTGGCTTTCTGCTCGTTGATCAACGTACCAGCCCTGGCGATAAAGTCTTCCGGGTTGGTCTTGTATTGACTGAACACGGCAACATTCAAGCGCTTGAGAATGCTGGCAATGGTGCTGCGCGTCAGTTGGGTAAGCTCTGCAAGGTTGCCAATCAG
>Ga0163200_1000600_pt1 | contig 15024 bp, 15 predicted proteins | sample PL_2010_200m_FD_113535 | JGI IMG/M metagenome (GOLD analysis project Ga0163200, IMG submission 113535) | Freshwater microbial communities from Powell Lake, British Columbia, Canada to study Microbial Dark Matter (Phase II) - PL_2010_200m | ecosystem: Environmental > Aquatic > Freshwater > Lake ... | reverse complement strand
GTCCTCGACCATGAAGGTGGAGTAGACCAGTTCTCGGATTTTCCTGCCCGCGGCAGTGGGCTCAACCTGGTACACGGCATCTAGCGCCTTCGTGGCCGCCATGTGATGGGCGGTCGGGCAGACGCCGCAGATGCGGGAGGTGATCTGCGGCATGTCCTCGGCGGGCCGGCCGATGCTGAAGACCTCGAAGCCGCGCAGTTCGGGCACCTGGAAGTAGGCGCGCTCGACATCACCTTTGTCGTCGAGGTGGATGTCAATCCTGCCGTGGCCTTCGAGGCGGGTGATCGGGTCAATGGTGACCCGGCGCGCTTTGTAGGCGGCGGCGGCTTTTTGTTGGCCTTGGTTCCAAATCTGTTTCACGGGATCATTCATGGTGGGTTCCTTTCAATAGAACGCGGCGGTATCCGTTGTTTCCTGGTAATGGTTGACCTTGTAAACGATGCAGTGCCGGCAGTCCTTCGGGATCTGCAGGATTTCTTCGCAACAAGTCACCTCCTGTTCCCAGCAGGGTGTCTCTGGATGCAAGTAAGCGGCGCATCGTTTGTAAACGTATTTCGAGCAGCCCAGCATCACCCAGCACGGGGTTTTCCCGCGCCAGTAACCGGGATATTCGTTTGCCTCAACGGGTGTTGGATTCTCCTGTGGCATGGATCTTTCCCCTCAACAGGCATTTCGCCAGCCCGTAACGGTAAAACGTGCCGACCGGGTCGGGCACGCCGGCCAGCGTCTTTGTGATTTCCTTCTCCTCCTTGCCGGCGGCGGTGGAGGCGAGGTAGCTGAGGATTTTGGCGCCGTGGTCGGTCACCCGGCTGGTCGGGCCGAAACAGCCGGTGCAGGGCATGTTGCCGTTGATGCAGACGGCGTCGCAACCGCCGCGCGTGGCGGGACCGAGGCAGACGAGGCCCTGGGCGAGTAAACATTTCTCCGGGTCGGCGATGATCTGGTGCGGACGCTTGAACTCGGTGAGGCTGATGTCCTGCGGTTTGGTGTCGTTTCGCTTGCACTGCTGGCAGACGGCGATGTCGGGCGCGAGCACGGTGCCCTTCGGCGGCAGCTTGCCGGAGAGCAACGCGACCACGGCGTCCTTGAGCAGTTTCGGCGGCGGCGGACAGCCGGGAATGTAGTAGTCAACATCCACGACCTGGTCGAGCGAGCGGACAGTGTTGCGGAGTTCGGGCAACTCCGTCTCGCGGCCGTCATCCTTGTAATGCGTCTGCGGACGGGTCTTCTGGTCGTTGACCATCGTCGGCGCATCCTCATAGACGTACTTCATGATCTGCTCGCGGCTGAACTGGTTGGCGAGCGACGGGATGCCGCCGGTGTGGGCGCACGAGCCGTAGGCGATGAGCACCTGGCTCTTGCGGCGCAACAGGTGCGCCATCTCCTCCTGCTCGGAGGTACGGATCGCGCCGTTGATCAACATCGCCACGATGGATTTGTCGGCCATCGCCTCGACGTCCTTTTTCTTGAAGTCCATCGCACAGGGCCAGAACACAATGTCCACGGCCCCGACGACCATCAGGATGTCCTCGGCGAGGTCCACGACGGACTCTTCGCAGCCGCCGCAACTCGCGCACCAGTAGAAACCGATTTTGGGTTTAGTGGACATGACACGCTTCTCCTTCCTGAGCTTGGAGTTGCTCTTCCAACTCCTCCATTTCCTTGTCCCAGTCTTTGTGTTTGCCGGGCATGTTGAGCGGGCCGAGCGCACGGAGCTTCTCGACCATGTCATTGACGACGTGCTTGACCTTGTCGCCCTCGCTGGCGCTGATCCATTCGAGGCGGAACCGGCCGTCCACGATGCCGAGATCGGCGAGCATCCGTTTCAAGAGCGTGGCGCGGCGCAACGTCTTGTAGTTGCCCTCGACGTAATGGCAATCGCCGGGATGACAGCCGCCGATCAGAACGCCGTCGGCGCCCTTGGCGAACGCGGTCATCACGAATTGCGGGTCGAGCCGCCCGGAACACATCAGGCGGATGACGCGGATGTTCGGGGCGTATTTCATCCGGGAGACGCCGGCCAGGTCGGCGGCGGTGTAGGTGCACCAATTGCAGAAGAAGGCAACGATGCGCGGTTCAAACGTGGTGGTGGGTTCAGACATGGGCGAGCACTCCGTTGATTTCCTCGAAGATTTCCTCGTCCTCGAAGAGATTTTGTTTGATGGCGCCGCTGGGGCAGGCGGCGACGCAGGTGCCGCAGCCTTTGCAGAGGGCCTCGTTGATGACAGCGATCTTCTTTTCGTCGTTGCGGCTGATGGCCGTGTACGGGCACATCGGGATGCAGGTCTTGCAACCGCTGCATTCGGTGTCCACGATGTACGCCGTGTTCGGTTCCAACTCGATGGAGCCGGCATCAATCAGCGCGAGCGCCTCCGCCGCCGCCGCGCCGGCCTGGGCGACGGTGTCGGGGATGTCCTTCGGTCCCTGGCAGCAACCGGCAATGAAGATGCCGTCGGTGAAGGTGTTGACGGGCGCCAGTTTCGGGTGGCGTTCCAGGAACCAGCCGTCGTTGGAGCACGAGATGTTGAACAGCCGGCGCACGTCGTTGGCATCGGCCTGCGCTTCGAGGCCGACACCGAGCACGACCATGTCCACGGGCACTTTGCGGATCATGTTCAGCAGCGTGTCCTCGGCCTGCACGACGAGCCGGGCGCTGCCGTTGCCGGGGCTTTCGGGATAGATGTCGGCGACTTTGCCGCGGATCATGTGGACGCCTTCGCCGGCGACCTTGCTGTAGAACTCCTCGAAGCCTTTGCCGGGGGTCCGCATGTCAATGTAGAAGTTATAGACTTCGGCCCCGGTGCGTTCCTTGACGAGGTGGGCGAGTTTCAACGAGTACATGCAACAGACGCGGGAGCAATACTTGTTGGTGTTTTCGTCGCGGCTGCCGACGCAATGGACGATGGCGACGGATTTCGGTTTCTGGCCGTTGCGCATGACCAGCTCGCCGCTGGTCGGGCCGCTGGCGTTGACGAGGCGCTCGACTTCCAGCGCGGTATAGACGCCGGGATAGGTGCCGTAGCCGTAGTACGGGATGCGTTTCGAGTCGAAGATCTTGAAGCCGGTGGCCAGGATGATGGTGCCGACTTCAATCTCCTTGATCTCGGCTTCCTGCTCGAAGTCAATGGCCTTGCGGTCGCCGCAGGCCTCGATGCAGGTCTTCTTGCACTTGCCGGTCTTGAGTTGGATGCAGGTGTCCGGGTCAATGAGCGCCACCAGCGGCGTGGCCTGCGGGAACGGCAGATAGACGGGCTTGCGTTTGCCGAGGCCGAGGTTGAACTCGTCGGGGAACTTGCCTTCCTTGTACACGCAGGCGTTGATGCACTCGGAGCAACCGACGCAGAGGTTCTCGATCACGTAACGCGGGTTGCGGCGGACGGTGACCTTGTAGTTGCCGACGAAGCCGTCCACCTTGGTCACGTCGGAGTAGGTCCACATCGTGATGTTCGGGTGGTTCTTCACGGAGGTCATCTTCGGCGTCAGGATGCACGCGGCGCAGTCCAGCGTCGGGAAGGTCTTGTCGAACTTGGCCATGTGGCCGCCGATGGTCGGCTCGCGCTCGACGAGATAAACCTTCTTGCCGGCGTTGGCCAGCGTCAGCGCCGCGTGGATGCCGGCAATGCCGGCGCCGACGATCAGGACGCCGGGCTTGATGGGGACTTCTTTCTTCTCCAGCGGTTTGTGGAGGGCGACGCGGTACACGGCGGCGCGGATGAGGTCCTTGGCCTTCTCGGTGGCGGACGCCTTGTCGGTGTGGACCCAAGCGTCGTGTTCGCGGATGTTGACCATCTGCACGTAGTATTGGTTCAGCCCGCCGCGCGCGGCGGCGGTGCGGAAGGTGCGCTCGTGCAACAAGGGCGAACAGGCCGCGACGACGACGCGGTCGAGCTTCTGGTCCTTGATGTCCTCCTTGATCCACTCCTGGCCGGGATCGGAGCACATGTATTTGTAGTCGCGCCCCAGCACGACGCCGGGCAACGTGGCGGCGTACTCGGCCACGGCCTTCACGTCCACCATGCCGGCGATGTTGGTGCCGCAGTGGCAGATATAAACTCCAATTCGTTTGCTCATAGGTTCTCCTTTTCGTTACGACGGGTTGCTGCGCGCGTGACAGACGACGGGTTCGGCGGAGACCAGCTCGGTGCCGATCCCCAGTTGTTTGGGCGGCAGTCCGAACGCCAGCCCGATCAGTTGTGTGAAATACAGCACCGGCAGGTTGAACTGCGTGCCGAACTCCTGGTTCACCAGTTTCTGGTAACACTCCAGATTGACCTGGCAGAGCGGACAGGCGGTGGCGATCACATCCGCCTTCGCCGCGGCGGCGCTTTGCAGGAGGTTGCGCACGAGGCTGAGCGCGGCCTTGCGGTTGGTGATGATCAACGCGCCGCCGCAACACCGCAGCTTCAGCGGGAAATCCACCGGCGTGGCGCCGATGGCCGCCATCAGGTCCTCGAAGAAGCGCGGCTGTTCGACGTCCTCGTGGTCTTTGCGCGGCCGCAGGATCTGGCAGCCGTAGTACGGCGCAACGCGCAGGCCTTTCAACGATTGCGTGACCTTGGCCTTGACCGCATCGAGGCCGATGTCCTGCACGAACACCTCGATCAGGTGGCGGACGGCGCTCGTGCCGTTGAACTTCAGGTCGTCGGCTTCGAGCGCGAAGTTGATGTGGTCGGCCAGCGCCGGCTCGTGCTGGAGGTGGGCGCGCGTGAAGAACATGTTCTTGTAGCAGCCGCTGCACGGGGCGACGACGTCGAGTTTTTGTTTCTCGGCCATGGCGAGGTTGCGCGCGCTGAGCGTGTACGCGAGCAGCTCGTCCACGTGGAAGTACGCGGTCGCGCCGCAGCAGTTCCAGTCTTCGAGTTCCTCCAGTTCAACGTCCAGCCGGCGCAGGGTCTCGATGGCGGAGTTGTGGTAGCTCTGTGCCATCTTCTCCAGTGAACAGCCGGGGAAATAAGCGTATTTCTTCATTCTTCAGGTTCTCCCAACGGGATGATGCGTTTCAGGACCCGCTTGAAGTTGTCGAGCCGTTTGATCCGGGCCGGCAACAGCGGCAGCCGGCCTTTGAGCATCAGGCTCGTGGCCGTCTGGGCTTCCCGCAACATCTCCGGCACGCCCAGGGTGAACAGGTAGCTGGTGGCCAGCACCGGTTCGTAGGAGCGGCCGGTGCGGACGATCATCTTGACGAAGGTTTCGGAGAAGACCGGGCCAATGAGGCCTTCCTTGGACTGTTTGTTCCAGATCGCATAGCGTTTCAGGCCGTACATCAACTCGGTAATGTCAATGCCGCGCGGGCACCGCACGGTGCAATGGTAACAGGAGGCGCAGTACCAGTAAGTGTTGCTGGCCAGCACCCGCTGTTTGAGGTCCGCGTTGATCATCGCGATGATCCGCCGCGGGCTGTTGTCCATGAACCCGGCCCCGGCCACGGGACAGGTGCCCGAGCAGGTGCCGCATTGCATGCACATGTCCAACGGATTGCCCATCGTCGCGTGCAGCAGCCCGGCGATCTCGTCGCGAAAAGTCGGTTTGTCAGCCATGATGAATCCTCACTTCGTTTTCGCCTTCCTGGCTTCGGCCGCTTTCAACAGGGCGCTGACCCGGTCCAACAACAGCTTCGGCTCGACGGGTTTTTCCATCAGCTCGTCGATGGCGACGAAATGCGGATGGAGCGGCTCGCCGGGGAACAGGAACGCGATCTGTTCGCGGATGCCGGTGATGATCAACACCGGCAGCTCGCGCAGTTTCGGGTCTTTGCCCAGTTGCCGGGCAATCATGATGCCTTCGGCGCCGCGGCCCATCATCACGTCCAGCAGCAGCAGGTCCCACGGCTTGGAGCGCAACGCCGCCAAGCCCGTCTTCGGGTTGTACGCGGCCTCGACCTCGTAACCGGCGCGGGTCAGGATGGTTTTGATCCCCTCGACGAAATCGGGATCGTCGTCAATGATCAACAGTTGCTTGGCTTTGCTCATTTGCTTTCTCCTTGATTGGTTGGCAGCGCGGGCAGACGGATCACAAACGTGCTGCCTTTGCCGGGTTCACTGGTCACCGAAATGGTTCCGTCGTGCGCCTCGATGATGCGCCGGCTCAGCGGCAGGCCCAGCCCGCAGCCCGCTTCGCCCGCCGCCGACGCGGCGCGGTAAAAGTCCTCGAACACATGCGGCAGGTCTTCCGCCGCGATGCCCATGCCGGCATCCGCCACCGCGATGGCGACCTGGCCCTGCTCCTCCATCGCCGTCACGCGCACCGTGGTGCCGCTGCGCGAATACTTCACGGCGTTGTTGAGAAGGTTGACGAGCGCCTGGACGAGCGTGCCCACGTCGCCCTGCACGCGGCTCGCCCGTCCCGCGCCGTCGGTGTGAATAGCGATGTCCTTGCGGGTGGCGTGGGGCTGGACGCTTTCCAACGCCTTGGCGATGACGGCGCTGATGGGCACCGGCTGGAAGTTGTCACGGATCTTGCCGATGTCGGCGGACATCAGGCGCAGCCAGGTCTGGATCAGGTTCATCAGGTCGGCCACGCGGACCTTCATCCGTTCCAACTGCTGGCGCTGCGTTTCCGTCAGCTTGTCCGCGAGGTCGTCGGCCAGCGCGTAGAGGTTTTGCTGGAGCGCACCGAGCGGGCTTTTCAATTCGTGGGAGACGATGGCGGCAAATTGTTCGCGCAGCAGTTCCTTCTCGCGGCGCAACGCCTGTGTCTCCAGCACCAGCCGCCGCCGTTCCAGCGCGCGGGCGACGACGAGCCGGAACTCGTCGGGCGTGATCGGTTTCGGCAGGAAATCGCAGGCGCCTTTTTTCATCGCGTCCACGGCGCTGCCGACGGTGGCAAAGCCGGTGAGCATGATACTGGCGATGGTCGGGTCGAGGGCGTGGATTTGTTCGAGCACGTCGAGGCCGGAGATGCCGGGCATCTTCAGGTCCACGATGACAAGGTCGGGCCGGAACTCCCGCGCCAGCGCGACGCCCCGGCCGCCGTCCATGGCGGTGGCGACCTCGTAGTTGCCGCCGCGCAACATGCGGGTGCAGGAATCCAACACGACTTCCTCGTCGTCAATCAACAGGATTTTGTGGCGTTCGTTGCCCATCAGGCTGGTTCCTCCGCGGTGACCGGCAACCGCACGGTGAAGGTGGTGCCCCGGCCGACTTCGCTTTCGACGGAAATGGTTCCCTGGTGTTCCTTGATGATGCCGAAGCTGATCGCCAGGCCCAGCCCGGTGCCGTGGGCGGCCTCCTTGGTGGTGAAAAACGGGTCGAAGATGCGCTCCAGGTTCTCCTGGCTGATGCCGTGGCCGGTGTCGGTCACGTCAATCTCGACGCAGTTGTCGCCGGCGTTGTAGCGGGTGGCCACGAGCAACCGGCCGCCGCCGCCGCTCATGGCCTCGGCGGCGTTGATAATGAGGTTCATGAAGACTTGTTGGACCTGCGACGGGTCCACCACCACCGCCGGCAGGTCCGGCGCCGGGGTCCGCTCGATCTGGATGTTGTGGAAGAGGGACTGGTGTTTGACCAGCGAGACGCACTCGTTGAGGACGGTGTTGATGTTGATGGAGCGTTTCTGGGGTTTGCGCTGGCGGGAAAAATCGAGCAGGCCGCGGACGATGCCGGTGCAGCGGTTGGCCTGGGTGACGATCTTCTGCACAAGCTCACGCGTGGAGTTGGCGGCGGGCATTTCCTCCAGCAACAGGTGGGAGTAGGTCACGATGCCCTGCATCGGGTTGTTGAGTTCGTGCGCGACGCCGGCCGCCAACTGGCCGATGATGGCGAGCCGTTCGGATTCCATGATCTTGGTGCGGGCGAACTCCTTGAGTTTCTCGTCGCGCTTCTTCAGGGCGACTGCCATCGAGTTGAACGTGTCGGCCAGCTCGTGGAGCTCGTCGTTGGAGCGGATCTCGACCGTGGCGTCGAGGTTGCCGTGCGCCAGCTCGCGGGAGGCGGACACGAGTTTCTGGACCGCACTGGAGACCTTGTGGGAAATGAAGTACGACAGCGCCAGCGACCCGAGCGCGCCCACCAGCGTGATGCCGAGAAACGCCAGGATCGTCCGCTGTTTGATGTCGAGATACTTTTGCTCCAGCACGCCCACGTACAGGATGCCGATGATCTTGTTGCCCAGGCTGCGGATCGGTTCGTAGGCGGTGATGTACGGGGCGTTGACCACATAGGCAGGTCCCAGCCACGGTTTGCCGGCCTTGACCACCTGCTGGTACACGTCCTCGGCGATGCGCGTGCCGATGGCGCGGGAACCGTCCTTGTTGCGGACGTTGGTGGAAACGCGCAGGTCGTCGAGGAAAATCGTGGCCGTGCCGATGTCGTTTCCCTTATAGACCACGTTCTGATAGACGGTCTGCTTGATCTTGTCCACCAACTCGAAGTTGCGGTTCAACAGTACCCCGCCATAGACGATCCCGACCAGGTTCTTCTGCGGATCAAACACCGGCGCCGCCGCCTTCAACATCATCCCGGCGCTCTCCCCCGTCTCGGCGCGCCGCCGGGCCTTCGGCGTCGGGATGAACTCGAACCGCGCCCGCTCGGCCAGCGCCGGCGATTCCCTCCGCAAATCGTCCGCCATCACAATCGTCGTGGCCGCGACCGGTTCCTTCCGGTCGAGGACCGCCCGCACCAGGTCATCGTCGCACTGGCTGTCGCCGGCCTGGCCCGGATTGCTCGTGCGCAGCAGCACCACGCCGTTCTTGTCGGTCACCGTCAACACGTCCAGCCCTTCGCGTTCCTTGATGCGGGCCAGTTCCTCGGCGGTGCGCTGCGCGTCCCCCGACAGCAACGAGTTCATCAGCATGTAGCGGTCGGCGAGGAACCGCACCGTGTCGTGGATGTGGTTGAGCTTACCGAGGTAAATCTCCCGCGCGGCGTTCAGGTCGAGCGTGACCTTCTCCTGCGCTTCCGCCACCACGCGGTCGCCGATCAACCGGATGCCCACCACGACAAACACGGCGCTGGTGATGACGATGATGGACAAAAAGCTCAACGTCAGCTTCGTCCCCATCGGCATGTGCAGCTTGCAGCCGCGCTTGTTGTTTGTCGCGTCGTTCATCTCAGGCAGCGGGTTTGAGCGCCTCCTCCACCAGTTCCATCACGTCCTTGACCGCGAGCTTGCCTTCGAGGCTCGCCGTCTTGATCGCGTCCTGGAACATCACCAAATCCTTCGGACACGCCACCACCAGCGTCGCCACGCCCAACGCCGCCGCCTCGCGCACCCGGCTCTCCGACGGGCGTTCCTTGACGCCCGGCGCGTCCTCCATCCAGACCCGGCCGCCGCCGGCGCCGCAGCAATAACTCTTGCTGCGATGGCGCGGCATCTCGACCAGCGTCACCCCCAGCGCCGCCAGCACCCGGCGCGGCGCGTCGTAAATGCCGTTCGCGCGGCCGAGGTAACACGGGTCGTGGTAGGTCGCCGTCAGCCCGAGCTTGCGTTGCGGCGCGAGCTTGCCGGTCTGGAGCAGTTCATCGAGCAGTTCGGTGTAATGCACCACGTTCAAGCTGTCGTACTCGTTCTTCAGTGTGTGCAGGCTGTGCGGATCAGTCGTCACCAGCCGTTGGAACTGCGCCTTGCCGATGGCCTGCATGTTTTTCTCGCGCAACATCTCGAACAACCCTTCTTCGCCGACCCGGCGCACATCGTTGCCGGCGTTGCGTTCGCCTTCGTAAAGGATGCCGAAGTCCACGCCCGCCTGCTGGAACACGTTGGCGGTCGTCCGCGTCACCGGCTGAAGGCGCGGATCGTAGCTGGCGTAATCGCCGACGAACCACAGGTATTGGACCGGCTCCTTGCGGGCGTCCTTGACCTTGAACGGCAGCTCCTGCGTCCATTTCGCGCGCGCGCGGTCCGACTGGCCGAACGAGTTGCCGTAGCGTTGCAGGTTCATCAGAGCATCCTGCAACCGTTTGTCCACCGCGCCCTGCCCGACCAGCGCGCGGCGCATCTCGACGATCACCGCCACGTGCTCGTTGAACACCGGGCACCGCTCCATGCACGAGTAACAGGTCGTGCATGACCAAATCTCCTCCGGCTTCGCCGCCTCGTTGCCGCCGCGCACCATTTCCTTCAGGTGATGCATCAGCATCTTCGGCGACAGCGGCGTGCCGCTGTTGAACGCCGGGCACGCCCGGTCGCAACGGCCGCACTCCGCGCACGTCAACCCGTTCAGCAGTTGTCGCCACGTGAACTCCTCCAGCTTCGACGCGCCCGGCGACGCCGCCGGCACGCCGCCCGGCTTCAACGCGCCGAACAACACGCCAAACGGCGACGCCAGCAGGTGCAGATGTTTCGAGTACGGCAGGTACGCGAGGAAAAACAGCACTGTCAGCATGTGCAGCCACCACATGCCGAGATACCAGTTGGCCGGTGACGCCACATTCAGCATCCGCCCGATGACGTTGGCCACCGGCAATCCGTGTCCTTCCACCCGCGCCTTGAACCCCTGCCCGGCCAAGAACGACAGCAGCAGCAGCGCGATCAGCGAGAGAATCAGCGTCGCGTCCCACGACCGTTCCAGCCGCTCCGGCGTGAACAAATACCGGCGCACGGCGGCGATCCCAAGCGAGAGCACGGCCAACACGCCGAGCACCTCCAGCACAAACGCCATTGCCGCCACATCGTCCGGATACGGCACCGGCAGGAACGGCAGCATCCCTTTCAGCAGGCTCCACCAGAACCCGGTCGCGTAAAATACAAACGCCCAGAAGATCAGCAGGTGCGGGATGCCGATGGCTCCTTCCTCGAACAACCGTCCCTGCCCCAGCACGTACTTCGCAAACAACCCGACCCGTTTCCCGATCTGGTCCAGCCGGTTCTCGCCGCGCGCCCGGCGCAACGTCCGCACATACTGCGCGGACCGCCACACGAACAATCCGACGCACACGACCGCCAGCACCCAGAGCACGGCCCAGCCGGGGACGCCGAGATACGTTGTGGTGGCGGGGTCGTTCATCGCGTCAGCCTTTCTTCGCCTTCACCGCGTCGGTCAGCGCCGGGGCGATCTCCAAGGCGTCGCCGACGACGCCGTAGTGGGCGACGTTGAACACCGGCGCCGTCGCGTCGGTGTTGACGGCGACGATGAGTTGGGCGCCTTTGATCCCCTCGACGTGTTCCGGCGCGCCGCTGATGCCGAGCATGATGTAGAGCTTCGGCTTCACTTGCATTCCGGACTTGCCGACCTGCCGCGACAACGCCAGCCAGCCCTGGTCAATCACCGGCCGCGACCCGCACACCGCGCCGCCCAGCGCCGCGGCGAGGCTTTCCGCCAACTCCATGTTGTCTTTTGTCTGGATGCCACGACCGACCGCGACAAGAACATCCTGTTGCGTGATGTCAACGTCACCGGCATCGGGTTCGAGATACCGGTTGAACTTCACCTTCGCTTCCGGCAACGTCACCGCCACATCCGCGACCGCCGGAACATTACCGGAACGACCGGCATCCGCCGGGCGCGAGCCGGGCAACACGCCGAACAACGCCGGCGTGGTCGTTGCGGCGACGGCGGCTTCGAGTTTGCCGCCATAAACGACGCACTGCGCGACGAGCGTGCCGGCATCGGCCTTGAGGTCTTTGCAGCCGCCGACAAACGCGGCTTGCAACTGCGCCGCCGCGAGCGCGCCGATGTCCATCGAAAGATTGGTCGAAGGCACGAGGACGGCTTGCGGCTGGCGTTCCTTGATGAGTTGCACCAGCGCCGCCGCGCCCGCTTCGGGCGTCAGGTCGGCCAGCGCGGCGTGGTCGGCGTACAGCACGTTGTCGGCGGCGCCGAGCGACGCGGCCAGCGGCTTGGCGTTGTGGCCGAGCAACACGGCTTCGAGCGGCGCGCCGAGTTGGCCGGCGACTTCGCGGCCGAGCGCCAACACTTCGAGCGTGGTCTCCGAGATTTGACCGCGCCACGCTTCGGCGAGAACCCAGATGTTTGCTGGCATGAGGTCGTCCTCCCTAGAGCAGTCCGCGTTTGGCCAGCAGTTCGCAAAGCTTGCCGGCGATTTCTTCGGGTGAGCCTTCCAACATCTCGGCATGGCTGCTCACCACGGGCTTGGCCATCTGCCGCACTTCGACAAGCGCCGCCCCGGCCTCCGCCGGCGCGGGCACGGTCTCGATCTTCTGCGCCTTCATCACCGCCCGCACCTTGGCGACCGGCACGTAGCGGGGCGGTTTCTCCGCCGCCTGCACGCCGAGCACGGCGGGCAACCGCACGGCAAACTCGCCGCGCACGCCGCCGGCGTATTCCTTGATGACGGTGGCGTTCGGCCCATCGGCGGTGACGCCAGTGACAACGCCGACGTAGGCGAAGCCGAGTTGTTGCGCCAGCAACGGCGCGGCAAGACCGTCGAGGTCGTCGAGCGCCTGCACGCCGGTCAGGACAAGGTCGGCGGGCAACAAACCGGGGCCGCCGGCGATGGCCTGCGCGCAAAGCCGGGCGGCGCCGTGCGTGGTGAGGCCTTCGGGGGCGCCGGTGATTTTCACGGCGCGGTCGGCGCCCTTGGCGAGCGCGGTGAACAGCACGTCGTCCATGTCGGGCGCGTCGAGCGCGAGGACGGTGATTTTGCCGCCGAGGCGGTCCTTCAGGAGGAGCGCCTGTTCGAGCGCGTGGTCGTCGCGTTCGTTGAGGATGGTGCGCAGGAACGAGGTGTCGAGCGATTTGCCGTCGGGGCCGACTTCGAGTTCCTCGACGACGTCGGGGACCATTTTGAGCAGCACAAGGATGTTCATGCGTTATGCCTCCATGGATTCCGCGAGCAGTTCGACGATGTCACGGACTTTCATCCGTTTGTCGGCGCCGAACACTTTCAGGGCGTCCTCGAAACGGGAGACTTCGTAGGGGCAGGAAACGGCGAGGACATCGGCGCCGGTGGCGATGGCCTCCTGGATGCGGCGTTCGCTGAGGCGCTCGTAGCCTTTGGCCTTGTAGTAGGTGTCCAGCCACATGCCGCCGCCGCCGCCGCCGCAACAGATGGCGTTGATGCGGTTGTGGGTCATCTCGACGAGTTTGACGCCAGGGATGGCTTGCAGGAGAGCGCGCGGCTCGTCGTAGAAACCGTTGTGGCGGCCGAGGCAGCAGGAGTCGTGGTAGGTGACGGTGTAGTTGAGTTTCTTCGTGAGTTTCGGCTTGAGCTTGTCGAGGTGGCGGAACAGAAACGGTGTCGTGTGGTGCACCTCGTAGTCGAAGCCTTGCGGGGCATACTGGTACTTGAAGGCGTCGTAGGCGTGGGCACCGGAGGTGACGATGCGGTTGAATCGGTATTTTTGGAGGAGAACCTTGTTGTAATCGGTCAACGTGTCGAACAGCCCGGCTTCGCCGAGCAACCGGGCGCATTCGCCGGCGCATTTCTCCTCGTTGCCGAGGATGGCGAAATCAATGCCGAGCGCGTGGAACAACCGGGCGGTGGCGCGGCTGTTGTCCTGGCCGCGCGGATGGTAAGAGGTGTAACACTCGACGAACCACAGCACGTCGGCCGGCCGTGGGTCCTGCTGGAAGATGCGGATCGGCACGCCGGCGGTCTTGATCCACTCGATGCGTTTGCGGGGCGACTCGCCCATCGGGTTGCCGTAGCGCAGCGTGTTCTGCAACGCCTTCTGCAACTCCGCCGGCACCTCGGGCAACTGCGCGAAGGTCTGTTCCTTGACCAGCGGCAGCAGCACCTCGGTAAGACGGATGCCGCGCGGGCATTTGGCCATGCAGGCGTAACAGGCCACGCAGTTCAACAGGCTCTGGCTCTTCAACACCTCTTCGAGTTGGCCCTCCCGCAGCATCCCGATGATCCGCCGCGGCGGGTAATCCATCACGTCGCCGTAGGGACAGGTGCCCGCGCACATGCCGCATTGCATGCAACTGAGCACGCGCTGTCCCTCGGAGGTCTGCCACAGGTTATCCAAAGTCAACTCACACGCGCTCTGTTCGGTCAAAACCGCTGGCTCGCTCATGGGTTTGCTCTCCTTATGTCGTCACTCCACTGAATATCCGCTAGCAATGGGGATGCCGCCGCCCTCATGCTTTGGCAACCTCTTGGCCAAGTGCCGGTTGCGCATCCGCCGGCGACCCGATCCCGGAGGCCGGACTGGACATCTTGTCAATCGAGCCGCCTTCAGTCGGACAACTTGTCACCGGGGCCGCGTGCTCCAACTCGATGCTCGTCAGGTCCAGTTCCTGACCCGTCAGCAGTTCGCCGCCACACGCGTGGCAGTTCGGGCACTCAAACCAGTTCTCCTCCACCACAAACTCGTGCGCGCACTGCCCGCAACGCGCCGTCGCCGCGACCTGTTCCAGTTCCAACCGCGACCCCTCCAGCGGCGTGTCCAACGTCGCCGCCGCGTAGCACGACTCCATCACTTCCGGCACCACCAGCCGCAACGCGCCAACACGCACACGGACCGCGATCACTTGCGCGCCGGGATACGCCTGCCGTTCCTTGTTCACGGCTTCCACGAGCGACTCGATGATGCTCATCTCATGCATAAACCGGTTCCAACGCCGCTATCTCCCGCACAACCTCCAGCGCCGCCTGCCGCGTCGCCGGCGACAGTTCCATCCCGAAATTAAAATCGTGGCCGCGGATGCTGAACAACCGGCCGCGCGGCGCCTTGCCGTACAACGTCCGGCACAGGCCGAGCACGTCGCCCGGCGTCATGAAATGCGCGACGGCGTGGCTGCGGAAGCCGGGTTCGACTTCCTCCGTCCACCACGGCTCCGGACTTTCCGGGATCGCGGCATCCACGAAGATGACCTGGTCGTAGTCGCGGACGACCTCGGCAAAATCCACCTCGAGCTGGTGCGCCGTCTCCAGCGTCACGCCGGGCAGACCAAGCTCCGCCAGCTTCGCCACGACGAACCAGCCTGCGCCGTCGTCGTTGCGACTGTCGTTGCCGTAGCCGATGATCAACGTCTTCATTTTCGCAATGTGTCCACCACGGTTCCGTCAGCACCCACCAACTCCACCACCATCGGCATCTTGCCGATGGCGTGCGTCGCGCAGCTCAGACACGGGTCGTAGCAGCGGATGACGGCCTCGACGCGGTTGAGCATGCCTTCCT
>Ga0163200_1000595_pt1 | contig 15108 bp, 16 predicted proteins | sample PL_2010_200m_FD_113535 | JGI IMG/M metagenome (GOLD analysis project Ga0163200, IMG submission 113535) | Freshwater microbial communities from Powell Lake, British Columbia, Canada to study Microbial Dark Matter (Phase II) - PL_2010_200m | ecosystem: Environmental > Aquatic > Freshwater > Lake ... | reverse complement strand
TTCTTACTTAAATCAATCGAGACACCGGATAGAATCGGCTCCATTCTGGCCATTTGTTATGATCGAATCGTTTGTTATAATTGAATATTTTATTTCTATACGCTGACCTTTTTTAAGCAGAAGGCCGCCTATCATTCCTCCTTCGGACATGTCCCTTCCTGCAACATCAGTAACAGGAGAATTTTTCGGTACAAAAAAAAGAGATTTTTCGCCGCTATCGGCTACCGCTAAAATTTTGCAGCGTGGCTCTTCCGGCCTTCTGCCAACAGTCGGCGTAACTTTTTCAACCGTGCCTATAAAAATATTACTTTGCCCTACCGTTGTCGCCGCAGGGGTTTGTGTTGATACTGCTAATGCAGCCGGCTGTTGAACATAATCCGAAGGGACATAACGAAACGATACGGCCTCGTTTTCGCCGTTTGCTGCAGGCGAATATTTAACTTCCGCTCTTTTACCTATGCGAGTCGGGCTCGCGTGCATATCCCTGATAGCTATCTCTCTGGATACAAAAACAGTAAGTTTATCGCCATTATCTGCAACAATCACAATTTTACGCTTTGACGGTATGTGAAAAGTTGACGACGAAGATTCAATTTTACCTATAAAAATCTTCTCTCCGGAAGCATTAGACGTTGTTACGGAAACTATTGCCGGTGCCGAGGATGTTTGCTCTTGGGCGTAATCCATAGGAACATATCGGACCGAAACAGCCTCATTACGGCCGTCTTCCCCTATCGAATATTTAATCTCTACTCTTTGATCCTTTTTAGGCAAAGGCGGGTTTGTAACGCCCTTTTCATTTGTAAGAGCAGTGTTTTTATTTATAAAAAAGGCGGATTCATTTCCGCTGTCAGCCACGACGACAATCTTCGCATAGGTCCAGTTATTTGATAGCCCGGGTGCAATCCCTGCAATATCTTTAACAGTGCCAATCAAGGTATTTTTGTCGTGGGCCGCTCCCGGCGCAGCGGAATTCGGCTGATCCGTTATTGTTACCGGCTGCGAAACATAATCCGATGGAACGTAGCGGATCGAGATGGCCTCGTAACGCATGCCCCCGTAAATCTCATGTTCTCCGGTTGAATATTTAATTTCTACTTTTTTGCCTACTTGCGGCCTTTTGTTTTCTATTGACTTACCATCGATATCGGTAACGGTCGTATCTCTTCCCAGCACATAAACCTCTATTTTCTCTCCGTTCTCGGCAACAGCTGTAAATCTGGCAATTGGCCATTTTGGCGGTCTGGCAAAAGTCGGCCTGAAAGATTCAATAGTGCCTATAAACGTCTTAGTCTCATCGGCCCTTGCTAATGGCAGCCGGACAGAACCAAAAGAAATAATAGCTGTGCTAATAAGTAACATAAAGGATATCTTTTTCATACCCAAATCCTCCAGGGGGCACCTTTCCACTTACGTTCGGTTCCTTCTCAATAGTTCTCCGTAACTCTTTATGCTACAAACAATTAATCCCTATTATACCACTCCCTAATTGAGTTATCCAAAGCCCCCATAAAAGATTAACCCCCTGTACTCTTGCTACGAGCGCAGGGGGTTAAACGGAATCCTAACTAACCGGCATTATTTCTTTTTTAGCTTATCTACGAAATCGGAAACTGTCCTGCCGACGATATCTTTACAGCCGAGGCCGAATGCCAATGCTAGACCTAAGCCTAAAGAGCCCAAAACAATGCTGACCAATAAGCTGATGGTCTGGGTACCGATCCCCAGTTGTTCCAAAGCCATCATTATCGCAAAGACCATAACCGCAATATCCACAACCTTGGCTAATACCTTGGCATTATCAAGGCCGGCGTTATTGGCTGCAGCCTGGACGATATTCCTTACTATGGTAGCCACAAACATACCTATGATCAGAATGAATATCGCAGCGATGATATTAGGTATGTAAAGAACAACCTTGTTCAACAGGTCAGCAGCGATGGTTAATCCTACGGCATTGATCGCCACCATAAAGGTGACCAGGAGCGCCAACCAATAGCAGATTATCCCGAGCAATTCCGAAAGCGAATAACCGATGCCACCTTTTGCCAAAAGGCTATCCAACTCAATACGGTCGGAAAGGTCATCGAGTTTGACAACCCTCAAGCCCTTTGTCACCAAAGTTCTGATGAGTTTTGCAATTAACCAACCAATCAGAAGTATAATCAGCACCAGAAGCACGCTCACCAGGAACTGTCCGATATCCTGAAGCACGACTTTGGCTGGGTCTAGTAAAACTGTAATCCAATTACTCATCTCCCACCTCCTTTATATTTTGTCTAAATTTATCATAATTATGGGTTTCTGTCAAGAAAAATATGCTGATTTTTAAGATTTCTTCGGCTGATGCTTAACATGGACCTCTTCGATCTCGCCAACTATTTCTTCAACCAGGTCCTCCAGGGTAACTAGCCCCAAGGTCTTATTTTTATCATCTACCAACACGGCAATCTGTATCTTATCGGCCTGGAACCTGACTAAAAGTTCGTTTACGCAGATGCTAGCGGCAGCATAATAGGGCTTATGCAGGATATCCTGCAGTAAAAAAAGGCCCTTATCCCTTAATATGTAGAGCAGGTCCCTGGCATAGATGATGCCGATGATATTTTCTATCGAACCGGAATACACCGGCAGGCGGGCATGGCCCTCTTCGGCAAAGATATTCAGGACTTCATCGGCGGTGGAGTTTATATTTACCGCGATTATCTTTTCCTTGGGCGCCATTACGTCTTTTGCTTTGGTATCCCCGAACTCGAAGATACGGTGCAGCATCTTGCGTTCCTGGTCGCTTAAAACGCCTTCTTCTTTGCCTACTTCAATCATCATCCGTAATTCCTCTTCAGTAATAACCGGGGATTTCTTAGGAGGGCCTAACCCTACTGCCTTCAAGATAAAATTACTGATGCCGATAAAAATATGGATCACCGGCTGTAATATTTTAATCATCAGCTCCATCAGCGGAGCGACAAAGAGGGCGGTCCTTTCGGTATGCTTGGTAGCTAATATTTTGGGGGTTATTTCGCAGAGCACGACGATGAAAGATGCCGAGACCAGGGTTGAAATAATCATGCCCCAATTATAGCCGAACCTGCGCACAAACACCGCGGTCAGGATCACCGACATAGCGATATTCACCAGGTTATTTCCGATCAGGATGGCCGCAATAAATTTATCCAGCTTGTTGATCAGCCGTTGGATATTATGAGCGCGCTTGATGCCCCGGGAGACCATATGGCGCAGGCGTATCCTGCTTAAGCCTATAATAGACGTCTCGGAGGCAGAAAATAAAAAAGATACGAGCGCTAAGAAAAAAAGAAATATTAATATTATCGGCAGCGGTAGGAATATATCCATTTTAGCCCCTTAAGGCTTTAATCAAGATGCAGCACGCCCCCTATTTCTCTTTTTTTATTTTCCAGCGGCCCGATCAGTGCTAAGTTTAAACTTTGCTCTTTAAAGATGCCGCGGGCAACCGTACGGATATCCTGGCGTTTTATCCTGCTGACTTCTTTGATTACCTCACCTAAAGAATACGTCTTATCTAAAGCGGCTGTAGAGTCTCCGATCCAGAGCATATGGTCAAGCGTATCTTCCAGGGCCAAAGAAAGCTGCCCCAGATAAAATTCCTTTGCCCGGTTATATTCATCGCTGCTTACCAGCTCATTTTTAATTTTAGCCAGCTCTTTCAGGATTAACTCTATCGCTTGCCCTGCTTTAAGGTTGTCGATGCCGGCATGCACAACAAAGGCGCCGGTATCCTGAAAACACTTCACCTGGGTGCCTATTTCGTAAGCTAATCCTCTTTTTTCTCTGAGCTCCTCAAAAAGGCGGCTGGACATATTAGCTCCCAGTATCACATGCAATAACCCCAGGGCATATTTGAGGCGGTGGTCTCTTTTAAATCCGTGGAACCCCAGGGCCAGATGCGTCTGCTCGGTATCCTTGGGAAGTATTTTTAACTGCGGCTGAGCCTGTTTTTCGCAAACGCCGGTTGACACATTGGCCTTGCCTGTTTTCAGCCGGGAAAAAATATTTTCCAGGCTTTTTAGCAGCCCGCTATGATTTAATTTCCCGCAGGCACTGATGGTAATATTGGCAGGGGTATAATGCCTGTCTTTAAAAAAACGCAGATCCTCTTGTCCGGTCTTGGCCACGGATTCGGCGTAGCCGACTATACTCATGCCTAAGGGATGGGCCGGCCATAAAAGCTCATCCAGTAAATCATGGACGTAACTTTGGGGCAGGTCCCGGTACATTTTGATCTCTTCCAGGATTACGGCCCTTTCCTTCTCTATTTCTTCTGCGGCTAAAACCGGGTTTATACTCATATCGCAAAGAACGTCCAAGGCCAAAGCAAAGTGGCGCCAGGGTAACTTTGCCAGGTAGCAGGTTAATTCTTCGGAAGTAAAACCGTTCAGGGAACCGCCTACGCCTTCTATGGACTCCTTAAGTTTTCGACAGGAATATTTCTTGCTTCCCTTAAAACACATATGCTCCAGGAAATGCGCTATCCCCTTATTCTCTTTGGTCTCATACCTGCCGCCTGCCTTGATCCAGACGCCTAAGGCTACGGATTGTTTCTGCGGCATGTTATAGGTGACCACCCTGATGCCGTTATCTAAGGTAGTTTTGCGGTAGGGGCTCTTCATGATTTAAGGGCGCGTACAAAGTTGCTTACTTTAGCGGACAGGCCGGGCCGGCCTAAATTATCTTTTATTTTTTTGACGATCGCGCTTCCGACGATTACGCCGTCGCAGAACTTAGAGATCTCTCTGACCTGCCGGCGGCAAGATATACCGAAGCCTGCGCAGACTGGTTTTTTGGTCATTTTTTTAATCGTCTTCAACTGTACACGGAGGTCATCCGGCAAGGACGAGCGCGGGCCGGTAACTCCGGTCAAAGAAACATAGTAGATAAAACCCCTGGAGACAGCGCAGATGTATTTCATGCGTCGGCGAGAGGTGGTGGGAGAAATAAAGCAGATTATGTCTAAACCGTGTTTATTTGCTGTTTTAATCAGTGCCCTGCCTTCCTCGGGAGGAAGATCGGGAATGATTAAACCGTCAACCCCGGATGAGGCGGCACTCCGGATAAACTTTTCCTCCCCGAAACAAAAAATAGGGTTGTAATAACTCATCAGGCAGACCGGCATCTCGGTAAAACGGCGCAGCCCTTTTACTAGATTTAATATTTTATGGAGATTGACCCCTTTCTGCAAAGCCGCGTAAGAAGACTCCTGTATTATCGGCCCGTCGGCAAGGGGATCGGAAAAAGGCACGCCTAATTCCAGGATATCCACTCCTGCTTCAGCCAGGCCTAAGGCCAATTTTTTAGTGGTCTTTAAATCCGGGTAGCCGGCAGTAATGAAGGCAATGAATGCCTTGCCCCCGCTATTTTTTAAAAGTTTGAACTTTTTTTCTATGCGGTTCACCCAGCTCTTCCTTTCTTAATTATGCCCCCTACCATCCTTGATAATATTATCTGTTTTAGGAAGGGCTGGGTTCATAATTTTAATTCTTTAGAGACAATGTAAGTGTCTTTATCTCCCCTGCCGGATAAACAGATAATCACTAGGGCATCTTTTTTAAATTTACGGCGCGCCTTGGCTAAATAAGCAATGGCATGTGCCGGCTCTAAAGCCGGAATAATACCTTCGCTTTCGGAAAGCAGGCGGAATCCCTCCAGTGCCTCTTTATCGCTGACCGCCACGTAATCTGCCCGGCCTATTTCTTTATAATAAGCGTGCTCCGGCCCGACGCCCGGATAATCAAGCCCGGCGGCGATAGAATGCGTAGGGCTAACCTGCCCGAACTTATCTTCCAGCAAATCTGATTTTGAACCGTGCAAAACTCCCGGTTTACCGGCGACTAAAGTTGCGGAATGCCTGCCGGAAGCCAGGCCCAGGCCTGCTGCCTCTACACCGATAAACCTGACTTTTCTGTCTTTAAAAAAAGGATGGAATAATCCTATGGCGTTGCTCCCGCCACCGATGCAAGCCAGCAGGTAATCCGGCAGGCGGTGCTCCTTTTGCAAAATCTCTTTTCTGGCTTCCCGGCCGATTACCGACTGGAAATCCCTGACCATCGCCGGATAGGGATGCGGGCCGGCTACCGTGCCGATAATATAGTGGGTGGTGCGCACGTTGGTAACCCAATCCCTGAGCGCTTCAGTCATCGCGTCTTTTAAAGTCTTAGCGCCGCTTTTTACCGGTATTACCCGCGCGCCCAAGAGCTTCATCCGGAAAACATTAAGTTTTTGCCGTTCTATATCTTCCTCTCCCATGTAAACATCGCATTTAAGCCCGAACAATGCCGCTACCGTAGCGGTGGCCACGCCGTGCTGGCCGGCTCCGGTCTCGGCGATCACCCGCGGCTTTTTCATGCGCACTGCCAGAAGCGCTTGAGCCAGGGTATTATTGATTTTATGGGCGCCGGTATGTAGCAGGTCTTCCCTTTTGAGGTACACCTTAGCTATTCCTAAGTGCCTGCTTAAATTCCTGGCAAAATATAGCGGCGTAGGCCGGCCGGCATAATTTTCAAGATAATAAGCTAACTGCACCTTAAAGGCCGGATCGCGCTTTGCCTTTTTATAGACTTGCTCTAATTCATCCAACGCATAGATCAGCGTCTCCGGCACAAACCTTCCGCCAAACTGCGCAAAGTGGCCGAAAGCATCTGGTAATTTCATAATTTAGCCGCCTGAATAAATTTTTTTAATTTTCGCGCATCCTTTCTGCCCGGACCTACCTCAATACCGCTAGAGGCGTCCACCCACTCAGGTTGCGCTATGCTTATAGCGCTCTTGACATTGGCGGCATTCAGGCCGCCGGATAAGAATATCCCTTTGCCTATCTTACTAAAATCCTTAAGTAAACTCCAGTTAAATTTCTTTCCTGTCCCGCCTGCCTTTGAATTATTGAAGGTATCAAAAAGATAGGCAGATGTTTTATATTTTAATATATTTTTTAAATCTATTCTATCCCTTATCCGAAAAGCCTTGATTACCCTGTCTTCTTTGAACCTGGCGCAAAATTCAGGCGACTCGTTGCCGTGGAATTGTAGCTGGTCAAGATGGCAAATCCGGGCGGTATGCCTGATATTCTTCTCCTGCGCATTCACAAATACGCCGATCTTTATCACTTTAGCCGGCAGGTTCCTAATGATATCTCTTGCTGCCTGCGGCGCGATATAGCGCGGGCTCTTTTTATAAAACACAAATCCCAGCGCATCGCAGCCAGCATCTACCGCATTCAAAGCATCTTCTAGATTAGTTATCCCGCAAATCTTGACTCTCACCATCCCATCAGCTCTTCAATCTTGCGCCTCTTATCCAGGGCGCGCATAATCACCTCACCCACCAGTATTGCCTTAACGCCTAAGATTTTCAAGAATAATACATCCTGATAGCTTTTGATGCCGCTTTCTACCACCACTACTTTATCTTTAGGGATAAGCAGGAATAGTTTTTCCGTAGTCTTGAAATCAACCTCTAACGTGTGCAGATCGCGATTATTAATGCCAATAAGCGGGGGGACTTTCAGGTTCAGGACTTTTTTTAATTCTTTTTCATCGTGGACTTCCACTAAATAATCCAGGCCTAAGCTGTCGGCTAAACCCATTAGCTCCATAAGGGCTTCCCGGGTTAATAGGTCAGCGATTAAAAGTATGGCGTCTGCTCCGTAAAAGCGGGATTCATAGACCTGATAGGGCTCCAGGATAAAATCTTTTCTTAATACCGGCAGACTAGCTGCGCTTTTGACTTCGTTTATATAATTTAAGCTTCCGCCGAAAAAATCCTCTTCGGTTAAGACCGAAATTGCCTGTACCCCTGCCTCCTGATAAATTTTGGCAATCTCAGCAGGATTAAAATCTTGGCAAATAAGCCCCTGCGAAGGAGATTGTTTCTTGATTTCGGCAATCAGCGATATCTCGCGCGCCTTATTTATGGCTTCCAGAAACGGACGCGTTGGCGGCAAACCCTGTAATTTAGTTTTCAGCATTTCTTCGGGAAGCGCCTGCTTCGCCAAAGCAATCCTTTCCTTTTTCCTGATCACGATTTCTTTTAAGGCATCGGTACCAGCCATTATTGCGAATACTCCTTTAATAATTCCAGTTTCTTAAGGGCCCTCCCGGAATCTATTGACTCAACAGCAAGCTTAATCCCTCCCTTAATCGAAGAGGCTTTATTGGCAGCGTATATGGCGCATCCTGAATTTAATAAAACAATATCGCGCTGGGGGCCTGTTTTGCCGCCTAAGACATCCCGCAGGATTTGCACGTTCTCCTGAATAGCCCCGCCCGTTAAATCCTGCGGCTTTGCGCGATCAAGCCCAAAATCCTCCGGAGCGATTTCGTAATCGCTAAAATTTCCCGCATTTGCCTCCGAGACAAATGTCTTATCAGTAGTGGTCGCCTCATCTAAACCGTCGTTTCCGTGCACCACTAAGGCATGCATGGTACCCAAATTAGATAAAACACGCGCTAAGGTCTTTGTCCAGGCAGCGCTATACACTCCGATTAGCTGGTTGGTGGCGCGCGCCGGATTAATCAGGGGCCCTAAGATATTAAACATGGTTTTTTGCGCCATCTGCTTTCGTGCCGGCATCACATACTTCATTACCGGATGCAGATTCGGCGCAAAAAGAAAGGCGATCCCGATATCCTCCAGGCACTTTTTTATTTTTGCTTTATCCATGTTGATATTCACTCCCAGGGCTTCCAAGATGTCGGCGCTGCCGCATTTACTGGAAACCGAACGGTTGCCGTGCTTGGCCACGGTTGCGCCTGCGCCGCTGGCTACTAATGCAGTAATGGTAGAAATATTGAATGTCCCTTTCTTGTCGCCGCCGGTACCGCAGGTATCCAGGATATTGGGCCTAGCCACGATGATAGGATCGACGTATTTCAGCATCGCCTTCACCGCGGCGGTCAACTCTTCCACGGTCTCTCCCTTAACGTCCAGGTAAGTCAGAAATTCTACGATGTCAGCGGTGTCGGTTGATCCGCTGAAGATCTCTTCCATCACCTGTTGCATCTTTTCTGCGCTTAAATCGCGCTTCTGGGATAATTCTTTAATGATATCTTTGATCATGCTCTTAGGAAATTAGCCAAAAGGTTCTTGCCGGACTTAGTAAGAATGGATTCGGGATGAAACTGCACTCCCCAGGCGGGGTATTTTTTATGTTTTAAACCCATGATCTCTCCCTCTTTAGTCCAGGCAGTCACTGCCAGGCAGTCCGGTAAAGATTTTCTTTCTACGATCAGGGAATGATACCGCGTAGCTTCAAAAGGATTGGGCAGCCCCTTAAAGATACTGCTTGAGCGATGATAAATCGGCGAGGTCTTACCGTGCATAAGTCTTTTGGCGCCGATTATCTTACCTCCGTAAACATAACCCAGCGCCTGATGCCCTAAACAAACCCCCAGAATCGGGATTTTCCCGGCAAACTCTTTGATTACCGCACAGGAAATACCCGCGTCTTCCGGCCTGCCCGGCCCCGGAGAAATAATGATTTTTTCCGGGTTTAATTTTTTAATCCGGGCGATGCCGATTTTATCATTACGGAAAACTTTTACCTCTCTGCCCAGCTCGGCTAAATACTGGACAAGGTTATAGGTAAAGGAATCGTAGTTATCAATCATTAAAATCATTCCTTTTCTCTCCAAATCTTTGCCCCTAATTTGCGCAGTTTTTCTTCCATATTTTCATAACCGCGCTCTAAATGATAAATCCTGGATACAGAAGTTTTACCTTTTGCCACCAACCCCGCCAAGACCAGAGACGCCGAAGCGCGTAAATCCGAAGCCATTACCGGAGCGCCGGATAAATACCTGACCCCCTCAACAATGGCATGTGGACCCTCCCTCTGGATATGCGCGCCCATACGGTTAAGTTCGGCCACGTGCATAAACCTGTCCGGATAAATTTTTTCGGTGATAACGCTTATGCCTCTGGTAACGGTCATCAAACTCATTACCTGTGCCTGCATATCGGTGGGAAAACCCGGATAAGGCAGGGTAGCGATGTTTATAGGGCTAATTCTCCTTTTGGGCCGTACGCGCAAAGCATGGTCGGTCTTAGCAATATTAACCCCTGCTTCCTGGAGCTTATCAATCACCGCCCCCAAGTGCTGGTATAATACGTTTTTCATCAGGATATCTGCGCCGGTGATGACGCTAGCTACCATAAATGTCCCTGCTTCGATGCGGTCGGGGATAATCGTATGCTCTGCGCCGTGTAAATGTTTTACCCCCTCTATTTCGATAATGGGGGTGCCGTGCCCTTTTATCCTGGCTCCCATTTTAATCAGGAATTCTGCCAGATCCGTGACTTCCGGTTCGCAGGCCGCAGACTCAATGACGGTCTTGCCCTGAGCAAGCACCGCTGCCATCATCACATTGCCCGTAGCCAAAACCGAAGAGCCGTATACCCCGCCCAAATAGATCTGCGCGCCTTTAAGGCGCTCTGCCTTTGCCACGACATAACCCGATTCAATATTGATATCCGCGCCCAATGCCCTGATCCCTTTTAAATGCAGGTCCACCGGCCGCACCCCGATAATACATCCTCCGGGCAAAGATACTTTAGCTTTCTTCAGTTTACCCAGAAGCGGTCCGAAGACACAGAAAGAAGCGCGCATCGTAGAAACTAATTTGTAATCCGCCACGAAATGGGTATTTTTGCCGGCAGTAACCGTCACCGTGCCTTTATCAAACTCGGCTGTCTTGCCTAAGGAGCGCAGTATCTTGACCATAGTATTGGTGTCGCGTAAATTAGGCACGCCCTTAATCAGGCAGGCATCGTCGGTCAGTAAAGTTGCAGCCAGTATAGGCAAGGCCGAATTCTTGGACCCCGAGATAACCACTTCTCCTTTTAGCCTTACCCCACCCTCTATCACTAGCTTATCCATCTTTCACCTCTTTTTAAAGCTACTATCACTCTCTCTATGCTACCGTAATCTTTAACTACTTCTTTTATTTTAAAATTTCCTGATTTTTCTAAAATATTTTCTATATCTTGCCTCTGCCCAAGCCCCATCTCCAGGATTAAAAACCCGCTTTTCTTAAGATATCCGGGGGAAAGCGCGATTATCCTTCTGTAAAAATCAAGGCCGTCTTTTCCGCCGTCTAAGGCAACGCGCGGCTCATACCTGATTTCCGGCTGTAACCTGTCTATCTGCGCACTAAGTATATATGGCGGATTGCTTACGATGATATCATAATTGCCCATCCCGGACTTCCGGCTCCCGAATAAATCCTGCCGCATAAATTTTACTTCAACCTTATTTAATCTTGCGTTCTCTTTGGCTATTATTAGGGCTTCTTTAGAAACATCCAAGGCTGTTACTTTAGAATTCGGCAAATATTTGGCTAAGGCAATAGCGATACAGCCCGAGCCGGTTCCTAAATCCAGAACGGAACTCTGCCTGCCTGCCGGACAGGCAGGAACTCTGAACCCTGCCTGCCTGCCGGACAGGCAGGAACTCTGAACTAATTTAAGGACTGTTTCTACTAAAATCTCCGTCTCCGGCCTGGGTATGAATACATCCGCAGTAAGCTTAAATTCTAAACCCATAAACTCTGCCCTGCCTAATATATACTGTATTGGCTCTCGGGATATTCTCCTTTTCAGGGCAGAAGATACAAATGAAGCCTGAGCGCTATCCAACTTCAAGTTCTTATCCAGATATAAATCCGCACGGCGGCAATTCAATACCCCCGTAAATAATAATTCCGTCTCATTCACCCCGCCATTCCTCCTTAATTTATTCTATTCCCCACTCTTCCGTTTATAAAAACATCTTTTAGGAAAGGCGGGGTTCATGGGCTTTTTCTTCGGAGGCCCTAATTAAGGTGTCCGATAATTCATCCAGATCGCCCTCTAATACCGACTCCAGCTGATGCGAGGTAAAATTAATCCGGTGGTCAGTGACGCGCCGGTCAGGAAAATTATAGGTACGGATTTTTTCGCTGCGGTCGCCGGTGCCGATCTGCGACTTCCTCTCTGCGGAAATCTTCTTAAGTTCCCGCTGCTCTTTGGCGTCTAATAAGCGCGCGCGTAAAATCCTCATTGCCTTGTTTTTATTCTTAAGCTGCGAACGCTCATCCTGACAGGCCACTACTGTGCCGGTGGGGATATGGGTGATCCTGACTGCGGAATCGGTTTTCTGCATATGCTGTCCGCCCGGCCCTGAGGAACGGTAAGTATCGATTCTTAAATCACCGGGCTCGATGACCAGGTCTACCTCTTGCGGCTCGACTAATACTACCACCGTAGCAGTGGAAGTATGGATCCTGCCTTGCGCCTCCGTAGTAGGAACGCGCTGCACGCGATGCACCCCGCTTTCAAATTTAAGCCTTTTGTAAGCGCCGCGGCCCTTTACGCTAAAAGACACTTCTTTAAAACCGCCTGCTTCCGTGTCCGAGACAGACATCGGCTCGATAGCCCAGCCCTTTTGCGCCGCGTATTTGGTGTACATACGGTAGAGGTCTGCGGCGAATATCCCTGCTTCGTCTCCGCCGGTACCCGGACGTATTTCTACGATAATATCTCTTCCGACATCCTTGTCTTCGCCTTTAAGGATATTTTTCAGCCGCTCCTCCAGGTCCAACTTCTTCTTTTTTAGTTCCCCTGATTCTACCCTGGCTAATTCCGTTAATTCTTTTTCGTGTTTTTCCTTTAAAACTTCCTCCAGGCCTTCTATTTCTTTTACCACCCTTTTATATTCACGCAATAATAAGACCGGCCCCTTGATATCAACCAGCTCTTTGGCATAGCGGTTATACTGCTCCTTATCCGAGATAGACCCGTAAGAAGCCAGCAGCCCTTCCAGTTCATGGTAACGCTTTTCTGCTTTTTCTAACTGCTCAAACATATTTTATGCCGCTTCTTTCTTGCCGTATTTCTTCATAAACTTATCCACTCTGCCGGCTGAGTCTAAGAATTTCTGCTTACCGGTGAAAAATGGATGGCAGCGGGAACAGACCTCTACCCTGATGTTGGGCTTGGTGGAGCGCGTATGTATGGTATTGCCGCAGGCGCAGACGATCACGCAATCCTGATACTTGGGATGAATCTTATCTTTCATTTTTGCCTCCTTTTGCCGCAAAAGCGCAAAATAACCGCGAAGTCGCAAAATTTTTGCGTTTTTGCGTTGACTTTTGCGTTTTTGCGATTACTGGTTCATACTGTTCAAGAACTCTTCGTTGTTCTTGGTCTTGGCTAACTTTTCGATCAAAAGTTCCATCGCCTCGACGTTGTTTAATTCATTCAAAACCTTCCTTAAAATCCAGGACTTCTGCAGTATCTCAGGCTTTAAAAGCAACTCTTCGTGGCGCGTATTAGAACGCTTGATATCGATAGCCGGGTAAATCCTGCGCTGGAATAAGTTCCTGTCCAGCTGCAGCTCCATATTGCCGGTGCCCTTAAACTCTTCAAAGATTACTTCATCCATGCGGCTGCCGGTATCTACCAGCGCAGTGGCGATGATGGTAAGGCTGCCGCCTTCTTCTATGGCGCGCGCAGCGCCAAAGAACCTTTTAGGTTTCTGGAGGGCATTGGAATCGATACCGCCTGAGAGGACCTTACCGCTGTGCGGGATTACGGAGTTGTAGGCGCGGGCCAGACGCGTAATACTATCCAGAAGAATGACCACGTCTTTTTTATGCTCCACCAGCCGCTTGGCTTTTTCCAGGACGATCTCGGCAACCTGCACATGTCTTTCCGGCGGCTCGTCAAAAGTGGAAGAAATAACCTCCCCCTTGACGTGCCGCTGCATATCCGTGACTTCCTCCGGGCGTTCATCTATCAGGAGCACTATCAGGACCACATCGGGGTGGTTACTCATAATACCGTTGGCGATTTTCTGCAATAAAACGGTCTTGCCGCTATAGGGCTGGGCAACAATCAGCCCGCGCTGCCCCTTGCCAATGGGGGTTAAGAGGTCCATAATGCGCATGGATACCTCTTCCGGCTTAGTCTCCAAATTAAAATGCTCATGCGGGTAGATGGGAGTAAGGTTATCAAAAAATATCTTATCCTTAATATCCTCGGGGTTCTCGAAATTAACCGCCTCCACCTTAAGCAGGGCAAAATATTTCTCCCCTTCTTTCGGAGGGCGGATCTGCCCGCTTACCGTATCGCCGGTCTTTAAATCGAATTTTCTGATCTGTGACGGCGAAATGTAAATATCGTCCGGGCAGGGAAGATAGTTATAATTCGGCGAACGCAGGAAACCAAAGCCTTCGGGCAGAATTTCCAGGATCCCCTCGCCGAACATCAGCCCCTCTTTCTCCGCCTGCGCCTGCAGGATCTTAAAAATAAGGTCCTGCTTCTTTACGCCGCTGGTGCCGTTAACATTAAGCTCTCTGGCCAGCTTGCTCAGCTCGGTAATCTTCATATCTTTTAAATTCCCTATATCTAACTTTTCCACAACAACCTCCTTATTGCTTTTACCTGTTTTTCCGTTTCTTTTAAAGTTGCGCTGTTATCTATTACAAAATCCGCCAGGCGGACCTTAGCTGATAAGGGCACCTGCGCCCTGATTCTCTGTAATATCTGCGGCTTCTTGAGCTTTGTCTTCTTCGCCAGCCTTTGCAGCTGTTGCTTCCTGTTGATCTTGACTACAATCAGCTTATCCGGCAGCCTCCTTAAGCCGGCCTCGATCAATAGGGGCGCATCCAGAATAATTATTTTACGGGAAGATTTTTTTATTTTTTTCCGGATAATCCGGATCACCTGCGGATGGATTATCCTGTTTAAGGCGCCCAGTAATCTCTTATTATTGAAAACGATCTCGCCTAATTTAGCCCGGTCAATCCGGCCGTCTTTTCTCAAAATAGCCCTGCCGAAAATACGGACTATTCTTTTATAGGCCCCGGTGCCGAAAGCAATAACCTGATGGGATATCTTATCGGCATCGATCACCTCTGCGCCGTAAGAACGCAAGAGGCTCGCCACCGTAGTCTTGCCGCTACCAAAGTTTCCGGTCAGGCCGATGACTAATTTAGCGCTAAATCGATTTTGCCTTTTCATAGAGCCTGACATATTTCTTTGCCGAAGCGTCCCAGGAAAAATTGCATTTCATCGCCTTGTTTACCAATGTATCCC
>Ga0163200_1000591_pt1 | contig 15197 bp, 15 predicted proteins | sample PL_2010_200m_FD_113535 | JGI IMG/M metagenome (GOLD analysis project Ga0163200, IMG submission 113535) | Freshwater microbial communities from Powell Lake, British Columbia, Canada to study Microbial Dark Matter (Phase II) - PL_2010_200m | ecosystem: Environmental > Aquatic > Freshwater > Lake ... | reverse complement strand
GGTGAGGGACTCATCATCGATATCCACAACCGAAAGACCGGTGTTCCGCGACGCCTCGACAAGCGACCATGCATCCCGTTCAATAACTTCCGCGAGTGCGTGGAAGATCGCCTCCTCGCGGGTATTTCCCGAGGCGAGCCCGTTTGTCGTCGTGCGGAAAAGCGGGCGGTACCGTTGCGGGAGCGGGTGAAAGACCGCGTGTGCCGGGACAAAAATGGGCTCATCGTTTGCAATATCATATCCCTCAACCCACGGAAGGAGATGATTAGTATCCGCACCCTCGGGAAGGATCAGGTCTTTTGGATCGAGCACCCGTCCGTGCATGGTCATTTCAGGGTAGGTCATCATCTCAATCCTCCGGTCATGGATCTCAGAGGAGTATCGTTCGATTCCTTCCATGATCGCGGAGATCCGCGACTCCTCAACCGTTGCCCCTTTCCCGTTGTAGACCGTTATTGCGCCAGACTCCGCAGTCGGGCGGATGCAGGAGAAGACGGGGATGCCTATCCGGTCAAGGTTTGTGATATCGGCAACCCTCGTAATCCCCGCTGCCGGCACTTTCGGCTCAATCCGGGCAAGGGTCTCTTCGAGCGGCACTGCACGCTGCGTCTCATTATTGTAGGCTTTTTTACAGGATTTCAGTTGCATGCAGTTCACCATTGTCAGGGAATTGAACGGGATTTGCCGGGATTCAGGAAATTTTTAGAATTTAAAGGTAATTGTCGTGATAAAAAATTCACATTGCCGGGGTTTATACATGTGTATCCGGAACTGGTCTCTTGTTGCGCAGGGTTTAAAACCAGCTCTCCAGTGTCTTCTGCCCTGCCTTTACCGTAAACCCTTCAAGCACCTTGTTCACCCGTTCTTCGGAAAACTCGTACCCGTCGCAGAGCATCTTTTTGATCCCCTCGGGATCCGGGCTCCCCCACGACAGGGCATAATCGTTTGTCACTGCCGGGTGCAGGAACATCTCCACCACCGGGGCAGGATCAAAGTCCGGGATGCTTTCTTTGAGTTTTGCTTCAAACTCGCCTTTCTGCACCAGTTTCAGGCCGGTTTTGGGGCCAACACCATGAACACCGGGATTGAAATCCGTCCCTACAAGGATCCCTATCTCGATCAGCTGCTCGCGGGAGATCTGTAATCCTCCGAGAACTTCGGTGAGAACAATCCGTTCCGGGTTGACCGTAATTGTCCTGCCACGGATCTTCCGTTTGCCGCTTACGGTCAGGTTCCTGACGAGCGTTGGCGTGCCAAAGAGCAGCGTGTCGTAATCTTGTGAAACGGCGTACCGGGCTTCCCCTTTTGATACCATGTATGCAGCCTGTGCCTCTCCCTCTCCCGGTGCCTGCACAAAGGGGATCCCCATCAGCCTGAGGAGTTCTTTTGAGGTCTCAATGATTGTTGAATCTACACGGGTGGAAGACCGTGCCTGCTTGTACGCCTCTGCCTCATCGCCGCGTTCGAGCGCCTCCTTCCAGCGTTCTCCTGCCTCGTCCCGGATCTTCCTGCGCTGGTCTATTGTTTCCTGTTTAAGGAGTGCAGGTTTTCCGTCAAAGACAAAGACCGGCTTGATCCCTTTTGCAAGAAAATTTCCCGTGCGGAACAGGATGCCCGAGAGATGCGAGGTCACCCGCCCGCGCCCGTCCATCAGCGGCGTCCCATCCGGCTGCCTGATGATGGTCAGGAACTGGTACAGGGTATTATTCGCATCGATCGCCGCAACCCCTGCGAGTCCTTCCCACGTGATAGGCACCTTGTAATCCGCGATAATATCCCGAAGTGCGACGCCCATGAATGTTCAATGTCAGATTGGAACGGTTACCCGTATATCTTTATTGAATTCCTGCCATGCACCTGCATTGGGCTCGAAAAATAATGCACGTATATCTCCATGTTTTTAGCCGATGAGCACAAATTAAATTAGCTGATTGTCAAACCGGAGAGACCTGATGGACTATAAAAATATCATTCCGTTCCTTATAATGCCGCTCTTCCTGATTGCCGTGGAAATTGGGGCGATCCTGCTCTCGCTTCCTATGCGAGCTGCAGGAATCACCGCATTTGAGGATCCCACATCTCTGGTAAATCCATTCATCTTTATTGTGCTCCTGCTGGTCTTCACCGCATTTCTACTGCTGTTGATCAAATACGGCAAGAAAAAGTGGATTGGATCTATCATTGCGCTCTCGTTCTTTCTCACCTTTGTGTATATCTTTACGGCTCTTGTCTATGTGATAACCGGAGATTCCAATCTCGCAATATTCTTGATATTCACCCTCTCAATACTTGCAACAGGAATCCTGTTCAAATACCCTGAATGGTACGTGATTGATGGTTTGGGGATTCTCATCGCTGCGGGTATAGCAGCGATCTTCGGATCCTCTCTTGAATATTATCTTGTCGTACTCCTGCTTGCGCTTCTGGCGGTCTATGATGCAATATCCGTTTACAAAACAAAACATATGATCACGCTTGCCGAAGGTATTATCGATCTGAAAACCCCGATTCTCTTTGTCATCCCGAAGAAGCGGGGTTACTCATTTATCCACGAGGGGATTGGAAAACTGGATAACGGCGGGGAACGGGCAGCGTTCATCATTGGGATGGGAGACTTGATCATGCCCTCAATACTCGTTGTCTCTGCCAATGTCTTTACATCATTATCCGGATATCGCCTTTTCGGTATGATCAATATCCCCGCACTGGGCGCCATCATTGGATCGTTTGCAGGGCTGGGAATCCTATTATATTTCGTCGCATCCGGACGCCCACAGGCAGGTCTCCCGCCACTGAACGGCGGGACTATCCTTGGGTTTCTGGTTGGCTGGGCGCTTGTCGGTTTTGTGTAAATGCGGGTAGGAAAGTAAGGATTTGGAGAACGACGTCATCCACCCCTTCCTTTGTCTCCGTTGACATGGAAAGATACCCGGGGATCTCGCGAAGATCGGATTTATTTGCGACGACAACGAGGGGCACCTTGACCATGCCTTTCACCTCTTCGAGTAACCGGAGCTGAACTTCCACCGGGTACCCGCAGTGCTCTGACGGGTCGAGCATAAAGAGCACCACATTTGCCACGTTCATCATGGCAGAAAGCGCCTGTCTCTCTATTGCGTTACGCTCCTCTGCCGGCCGGTCAAGGATACCAGGCGTATCGACAAACTGGATCCGCTCGCGCCTCACGTCGCGGTGCCCGACTATTATCCCTTTTGTCGTGAACGGGTACGATGCCACTTGGGGCGTCGCGGAGGACACAATCCGAATGAACGACGATTTCCCGACATTCGGGTAACCGGCGATGACTACCGTGAATGCGTCCTCTACATGCGGGAGCTGGCGGAGCACGTTTCGCACTTCGTTTAAGAACCGCAGGTCTTTATCGATCTGGTGCACCATCGATGCAAGCCGGGCAACCGCCCGTTTTCTCAATACCAGTGTCTCGGCAGAATGCCTCGACTGGACTGCAAGCTGGTTGCCCACCATCTTTGTATGCTTTGCTGCCCAGCCTACTGCTCCAAGGGACTGTTTTATCCGGTCAACCCCGTAGAGGATATCTGCCAGTTCCCGGTAAAAAGGGGCGATCTTGTCAAATTCCGGAAAGCCCCGTATAATATACACGAGCCGGTCATGGATAGCTGCCCCAACCGCCCGGACGAACTCTTCATTAGCGCGATCTTTATTGATCTTCTCTTTCATCTTCTTTGCTGCACGGCGGAAACTCCTGTCAAGGATTTCATCCGCAGTGGGCACTGTTGGCATCTTTTCGAATTCCACAAAACTCAAACCTATATATTCATAGAGCGTTATAACGTCTTATCGTTATGGACTTGTCCCTTATCCAGAAAGACATCCTGATCACCCTCATCACACTCTACCACCGGCAATCCCATTCCATCAAGGGTGAAGACATCGCTGATATGATCCAGCGCAACCCGGGCACGGTAAGGAACCAGATGCAGTCACTTAAAGCAATCGGGCTTGTGGATGGCGTGCCGGGACCAAAAGGAGGATACGTTCCCACCAGTCTTGCCTACAACGAACTGAACCTGAAGGTTACGGAAGGGGATTATGATGTGCCGATCAGCCGGGACGGTGTGGAGGTGACTGGGGCACATGTCCAGGAAATCGATTTTACCACGCTCTGTCACCCGGATATCTGCCATGCGGTGATCAAACTGGTCGGCAGTGCCAAAATTTTTGAGATCGGTGACCAGATAACAATCGGTCCCACTCCCGTCAATAAGCTCCTAATACGCGGGGAGGTGTTCGGCAAGGATGAGACAAAGCAATCGCTCCTGATTGCTACATCAGAGATTATCTCGCTTCCAAAAAAACCGATTAAAAACTACATGTCAAGCCCTCTTTTAGTGTTGAAGAGCACGAACACCCTCAGGGAGGCGGTCACGCTTTTCAACCGGCACCATATCCATGGCGCTCCCGTGATCGACAAGGAAAAACTGGTGGGTATCATCACCATGGGCGACATCGCAAAAGCTCTGGAAAATGACCTCCCGCTCATGACAAAAATCTCGGCGGTGATGACAACAGATGTGGTTGAAGCCCCTTCAGACACCCGGCTCTTTGAAGTGATACGCCGGTTCAAGGAACGGGCGATTGGTCGTCTGATTGTTGTCGAGGATGGAAAACCTGTGGGTATCATTACCCAGTCTGATATTATCCGCGTCTTCCCCTCGCTCTAGCTGCGCTCTCACGGTTCTTCTCATACAATGGGGTTTCAATCCCACACCCATGTGGTTCCCGTGATTATACAGGTGGCAAATTTATTCATACCGCCTGAGTAGATGACAGGAACAACCGTCTTTCCGGTATCCGGCACACGTTCGGTGGAATTCCGGTTCAAATACCGAAATTGTCGAATTATTCGGAAAAATAACCGATTTGGTTCACCTGTTTCAGAACAGTTTAAATATTTATAAATCGTCATTTTTTTTATGTCTCGCACATTTGCCCGCAGTCTCTCACGGAAAAAGATCATGAGCAATGATGGAAAGCTCATTGGGACTCTAAAAAACATCCGGGTTGATTTTGATTCCGGACAGGTTATTGAGATGATTATTCACCCTGACCAGACCTTTGTGACCGATGGTTACCGTATGCAGGATGACAAACTGCTCATCGTGCCGTTCGAAGCGGTGAAAGATATCAAGGATTATATTGTGGTTGATCGTTTCATCGCGAAAAAATAAGGTTCATACTTTTTGATCGCTTCAACAAACCCCTCCCCATACTCTTTTGTTGCTACATACTGTGCAACCGCTTTTGTTTCGGGATGCGCATTTGCAACCGTTATGCCGATTCCCGCAGTTTTCAGCATCTGGATATCATTTAAGGAGTCGCCAATCGCAAGGAAGTCTGCTGGTGAAAGGTGCATCTTTTGAGCAAGTGCCACAAGCGCCGTCCCTTTGTTGACTCCCGGTGTTTGCAGGTGTATCGCATAGCCAGTATCAATCACCTGCACAGGGTGATCTATGAGCACTGTTTTCACCTCATCAACCGGCACGGTCCTGGCGAAAGCGAGATCAGCAAACCGGTACATGGGGCTGTAGAGTTCCAGTTCAACCCCCTTTATTCGGAAATGTGACTGCACTGCTTCAAGCGCTCTTCGGCAGACTGCCTGCTCACCGGAAATATGGAGGGTGCCGGCGTACCCGATACGGAACACCCCGCCGTTCTCTGCAATAATGGTTCCGCTTGTCCCTGTCATCCGGCAGATACCATCCATGATGCAGGCAGTATTACCACTCGCGAGTACTACCTCTACACCCCTGTCAACGAGCGATCGAATCGCCAGGATCGCGTCAGTGTTGATCCTGCGGGAGGGATCGGTAAGAGTCCCGTCCACATCCGTAAGGAGCGCTTTTAACACGATTTAAGTCCCGCCTCTTCTACCATGAACGGCGCTTCACCCTCGGGAAGGTTTGGACTGTCCACGAGCCGGGCGATACGCTTGCCACCTTTACTCTTTCGCAGGTAGAGGCGGAATGTTGCCGTGTGACCGACAATATTTCCCCCGATCGGTTTTGTCGGGTCACCGAAAAAGACTGCCGGGTTCGACATCACCTGGTTTGTGACAAGCCCGACGCCGTTGTGCTCATCGATGAGCTTGAAGAGCTCGTGCATGTGCCGGTTCAGTTTCTGCTGCCGGTTGGCAAGCGTCCCGCGTCCCGCGTACTCCGCCCGGAAATGGGCAGTCAGTGAATCGATGATAAAGAGTTTCACCGGCTTGTCACTGTCTTTTAATTCATTTGCAAGATCCCGCGAGTTGTCGATGAGGAGCATCTGGTGATCGGACGTGTGCGCCCGTGCGATATGGATATTATTCAGGAACTCCTGTGCATCCGGGATGTCATCAAGTTCAAGCCCGTTCACCATCTGCTCGATACGCTCGGGACGGAAAGTATTCTCGGTATCGATATAGATGGCGCTGCCGTTCAGCCCACCCAGGTCTTCGGGGAGCTGCACGTTGACCGCCATCTGGTGGACGATCTGGCTCTTACCGGAACCGAACTCACCGTACATCTCGGTGATTGCCTGTGTTTCCAGCCCGCCGCCCATGAGGGCATCGAGTTCAGGAACCCGGAACGATAGTTTCCTGATATCCTTTCTTGCCTCGAAAATATCTTTTCCGGTTTTGAACCCCCCGATATCAGCGGATTCCCGTGCCGCTTTGATGATCTTTTTTGCGGTGGACTCGGATATCTCCGAGATCTCGGATAGTTCAGCAGGTGAGGCGGTGGCAATGCTCTCCACTGAAAGGTAGCCTGCTTCACGAAGCTTGTCTGCGGTGCTCGGACCAACGCCCGGTAAATCTTCAATCTCTAGTGCTTTGTCAGCCATTTCTTGCACATCTCCTATGGCATAACTACATTTCAACCTCTCGCTTATAACCCAGATCCGTGCGCGGTGCGAAAGTGATAATCATTTTTCCAGTTTATTCCGGAACCGGCAGATATGCGCCATCACCTCAGATAGTGATTGTTCCACCGGTTCGGATTGAAACGGCTGTATCCGGTTTCCTGAAAGTGTCCCATGGACCCGCAGAACGCTGCCATGCGGGAAATTCCCGCAGAGCAGGTACCGGTTTGTCCCATCATCGATGAATGTACACCCGTTCCCGGCAATAATGGTCCCGCAAAAGGTGATCTCATGAGGCACCTCTTCCGGCACATACAGGATACTCCCCTTACCGGCACCCAGTTCAATCCCCCCGGACCGGCTGGGTTTTGCGCTCGCATGGTACAGGGTTATCCGGTTACCGGGATGCACAGTAACGAGCGCTTTCTCTCCCCAGAGCACGACTTTTATCTCATCAAGATCGTCGCTCAATGTGAGGTTGCGCACCCACGACAGCGAACCGTCGCGGGAGGTAAATGCCCGGGGTTCCTGTACGGCCCTGACCGTTCCCTGTACCGAATAAAATCCCTTGTCGCTGACTGACGCAAGAGGCGTAAAGGGTACTGTGATCTGCTCCCCGGTGATGGTGACAGTACTTTTCTCATCGATGCTGTATGCCCGGCACTCGTTCCGGTCATTGGGTTTTGCACCGGTGATGCAAACTGCCGCACCGGGCGGGATCGAATCGAGCAGTTCCGGCGCCCATGCAACGAGTCGTGCGGTGCCCTGTGCATCACCGATCACTGCCTCCACCATCTCACCGGAACTTCCGTCCCTCCGCGTGTATGTGCGGGGTGGTTCAGTGCCGAGCAGGAGCACGTCCAAAGTGACGGGTTCCACCGACAGGCTTGGTGTCTTGTTCGCTCCCGGGTTGTACGCGATCTCGCAGCTTGCCTTTCGTAAGGCAAGGGCATAGATCTCCTTCCCCCCTTTTCCCGGGTGCCTGCCGATCACCTCCAGCACTTCCCCTTGTGCGATCTCAAGTGCAGCACCCGCCTTCTCATCCCAGAGCACGATGCGGGCAGTTCCGGTCTCGTCCCCGAGAAGAAGAGTGGCAACCCAGCCCTTTTCCCCGTCACTGCGGTCGAATTCACGGGGTTCTGTCTTATCCACGACTTTCCCAAAAAAAGAGAACATGCTGGATCTCCCGGATAGTTCCCGGATTTTTACATGCTGCCTGCCCAGTTCACCAACAACGAGCATTGCCGCTGTCGGCTCATCGATGAGATCCCCGCACTCATCGATCTTTTTCTCAACGCGCTGTTCGAACTCTTCCTTCGTGATGAGGTCATCAACGAGCGCGTAATGGAAGAGCACGGTGCTGCGCCTCCCGGCTCACCGCTGCCAGGGCGGTAGTTGCATGGTACTGGTTATGTCATCGATGGTTTCACCGCGCCGCATCAGCGCTGCCTGCGACCCTTTGACAAGGACTTCCGGGCACCGGGGGCGGCTGTTGTACTGCGAGGACATCGCGTACCCGTACGCCCCGGCGTCCAGCACCGCGAGGATATCCCCGGCGGCAAGTGGCGGGAGTTTCCGGTCCGGTGCAAGGATATCGCCAGTCTCGCAGATGGGGCCGGTCACGGTATATTCGGTTGTCGCTGCCGCATTTGCGTTGTTTGCCATAATCACTTCATGGTAGGCATTGTACATCGAGGGACGGATGAGCAGGTTGAACCCAGCATCGACATTCGCAAAGCGTTTGTGCGCTGATTTTGTCGAATTGACGCGGGTGAGGAGCACGGTTGAATCCGCAACAAGCGAGCGCCCGGGCTCGACCCAGAGTTCGGGGGCGATACCGCATGCTGCCATCCCGGCTTTAAACACCGGTACTACCTTTGCTGCATAGTCTTCCGGTGTTGGAGCCGGATCGGTGTCGTGATGGTAGGGGATGCCGAGCCCGCCGCCGAGATCGATAAATTCCAGTTGCACGCCCATTTTCGTGAGTTCCTGCGCAATCCGCACCATCACTTCAGCGGCGCGGACGAACGGTTCAATATCGAGGATCTGTGAGCCAATGTGGCAATGAATCCCAACAGGTTTTACATTTTTACAGGCAAGCGCCTCCCGGTATGCAGCAGGGATCTCCTTGTACGGGATTCCGAATTTACTCGTCGCAAGACCTGTGGCAATCTTCGGGTGCGTCGGGACTTCGAGTGCCGGGTTCACCCGGAATGCGATCTTCGTGACTTTTCCGGCAGCTCCTGATACTGCATCAAGTTGGTGGAGTTCATCGAGAGAGTCCACCGAAACCTTCACCCCTTTCTCTACAGCAAGCCGGAGGTCGGCGGGAGTTTTTGAACTACCGTTAAAAAGCAGTCGTTCCGGGAGCATCCCGGCGTCAAGAGCAAGGTGAAGTTCCCCCGATGAGAAGATATCTGCCCCCGCGCCCAGCCGGGCAAGCACCCGCATCAGCGCGAGGTTCCCGTTTGCCTTTGCCGCAAAGAGCACCTGCACCTTCGGATACCGGCTGGAGAGTGCTTTGTGGTAACTGGCATATTGCTCACAAACCCGGTCTTCGCTTGTGACATACAGGGGGGTGCCATACTGTTCCGCGAGCGCGACACAGTCCTGTCCTCCGATATGCAGGTGATTGTTTTTAATCGTAAGGTGGGAAGAAAGTTTCACAGGTCAAGCCTCCGCATGCGTTCGATCGCTTCTTTGATCCGTGCAACCGGGCGCGTGATCGCAAACCGGACATACCCCTCACCGCTTGTACCATACCCGACACCCGGGGTGACGACGATGCCTGCTTCGTTTAAGAGCTTCGCCACAAACGACATGCAGTCATCGACAGGGAGCCAAACGTAGAAGGTCGCCTTTGGTGACGGTACATCAAAACCGAGATCCCGCAGCCCGGCGATAAGCACATCGCGGCGCTTCTCGTAGATGGCGCATGCCTCCTTCACGCAATCCTGTGGTCCGGATAGTGCGGTGATGGCAGCCTTCTGGACTGCGTTGAATACCCCGGAGTCGACATTCGTTTTTACCCTCCCGAGCCCGGCAAGAATCTCCGCGTTTCCTACTGCCATACCAATGCGCCAGCCGGTCATGTTGTAGGTTTTCGAGAGCGAGTGCATCTCAATACCGATGTCCATTGCGCCCTCGGTCTCTAAAAACGACGGGGCGCTATACCCGTCGTACGCGATCTCGGAGTAAGCGTTATCAGAGACCACCACAAGGTTGTGCTCGCTGGCGAAATCCACTACCTCGCGGTAAAACCCGTCGGGAGCGACTGCGGCGGTCGGGTTATTCGGGTAGTTGATGTACAGGAGTTTTGCCTTCTTTACCACTTTTTTTGGGATATCATCCAGCACCGGGACAAAACCATTCTTTCGGGTCAACGGCATCTCGTGGACTTTTCCCTCGGCAAAAAGCGTGCCGGTCCGGTAGACGGGATAACCGGGGCTCGGGGCGAGTACGTAGTCGCCCGGGTTGACGAATGCCTCAGCGATATGGGCAATCCCATCCTTTGAGCCCATGAGCGCGAGGACTTCTTTTTCTGGATTGAGTGCAACACCGAACCGTTTTTTATACCAGCCCGCAACCGCATCACGGTACGCGGGCATACCGGCATACGAGGGGTAATGGTGGTTTTCCGGGTTCTTTGCCGCAGTGCAGAGGGAACGGACGATATGTTCTGGCGTGGGAAGGTCCGGATCTCCTACACCAAGGTCAATGATATCCACGCCTTTCTGCTGCTGCTCTGCTTTCATCTCGTCAATCCGTGCAAAAAGGTACGGGGGGAGATTGCTCATTCGGCTCGCGTACATAATTACTACCTATTGGCTTCCTGATCTATAGTATTTAACGATCTATCTGCCGTCGTAAGTCTAGGGACATTGGGATGATGCAGGAAGGATATTTTGTATCATATGAAAGAAAGATATGAACCGGGAAGAACATGGATGAGAAGGAGGGAAACGTGATGGAGCCATCACCCGAGATTGTGGTCATCCTGTGCACTGCGCCGCACACCGAATCGGAGTCGCTCGCATGCATGCTGGTCGATCGCAGGCTTGTTGCCTGCGTGAACCTGATGCCGGTGCAATCCTGCTACCGGTGGAATGGGGAATTCTGTAAAGATGAGGAAGACCTGCTCATCGCGAAAACCACACAGGAAAAAGCCGGTGAAGTGATCGAGGCGATCAAAGCGATGCACAGCTATGATATTCCGGAGATCATCGCCCTGCCGGTTATCGCCGGGCATGTGCCGTACCTCCAATGGGTGGTGCAGGAAACGCAGGATGCCCCGTAACCCCCACGGTTTTTAACTTAAAATGCGTCAATGCACAAGGTTATTGCCTGCGGCTGATGAATGAAATTATATCAAAAAGGAACTGATCAATTTGTCTGACAATACTCCGGTTCAACCGGCAACGGCACTCCTGGTACTCGGGTGTCCTCAGGTACCGGTTCAGACGAGCATTGCGCTGTACCTGATCTCACGATTAAAAAAGGCAGGTATCGTTCCGGTGGTTGCCGGGAATAAAGCGGCAAACACGCTCCTTGTCATTGCAGACCCGGACCGGCATTACCTTGGTGAAGTGATGGATCTTGACCGGGCGGTTGCCCTCATATCAGATAAAAAACGGGACTTTGACCGGTGCTTTGTCTTCATCCACAACGATGCCGGCATCAGCTATGCAGCCACTATGGGCGCAATCTCGAAGGCAAAACTGTTCACTGTCGTGTACGGGGAACACTATGATGATCTCGTAAAACAAATTGAATTCCCCTGCACAACTATTGCGGCAAAAGCAGTCCACAATCCCCTGCCCTTGAAAAAAGCACTTGATGAGGTGAAACCATGGGCTGCGTAGAGGAGATGAACTACGAGATCCTGCTCCGGGATGCCACGTTCAAGGAAAGCCGGGCATTCATCAAAGAGCACTTCCCGGAATACATCGATGTCCAGCCGGGATTCAAGGTCTTCGACATTCATGTCATCGGGATTCCGCCCATCGCGATCGGTCTTGACCATGATTTTATCATATTCCCGTATACAAAGCCCTGCCATGGGACGTTCCTGCTCCGGTTTGAGGATACCGAAGAAGCAACACGGTTGAGGGCGACGAAATCGGGAAACCTGCGAAATATTAACGGTATGCAACAGGACTAACCCCGGATACCTTTTCCATGCAGCGTACGAAAGCATGGGATTTCTGTAATTTCAGAAAATCCTGGTTTTCCCGTCAACATGTAGATCAGTGCAGGCTTTTTTATGTTCGGGTAGCCGTTTCTAAAGATACGCGGATATTTCTTGAGGGCAGAACCATTCTGCGTTTATGAAATATATATAGTGTTTGGAAATACAATAATGATAGATAATCTGGGAACCATATGGCGAGCAAAGGCAAGATACTTCTGATGGATGACGAACAGATCATCCTTGATGTCACGCACGAAGTGCTCGCCTTCCTCGGGTACACGGTCGTCTTTGCGAAGGAAGGCGCGACAGCGATTGAGTTGTACAAAAAGGAAAAGGCTGCGGGACACCCGTTCGATCTTGTCATCCTTGACCTTTCCATTCCGGAAGGGATGAACGGGCGGGAAGCGATTGAAAAACTGCGTGCGTTCGACCCGCATGTCAAAGCAATTGTATCGAGCGGGTACTCTAACGATCCGGTAATGCAGAATTACACCTCCTTCGGTTTTTCCGGGCGGTTGACAAAACCCTACCGGATCAATGAGATTAAAAAAATCCTTGAAGAGCTGATCAAAACAAAATAGGAAATATCACCTCTTCCCGAACACGTTATTTCTCCTGTGATACAAACGTCCATCATATTGTTCCGTGTCTCCTCACCAGGGTCTCCCTTTCTTCGCAGCATATCCCAATATATATCTGATCCCCGCAAGTATCAGTCAATGAAGGGGAACAGCAGTGAACGAAGTATCAGTACTTGTGGGTGGGAAAGCGGGAGACGGGATCACCAATGCCGGTGCATTGATAGCGCAGATCCTCAACCATTGTGGTTATTACGTATACCTGTATAACGACTATCCCTCCCTCATAAGGGGGGGGCATAACTTTGCAATCATCCATGCCGCTGACGAGCAGGTTGCGGTGCACCGGAACCGGGTCGACTTTATCCTTGCGCTGGATCAACGAACCGTTGACCAGCACCAAGATGCCAGTCCGGAGTGCGTGCTCATCGTGAATGGAGATCTCGTCAAATCTCCACACGACGGCCAGGGGGTCTCCCTGCGAGCAATCCTTGCAGCAGAAACTGCACCGGCAATCATGGGTAATTCGGCGATAATCGGTGCATTCGCAAAAACCGCCGGTATCTCTTGGGACACGGTCGATCAGGTATTCCGCGCTCATGTGCCTAAAGGGCTCGACCAGAACCTGCGGGTTGCCCGCCGGGCATATGATCAGGTGCAGACCGTGCGCGTGATCGAACCGCGCAACCGCCCCGCACTCGCTGTCATCTCCGGAAACGAGGCAATCGGTCTTGGACTCGTAAAAGCCGGGTTGTCTGCCTATGTCTCCTACCCGATGACTCCTTCATCCGGTATCCTGCATTTCCTCGCGGAACAGTCTCATCGTTTCGGTCTTACGGTGATCCATCCGGAAAACGAGATTGCTGTCATCCTCATGGCGCTCGGGTTTTCATACGCGGGAAAACGGGTGGCTGTGGGAACTTCAGGGGGCGGGTTCTGCCTGATGACGGAAGGACTATCACTTGCAGGTATGGCAGAACTCCCTGTGGTCATCGTTGTATCGCAACGGACAGGGCCGTCTACCGGTGTGCCGACATACACCGGGCAGTCGGATCTCCGGTTTGTAATTTATGCCGGTCAGGGCGAGTTCCCCCGACTGGTGGTTGCACCAGCTGACGCACAGGAGGCATACCATTGGTCAGCGGTTGCGATGAACCTTGCGTGGAAATACCAGATCCCTGCGATTATCCTGTCCGACAAAACACTCTCTGAGGGGATGTACAGTTTCGATCCGGAGAAGGCAGGTGAAGCCGGGACTGCCGCACAGGAACCGCTTCCCTGGAACAAAATTCCGCCCTACTTCCGCTACCAGGACATGCCATCGGGAATCTCTCCGCTTGCGTTCCCCGGCGAGAAGGATGCGATCGTGAAAGTTAACAGTTATGCACATGACGAGGCTGGGATTACGACAGAGACTGCCAGTACTGTAAGCCTGATGGCAAAAAAACGCATGAGTAAAAAAGTGAGTCTTGCCTCTGAACTCATGAAGTATCCTGCGGTGCATGTCGGTGGTGTTCCCAATGCACAAGTTGCGCTCCTATGCTGGGGGTCAGTCAGGGGCGCCTGCGAGGAGGTTGCATCCACCCTTGGGTTGCGGGTTGTGCAGCCAATCGTCCTTGCGCCATTCCCCACCGCACAGGTTACCATGGCATGCTCCGGAGTCAGCCGGCTTATTGGGGTTGAAGAAAATGCCCACGGTCAACTGGCAGCCCTTGCCCGGGAACACATGATCGATGTCTATGCGGATGTCCTAAAATTCGATGGGCGACCGTTGACCCCTGATGAACTGCTCGCACGGGTGCAGGAGGTGATGACACGATGACACGCCCCCTTGTTACCGCTGCGGAAAATACGTGGTGCCCGGGCTGTGGGAACTTCACCATCCAACACACGTTAAAGTCAGTGCTTGAAGACATGGAAAAAGAGGGAAAGTCACTCGATGATGTCGTATTAGTTTCGGGGATTGGCTGCCACGCGAAGATCGCCGATTACTTAAATATCAACAGTTTCTACGCGCTGCACGGGCGGGCAATTCCTGTGGCGACCGGTATCAAGCTCGCAAACCCGCGACTGACCGTGATCTGCTGCGCGGGGGATGGGGATACCTACGCGGAAGGACTCGATCACCTGATCTTTGCAGCGAAACGCAACATCGACATTACCCTTGTCGTCCACAACAACCGGGTGTACGGGCTCACTACCGGGCAGTACACGCCCACATCCCCATTGGGTTTTGCAGGGAAGTCCACCCCGCAGGGGACAGTTGAATACCCGCTTAACCCGGTGGAACTCGTGCTTGCGAGCGGTGCAACATACGTCGCCCGCGGGTATACAAAAAAGATGGTACTCCTGCACCAGTTGATTGCCGGGGGGATTGCGCACAAGGGTTTTGCATTTATCGATGTGCTCCAGATCTGTGCGACGTTCTTTAAAGTGACCGACCAGTACAATCAACGGGTTTACGAATTATCCGGGCATGATCCCGCACATTTTGAGACGGCATGCGTCAAGGCACGGGAATGGGACTACAACAGTGACGCGCCGATCGC
>Ga0163200_1000586_pt1 | contig 15317 bp, 15 predicted proteins | sample PL_2010_200m_FD_113535 | JGI IMG/M metagenome (GOLD analysis project Ga0163200, IMG submission 113535) | Freshwater microbial communities from Powell Lake, British Columbia, Canada to study Microbial Dark Matter (Phase II) - PL_2010_200m | ecosystem: Environmental > Aquatic > Freshwater > Lake ... | reverse complement strand
CCCCTATATACAGCAGTTTATAAACGGAAGGCCCGAAGGCCCAATAGACTTTTTTAAAGAAGACATCGGCATTATAGAAGCCTTAGGCTTATAACGCTCGAACATATCTAGCACCCCGCCATATCGGAATGGCGGGTGTGCCGCCCAGCGCGGCAATTGTTCGGCGTACACTTACTGTGCTAACGCCCGAACATATCTAGCACCCCGCCATATCGGAATGGCGGGTGTGCCGCCCAGCGCGGCAATTGTTCGGAGTACACTTAACTGCGTAAGGAGAGAATACTATGAAAAAATACGGCAATGAATTTCTGGTGGGCTTGTTTATTATTCTTTGCATTTTAGGCTTTTTTTATCTTATCTCCAGCACCGGTAAGCTGGATTTAAAAAAAGAGGGCTATTATATCTATGTGATTTTTGACGATATCGCCGGAGTCCAGAAGAAAGCTCCGGTGATGCTTAACGGTGTAGAGATAGGAAAGGTTGACGAAATAAAATTTATATATGATAATGATAAGACGCAAATAAAGCTCAAGCTTTGGCTTAAACAAGACGCCAGGATAAGGGAAAATCCGGCTATTTCCATAAAAACTATGGGCTTGATGGGTGAAAAATTCATACAGATTTCATCTTCCCAAGGGGCTAACTTTATTGCTCCCGAGGTCGTCTTAAGCGGGAATCCTTACCTGGATATAGACAGCCTGACCAAAGACGTCAGCGCTTTAACCGAAGAAGTAAAGAAGTTAGCCGCCGGCCTTAACGATACGCTAGATAGCAATAAAGACAGGATTTCGCAGATCGTAGTTAATTTAGAGGCTACTTCCAAGAACTTCCAGGAGTTTAGCGAAGATATAAAGAAGCACCCCTGGAAGCTTCTTTTTAAAGGTAAAGAGGCTAAAACTAAATAAGTGAGGACATAAGTTATGGAGACAGATATTAAAAATAGGCTAATCGACATAACTTATAAGTCCGAACTTATCCTTGACAATTTCCAGCCTCAGAAACCTAAGAAATTGTCAAGGATTTAATTCGCGCATATAACTTACTCATACCTAGAGGTATTCGTAAGTTATGCGCTCATTAAAGGGAGGGTAAAGATGAAAAGGGTTTTTAATTTTTTAGTTTTTACGGCAATAATATTACTATTTTCCTCTTCTGTTTTTGCCCAAAGTGCTAAGATTATTGATTTAAAAGGCAAGGTTTCGGTTAAAAAAGAGCTTTCCGCCGCTTGGCAGAAGGCTAAGATTAATATGCTTCTTGAGAGCAGCGCAGAAATTAAGACGGATAAAAAAGCTATGTGTACCCTGGCATTCGACGAAGAATTAAAAAATATCATGACTATAAAAGAAAATTCTCAAGTAAAATTAGAGAGCATTGTTCCGGCGCAAGTCTTTCTTCCCGAAGGAAGAGTTTTTTCTTTGATTGAAAATTTATCGGCGATCGAAAAATTTGAAGTCCGCACCCCCACAGCCATCGCCGGCGCCCGCGGTACCGGTTTTTCAGTGGAGAGCCTAAACGGCCAAACATTAACCTCATGCTATAAACACTTTGTTTATGTTATGGGTTTGGATAAACAGGGCAATACTGGAGAGGCTAAGGAATTAGCGGAAAAATTCGGTATTACTATAAATCCGGATGGCTCCTGGGATGGCCCTTTTGGATTAAGCCCGGAGGCCATGAAAGAATGGCAGGATTTTGTAGGCTACTTGGAAAGTTTAGGAAGCGATGGGCAGGACGAAGGGGATTCTTTGGGAGGTTTGCAGGATGAGAGTAAAGAATCCCTCGGGGACGGCCTCTACGAGAATCGCCGGGCAGAAGAAGAGGAGCGAGAGAGAAATCAAATCACACCACCACCACCACCGAGTTAATTTTATTGTAACAAAAAGGAGGCAGGATGAAACGTTTACTATTTTTAAAAAGTATAATAATCTTTGCACTCTGTTTTTTGATTCCCGGCAGCGCATTCGCTCAAGCCCAGGTCAGGGAAGAAAAAGAGGAGCGCCGCCTGCAGCAGGTTCCGCTAGAGAAGAAATTCCTGCCGCCGGGATTAACCGCTAAAGCTTCGTTATCTGCCGGCTATGACAGCAACGTAAACTTAAGCCCCGTAAAAAAAGGCGATATTTTTGAGGAGTTTTTATTTAATCTGGGTTACGGTAAGCGGCTGCTGAATAAGCTGCGTTTCAGTTTTAACTATGATTTAGACGTATTGAACTATAACGAAATCACCAGCGCTTCGACTATCTTAAACCACTTTCGTTTCGGGCTGCACGATAAAATATCGATTTTTAAGGTCGGCGCAGGGTATGATTTGGCGATAGTATATTTTATGAATAACGACGATGATTTCCTTTTCCATAAAGGGTTTGCGTATCTGGGCCAGGATATTACGAGGAAGATCTACCATCAGTTGGAGGCTGAATACGGGGTTAAAGATTATACCGATCAGAAGGCGCTTGGGGACACCGTAAATACTTACCAGCCCAATGACCGCGCTGATAAGCGCTACAGCGGCAGTTATACCGTGGATTTTTCCGCTACGCGCAAACTGCACATAGGGTTTCTAGCCAGGTTTTCCGCCAATGACTCTAATACCAGATACCAGAATTTTTATGACTATAAATCATACCAGGGCTCTCCGTATCTTGATTATTCTTTCACCGATAAACTACGCTACTATCTGAATTTCTCTTATACCAGGAAGAATTACAATAAGCGCCGCCTGACGCTGGGTACGGCCAAGGAACGGGATGATCTTTATGTAGCAAAGACAGGCATAAATTATGCTTTCAACAAAAACAATTCTTTAACATTGTATTACGTCTACCGCGATAATTCTTCCAAGGAAGACCTGGAAGAATACACCGAGAATGTAATCAGCGCCGGATGGCAGTATAAATTCTAGCTGATGAATTCCCTGCAAAAACTTCCCTTGCGGTTTTGGATAGCGCTGGCCGCTATCCTGCTTGTATCCTTCCTCTCTTTTTTTAGGATATTCCAGAATTACGAGTTGCTCTCCTATGACTTGAGGCTAAAGGCAAGAGCCCCCCTTAAAGCCTGCGAAGACATAATCCTCATAGAGATTGCCGACGATACCCTGAAGAATTTAGGGAAATGGCCGCTGCCGCGCGATTTCCACGCCAGCCTGGTTGAGGTATTAAAAGAATACGGCGCCCGCCTGATAGTATTTGACGTTCTCTTCAGCGAGCCTACCCTTTACGATGAGCTATTTTCCCAGAGTATAAAAAAGTCCGCTAATGTCTGCCTGCCGCTGGCTTTTTACCTGCCGCAAGAGCGCCCTAAAGACTATTCTCCTTTGGAGAGTAAGAAAATACTCGCCGAGCTTTGCACGACCTTAAGCGCCTATGCCGCAGGTACAGGCCAGATCAATGTCTTTGTTGACCCGGACGGCAAGGTCAGGAGAGCACCTTTATTTATAAAATATAATAACTCGCTTCTGCCGAATTTAGGGCTGGAGGCGGCTTGCCTTTGGGAAGGCCTGAATGCCGGGAATACAGAATTCAGGCAGAATAAGCTGGTTATTGATAGAAAATTCAGCCTTCCGGTTTCCTTTAATACTTCTTTTATAGTGAACTATCCCGATACATGGCAGAGGTCCTTTAAGCACCTTTCCTATTTTGAAATACTAAAAAGCTACAGCGATATAAAAAAGGGTATTGCCCCTAAGATAGACCTGGCAGCCCTGAAAAATAAAGCTTGTTTTATCGGCCTGACTGCCACCGGCACCTCGGATTTGAGGGCAAATCCTTTAGAGAATGTCTATCCGATGTTGGGCTTACAGGCCAGCGTTTTTAACAGCATCATCCAACGGCAATTTATCACCGATGCAGGGCCATTTGTAAATACGCTGATCAATCTTATTATTTTCTTGTTCAGCTTTTTCTTCTGTCTCCGGTTCAGGCCCTTAAAGGCGTTCTTCTCTAATGTTGCCCTGGGCGTGGGGTATCTTTTTCTGGCCGGAGCAATTTTTATAGTTTATGGTTTATGGATAGATCTATTCCTGCCTTTAGCGGTTATCTTTCTCTCCTATGTAGGTTCTTTACTCTACCGATTCCTGGACGAATTAAGGAAGAGGGAACTTATAGAGAAAGAACTGGATATTGCCCGCACCATACAGAACAGCTTTCTGCCGCAGGAGCTTAAAGAATTTTGCGGGATCCGGATATCCGCTTTTATGCAGCCGGCGAAGTTTGTCGCCGGGGATTTATATGATATCGTAGCTATAGATGATAAAAGGCTGGGTATACTTATCGGGGATGTTTCAGGCAAGGGGGTTCCGGCGGCTTTGATTATGGCCCAGACCATATCGCTGTTTCGGGTCTTTTCCCGGCAATACCCGGGTTGCCCCGAAGTGCTTGAGAGGATAAATAGCGAGCTCTGCGGTAAATTTTCCGGGAGGTTTGTCACCGCGCTGTATATGCTCATAGACGCCGAGAAGAATACCGTGAGGGTTTCCTCCGCCGGGCACGCTCCGCTATTGCATTTTATCGGGCGCCAAGCCAAAATTCAGGAGATAGAATTGCCGCAGGACATGCCTTTGGGTATTATGGAGGCAGCAGAATACCAAGAGGCAATATTTAATCTGGAAGAGCAGGATAAACTTATTGTTTTTACCGACGGGGTGCAGGAGGCACGCAATAAAAAAGGAGAAGAGTTCGGTATAGATAATACCAAAAAGATAATTACGGATAACCCCCGTCTTCATCCGGATGAGCTATCCGGGTTGATAAAAGAAAACCTCTTGCGTTTTTCCCGCTCCTGCCCGCAGCACGATGATATTACTTTAATTGTAGTGGGTAAGTGCGGATAAAAATATGTTGCCGTTGGTTGGCGCTTATGTTAAGATTATAGAAAATAACGCATTAACTAAGGAGGTGGGTATGGAAGTAAAAGATTTAGGAAAGACTTCTTCGGGGATGCAGCCCAATGTCGCTGCGCTTTTAAGTTATCTGTTGGGTTTTATTACCGGGATTATTTTCTATCTCATTGAAAAAGATAACAAGTTCGTAAGATTCCATGCCATGCAGTCGATTGTGACGTTTGGCGCCCTCTTTATCTTAGGGTTCATCTTGGCAGTGATACCCGTTATCGGCTGGGGCCTGATGCCGGTTTTATGGGTAGTGCAGGTAGTCCTCTGGATACTCTTGATGATTAAAGCCTACCAGGGAGAGCTTTTCAAGCTTCCGATTGTCGGAGATATAGCAGAGAAGAACTCCTAGAGCAGAAGGTATTGACAAAGGGTTTGTTATATATTATACTTTTAAGAGAAGTTGCAAAATAATATAGAGTAGAGTAGGACAAAGACGTCTGGAATTCTTCGCAGACGTCTTTTCTTTTTTAAAGATGAAAATATTGCATAAAGAAATTCTTGGACAAACAGAAGAGACCAGGCTTACTAAGATAGAAGTGAGCGCGCCTGATATTGCTGGTCGGGCATTACCCGGCCAGTTTGCGGTGCTGATGGTCAGTGAGCAAGGGGAAAGGATCCCCCTGACTATCGTGGATTGCGATAAGGCTAAAGGCATAATTACCTTTATCTTTCAGGAGGCAGGTTTGACCACTAAGCTTTTAGGTAAATTGAATCCAGGAGATTCCCTCTATGCTTTAGCAGGTCCGCTCGGGCATCCCACGGAGATTAAGAATTACGGAAGGGTTATTTTGGTAGGCGGCGGCGTAGGCATCGCAGAGCTATACCCCGTAGCTAAAGCTTTAAAGGAAGCAGGTAATCAGGTAGTGACTATATTGGGGGCGCGGACTAAAGAATTATTAATCCTGGAGGAGGAATTAAAGAGCGTTTCCGATGAATTGTACGTTACTACCGATGACGGCTCTTACGGCAGGAAAGGCTTTACTACGGATATTTTAAAGGAAATTTTAAACCCGAGAACCCGAGAACCCGAGAACCCGAGAACGAATTTAGTTTATGCGGTAGGCCCCATCCCGATGATGCGTCGATGCGCTGCGGTGACTGGAGGATTTAAGCTAAAAACTTTAGTTTCTTTAAATGCTCTGATGGTGGATGCCACGGGTATGTGCGGCTGCTGCCGGGTAGAAGTAGGCGGAAAAACTAAATTTAGCTGCGTGGACGGCCCGGAATTTGACGGGCATTTAGTGGATTGGGACGGCCTGACCAAAAGAAATGCCGTTTATCTGGAACAAGAAAAACATATCTGCAACTTAATGCTTAAATGAGAAAAGAGCCGCAAGAAGCAAAAGAAAGAGACGCCTCGCAAAGAATAAACAGCTTTGAAGAGGTGGTCTTTGGTTATAGCGAAGAAGAAGCACTCCGCGAAGCCGGCCGCTGCCTACAGTGTAAAAATCCGGTTTGTATTTTAGGCTGTCCGGTGGGTATAGAGATCAAAAAATTTATCTACCAGATTACCCAGAAGGACTATCAGGGCGCCTATTTTACTATCCGGGAAAAAAATGATTTTCCTTCTATTTGCGGCAGGGTTTGTCCGGCAGAATACCAATGCCGCCAGACTTGCGTCTTGACTAAAAAAGGTTCGCCCTTTGCCGCAAAAGAGGCGATAAATATCCATTTTTTGGAAAGGTTCGTAGGCGATTACGGAATGAAAAACAACTTACCTGTTCCATTAGAAAAATGTACGGGCGCCGCAAAAATAAAAGTCGCGGTGGTGGGTTCCGGCCCTGCCGGGATATGCTGTTCCGGAGAATTGGCGCGCAAAGGGATTAAAGTGATAGTTTTTGAGAGTTTGCATAAATTAGGCGGAGTTTTACGTTATGGGATTCCCCCTTTCAGGCTGCCACGGGATATCCTGGATTTTGAGATAGACTATTTAAAGAAGCTGGGTGTAGAATTCGTGCCCAACTGTATTATAGGCAAGGCAAAGACCTTAGACGGACTATTTAAGGAAGGCTTTGCTGCCGTTTTTTTAGGTTTGGGTGCAGGTACACCCTCCTTTTTAGGCATACCGGGAGAAAATCTCTGTAATGTTTATTCGGCAAACGAGTTTTTAACTCGGGTAAATCTGATGTGCGCCTATGATTTTCCTAAATTTCACACGCCCGTCAATATTGATAAACACGTGATTGTTATTGGCGGCGGCAATACCGCGATGGACGCGGCAAGGGTAGCTCTTCGCCTGCAAAAGATGAGCGGAATCACGCCCGACACCACCATCCTTTACCGGCGTTCGGAAGTAGAAATGCCGGCCAGAAGATTAGAGATAGAGCATGCTAAGGAAGAGGGGATTAAATTTAAGCTCTTAGTTAAACCGGAAGAGTTTTACGCAGACGAAAAGGGATTTGTGCAGGAAATAAGATGCCTGGAGTGCCGGCTTGGTGAACCGGACAGTTCAGGCAGAAGAAAACCTATTCCTGTGCCGGGGAGTGATTTTAAAATGCCTTGCGATTTAGCGATTATTGCTGTAGGATTACAGGCAAATCAGATTTTGACTAAAGCCACTCCGGAAATTAAAGTAGATGTTTGGGCGGATGTGGTGGTGGATCCGCAAACTATGGAGACTTCACTAAAAAAAGTTTTCGCAGGAGGTGATATTGTCGGAGGAGAAGGAACGGTAATCGAAGCCATGGGAATGGCTAAGAAAGCCGCAGAAGCTATATTAAAAGTGTGCTCAGCGTAGAGCGAAAAACCAATTCTGTGCTAGCGCCCGAACATATCTGATTGTTCGGCGTGCACTTACTGTGCAAGGAGGTTTGAGATGTCAAAAAAGGTAGAAGAGTTTATGAGCAAGGTAGTGGCAAGAAATCCGGGAGAGCCGGAGTTTCATCAGGCAGTACGCGAAGTTGTAGAGTCAGTAATGCCTTTTATTGAGCAGAATCCCAAATATGAAAAGGCTAAAATACTGGAAAGAATAGTAGAGCCGGAGCGGGTAGTGATGTTTCGCGTGCCTTGGCTGGATGATAAAGGAGAGATCCAGGTAAACCGCGGCTACCGTATAGAAATGAGTAGTGCCATTGGCCCCTACAAAGGCGGTTTGCGTTTTCACCCTACCGTGACTCTAAGTATTTTGAAATTTTTGGCTTTTGAGCAGGTGTTCAAGAATAGCCTTACTACTTTACCGATGGGCGGGGGCAAGGGCGGTTCGGATTTTGATCCTAAAGGTAAATCCGATAACGAAGTGATGAGATTTTGTCAGAGTTTTATGACCGAACTAGAAAGGCATATCGGCCCGGATACAGATGTGCCTGCCGGAGATATCGGCGTAGGCGGACGCGAAATCGGATTTTTGTTCGGCCAATATAAAAGATTACGCAATGAATTTACCGGCGTACTTACCGGCAAGGGGTTGAACTGGGGCGGAAGCCTAATCCGTCCGGAAGCCACCGGTTATGGTTGCGTTTATTTTGTCCAGGAGATGCTTAAAACAAAAGGCGAGTCATTAAAAGGAAAAGTTTGTGCTGTTTCCGGTTCCGGTAATGTCGCTCAATACACGGTAGAAAAACTTCTTGAGTTGGGGGCAAAAGTAGTGACTTTGTCAGACTCCAACGGTTACATTTACGATAAAGGCGGTATTGATAAGAAGGAATTGAGCTGTGTGATGGATCTGAAAAATATCAAGCGCGGCCGGATCAAGGAGTGTGCTAAGGAATTCAATTGCGAATATTTCGAGAATAAAAACCCCTGGAGCGTCAAATGCGATATCGCTTTTCCCAGCGCTACCCAAAACGAGATAGACGAAACTGATGCCAAGACGCTGGTGAAGAACGGCTGCATCGCGGTAGGGGAAGGCGCGAATATGCCTACTACACCTGAAGGTGTAGAGGTTTTTCAAAAGGCAAAGATTCTCTACGCTCCCGGCAAGGCTTCTAACGCCGGAGGAGTGGCTACTTCGGGCCTGGAGATGTCTCAGAATAGCCAGAGGCTCTCCTGGACGCGCGAAGAAGTAGACAGAAGGCTACGCGATATTATGATTGCCATCCATGAACAGTGCGTCAAATACGGCAAAGAGGGCAATTATATCGACTACGTCAAAGGCGCCAACATCGCCGGATTCGTTAAAGTTGCCGATGCCATGATCGACCAGGGTCTAGTTTAGTTTTTCTAAATTCTAAGGTCTTTACAAAGTCTGTCCTATCTACTATAATATGCCTAATAACTAGGCAGAAGATGGCTAAAAAAATCGGTTTTGATAACGAAAAATACCTCAAAGAACAGACTCAAGCGATTGTTGAAAGAGTCAAGAAGTTCGGCAATAAGCTCTATCTGGAATTCGGCGGAAAACTCTGTTTCGATTACCACGCCGCGCGCGTCCTTCCCGGTTACGACCACAACGTAAAAATAAGGTTATTGCAGGAGTTAAAAGATAAAATAGATATCGTCCTGTGCATTTACGCTGGAGACATCGAAAAAGGCAGGGTGAGGGGGGATTTCGGTATCACCTATGACGCCGCGACCTTAAAACTTATAGACGATTTAAGGAAGTGGGGTTTGGATATACTGGCGGTAGTGATCACCCGCTTTGCCAACCAGCCTACGGCAGTAATGTTTAAAAATAAACTGGAGCGCCGCGGAGTCAAGGTTTATCTGCATTACCCCATTGAAGGTTATCCGGTCAATGTGGATTTTGTGGTCAGCGACGCGGGGTTCGGTAAAAACGATTACATCAAGACCAAGAACCCCATCGTGATTATTACCGGCCCCGGCCCAAACAGCGGAAAATTAGCTACCTGCCTTTCTCAGCTATATCATGAACATAAGCTTAAAATCAACGCCGGCTACGCGAAGTTTGAGACTTTTCCCATTTGGAATCTGCCGCTTAAGCATCCGGTTAATGTCGCTTATGAGGCAGCTACTGCCGATATCCAGGATTTCAATCTGGTGGACCCCTTCCACTTGAATAAATACAATAAGACCGCCATTAATTATAACCGCGACGTAGAAAGCTTTCCCATATTAAAATTGATTTTAACTCGGATACTCGATCATGAAGGGCAGCTTCCGATGTATAATTCTCCCACCGATATGGGCGTAAACCGGGCGGGCTTTGGTATAGTGGATGATAAAACAGTACAGGAGGCGGCAAAGCAGGAATTAATCCGCAGGTATTTCAGGTATAACAGCGAATACGTTCTGGGAATCGAGAGGAAAGAAACAGTGGACAGGGTGATGCTGTTAATGGAAGAATTACAGGTGAAAGCCAACGATAGGGCGGTGGTTGAGCCTGCGCGCGCCGCTGCCGAAGAAGCCGAGAAAAAAGGAAAAGGCAATGCCGGAATATTTTGCGGAGCAGCTATCCAACTTTCGGACGGAAAAATCATTACCGGCAAGAATTCAAAACTTATGCATGCCGCCCCCAGCCTGATATTAAACGCCATAAAAATACTTGCGCATATTCCGGACGAGATTCTCCTGCTTTCACCCACCATCATCAACCAGATCGCTAAACTTAAAGAGGGCATCTTAGATGCGGATTCCGAAAGCCTGGATTTAGAAGAGACTCTGATCGCTCTTTCCATAAGCGCAACCGCCAACCACACCGTAGAATTAGCGATGAATAAATTAATGGAATTAAGAGGTTGCGAAGTGCATATGACCCATATTCCCACCCCCGGAGACGATGTCGGCCTTAAGCGCTTAGGCGTCAACCTTACTACGGACGGAAAATTCTCTTCCCGCAATCTTTTCGTCACCTAAATGAGCAGTAAGGTTAAATTCCTCGTTTTTATTATCGCCGTAGTAGTTGTCGGCTATTTAGGCAGCTATTTTCGTATTGATCCGCAGGCCCTCCAAGGCGCCTTAAAGAAATTGCCTGTTTTTTATTCCGGGTTGCTCTTTATTGTTCTTTATTGCGTAGTAACTTTTTTTATCTGGTTCTCCAAAGATGTGTTTAGATTCGCAGCCGCATTTTTATTCGGGGCTTACTTAAGCACAGCCTTTATTTTTATTGCCGAAGTCATCAATGCCTTTACGTTGTTTTATTTTGCCCGTTTCTTAGGCAGGGGTTTTATCAGGGAAACCTTCAAGGCAAAATATAACAATCTGGATGAGAGGCTGGGTAAGGCTAACTTCTTATGGCTGTTTCTTTTCCGCGCTACACCGCTAGTACCGTTTAGGTTTTTAGATTTAGCCAGCGGCCTTACCGGCATAGCTTGGCCCAGGTATCTGTCTGCGGTTATTTTAGGTTCTCCGCCCAGGATATTTTGGGTGCAATATATTTTGGCCGGTGTGGGCTTAGCGGTATTAAAAGAGCCGGCTAAACTTATTGAGTATTTTAGCCTGAATAGAACGGCATTTATTTTTAGTTTCGTTTATTTTATATTAGTAGCCATCGTCGCCTTTAAAATAAAAAAGAGAGGTTAATTAGAATGGCGGTTAAAATAAAGTTTTTAGGCGGGGTAAGGACCGTTACCGGTTCAAGCCACCTCATTTTAACGGATAAATCGGAAATCTTGCTTGATGCCGGCTTATTCCAGGGGCGCCGCGAAGAATTCTACCGGCTGAATTCCACCTTTCATTACAATCCGCGCAAACTCGACGCCCTAATCTTATCCCACGCCCATATAGACCATTGCGGTAATATTCCCGGCGTGATTAAAAATGGCTTACGCTGTAATATCTATGCTACCTCGGCCACCAAGGATTTATGTAAAGTGATGCTTGAGGATTCGGGAAAAATTCAGGAAGAAGATATAAGATATGTCAATAAAATCAACCGCAGGCTGGGCCTGCCCCTGGCAAAACCCCTTTATAGCAGAAAAGAAGCGGCCAAGGTCACCAAAAGGTTCCGCTCTCTTTCTTACGATCAGAGGTTCTGCGTAGCCAAGGATGTCTTTGTTACTTTGCGCGACGCCGGGCATATCTTAGGCTCGAGCATTATCGTTTTGGATATAAAAGACGGCGACAGAATCATCCGCCTCGGCTATGCCGTGGATCTGGGCAGGAAGAATCTGCCGTTATTGAATAATCCGCATCTGCCTCGGGGGCTGGATTATCTGGTCCTGGAGAGCACCTACGGAAACAGGGTTCATGCCCCGATAGAAGAAGCGAAGGAGAAGCTGTGTAGTGCGGTAAACAATACCGTTGAGCGCAGGGGCAAGGTCATCATCCCCTCATTTACCTTAGAACGTACGCAGGAGGTAATCTACTTTTTAAGTATGCTGGTCAAAGATAAGTCCATTCCTCCTATACCCATATATGTGGACAGCCCTCTGGCCATAGATATAACAGATATATTTAAATACCATACTGCTTATTTAAACTCCCAGACGCGCTCGAGCATAGAACACGGTAATGACCCTTTTGAATTCCTGAATTTACGCTATATCCGCAGCCAGGAGGAATCCAAGGGCCTGAATGCCGACAGGAGGCCGATGATCATTATTGCCGGCTCCGGGATGTGCGAATCCGGAAGGATCCTGCATCATCTGCAGAATAATATAGAAGATACCAGAAACACGATACTGGTAGTCGGCTATATGGCTAAGGATACCCTGGGCAAAAAGATAGTCGATGAACAGAGAGTTGTGCGTATATTCGGCATAGAGTATGAACTGAATGCGGAGGTGGTGGTGATCAATGCTTTCTCCGGGCACGCGGATAAGTTTGAGCTCAAAGATTTTGTTTCCGGCTGCCTTCCCTTAAAACGTATCTTCTTGGTGCATGGTGACGAAGAGCAAGCGCAGGTTTTCGCGGATAGCCTCTCCCGGGAAGGCCTCAATGTTTATATACCCTATAAAGACGAAGAAATATTGCTCAATTAGGCGTTCTATGGTAATATATTGTCTTAAATTCAAGGAGGTCGCAAAATGATAGGTGGATTTTCAACGCCCAAAAAAGATAAAATGACTAAAGTCTGCCAAGGCCAGTCTGTCAAGACGGGGCAAATATTAGTCAGAAGAATGCCTGCTTATAAAGCAGGTGTTAATGTAGGGGGCAGGGGAGTGCTTTTTGCCTTATGCGACGGCAAAGTTTCTTTTTCTAAAAAGAAGACCAGCCACGGCCGCCCGCGTACATTTTTAAGTGTCATACCGGATAAAAAATAAGTATGGCGCAACAGGGCCAAAATGCGGTTCTAGAAAGAGCTAAACAATATTCTTTCCTGAAATATAGCCTCGCACTCGTTGATACGGCGTATCTGGTTATCCTGCTTTTAATATTCTGCATCACAAATCTTTCTAAAAGCTTGGCAGAATTTGTCTTAAATTTCAGCTCGCAAAATTATGCGGCTATTCCGGCCTACACCCTTATTATTGGTATCGGATATTATATTTTAAGCCTCCCTCTAAACTTTTACCGCACCTATACCTTGGAACATAAGTTTTCTTTATCTAAACAGAGCCTGCGCGATTGGATCTTGGACCAGATTAAGTCCGGGATAATCGCCTACATTATCAGCCTTATTCTTATCGGCGCATTCTATTATATTTTAAAACGCAGCCCCGGTTACTGGTGGTTGATTATTTCCCTGTTCTGGATATTTTTTAGTTTAGTTCTGGCAAAGCTTATGCCGGTGGTAATCATACCCTTATTTTTTAAATACAAGAGGCTTTCTGATGAGGAGTTAAGAAAGCGTATTTTTAGTTTAGCGGATAAAATGCGGGTGAAGATCCTGGATGTTTTTGAGATAGACTTCAGCAAAAAGACGCTTAAGGCCAATGCCGCATTTGTGGGGGTGGGTAATACCCGGCGCGTAATTCTGGCGGATACGTTAAAGGATAAATACAGCTATAATGAGATAGAAGTGGTCTTAGCGCATGAATTCGCGCATTACAGATTAAAACATCTTCTGAAGCTGATTGCGGTCAATTCATTGGTGACGCTGGCGTTATTTTATCTGATTTTTATTACCAGCGATGGCGTTTTAAGCTTATTCGGATTGTCTTCTTTGGAGGACATTGCGGCATTACCTGTAATCCTGCTTTATTTTGTCTTATCCGGAATAATCATGCAGCCGGTGGAAAATTATATCAGCCGTAAATTCGAGAAAAATGCCGATAAGTTGGCTATTGCCGCAACCGGCATGAAAGAGGATTTTATTTCTACCATGGATAAGCTTGCTACGCAGAACCTTGCCGACAGAAACCCTCATCCGCTAATCAAATTCTTCTTCTTCGACCACCCGCCTATTGATGAACGCATCGCCCTAGCTAAATCCTTTCAATAGATTTTGTGGGTCTTGTCGAGCTGTTCGCTTAGGTAGCAGTAACGGGTCCTGTCTTGTCCAGTTTCTCGCGCGGACGCTTGTCCCGCCCCACCGTGTCGGGACTGCGCTCCGCAAAAACCCCTCGCTCGTCCAAGACTAATTTAATAGCGGGGACACCATGGCCGCTCGGGGTTTTTGAGGCCGCGCTCAAAACCGGCCAAGTCACCCGTTAATCACAGTTCGCTTACAGCTGGACAGGGGCGTTTTTAGGTTGAAATATTTGTGTTAGATTTTGCCACTTCCTGCGTCTATTAAGTGAGGACACCCCGCAGGAGGCGGGGCACCCAGCCATCCTTTAGGCTGGGGTGTGTACCGCCGGAGGCGACGTAACTTATGTGTCCGAACTTATCCCCAGTGTAAACTTGAGGGATTAAAGTAGAAGGGAGGCAAATATGGCTAATAAGATATCAGTTGAGGTGATAGCAACAAAAATATTCGAAATAAGAGGTAGGAGGGTTATGCTGGATAGAGACTTAGCGCGGCTATATGGGGTTGAAACCAAAAGGCTAAATGAGCAAGTTAAAAGAAATATAAAGAGGTTTCCTGAAGATTTTATGTTCCAGCTTACGAAAAAAGAAGCTATAAACTTGATGTTCCAAATTGGCACATCAAGTTCAAGGTCGCAAATTGCGACCTTGAAACAAGGTCGGAATATTAAATATTTGCCATACGTTTTTACTCAGGAAGGTGTCGCTATGCTTTCTAGTGTGTTGAATAGTGAGCGGGCAATACAGGTAAATATTCTGATTATGCGGGCATTTGTGAAGTTAAAGGAGTTGCTTTTAACACATAAAGAGTTGGCCTTAAAACTTGAAGAGCTGGAGGAAAAGTACGCGGACCACGATGAAAAAATAGAATATATATTTGAAGCAATCCGGCAGCTGCTCGAGCCGCCGCAGCAGACGCAGGCAATAGGGTTTCATATATAATGTCGTTGTCAAGCTGTTCGCTCAAAAACAGTAGCGGGTCCTGTCGAGGCGCGTTTTCGCAGGAACGCTCGCCCCGCCCCAGCGTGGCGGGGTTTCGCTCGGCTCCGGCGTTTCGCTCCCCGCCAAAGTTCTTTGGCGGGACCGTGCCCGCTCAACGCCTCCGACGTCCTGCTCAAATCGCACCTCGTCACCCGCTAAATTAGTATTGTAAAAATTTTTCACAATAGTAGAATAAGATAGAAAT
>Ga0163200_1000585_pt1 | contig 15320 bp, 11 predicted proteins | sample PL_2010_200m_FD_113535 | JGI IMG/M metagenome (GOLD analysis project Ga0163200, IMG submission 113535) | Freshwater microbial communities from Powell Lake, British Columbia, Canada to study Microbial Dark Matter (Phase II) - PL_2010_200m | ecosystem: Environmental > Aquatic > Freshwater > Lake ... | reverse complement strand
GTCTCGATGCTCAGGGCGAAACCGGCTCCTCCGGGGCTGCCATAGAGTTCAACGGTGCCGAGAAGCCGCTGCCGTTACCGCTTGGCAGCGAGGCGCAGCCGGTCATTCGCGAGCCGCTCGCCGCTGCGGCCGGTGCGCCGGAGGACGACGGCGACAATGCGATCGCTGCGCCGGGGGCGCTGCCGGCAGATGTTGCTGCTTCGGGCTCTTCGCCGGCAAGCTCAACGCCAACGCCAACGCCAACGCCAACGCCAACGCCAGCGCCGCAAGCCTCTCCCGCGCCAACAGTGGCTGTAGCGCCGCGACCGGTTGCCGCACCGTCACGCGATTCGACCGTTTCGTCTGCCGCACAGTCGTGGTATTCGCAGCAGCCGGGGAGTCGCTATCTAGTTCAGGTCGTTGGGACTCGTGCCGAGAAGAATGCGAAAGCACTGGTGCAGGAATACGGAGGCGAGTTCCGATACTTCGTCAAGAATCACCAAGGCAAGCCGTTCTACGTGGTTACCTACGGCAGTTTTGCTTCGCGTGCGCAGGCCGTTGATGCCGTGAAGAAATTGCCGGCCAAGCTTCAGGCGGGCAAGCCCTGGGTGCGTAGTTTTTCGAGTGTGCAGGGCGAAATTCGCTCTGCGCAGTAAAAAATTGCCCCAAAAAAGTGCGCGATGCACCGTTTTGGGGCTTGCAAATTTTTGTTTGTGTCGCTCTAGCAGCCTTTGTAAACTGCTCCCCCTTTTGCCCGCGTGTATGACGGGGCTTTTCAGCGCTCCGTCAGTAAGGGGTTGATTTACAACGTATTAGCTGGTGGAGCGCCTATGAGAGCAGGTCTGTTTCGTCCTGAAGAATTCAAGGATAACTGCGGCTTCGGCCTGATTGCCCACATGCAGGGCGAGGCAAGCCATCACCTGCTAAAAACCGCCATCGAATCGTTGACCTGCATGACCCATCGGGGCGGGATCAACGCCGACGGCAAGACCGGCGACGGCTGCGGTCTGTTGATGCAGAAGCCCGATGCCTTCCTTCGCGCAGTCGCCAGGGAGCGCTTCGATGTCGAAATGCCCGAGCAGTACGCTGTCGGCATGGTCTTTCTCAGTCAGGATGCAGCGAAAGCTGACAGCGCACGCGGGCGACTGAGTGAGGAGCTGGTCGCTCAAGGGCTCGACGTTGTCGGCTGGCGCGAAGTTCCGGTCGACACCAGCGTGCTTGGTCGGCTGGCCCTCGAGCGCCTGCCGCGTATCGAGCAGGTATTCGTCGCAGCGCCGGAGCTCTCCGAACGCGAGTTCGCCATCAAGTTGTTCTTTGCGCGCCGCCGCGCCGAAGTGGCCTTGGTCGCCGACAAAGAATTCTACGTCTGCAGCCTTTCGGCCAAGGACATCATCTACAAAGGCCTGATGATGCCAGCCGATCTGGCTAGCTTCTATCCCGACCTTGGCGATGAGCGCCTGGCTACTGCCATCTGCGTGTTCCACCAGCGCTTCTCCACCAATACCATGCCGCAGTGGCCGCTTGCTCAACCGTTCCGCTTCCTGGCGCACAACGGCGAGATCAACACCATCACCGGCAATCGCAACTGGGCTCAGGCTCGTCGCCTGAAGTTCGCCAACGAGCAGTTGCCCGACCTCGAGAGCCTGTCACCGCTGGTCAATCGCACCGGTTCCGACTCCTCGAGCATGGATAACATGCTTGAGCTGTTGGTCACCGGCGGAATGGATCTGTTCCGCGGCGTGCGCATGATTATTCCGCCGGCATGGCAGAACGTCGAAACCATGGACGCCGATCTGCGCGCCTTCTACGAATACAACTCCATGCACATGGAGCCGTGGGATGGCCCGGCGGGCGTGGTGTTGACCGACGGCCGCTATGCGGTGTGTCTGCTCGATCGTAACGGTCTTCGTCCGGCTCGCTGGGTCACCACGAAGAACGGCTACATTACGCTCGCATCGGAAGTGGGTGTATGGGACTACAAGCCCGAAGATGTCATCGCCAAGGGTCGGGTAGGCCCTGGGCAGATTCTCGCCGTGGATACCGAGACCGGCGAAGTGCTGCACACTGCTGACATCGATAATCGCCTGAAATCGCGCCACCCTTACAAGAAGTGGCTGCGTGAAAATGCGCTGCGCATCCAGTCGACGCTCGACGATAACGATCATGGCTCGGCGTTCTACGACGCCGACCAGCTCAAGCAGTACATGAAAATGTTCCAGGTCACCTTCGAGGAGCGTGACCAGGTGCTTCGCCCGTTGGCCGAGCAGGGCCAGGAAGCGGTCGGTTCGATGGGCGACGATACGCCCATGGCTGTGCTTTCGCGCCGGGTTCGCTCGCCTTACGACTACTTCCGTCAGCAGTTCGCGCAGGTCACCAATCCTCCGATCGATCCGCTGCGCGAAGCCATTGTGATGTCGCTCGAAACCTGTCTGGGATCCGAGCGCAACGTCTTCGAGGAAACCGCTGACCACGCCAATCGCGCCATCCTGACGACTCCAGTGATTTCGCCTGCCAAGTGGCGGAGCATCATGGAGCTGGGTCGGCCGGGTTTCGAGCGCCATCTGATCGATCTCAACTACGACGAGAACGTCGGTCTCGAGGCCGCAGTGCGCAATATCGCCGACCAGGCCGAAGAGGCGGTGCGTGCCGGCAAGGTGCTGCTGGTGCTCAGCGACCGGCACATCGTGCCCGGAAAGCTGCCGGTGCATGCCTCGCTCGCCGTGGGTGCCGTGCACCACCGGCTGGTCGAGACCGGCCTGCGCTGTGACTGCAACATTCTGGTGGAAACCGCGACGGCGCGCGATCCGCATCACTTTGCCGTGCTCATCGGTTTCGGCGCGACCGCGGTCTACCCGTTCCTTGCCTACGAGGTGCTTGGCGACCTGATCCGTACCGGTGAGGTGCTGGGCGATCTCTACGAGGTGTTCAAGCATTACCGCAAAGGTATCTCCAAGGGGCTGCTGAAAATCATCTCGAAGATGGGCATCTCCACGATCGCATCCTATCGTGGAGCGCAGCTGTTCGAGGCAGTCGGCCTGGCCGAAGAGGTGGTCGATCTGAGCTTCCGCGGCGTGGCCAGCCGGATCAAAGGCGCGCGTTTCGTCGATCTCGAAGCCGAGCAGAAGGCGCTGGCGACCGAGGCCTGGAACGCTCGTCGGCCGATCCAGCAGGGTGGTCTGCTCAAGTTCGTCTATGGCGGCGAATATCACGCCTACAACCCCGATGTGGTCGGTGCGCTACAGGCGGCGGTGCAGAGCGGCGACTATTCGCGCTTCAAGGAATACACCGCACTGGTCGACCAGCGGCCGGTATCGATGATCCGCGACCTGCTGAAGGTCAAGGAGGCGGCCCAGCCGCTGGCACTCGAGGAAGTCGAGCCGCTGGAGCAGATCCTCAAGCGCTTCGACTCTGCCGGCATCTCCCTCGGAGCCCTTTCGCCAGAGGCGCATGAGGCGATCGCTGCGGCGATGAACCGGATCGGCGCGCGTTCCAACTCCGGTGAGGGTGGGGAAGACCCGGCCCGCTACCGTACCGAGCGCAGCTCCAAGATCAAGCAGGTCGCTACCGGTCGCTTCGGCGTCACGCCGGAGTATCTGGTCAATGCCGAAGTGCTGCAGATCAAGGTTGCCCAGGGCGCCAAGCCCGGCGAAGGCGGCCAGTTGCCGGGCGGCAAGGTCAATGGCCTGATCGCACGCCTGCGTTATGCGGTGCCGGGCGTCACGCTGATCTCGCCGCCGCCGCATCACGATATCTATTCGATCGAAGACCTTGCGCAGCTGATCTATGACCTCAAGCAGGTCAACCCGCAGGCGCTTGTCTCGGTCAAGCTGGTTGCCGAGCCGGGGGTGGGCACCATCGCGGCCGGCGTGGCCAAGGCCTATGCCGATCTGATCACCATTTCCGGTTACGACGGCGGCACCGGCGCCTCGCCGCTGACATCGATTCGTTACGCTGGCTCGCCATGGGAGCTGGGGCTCGCAGAGACCCATCAGACCCTGCGTGGCAACGATCTGCGCGGCAAGGTCCGGGTGCAGACCGATGGCGGTCTGAAAACCGGCCTGGACGTGATCAAGGCGGCGATCCTCGGCGCCGAGAGCTTTGGCTTCGGTACGGCACCAATGATCGCACTAGGCTGCAAGTACCTGCGCATCTGCCACCTGAACAACTGTGCGACCGGCATCGCGACGCAGAACGAACAACTGCGCAAGGACCACTTCATCGGGACCGTCGACATGGTGGTGAACTTCTTCACCTTTGTTGCCGAGGAAACCCGCGAGTGGCTGGCTCGTCTCGGTGTGCGCAGTCTCGGTGAGCTGATCGGTCGTACCGACCTGCTCGATGTATTGCCTGGCGAGACCGACAAGCAGAAGGCACTCGACCTCTCGCCGCTGCTCGGCGGCAGCGAGCTGGCCGACAAGCCACAGACCTGCGAAGTCGACCGCAACCCGCCATTCGACCAAGGTCTGCTGGCCGAGGAAATGGTGCGACTGGCCAAGTCGGCCATCGAACAGAAGGCGGGCGGCGAGTACGAGCTGTCGATTTGCAACTGTGATCGCTCGATCGGCGCCCGCGTGTCGGGCGAAATCGCACGCCTGCACGGCAACCAGGGCATGAATGATGCGCCACTGACCTTCCGCTTCAAGGGTACCGCCGGACAGAGCTTCGGTGTATGGAACGCCGGCGGTCTGCATCTGTACCTCGAGGGCGATGCCAACGACTACGTGGGCAAGGGCATGACCGGAGGCAAGCTGGTGGTCACTCCGCCGCGCGAAGCCGGTTACGCCTCTCAGGAGTCGGCCATCATCGGCAATACCTGTCTGTATGGCGCAACCGGGGGCAAGCTGTTCGCGGCGGGCACCGCCGGTGAGCGCTTCGCGGTGCGCAACTCGGGAGCGCATGCCGTCGTCGAGGGCACTGGCGATCATTGCTGCGAGTACATGACAGGCGGCTTCGTCTGTGTCCTGGGCAAGACGGGCTCCAACTTCGGCTCCGGCATGACAGGCGGCTTCGCCTATGTGCTGGACATGGACAACAGCTTCATCGATCGGGTGAACAACGAGCTGGTGAACCTGCACCGCATTACCGGCGAGACGATGGAAGCGCACCGCAGCCATCTGCAGTCGGTACTGCGTGAGTATGTCAACGAGACGGGCAGCGCCTGGGGCGCTCAGATCCTGGAGAATCTCGACGATTACCTGCGCCGCTTCTGGCTGGTCAAGCCAAAGGCCGCGAATCTGGCGTCGCTGCTCTCCAGCACCCGAGCCAACCCGCAATAAGAATTTGAGCGTAGTGCTGCATGCCAGTGACGCCTGGCCCGCCTCTGCGGGCCAGGCGCGCCGGCTCAAGCTAGCTGATGAGGTTTCAAATGACTGAACGTCTAAACAACGACTTCCAGTTCATCGAGGTCGGGCGCAAGGATCCGAAGAAGAAGCTGCTGCGCCAGCGCAAGAAGGAATTCGTCGAGATCTACGAACCCTTCAAGCCGGAGCAGGCTTGCGAACAGGCGCACCGCTGCCTCGGTTGCGGCAACCCGTACTGCGAGTGGAAGTGCCCGGTTCACAACTACATCCCGAACTGGCTGAAGCTGGTTTCCGAGGGCAACATCCTCGCGGCTGCCGAGCTGTGTCACCAGACCAACACGCTGCCGGAAGTCTGTGGCCGGGTCTGCCCGCAGGATCGCCTGTGCGAGGGCGCCTGCACGCTGAACGACGGTTTCGGCGCGGTGACCATCGGCTCTGTCGAGAAGTACATCACCGACACGGCGTTCGCCATGGGCTGGCGACCGGACATGTCCAAGGTCAAGCCGACCGGCAAGCGTGTGGCGGTCATCGGCGCCGGTCCTGCCGGTCTCGGTTGCGCCGATGTGCTGGCGCGTAACGGTGTCACCCCCGTGGTGTTCGATCGAAACCCGGAAATCGGCGGCCTGCTGACCTTCGGTATTCCGGAGTTCAAGCTTGAGAAGACCGTTCTCAGCCGTCGTCGCGAGATCTTCACTGGCATGGGCATCGAATTCCGCCTCAATACCGAGGTGGGTAAAGATATCTCCATGGACCAGCTGCTCGCCGAATACGACGCGGTGTTCATGGGCATGGGCACCTACACCTACATGAAAGGCGGCTTCCCGGGCGAGGACCTGCCCGGTGTGTACGACGCGCTGGACTTCCTCATCTCCAACGTCAACCGCAACCTTGGTTTCGAGAAATCGGCCGAAGACTTCATCGACATGAAGGGCAAGAAGGTCGTGGTGCTGGGTGGCGGTGACACAGCGATGGACTGCAACCGCACCTCGATCCGCCAGGGCGCCAAGAGCGTTACCTGCGCCTACCGCCGTGACGCCAAGAACATGCCCGGCTCGCGCCGTGAGGTGAAGAATGCGAAGGAAGAGGGCGTCAAGTTCCTCTTCAATCGTCAGCCGATCGCCATCATCGGCGAGGACAAGGTCGAAGGCGTCAAGGTCGTCGAGACGCGCCTCGGTGAGCCTGATGCCCGTGGCCGTCGCAGTCCCGAGCCGATCCCGGGTTCCGAGGAAGTGCTACCGGCCGATGCCGTGGTGATCGCCTTTGGTTTCCGTCCCAGCCCGGCCCCGTGGTTCGAGGATATCGGCATCCAGCTGGACAATCAGGGGCGCGTGATCGCGCCGGAGCTCGGTGAGTTCAAGCACCAGACCAGCAATCCGAAGATTTTCGCCGGCGGCGACATGGTGCGCGGTTCCGACCTGGTCGTCACCGCGATCTTCGAGGGGCGTCAGGCTGCCGAAGGAATTCTTGACTACCTCGGCGTCTGAACCTCAGCGCATCGGCCTGACCTGAATCAAGCCGATTGAAAGGGCACGGCGTTCGCCGTGCCTTTTGCTATCCGCTTTGCGACAATGCACGGCAATTTTTCGCGGGAACCCCTACATGACTGCCTTGAAGAACGACCGTTTCCTTCGTGCCCTGCTCAAGCAGCCCGTCGACGTCACCCCGGTATGGATGATGCGCCAGGCTGGCCGCTACCTGCCGGAATATCGTGCCAGCCGCGCCAAGGCAGGCGACTTCATGAGCCTGTGCATGAATCCGGAGCTGGCCTGTGAAGTGACGCTGCAGCCGCTGGACCGCTATCCGCTCGATGCGGCGATCCTCTTCTCGGACATCCTCACGGTTCCTGACGCCATGGGCCTGGGGCTCTACTTCGAGACAGGCGAAGGCCCGCGTTTCAAGAAGGTGGTCAGCACTGCGGCCGACATCGAAGCGCTACCGATCCCCGACCCCGAGCAGGATCTGGGTTACGTCATGGAGGCGGTGCGCACCATTCGCCGTGAACTGAATGGCCGTGTGCCGCTGATCGGGTTCTCCGGCAGTCCCTGGACGCTGGCGACCTACATGGTCGAGGGCGGGTCCTCCAAGGACTTCCGCAAGTCCAAGGCGATGCTCTATAGCGATCCGGCAGCGATGCACGCGCTGCTCGACAAGCTGGCGCAGTCCGTCACCAGCTACCTCAACGGCCAGATTCGCGCCGGCGCCCAGGCGGTACAGATCTTCGATTCCTGGGGTGGCAGCCTGTCGGCGGCGGCATACCAGGAATTTTCGCTGGCCTACATGCGCAAGATCGTTGACGGGCTGATCCGCGAGCATGATGGACGCCGGGTACCGGTGATCCTGTTCACCAAGGGCGGCGGGCTGTGGCTCGAATCCATGGCCGACAGCGGTGCCGAGGCGCTGGGTCTGGACTGGACCTGCGACATTGGCAGTGCCCGTGCTCGTGTTGGTGACAAGGTCGCTCTGCAGGGCAACATGGACCCGAGCGTGCTCTACGCCAAGCCGGAAGCGATTCGCGCCGAGGTCGGCCGAATTCTCGCCAGCTTCGGCCACGGCAACGGCCACGTCTTCAATCTTGGTCATGGCATCACGCCAGAGGTCGATCCGGCGCATGCCGGCGCGTTCATCGAGGCTGTGCACGAGCTGTCACTGCCGTACCACCAGGTCTGATCCGGTCGCCGTAACGTCAACGCCCCGCTCGAGCGGGGCGTTTGCGTTTTCAGTGGTTGCCGGCCGGGCTTTTGTTGACGCAATGACCGCGGCGCACGGGTTCGCCTTGACAGCCCCGCGGGATATGCCGAAAGCTACGGCGCGGCCGGCAAGGGCGTCGGCCATTTCACTGGATAAGAGAACGAACATGAAACGGATTCTGCTAGCGTCCCTGCTCTGCACTGTATCGGCCGGCGCCTTCGCCGAAGCGCCCGGCGGCCCCGGCTGCGGTTGGGGCAACATGCTGTTCGAAGGCCAGCGCGGCCTGCCTTCCCACCTGGTGGCGTCGATCACCAACGGCACTTCCGGCAATGCCACCTTCGGCATGACGTCGGGCACCAACGGTTGCTCTACCGATGGCACGCTGACCTACAACGGCAAGCCAATGCTGGTGCTGAGCAGCATTATGACCGAGCTGTCGGAGGATATGGCCAAGGGCGAGGGCGAAGCCCTGACCACCTATGCGGTGGTGCTCGGTGTCAAACCCGAGGATCGTGCGCACTTCGCTGCCGTCACCCATGCTCATTTCGAGCAGATCTTCAGCTCTGCCGATGTGACCGCCGAGCAGGTCCACGCGGCGACCCTGGCCGTACTGAAGCAGGACGCCCGCCTGGCTCGCTACGCCGAGCAGGTCTGACGCAGGTCTCCTCATCGTGCCCGCTCAGCGGGCACGTTTCTCTCAGGCTATCTCTTGGCCAGGCATGTTTCGAACACTGTTCCTGCTGACGTGCTGCTGCGCGAGCGCCCTCGTGCAGGCGGCTGCCCCCGCTCCGGCTGATCGGTTGCAGCGGCTGGCAAGCGATCCCTACTGGCTCTCGCTTGGCCACTACGAACGCGGCAAGCTGGCTGGCTGGCGCAGCTACGTCGACGATGACGCCTTCTTTCTGGCCGAGGACGGCGCGTGGAACCCAGCCGCAGAGCTGACGGCTACCCTGGCCGGCCTCTATGCTCCGTCCAGCCTGGGCGACCGGCATCCGCAGTGCGTCTATCCGGCGCGTACCCGCTGGCTGCGCGAGCAGCTGGCACTGGATGATCTTCCGGCCGTTTCCTGTGCTGAGTTCAGTGAGTGGTATGCCGACATTGCTCCTCACAGCAGTGTGCTGGTGTTTCCGGCGGCCTATCTCAACAGCCCTTCGTCGATGTTCGGCCATACGCTGCTGCGCATCGATCAGGTCGACATCGATACGCAAGGCAGCCCGCTGCTCAGTTATGCGTTGAATTTCGGTGCCTTCATCGAGGGCATGGACAACAGCATTCTCTACGCCTGGAAAGGCCTGATGGGCGGCTACCCCGGGCTGTTCTCACTGCTGCCCTATCGCGAAAAGATCGGCGAATACAGTCGTTTGGAAAACCGCGACCTCTGGGAGTACCGGCTGAATCTCACGCCCGAAGAAACCGGGCGGATGCTCGAGCACGTCTGGGAACTCAAGCAGATCCAGTTCGACTACTTCTTCTTTGATGAAAATTGCTCCTATCGGCTGCTGGAGCTGCTGGAGATCGCCCGGCCAGGTCTGGAGCTTACCGAGCAGTTTCCCCTGACCGCGATTCCCGCCGACACCGTACGTGCGGTCAAGGATGCCGGCCTGGTGGAGCGCATCGATTACCGGCCATCGCGTGAGCGCGAACTCCTGACGCGCAGTGCACCGCTGCAAGCACAGGAGCTCGCATGGGTTTCCCGTCTTGCCGACAGCCCGAGCGTCGTCGACGAGCCGGACTATCTGAAACTGGCCACTGAGCGGCGCGCGCTGATTCAGGATGCGGCCTATCGCCTGCTGCGCTATCACGCGGCAGGGCAGGAGCGTGACCCGCGCAATGCCGCTCACAGCTATCGATTACTCCAGGCGATCAATCGCAACCCGCCTCCTCGACTGCAAATCGAGCAGCCGGCACTGCCCGAGCAGGGGCATGAATCGAGAACGCTGTTGGCTGGCATCGGCAATCGGGATGGCCGTACCTTCGCCGACTACGGCCTTCGGATGGCCTATCACGATCTGCTGGACAACCTCGAGGGCTTTCCGCTCGGTGCGCAGATCGAGATTGCACAGCTACAGCTTCGTCAGTACGAAGGCGGTCGATTGCAGCTGCAGCGCCTGGATCTGGCCGGCATCCGCTCGCTGACGCCGATGTCACCGCTGCTCAAACCATGGTCGTGGCAGGTGGCCGCCGGCCTCGAGCGGGTAGCCACGGAGCAGGCGGACGAGCGTCTGGTAGGGCATATCAATGGTGGCGGTGGCTTCACTTGGGAGTTGAATGAAGCGCTGCTCGGTTTTGCCCTGGCGACGGTGCGGATCGAACACAATCCCGACGCAGCGGCATGGCTCAGCCCCGCTGTCGGATTCGACAGCGGGCTGCTGTGGCGCAATCGGATGGGCAACCTGCTGTTGGAGGCGCGAGGCGACTATTTCCATCATGGCGAGGTGCGCCGCCGGCTCGGGCTGGCTCAGCAGTTCGAGCTGAGTAGCGATGTGGGGTTGCGCCTTGGTCTCGAGCGGGTTTTTGCCGAGGCCGCAGCGACCGAGGTGCAGCTGCAGCTACGCTGGTACTTCTATTGAGGATCGAGGCTCAGGGCTGCTGATAGTGGCCCGGTGTGGTTCCGGGCTCATGCTCATGAACAACTTTTGTCACTCGGATGTCGGTGATACCGAGCACTTCAGCCTGCCGCAACAGCTCCTGCTCCCCCGCGTCGGCATCGGGCATTACCAGGCGGTTCTCGGCATCGGCATTGTGCAGGCGGATCAGGTGTTCAGCCGCATGTGCGCTGGACAGGCTCTGCTCGTCGGACTCGATGATCTCGGCGCGCGGATCGTTCTGGTAGATGTAATTCACTTCGAATTTGTGCGTGCTCTTGCCGAACATGTGCGGGCTCCTGGTAGCTGCGACGTGTTCAGTGGACAGGCGTCCCGAGAGGGTTGTTCCGCAGCCGAAGAGCCCGGCTGCGGGAGAGGGCCTAGTTGTAGCGATACTTCGTTTCGCCCCGGCGCTTCTGGATGCTGTACTGCGTCATGTCGATCTCGTTGCGCGTCAACCGATCCTCGAGCGCATCGAGTTCGCGATTTTCCAGCGTACTCACGTGCTGTTTGGTCGCGTGATAGTTGATGGTCTCGGCAGCGCTGTGGCCGCTGACCGGATCCCACAGAATCGAGAGCGGCCAGAACAGCAGATTGACGACGCCCAGGCCGTATTCGCGGCCATAGAAGGAGCCGCCACCGGGCAGCAGGCCGAGCGCGGTCCCCACGGCGGGGTTCTTTTCCTCGACGGCAAGCCCGGCAGCCTCGAAATGGCGCAGTTCGGATTTCTGGTAGGAATTAAGGCCGCTCGCGCAACCGGTCGAAGCCATGATCGCTCCGATGACAAACAGATGGGACAGCTTCACAACAGCTCCTTCTCGCTGACAGATCCAAGCGCTCTTCGGCGCGGGCGCAGCCTAGCATGTTGTGATGGCTAAATGACATCCATTGGTGCTATTCAACGCCTTGCTGCTTCAACCAGCTGAGCAGTTGGGGCAGCGGCATGGCACCGCTTTGCCGGGCTACCTCGTGACCGTCCCGGAACAGAATCAGGCTTGGAATGGAGCGGATGCCCAGCTGAGTCGAGAGTTGTCGGTTGGCTTCGCTGTCCAGCTTCGCCAGCCGGCAGCGGCCTTGAAGTTGGGACGCGGCCTGGGCGAATACCGGAGCGAAGCTGCGGCAAGGCCCGCACCAACTGGCCCAGACGTCCACCAGCAACGGCAGGTCGCCCTTGATCTGGTTGGCGAACTGGCCCGCCTGCAATTCGAAGGGTTGCGCAGAGAGCAGATCGGCTTTGCAGCGTCCGCAATGCGGCGCGTCGCTGAGCCGAGCAGCGGGGATACGGTTGAGGCTGGCGCAATGCGCACAGGGGACGATCAGTGAGTCGGTCATGGCGAGGCTCCATGGCGGTATGCCGATTAATGTGGAGCCTCGCCTGCGAATATCAAGCCGGGTGGGCTAGAGGAGGTCAGCCCTTGGCGGCGTCCAGTGCCTGTGCCAGGTCCGCAAGGATGTCATCGATGTGTTCGATGCCGATCGAAAGGCGGATCAAGTCCTGGGACACGCCCGCGCGGGCAAGCTCCTGAGCATTGAGCTGACGATGGGTGGTGCTCGCCGGGTGGCAGGCCAGCGACTTGGCGTCGCCGATATTGACCAGGCGAACGATCAGCTTGAGGGCGTCGATGAAGCGCGCGCCGGCCTCCAGGCCGCCGGCGATGCCAAAGCAGAGGATCGACGCCGGCTTGCCGCCCATGTAGCGCTGCGCCAGGGCATGCTCGGGATGATCGCTGAGGCCGGCGTACTTCACCCAGGCGACCTGGGGGTGGGCCTGAAGGAACTCGGCCACCTTGCTTGCATTCTCGCAGTGGCGCTCCATGCGCAGGGCGAGGGTCTCCAGGCCCTGCAGGATCAGGAACGAGTTGAACGGCGAGATCGCTGCGCCCATGTTGCGTAGCGGTACCACGCGGCAGCGGCCGATGAAAGCGGCCGGACCGAAGGCTTCGGTATAGGTCACGCCGTGATAGGACACGTCCGGCGTGTTGAGCAGCGCGAAGCGCTCCTTGTGCTGCGCCCATGGGAATTTGCCGGAGTCGACGACGATGCCGCCAATGCTGGTGCCGTGGCCGCCCATGTACTTGGTCAGCGAATGGACGACGATGTCGGCGCCGTGTTCGAACGGTCGGCAGAGGATGGGCGTCGCCACCGTGTTGTCGACGATCAGCGGAACGCCGTGACGGTGCGCGGCGTCGGCCAGCGCCTTGAGATCGATGATATTGCCGGCCGGGTTGCCGATGGACTCGCAGACGACCGCCTTGGTCTTGTCGTCGATCAGCGCTTCCAGCGCGGCGATGTCGTCGTGGGCGGCGAAGCGCACCTCAATGCCCTGACGCGGCAGGGTGTGGGCGAAAAGGTTGTAGGTGCCGCCATAGAGCTTGGCCACCGAAACGATGTTATCGCCCGCTTCAGCGATGGTCTGGATCGCATAGGTGATCGCCGCCATGCCCGAAGCCACCGCCAGCGCGGCGATACCGCCTTCCAATGCGGCGACACGCTGTTCGAGCACGTCGGTGGTGGGATTCATGATGCGCGTATAGATGTTGCCAGGCACCTTCAGATCGAAGAGGTCGGCGCCATGCTGGGTATCGTCGAACGCATAGGACGTGGTCTGGTAGATCGGCACCGCCACGGCCTTGGTTGTCGGGTCCGGGCTGTAGCCCGCATGAATCGCCAAGGTCTCCAGTTTCATTGCGGCATGTCCTTGTTGTTGGCCGGAAAGCTCCGGAGGATGCGGCGAAGCCTTGCTTGGGTCAATGACCCAGCGCAACGAAGCACGGCGCATCTGACGCGCGCGGAAATTGCCGGCAAATGCGCAAGAAAAAGCCGCGCATTGCGCGGCCTTGGAGTTGGTGGGCCCACACGGACTCGAACCGTGGACCAAAGGATTATGAGACCGGAGCCATAGGATTTCAAAGGACTTCATAAACCTTCAATGGTGATGTCCAACCCCTTGTTTTACGGTGCCTTTTACCCCAATCGTCCTGAAAATTTCCCTTCATGGGGGTTTATTAAAGATCGCCCCCAGTCGCACCACCCACCCAACCACCATGAGGGGACGATTATGGGGAGCATAAAACTTACCGCGACGGCTATCGAGAAGATGCCGACGCCTGCAACACGCAAAGACGTTTATGACGGTGAAGTGCCGGGGCTGGTCCTCCGGCTGCTGCCATCCGGCACCAAGTCATGGAGCTTCACTTACCGGGTCAAGGGTATGCCGCGCCGCCTGTCGCTGGGCGTTTATCCGGGCGTGACATTGAAGCTGGCGAGGGAGCGCGCCCGAGAAGCCCGCGCAGCCGTCCAGCGAGGCGAAGACCCGGTAGAAGACAAGAAGGCCGAGGAACGGGAACGGCTGTATAGCGGCTTCGAGGCTTGCGCCAAGGATTTCGTCAAGAAGTACTGCAAGCCGAAGCTGAAGTCTTGGGAGCAAATCGAAAGCGCCTTTGTCCGGCTGGCTATCCCCGAGTTCAAGGATCGCCCGGTCAAGGACATTCGCCGCCGCGACATTGTTGATCTGCTGGAGAAGGTGGCCGCCAAGACGCCGGGCCAGTCCAACCATCTGCGGGCGTACCTCTCCAAGATGTTCAACTGGCTGCTGGAGCGGGAGATAGTCGAGGTCAATCCGGTCGTCGGGATTGCGCAGCGGTACAAGCCACAAGCCCGGACCCGCATCCTGACCGACGACGAGGTTAAGGCGCTCTGGAAGGCAACCGAGCGCATGGGCGGGGCCTTCGGCGACTGCACCCGTCTCCTGCTGCTGTCCGGTATGCGCCGCGACGAGGCGGGGCTGTTGCGCTGGGATGAGGTGAACGGGGAATGGGCCAGCCTCCCGGCCTCACGCATGAAGGCAGGCCGCGACTACCGCGCCCCGCTGTCGAAGAAGGCGCAAGCCATCATCGAGGGCCGTCCGCGCTTCGACAAGTGCGCCTTTGTCTTCACGACCAACGGCAAGGTAGCCATCAACGGCTGGGGCAAGGCCAAGCAGACGCTGGACCAGTACATGAGCGAGGAACTAGGGGAGCCGGTCGCCGACTGGCGGCTGCATGACTTACGGCGCACCTGCGCTTCTGGGCTGGCAAAGCTGGGCGTCCGGGCCGAGGTCATCAAGCGCATCTTGGCGCACACCCCGCCAGCCGCTGACGTGACGGCATCAGTCTATAACCAGCACATGTATGACGCCGAGGCGCGGCAGGCCATCGAGGCATGGGCCGAGCATGTGGCCAGCCTGACCGAAGAACTGGCTACTTAACATATTCAAAGTTATGATGGAAGTTTGTGATTCACAAATCGAGCTAGGAGGGACGCCATGGCCCAGTACGCGATTGCTTTTGACTTGAATACCAAAGGGATGAAGGCTGCTGGCTTCAGTCAGGCTGACATTACGCGCGTTTATCAAACCGAAATTCCTCAGGCACTAGATGCTTGTGGATTTACCGCGCACCCGCAGGGGTCGCTTTACCATACCGAAGGCGAACATGACCCAATCACTGCAATCATGAAATTGCAGGGATCGTTGCGCCAGCACGCCCCGAGTTTCTGCGCTTATGTGAATCGGGTTCATGTCTTCCGCATGGAAGAGTGGAGCGATGTGACGGCTCTGATTGCTAATCGCCCGGCAGCTCCAGCCCCTACTGCAGAGGAAGAAATCGAAGAGCAAGAAGCCCTTGCTATGGCGGCTGGTCAGTAAAGCCCATGCGGGGCCAGCACCCCGCCCCTGGCCCCCGTAACCGCGCTATACCCCGCGAACGGGGCCTTCCCCTCGCTACCCTAT
>Ga0163200_1000582_pt1 | contig 15349 bp, 12 predicted proteins | sample PL_2010_200m_FD_113535 | JGI IMG/M metagenome (GOLD analysis project Ga0163200, IMG submission 113535) | Freshwater microbial communities from Powell Lake, British Columbia, Canada to study Microbial Dark Matter (Phase II) - PL_2010_200m | ecosystem: Environmental > Aquatic > Freshwater > Lake ... | reverse complement strand
GTTCAGAGCGTAGGCCTCCTCGAAAGACATCCACTTGATCTTTGGGGTGGCGGGGGAAATGGAGGTGGTGGAAGTAGTGGCGGTGGTGGAGGTGGTGGAATTTGTGGATTGGGCTATGGATCCAAAGGTAATAAGGGTCGGCAGCAGGATGAGGGAGAGACGGGGTATATTCATAGTTGATGGAATTCGTTGTGGGTTGATCAATGGAACGCGGATGACGCGGATTTATACAGATTTACGCAGATAAACGTTTTAGATGACCAATTATTTTTCCTTCGTGGACCTTCGTGTTCCCTTCGTGGATCTTCGTGTAACAATATTCAGTCTCCCGCATGCCGTTCGATCTCCCGCTTGATGTCTTTCTGCTTCAGGGTTTCGCGTTTGTCGTAGGCGTGCTTCCCGCGGGCCAGAGCGATATTTAACTTGGCCAGCCCCTTTTCGCTAATGAAAAGCACCACCGGGATGATGGTAAAACCCCGTTCGTTGACCTTGGTTTTCAGTTTCTTCAGCTCCCGTTTGTTCAGCAGCAGCTTCCGGTCGCGTTTGGGTTCGTGGTTGTAATGGGTCCCCAGGGCATATTCGGCGATGTGCATGTTACGGACAAAAAGCTCCTCCCCGGTAAAGGTGCAATAGGCATCCACGATCGAAGCCTTCCCGGCCCGGATCGATTTGATCTCGGTACCCGTAAGCTGGATTCCTGCCGTGTACTCCTGTAACAGGAAAAACTCGTACCGTGCCCGTTTGTTCTTGATGGAGATTCCGTTTGACATCCCGTTGATTCAACATGCAAGATTATCAAAAATCTATGAATTATCAGAGGCTATCTTAAAAGAAAAGAGATGAACCACCAGGGAACACTGCAGCTTCTAGATCTTCAATGTAATCCCCACCATATAGTTGATCAGCGCCTGCGGGAAGTATCCGTTCACCTCGTACTGCCTGCCATCGAAATTGTACCGGTAGATCCAGGCGTTGGTTTCATAGCGTTCGCTGAAGAGGTTGTTGATCATCAGGGTGATCCCGATTTCCGTGAACGGCTTGAGCCGGAACTGGTAGCCCAGTACCAGGTTGTTCACAAAATAGGGGTGAAGCGTCCGGTCGTTACAGGAGGTGTTGTCGATGTACTGCTTACCGATGTACCGGGAATGAAGGGAGGCGGACAGTCCCTTTACAGGTTTATAGGTGAGGATGCTGCCCACGATCACGTTGGGCGAAAAGGAGAGATCGGTTTTTCCCAGAAAAGTGTCTGTTTGCCCGGTGAAATTCCAGACAGAATCATATGTATCGACATATTCCGTAAAATTCCTGATCTTATTCAGGCTGAATGTTCCGGTAATATCCCATTGAACCTTCTTCCAGAAATTGATACCGGCTGTCACCTCCATCCCGGTCCGGTAGCTGTACGGCACATTGACCATGATCGCTTCACCCACGTTATTGATCTCTCCGGTCAGGACCAGCTGGTTCCGGTAATCCATGTAGTAGAGGTTGATCCCTGCCATCCAGGCCTGACGTTTGTAAGTGGCACCAAGTTCATAGTCATACAGCCGTTCGGAGGTCGGTAGGTTGTTTGTGTCGGCGTCCCGGTAGTTGTTCCGGCTGGGCTCGCGGTTCCCTACACTGAAAGAGAAGTAGCCGTTCAGGTGGTCGGTGAAGTCGTAAAAGATCCCTGCCTTCGGATTGAAAAAGTGGAATGTATGTGTCTGGTCCAACCTTCGCAGGTTGTCCAGCGTCCCGTCCATCCTGTACCCGACATACCGGTACTGGAGATCGGCAAACAACGTGAGCTTCTGCATCAGTTCCCAGGTGACTTTTGCATAGATGTTGATATCGTTTTTCAAGCCGGTGTTGAAATACCAGTCGCGGCTGTTATCGCCATTGGAGGCATAATGAGCCCAAATGACTTTGCCGAAGTGCTTTCCGTAATACTGGGTGATGCCTCCTCCGACGATGAGCCGGAGCCGGTCGGGGATCGTATAGTTGGTGGAGAAGGTCAGGCCATAAAAGCTGTTATCCAGCCATTTCTGGTTTACCAGGCTGGTTGAGGCGATGGTGTCGCCACCGATGATCACATCGTCCAGCCCGTATTCGGCAAAGGTTTCATCAGGTTTGTAACTTTCATAATATCCCTTTCCGTTGGTCAGGAAGAGGACGGCATTGATGTTCCAGCGGGAGTCCAGCTTTTGCGAAAAGAGGAGCTGGTAATGGTCCTGCTGGTAATTGTCGGTCTGATTGTCGTAGTAGCAGATCTGCCCGGTGGAATCGGTATATTCCCCGGCGGGATTGTAAGTGCGGTTGGTGCTCAGCGAGTCCCGCGGCACCCCTTCCCACGCCTGGTAAGTCCTCTCATGTCCGGAAAAGGTGATCAGTTTCAGGGTGATCTTTTTTCCATAGTACCCTCCGCTGACGTAAAACGATTTGAGTTTCGAAAAGGCCCGGTCGATGTAACCGTTCGAGGAGATATAGGATAGGCGTCCGTCGACAGCCAACCCCGATTTCAGGATGCCCGTCCCGAACTTCAGGGTGGTTTTCCAGGAGTCGAACGACCCGTAGGAGGCGGCCAGTTCCCCGTACGGATCCTGTTTCATCTCCGTGGTGAGGAGGTTGATGGTGGCTCCAAATGCCCCGGCCCCGTTGGTCGAGGTACCGACTCCCCGCTGGATCTGGATATTCTCCGACGAGGATGCCAGATCGGGGAGGTCGACGAACCACACTCCCTGCGATTCAGCGTCGTTCAGGGGAACGCCGTTGATGGTGACGTTGATCCGGGTAAGGTCGGATCCCCGGATATTGAGTCCGGTATAGCCTATCCCGTTCCCGGCATCGGAGGTGACGATCACCGAAGGGGTGGATTGCACGATATAGGGCAGATCGCGGCCCAGGTTGGCCGATTCGATCTCCTTCCCGCTCAGGGTGGTATAGGCGGTCGGATACTTCCCCCCGGCCCGGGTGGCGACAATGTTGACCTCTTCTCCCAGAATGGCGCTCTCTGAAAGCACAAACCGGATGGTGGTGTCGGAGCTGAATCGGGTGATGACGGTTGCAGTTTTAAACCCGACGAAAGAACAGGTCAGTGTATACGTTCCCCTCCGCAGGCCGGAGATTTCATAGGTGCCGGCAGCATCTGAAACGGCGGTGTAAAAGGTATTTTCCACATGGATGTGCGCTCCGGGAAGCGGTTTCCCATCCTGCAGGCCGGTTACCTCTCCCCGGATGGTGATCTGTGCATACATACTTCCCAGCATCAGAAAAGATCCCAGGATCAACACTGTTTTTTTCATAATTGATGCAGTTTACAAAGTGAAACAATGAACGATAAACCGATCAATTGAGGAGTGAAGCTTGGTTGATGAAATCGGTCTCCCTACGCCGGCATTACCCGGATCAGGTTCAAAGAGTATAATCTCAGCCCTTTTTTTAAGGCACCCCTAATTGATAGTGGGACAAAGATAATAATTAATTGCCATGGATTGTACATCAATTGCGCATTAATTGCACATGAATTGCCATATCCGGCATCCGGCATCCGGCATCAATTTTATCATTATCTTTGTCTGCCTTCTGCGTTTATGAAACTGATCATCATCAACGGGCCCAATCTGAACCTGCTCGGGAAACGGGAACCCGGCATCTACGGAAGCGTTCGTTTTGAAACCTACCTTAAGAAGTTACGGAAAGCCTATCCACACCTCACAATCGAGTATTTTCAATCGAATGTGGAAGGAGAGATCATCAACGCCCTGCAGAAGGCAGGTTTTCTCTACGACGGCATCATCCTCAATGCAGGTGGGTATACACACACCTCTGTAGCCATTGCCGATGCGATCCGGTCGATCCGGACACCGGTGATCGAGGTGCACATCACCAACATCTTCGCCCGGGAGGCATTCCGGCAGGTCAGCATGCTGTCACCCTATGTAAAGGGCATTATCACTGGATTCGGATTGGATTCCTATCGGCTGGCGGTTGAGAGCCTGATTGAGAAATTCTAAATTCTAGTATCTAAATCCTAAATAATTTTCCAAGACTAAATACCAAATGTTCAAAACAGGTTTGGATATGGAGCCTTTTTAGAAATGTTGTATTTTGAGATTTGAATTTGTTTCGGATTTCGGATTTTGAAATTGGAATTTTTTTGGGATTTGGGATTTGGATCTTGGGATTTGGCTCCTGGGAATTAAGATGGAAAGAACTTCGTTTGATCCAATTCTGAAAAGCGTTTTTTCCCTCTGAGGTAGTATTCCGCCACGATGTTCCGTTTATACATCATCTTCATGCTGCCGTGCTTCAGCTGTTTCCGTTTCCTGCGCAACGACGGCAGTGCCCTGTAGAAACTGATATGGGCCCGGGCCACCGCCCAGAAATCCTTGAAGCCGGTCTGGAAGAGGAACTTATAGGCAGCTACCCCGTCGAGGATCAGGCGTGTGGCAAACACCTGAAACAGGTACTTTGAAGGGAGATTTTTGTAGAGAAGCATGAAGTTGTTCCGGAAGTTCAGGTAGGTTTTCAGCCAGGATGCCTTGGGAAGGGTTCCTCCACCAATGTGGTAGACAGTGGAACCGGGACAGTACATCACCCGGTAACCGTAGTTGTGAAGCCTCCAGCAGAAGTCGATCTCCTCCATGTGGGCGAAGAAGTCGTCGTCGAATCCGCCCAACCGGTGGAAAAGTTCGCTTCGTACAAAGAGACAGGCTCCGGTAGCCCAGGAGATCTCCACCTGGTTGTTGTACTGACCGGTATCTTTTTCGACGGTGAGAAACATTCGTCCCCGGCAGAAGGGATACCCATAGGCATCGATGTAGCCTCCCGCCGCCCCGGCGTATTCGAATTCATCCCGGCGGTGATACGACCGGATCTTTGGCTGGCAGGCGCCGATCCGGGGATCGCTCTCCAGCAGCTCGATCACGGGAGCGATCCAGTTGGGGGTCACTTCGATGTCGGAGTTCAGGAGGATATAGTAATCAGCTTCCACCTGTTTCAGGGCCAGGTTGTAGCCCCGGGAAAATCCTTCGTTGGAGGGATTCCGGATGATCCGGACCTGCGGATAGTGTTGCAGGATAAAGGCTACGGAGTCGTCGGTGGAGGCATTGTCAGCCACAATCACTTCCGCATCGGTACCGGTACAGTCGATCAGCAGAGGAAGAAACTGTTCGAGGTACCGCTTTCCGTTCCAGTTAAGAATGACGACAACGACAGTAGGCATCAGTGAATTACGAATTACGAATTACGAATAATTTAGAAAGGAAGATACCGCGATTCGAGATTCCGAATAAATATACGGTACAAAGGTACAGAATTCTCTTCCTTAATTTTTAATTCGTAATTCGTAATTCGTAATTTCTAATTGGGAAGTGTCCAGTAGTCCTCCTGCATATCTCCCCAGGAGTTGATCACCTGGGTGTCGGTGATGTCGATGGTTTGGTATACGCGGCTCCGGAGGTCGACCTGCCACCTGGGATTGTTGAATTCACCAATGGCATCGGAGTGAAGCAGAAAGAAATCACTGGTAACCATATCAGGGGAGTAGAAAACGAATTTCCGGTTGCTCTGGTTCCCCAGTGAGTAGTATTGCCAGATCTCATAAGGATAGTTGCTGGGTTCGTTGTACCGCTCGGCGCGGACGTTGGGGGCCCCATACTGGAGAAATACCCGTCCGCGGTCGGTCTGGTATCCCTTTTTAACCGGAGTACCGAAGTTATGCTGCGCCACCTCTACCAGGTATTTATAGGCTTCCCACGACTTTTGCGGGTCTTCTGCATTACGGCGTTGCCAGAACCCCAGGAAATATTGCTGCAGCACAGCCAGATCAGCTGTTCTGAGGTTCCCTTTCAGGAAGTTCTTTTCCAGTGCGGAAGATATGGGATAGGTGGAACTCACATATTCCCTGAGCGTATCGATGTTCGTTAACTTCTCCACGAACGAGTTGGCCGGATTCACCGTAGCGAGGTCGTCAATCGTTAACCTGGCATAGGGATTACTCCGCTGAAAAAAGAGTTTTTTCGAGGCGATCACCTGGTTCTGCTGATCCCTTGCCTCAACCACCAGGTTGTAGTTACCAGTAGGCAGGTTGACGATGTTGAGATCTGCCAGGACAGCGGTAATTTCCTTGGCCGTTTCCTTCTTTATTTTAGCCAGATTCTTGACCCGCTGTCCATTTTCCAGGGTCTCCACAAAGTAGGTGAGCAGGTATTTTTCCCCTTCACCAACCTGGTTTCCTATGTTATATAATTCGAAGTAGAAGAGCAGTCTGCTGTCGGCTTGCGGAAAGAAATTGTACACGTTGGGAACCAGGTCGAATCCCGATTTTGAAATTTCACCGGGAGTCTCTGTACGTTGATAGCTTTTGACCAGTTCTATCCCCGACACTGCGGGTTTCTCTTTCGGGTAGTTGATGGAGACAGTTTGAGTGTAGGGAGTGATCTCCGCTTTTTTATTCTGATCTGAAAGCTGGACCTCAAACTCATACGATCCATTGGGTAGCAGAAACCGTTGCTGGTCGATGAAATGAAAATCACGGCGGGTGGTGTCGGCTACTTTCGGGCTCTTCAGTTCGTATTTTTTAAAGGCTTTGATTTCGTTATTCTGTTTAAAGGTCATAAGGATGAACACGGTACCCTGAAAAGATCCGTCGGGAAGTCGTTCGTAGATCACGCTTTTGGCGTCCACCGAGAGGTAGGTCTCGATGTAGGGTCCGTCAGGGGAATTGAAAGTGGCATACGAAAGGTATGCCCAGAGGTTTCCTCCTGTTACGGAGGTCATGCCCATCATCAGGTTCAGAGATATGATAAAAAGGAACTTTTTCATAGATAAACTAATTTTTGAATTCCGGACAAAGGTATTTTGAATGAATCAAAAAAAAAACAATAATGGACGAATACACGTGATTTATGGATCAATCGATGTTTTTATATCAATGCAAAGCTTTGTATTTTTGCAGCGCGATTCGCCTTCGTCCCGAATCCTCGGGACTATGGCGAACGAAGGGAGAGATGCCAGAGCGGTCGAATGGGGCGGTCTCGAAAACCGTTGTCCCGAGGAATCGGGACCCAGGGTTCGAATCCCTGTCTCTCCGCTGAGATTGAATGCTGTTTAACGAAAACCACTGAAAACATCAATGTTTTAGTGGTTTTTTGTTTTTATCAAAAGTAATATAAAGCATTCAAAGGTAAACTTTCAGTGGCTTATTCGGTGGACTGAAATATTTCCCCACCAAGTCCACCGATTTAGCATATTCTGCACTGATTTACACTACTTTACATTTCTTTCTTTTGCTCTTAGGAACTAATTTTGTTAACCTAAGATCAGAGCTATGACACGGGCTACTTTCACTATTTTGTTCTATGAAACCGATTGTTGTCAGATATTCTTTGTTTGCTTTCCTGTTTATCCTGATCATTGCCTGCTCTCCGGAGAAACGGCTGGCCAGGCTAGTAAACCTTCATCCTGAGCTTAAAGCTTCAGATACCTTGACTATTCGGGATACCATTTAGACAGTCGTTAACTACGAAAAAAATGTTCAAAATCAAAAGCCTGGCGCACAATATTCTAAGAATATGAACAAGTCCAACTTAGTTATGAACCTAGGTGAGATAAATTCAGATAAAATGACGATATTTGAAACATGAATACGTTTAATGAAATTGCAGTAGAATATCAATCCAACAAGGTCAGAAAAGAAGATAATCCTTTTCATTGTTGGTATAGGTTTGTTTTATCATTCCCACCGCATTTAGTTAAATACTACCTTGATAGATTTGGAATTGATAAAAATAGTCTTGTTTTAGATCCTTTCAGTGGAACTGGAACGACATTAATAGAATCTAAGCTCAATGGACAGAATTCTGTTGGAATTGAGGCTAATCCAATTGCCAGGTTTGTCACTAAGGCAAAACTTGATTGGCAGATAAATACTAACGAATTAATTGATTCCGCATTAGATATCGCAAACAAAGTAGACAAACGATTAAAGACCGATGGAATAGATGATTATAAGTTAGAAACTGCAAACTTATTGGCGCTTAGGACACTTCCTGAAGAAAGCTCCAAGATCTTATTAAAAAATTCTATTAGCCCAATCCCTCTTCACAAATCAATTATTTTAATTGAGGAAATCAAAAGATATAATAATGAAAGACTTCGCGATCACCTTTTAATTGCAAGTCTGAAGACAATTATTAGTGATTTAAGTAATCTAAAGTTTGGACCGGAAGTTGGCTTAGGAAAAATAAAAACGGATGCTTCAATTCTAGGGCCATGGCTTGAAAATGTTAACCAAATAAAAGAGGATATAGATTTCATGACAGGAGGAAACGAAACTACCCTTTCTGAAATTCATCTTGGCGATGCTAGAATTGCGAATCAATATTTGGCACCAAATTCCATCAATGCTGTAATAACATCTCCACCATATCCAAATGAAAAAGATTATTCCCGAACCACTAGATTAGAAAATGTTTTACTGGGTCTAATTACTAACCTTCATGATTTAAGAGGTTTAAAGAAAACTTTTGTAAGGTCAAATACTAGGAGCGTATATAGGGATGACTCTGACCATTTGTATGTTAGGGACATTAAATCAATACAATCAATTGCACATCAAATCGAGAAGAGAAGGATTGAGTTGCGAAAAACTTCTGGATTTGAAAAAATGTATAGTAAGGTCACGCTTCAATATTTTGGAGGGATGGCAAAACATCTAACTAATTTACGAAATTGCTTAGAACCAGGCGCCAAACTTGCATATGTGGTTGGGGACCAAGCATCATATTTGAGGGTAATGATTAGAACTGGGCAATTACTTGCAGAAATATCTGAAAAACTTGGATATAAAGTTCTTGATCTTGAATTATTTCGAACAAGGTTTGCTACTCGATCAAAAGAAGAGCTAAGAGAAGAAGTTTTAATCTTAGAATATAAAGGAGAAAATGGGAAATAACAGATACAGTCAATTAATTGAAAGAATATTTTTTGACAATTATATAAAAGGGTCAAAAAGGGTTGAGTTTATAAGGGCTGATATTGAAAAAGCTGCAAAAAAATTAAGAATCAATTTGCCAAAAAATCTAGGGGATGTTATTTATTCGGTATTCCAGTTGCTGCTCAATTTATGCAAGATGGGAAAATTGCTCTATTCTCATTTGAAGCAGATAAGGCTGAGATAAAAATTATCTCCGAGAGACATTACAAATTAGTCGAAAATGAGGAGTTGGCAGACGAGGAGTTAATTAAATATAGAAAAAGAAAATAGACTCCATTTTTTAGATTTTCTTTTTTTTATTTGTTTCATAGTATACCCTACAAATGAGACAGCCAACCGTTCCATCCAACAACCAGAATTCCAGATCGAAAGGACTAGCCATATTAGTGCTTTGTTTGAAAGGGGTAGCTGCTGCCGACCGTTACCCAACAATATTAACAATAATGACCAATACCTAAATAATGATGAAGAATGGAAGGTACTAGAAGGGGCAGTGGACAGTCAGTTTGGGATTGGTGATCCACAATGGGACATATTATATTCTCGTGGTTTTAATGCTGGTCTGAACCTGAAAACAACTAGTGGTTGGTATCAAAATGGCAACGGCACCGACCTGTTTGGTTTTTCAGGTTTGCCTGGCGGCGTCCGCGACGAACTCGGTGGTTTCTTTTACGGCGTTGGATATTACGGCCGCTGGTGGTCGTCTACGGAGTATTTCACCCTCGGCGCATGGCTCCGCATCCTCAGTGTCGACTACCCGGGTGCCTACCGGGATTACGACGGCGAGGGCTGGGGTTATAGCGTTCGTTGCTTACGGGATTATTAGGCCATTTGACAATTTGTCTATTTGACTATTTGGAGTTTTTAGCAAAGTCCCGTTGAATTTCAAAATATATTTTGAAGAAATGTAAGCAAATAATTACGTTGGATAACATGCCGCATTGTCAACAGCAGTAAAGGTCAGTTCAATCGTGGGTTTTTGAGCAAAAGAAGACGTCCCAGGATGTTCTGATAGTCATTGCTTCATTAGCACATAGCTGAAATAAATGTACCTGTGTGTTAAAAACCGGTCATAGGTTTCTGAACCGATTGTCCCGGCAAAATTCAGTGCCAGTTTATGGAGAAACTTAGGAGCCAGCTTTTTTACCAGTTTGCGTTTACGTTCATCATCCAACGCCAGCGCAGCTAAAATTTCCTGATTGATGACCCGCTCTTTCAGTACGGTCATCCCGCTCGACTCCAGTGCCTTCTTCATTTCGTCCATCTCATGATCGTATCGGAAATCTGTAAACAGAAAATATCCGCCGGGACGTAAGATGCGGTATACCTCTCCCAGGAAGCCCTTCATATCACGGTAGCGGTGCGATGATTCAATATTGAACACGACATCACAGGACCTGTTCTTCAGCTTCAGATTCTGGGCATCTCCCTGTAAAAAGGACAAGCCATCCGATTTAAAATTGCGGTTACAAAATGCGACAGCCTCTCTGTTCAGATCTACTCCCGTGGCCGAGGCAGGGGAGAAATTCCGGGCGATATAATAGAGTCCTCCTCCTCTACCACAACCAATTTCCAAAATATCCTTGTGTTTAATCTCTGTGGCACTGGCCAGATGGTGATATAACTGAATGGAATACCGATTCAACCTGTCCTGTTCATCCAGCGCAACCTGCTGATCTTTATGACTATACCCATAATTCATACATACGATCTCAGCATCTCTGTCCACCTTGTTCACATACCAGTACCAAAGCCTGAATAATCTTCTGCGAATAGTGAACTTCATGGTAATTAAATTAGAAACAGGTTATTCATAGTTCCCATCAACGTGCAATATACGGAATAGTTCCGTCAAATTCATATCATTTATCAAGTCGAAAAAAGGAGGAAATCATGGATTTATCTGGTTGATGAGAGAAACGGCAGGATCACGTCGTTCTTATTCTTGCTGGTGCCGTCATAGGTCAGGGTTACCACCGGGATCCCGGTCACCCGTTTGATCTCCTGGGTCATGGCTTCGGTGACCAGGGCCGGGCAACAGAAGGCCGGGTTGGTCTGGACAAAGAGGGAGATCCGGGGATAATTTTCCAGGATGTAGAAGATCTTCAGGATGTTTTCGAACGACTCTCCGGAATGGAACGGGGAGATGTTGAATTTTGCCAGATGCCTCTCCAGCCGTAATGGATTCACCACCGGTTTTGGCCCCACGTATTTTTTGAAGAGTTTATAATACTTATCCTCTACCAGTTTGATGCTTGCCAGCATGACCCGGTACAATCCGCTTTCGAAATAATCGCCTCGCGCCATGGCCCGGCGGATGACATTCTCGATCGTGATTTTCACCAGGTCGGTGTAGGGTGTGGTGATCACCTCGCCGCCGCACTCTTCAATGGTGTGGATCAGCTCCTGGTTCATCACGTCGTTATCACGCACGTAGAGATCCCCGAAGATGGCCACGCCGGGCCGTTGTCCTCCGGTTTGTTCAATCCTGTCAAAAAGCGTAAGAACGTCACGCACAGCATCATCCATAGGGCGGTTTCCCAGGAAAGCCACTTCCAGGATCCGGATGCTTTTATCGATCATGGTATCGGTCTCTCCCTTTTTGACTTCGTAAGGCCTGATCCTGCAGCCCAGCTTCCGGATCAGTCCTCCCAGAAGGTAGGCAAAATAGGCATAGTAACTCGTGCCGACGGCAATTTCGAGATGGGAAAATTCGCCGGAGTAGACAGACGCTTTCTCAAATCCACGTCCATAGGATTCCAGCAGGTTTTTAACATAAAACGGGTACAGTCGAAGGTTGCAGGTGATATAACATTTGGTCATCCACAACATGGTGTTTTCTGGCTTCAGGTTATGCTGTTCCACATAGTCGATAAACTCCTGTGCCACAATGTTCACCGGGAGGCACTGCCCCGTGTTGTACACCATACTTTTTTTGATGGAGAGGTCATTGGATTGCAGCTGCCTGGCATCGATCCCGCTCCGCCTCAGATTGGCAACCAGCAAAGGGGCAACCAGGTTATCCCAGTTGGGAAACAGCAGGGTCTTTCCGTCGATTTGCGTCTCCAGATTTGGCAGGATCTGAAGAGAGGACAGCTCCGGAATCTTTTTGGTTGTGGCGGCATGATTCCGGAACGAGCGGACAGCCGCCTCTATCCGGGTTTCATATCCCACATTCGAATCGTGTTCATCGATCTGCAGGATGAGGTAAGGTTTCCGGTACAGGTTCAGCAGTTTTTTAAAGTAATCGATGATAAACGCATCCGGAGCACACTTGAACGCCGTGATCAAAACGGGGTACAGATTCGGGGTGGTGGCAGCCAGTCTGGCAGTTTCCAGAATGTGAGCCGCATAATACCAGGGTATTTTCTGCAGGAGACTCTTATTTTCCTCGGAGGTCATCTCATCCGGAGAGACCATATCCTGGAAAAAAGCGTTGATCCCCATCCGGGCAAAAATATCCGGAATGCCTTTGTTCATCGACTTTGCAAGCACTACATAGGGCCTTCCGAGGAGGAGGACAGAGACCGGGGTTTCCGGTTGGAATGATCGCTGAAAGAGGGTATGGAGCTGCTTTCGCCGGGAATCGGAGAAACGCAGGGCTTCTGCATACGCTGTTTTGATTTTTCCGGGAGAAAGGGCGGGTCCAAGAACCGGGGAAAGGGAGTCCGCGAGTTGTTTGATCACATGCCCGGTCCCTTTCGAAAAATTCAACAAGGGAGATATCATTTTCGCCGGAATCCGTTTGTCCTTCAGGGTGGAGACCAGGGAGGCCGAAAACTGTGTGTAGTAGCAAAAGTACCTGTCCGAATGCTCTTTTTTGTTCCTGGTCTCGAAGGAGATAGGAAGAAAGATCCAATCGGTTTTATCGGCCAGGTATGCTACATGTCCATACATGGAGTCGATGGGGGCACAAAACTCCGCACCGGCGATCCGCTTCCCGGTTTTCACCGAATCCAGGTATTGTTCGCTGGTGATTACATGAACCGATAAATTCTCAAAGAATCGTTTCCAGAGAACCATCTCCTCAAACAGATGCAGGGTGGCCGGGATTCCAATTGTGATCCTATCGGTGGTGGATTGATGCCGGGGGATTCGCATCAACCGGGCTCGTTCTTTCAGGAGGTTGAATACGTCCGGAGCAGGATCCACATGTTTTTTCGTCGCATAATCACGTCCGCACAGAAATCCGTAGGCTACCTCCTCCCCGTGCACGGTGGTCAGACTGATGTGGCAGTGGTTGGTGCAGAGGGTGCAGGTCTCCGAACGAATCCCGATCGTCTCCTTATAGAGATCAATTCCCCGGAAGGTTGTGTTAACAGGTGGCTCTTCCCACAGCATCAGTGCCACGCCAAGAGCGCCGGTCAGGTGACAGTAAGGAGAGACAAATATCTTTTTCCCGAGCCGTTGTTCGAATGCGGCAACCAGAGACCTGTTTTTTGCTGTGGCTCCCTGGAAACAGATGTGATCGCCGATGGATGCTTCACTACCCACCTTTTTAAGGTAGTTTTCCATGACCGAGTGAAGGGTGGTTGCCAGGATCTCATGAGCCGCATACCCTTCGTTCAGGAGATGGTTGGTATCGCGCTCCATAAATACCGTACACCGGTCGCTCGCCAGGGGAGCAGAAATCCCGTCGGTTTGCCGGGCATAGTCGGTCAGCGGGCATCCCAGTTTCCTGGCCTGCTCTTCAATGAAGCTACCGGTCCCTGCCGCACACACCGCGTTCATCTGCGAAAAGGTCACCATCCCGTCGTGCATCAGGGTAAACTTCGAATCCTGCCCTCCGATCTCAATGATGGTATCCGTCTTCGGATTTAATTCCCAGGCAGCCCGTGCATGTGTGGTAATTTCATCAATAATCAGGTCGGCATGGAGGATCTTTCCGACGAAATTTCTTCCCGACCCGGTAGTTCCTGCCCCTTTGATCCTGATCTGAACCTCTTTTCTGACGGTCATGTCGTGAATCGCTTCAAAGATCACCTTAACCGCCTCCATCGGCTGCCCCGAGGTGTAGGTATAAAAACCCGTAACCGGCACAGCATCCGAATCGATCAGGATCGCTTTGGTGCTGGTGGAACCGATATCGATCCCCAGAAATACATCCAACACCTGGCCCCTGGTCAACGATTTGTACAGATCCACCTGCACATCAACAGGATGCACGGAGAACCCCGGAGCGAAGTGCCAGGAGTCTGCACTGGCAAACTCAGGATAATCCGATAATTTCAGTTCGAGGGGTGGATGGTAGTAATTCTTCCGGGTATCGTCCAGTAATAAAATTTCATCGAGCGAAGCGATCAGGCTTCCCGTATCCGCCTGATTTTCATCCAGCCATAGATAGCATGCTCCCAGGGCCCCGAGCAGGTGGGAATGTGCATGCCGGTGCAGGGGGGTACCCAGTTGTTGTTCCAGGTGCCGGATCACAGCGGCATTCAGGGAAACGCCTCCGCCAAAAAAGATCGGAGAAACCGGAGGCTCCTGGTTGAACAGCGTGTCCACGATGTTCTTCGCCAAACCCTTGCACAGGCTGTCGCAGATCGCTTCCAGCGAATACCCGCGCTGCTGGGCATGGATCAGGTCCGTTTTGGCGAACACCGAACACCGTGAGGCGATATCCGGAACTGAGTCTTTGTTTCTCATTGCGGTTTCGCAAAGCTCTTCAATCCCCGACAGGTTTAACCGGGTGGCCTGCTGGTCCAGAAAACTTCCCGTCCCCGCTGCACAGGATGAGTTGGCCCTGACCGATTCAAACGATCCCTTGTCATCGAACCGGATCACCAGGAATTTTTCCGCTCCGACCAGCAGCAGTGACCTCGCGTGGCTGAATAGCCTCTTGACAACCCGGATAGCCGCGATCTCCGGATGAACCATCTTCACCAATTCCGGATTCAGCCGGGAGGATGTACAGGAGGCGATGCCCGTAACCGTCGACAGATCGATCTGCTGACCGGCAGCCAGCAGGTGTTCGCGGATCTGCCCCTGATGAAATAGATAGACCGTTTTCAGGATCTTCCCCGACAGGTCCATCTGAACCAGGGAGAGGGTTACCGAACCAATATCAATACCAAGGATGGTACCTGCACCGGAGCTTTCAGCGTTTGTCTTCAAATCAGTGATTATGAGGTGTACATGTAATGACCGAATCCGATGCCGGAAAGATAGTGAAATTTCGTGGAATTTCCCCTACGGATTTTTCGTAGCACAGGATCGCCAGGGCGATCACCGGGCTGATTTCGGAGTCGATCACCACAATGCCGTTCCGGGTTGACGGATACTGCTGGATGCTGGATGTTAGATACTAGATACAAGTTACCAGGCATAAAAATAAAAATGATAAAAAAGATCATAGTGAAGAAATAAGTTATACAT
>Ga0163200_1000578_pt1 | contig 15439 bp, 8 predicted proteins | sample PL_2010_200m_FD_113535 | JGI IMG/M metagenome (GOLD analysis project Ga0163200, IMG submission 113535) | Freshwater microbial communities from Powell Lake, British Columbia, Canada to study Microbial Dark Matter (Phase II) - PL_2010_200m | ecosystem: Environmental > Aquatic > Freshwater > Lake ... | reverse complement strand
CTTGTATCGACCAGACCGGGGCCGTCGAGTAAGCTTTGCCATGTCTTGACGGTTGACCAGTTTGGATCTTTGCCGGGGCTTTCAAGCCGCTGTTGAATCTCGCCGACGAGCGCACGCATTGTGTCCCACGCGTCGGAAACATGGCCCATCAAGAGGTCGAGCTTGTCCTTCGCATTTCCCAAAGCGTAGGCGTAAATGTTGTAGGGAATGTCCGGTGTCGAATGGCTGTTGGGCTTGCCGGTGTTTGCGGTGTGCTTGCCGTTCGGCAGCAGGTAGTGAACGCGGTCGGAAGGAAAGGGCTTCGCTTCCAAGCCGAGCGCCTGCCACATTTCCTTGTCTTCCTTCGTCAGTTTCTTGTTCGGCTCGTGGATATGCAGCAGGTCATCGTGCTTAACGTTCAACAAGATGACGGCCGTCTTCTCTGCGTCCGAGTATCGCTGAAGCGCAGCGGTGAGCAGAAACATCACGTAGCTGGTTTTTGTGGCCAAGCCAGAGATGCCGGAGATGTTCATGTGCGCGCCTTCCGGGCCGAGCAGATACCGCGCATCAAGGAAGCATGGCGCTTGCGTGCCGTTGCTCATTTGAATCAGGCCCGCCGGTATCTTGTTTTGTTCCTCAATTGCGTCAGCGCCCAGCGCCTTGAGGATGCCGGCGGCATCGGCGAAGCGGATGCGCGCCTCGCTCGGCACGGGCATGTAAACCTCCTCGGTATTGGACATCACGTTGCACTGTGCAACGGTCGTGCCTTGCCGGGGAGTTTGCGGGTCTTCGGTCGCCTCACCAAAGTTGTTGGAAATGTAGTTCGACAAATGCGTGTTGGCGTCTGTCGCGTGCTCCAAATTCATCACCAAGCCATACGTCTTGCTTTGCCGGTAGGATTCCGCCTCGACAATGTCGAACGGATTCACCAGCACATCTGGCGCAAGCCAGAAGAAGAACTCGTTGGACTGGTTAGGTGCTTTTTCGGTGGCTGATGCCCGGCCGATAATCTTGCTTTCTTCGCTCATTTTGTCCTCGCTATCAATTTCGGCGGCGGCCAATGCAGCCCCGCCCGCAATACGGCTGTACTCACAAAGCTGTTCTTCACGCAACGTTCCGCTTGGAACACCGGGTACAGATGCGCGTGCCAGCGGCGATCCATCCCGTGTGGCGTTACCGTCCGCTCCGCCAGCAACGCGTTGCTCAGCTTCGTCACCAAATCGCTCGGAGGCGCGTCCGCGCCAAGCACCGGCAACTCCACTTTGATCACGCCCATCAACGGGTAATCCATGAACTTCCGCATCCGCAATCGCAAATACCAGACCGCGACAGTGCGCCCGCCAAACTGTCCCTTGAACGCCAGCGTCCGGTTGCCTTCCGGCAAGTCCGCCAGAAGCTGCCACAGGTTAACTTCCTTGAACCGACCCCTCCCAATCTTGAAATGCGGCGCTTTGTTAAAGTTCTTGGAGATGCCCACTACCAACGGCTGAGTCTCGCCGTACACCTCTTGCAGCCGGTCATACTGCACGATGCGGATCGGGCCATCCACCACGATCCCTTTCTTCGGCCCGGCTTCCTTCGCGGTCGCAATCAACACGTCCCGCTCCACTTCGCTCATTGCCGAGCGCATCGTGTCGGCGGCGCGCGCGCGCAAGTCTTGGCCTTCCCGGCCTTTCGACTCGATGTCGGCGAGTTGATACCGCTCGCCCAACGGCGCAATCGCTTTCTCCAAGTCCGACTTCAACTCGTCGCTGATCTGGCTGAACCCGACCATCAGCAGATTGCGAAAGCTCGCCGGGCCGATGGACAGGCGACCGTCATCATGCCGGAACAACGACACGCAGCCGACTTGCCCGAGAATCACCGGCGTCTGCCGGTCGTGCTCCAAACACGTGCCGATGAAGAACGACCGCATTGAGCCGTCTTGGAAATACCGGAACAGATGTTCCTCCGGACGCTTCAACGGCTGGAGTGGAACGTAAGTTTCGCTCTGGCCGAACTCAAACGGTTCGTCCATCACCTTGTCTTCTTTGCTGGCTTCCTGATCCTGCAATTCGTCGGCGTCGGGCCGCAACTCGTCTTCAATCGCGCCGCCGACGGCCGGCAAGACATCCGTGCCGTTCGACAAAACTTGCAGCGCTTGCTGCAACTGGAAGATGTGCGGGAGTTGCCTCATTCCACTGGCTCAATCTCCACGTCCTCCACGACGTATTCTGCTGCTTCTTCCTTCACCTTGCCGCCACTCCCAGCAGCTTCCTTTGATTCGGAGACGTAGAGTTCACGGAAGGCGAATTGAATGGCGCGCAATCCTTTGGCGTCCACACCCCACATCTCGGCGCACAAGTTGTCGAGCTTCTCGTGAATTGGATCGGTCGCGTCCTTCGCGCCGTCCGACAGTCGCGCCGCTTCTGCAGCGATCTTCCGATGTAGCACCAGCGACACGTCGAACTTGGGAACGCGGAGATTATCCAGAATGTGGGAGTCAGGGTGCAGTACGATGTAGTTTGCGACTGCAAGTCGGTATAACGTCGAATTCATCACGCCAGCGACAAATATTGCCTCGCTCTTGTTATCGAGAGGAATCTCCACAAGCGTCGCGTCAGAAAGTGCTGTCGGCTTTCGGGAGGCATCAATCACAGCTACGTCTAGCTCGTTAGCTACGCGCCGCCACGAGACGCGCCACGGCGCAAGTGTGTATTCACCGACGGCAAACATCGAATAGAACGCATGCTTCTCCATGAGGTGCTTAATACTTTGAGAGGAGCGAGTAAGCAGTGTTCGCTTGTTCCTCACCAGCCAAGCGTAGGCAAGTGGGCACTTGCTCTCCATTATGCCCTCCTCGATTCCACACCGCTTCTTCACATCCTGAACAAACAGAATGTGTGCGCTAGGTTTTGCACGCCACCGCTTGAGATCGCGGCCTCGAACCAGAGGATGCAGAAGCGACTTTTCGAGTTCCACCTGTACGCTTTCGATCTTGCGTTTCGAGTTTTCCGTAATGTTCCGTGCCGTCACTGTACCGTCGCCGTGGTCTTTGAGAACTTCGAACCAATACACGGCATTTGCGCCGCCGGTGTAAACTCCGGCATGAGCTTCATAATCAGATTTGCCCAGTACCTTTTTGAGCGCCTTCAGAACGAGCGGTGATGCTGAAATCCAAGAACTTGTCTGGTCGTGAGGATTCACCGGCTCGGCGACAAACCGGAGTCGCTTGGTTTTCTCCATCACCTCTTCAAGCGTCGAATCGTAGTCAAAACCGCCTTTCCGTCCTGCTACCTTCTTGCGCCAGTAGCCGTATTGAACTGGATACTTTGTTGGCTGGTTTTTACGCATGATAAAGACGACAGTCCGGTTGGTCGCGCCCTCGAAAAGCTGCATCTCGGAAAAGTCGTCCACCCAAAGGACACCAAGCGGTATGCCACGTCGCGTCTTGAATCTGCGAAAGCCCTGACCGGCAGCGCTGCTCTTGAAGACGCTTTGCGTGATGACAAAACCGAGTTTGCCGCCGTCCTTGAGATAGCTGTCGGCGGCAACGTAGGTGACAAGCGTTGAGATGTCCTTTTTCCCCTTGCCGAGAATTGTGTCCATGCCGCTATGGACGAACAAGCCGTGCAGCCGCCAGAGGTCTTTCGTCTCGTTCCGGTAGCCTTCTGGTAGGTTTTGCCAGTTGATCCACGGCGGATTGCCCGCGACGTAATCGAACGGCGCGAGGAAGACCGGAGCGAAGGCGTTCTTGATGATGCGCGCCCAAAGTCCGTTGCGTCCTGCTGCGTGCAACTCATGCAGTCGAGCGTAGAGCGCGGCAATGGTCGCCTCGTCCTTTTTCCACGCCTCGTCGGGCGTCAGCCCTTGCTCCTTTAACTTGGAAGCGGAATAAGACTCTTTGAGCTGTTTCTCTGCCAGTCCCGTGAATTTTCCCGGCGGTGTTGAAGGGGTCTTTTCCAAGTATTTATCCAGCAAGTGCGTGAGAGCAGCCACGCCGCGCTGGCTTGCCAGGCGCAGGGGCAACTCCACTTTGCCGATGCTCAACCAGACACGAACCTTGTCGGTTTCAAAGAGGTCGTGCGTGTCGCCACGCGAGGGCGTCATTACCGAGTCAGCTAGATAGACGGGGATTTCAAGCGGCTCTTTGCCGCGAAATTTAAGCAGTGGGCCAAGCGCGAGCAGGTAGTTCGTGCGAGCGGCAATGACGGCGAGCGGATTAAGGTCGATCCCCACGACGTTCTGGCAGATGGTGCGCAACAACTCGCCCGGCTCCATAGATTGAGCAATGGAGTTGGTACGGATGGCATTGATGGTCTGGACCAAAATCGTGCCCGACCCGCACGTCGGATCGAGGAGACGCTTTTGCGGGTCGCCTTGGAAGCGTCCCCCATCAAGCATATTGAGCAGCCGTTGGGCAAGCCAGTCTGGAGTGTAGAACTCGCCCAGAGCCTTGCGGATGTGCGCGGAGACGAGACGATGGTAGAGCTTCTTGAGCATGTCCTGAGTCGGCCCTGGCGCGAGGTCAAGGGTGGCAGGGTCATAATCGGCAAGCCGTTCAACGACCGACTTGAGGCAGGCGGCGATTTCGGGCGTGAAGTATTTCGCATACCACGCAAAGAAATCACCTTCGAGAAAGTTGCGGATGCCGACATCGTGGAACGGCCCGCCCTTTTCCAACTGAATGAATTGCGCAGCAAGCTGGTCGGCCGGCAAATCTTTCCATTTGTCCAGCGGCGGTGTCGGCAGATCGGTGTACCGGCCGACAATGATGTACGCGAGCAGCTTCGTCAGGATGGCGAAGAAAGTATGCGTGGCGAAGAAGAAACGGTTGAGGTCGAGGCTGTCCGCCGGAATGCCAAATGCCTTGACCATCTTGCGCAGTTCGGTTTCGTTGGCGAGTTTGACGCGCCATTGCTCGTACTCTGTGACCGCACCGAAGAATTGCGCCCACTGGTCAAAGATGGCTTCCAATGATGGCGAGTGCGCGTGTTTCTCCAGCGACTGATACAGCGCCTTGACGGTTCGTTGCGTGCGAACATTCTCCGCCGAGAAGTCTTCCGCAAGATACTCCGGCAACAGCGCCACGCCCGAATGCAGCGAGAAGAAGTAGTCGAGAAACTTCCGGCAAGTCTGTTCATTGACCGGCACCGGGTCGCTGATGTTCCAAGCGTGGCCGGGTTTCGTGGCGAAGATGAAGTAGCATCCATCCGTGCAATAGCCAACGACACGTCCGGGAGCTTGACGGTTGCGATACCAAAACGTTTCAACGTAATCCTTGATCTGGCCAATCGTGTGATGGTTGGCCCGCGAAGCGTTGTTGTTGGTAAGCGAGAACGGGCGTTCCCACTCGACTATAAACCTGTTGTAGATCGTGTCGGCCCGGAAGCCCTGTTCATCCACAGAACTCGCCATGGTGACTTCGGTATGCGGAACAAGCTCAATCTTCGTCGCCTTCGCAACCTCGATTAGATGCTTCTCTACAATTTCCCGGAACGGCTTCTCCAGCAGCCCCGGCTTCGCCGCTTTCCCGAATACCGCAGCAAGTTTACGTGCCTCGTTAGTGTGGTCCGACATGGCTGTTTGCTCCTTCCTCCTGCACGACATGCAACAACGGGCGGCAGTGTAGCGGGCGCTGCCAGTGACAGCAAGACTGGAAACGCCAGACTTCAATTCAACGGCGAACGCCACTGTTCGTCGAAGAAACCGGCAGCGGCGATTTTGCCGGGCCAGCGTGGACCGGGCGGCTCGCGCAGATCCACGATGGCCCAGTCGGGGAGCTTCGGCGTCTGGTAGGAATTGTTTGCAGCAGCTTCCTCGCGGAAAGTGTGGCCGCTGTTGAGGACAACGTACCGCTCTGGATTCAACGGGTTCGGAAAAATCAGGATCGGCGTGTGGTGGGCGGCGGCGTACTTTCGTCCGCCGAATTCGAGCGTGTCTTTCGTCCAACGTAACGGCAATCGGTCGGCGATGCGGCGCAGAAGCGCGTTGCTCGACGGGTCGCCCCAGAGAATGAGGTTGGCGTCGGCGATGTCCGCGGTCGTCACAGCGATGTCATCTTTCACCGGCGTTTCGCCGCGAAAGACGCGACGCCATTCGGTCGTCGCGTGTTTCATCTCAGCCTGTGTCCATGCGCCGACGGCGGCGTTGAGCGGCTGGCCGGTCGGGCGCACGAAGAGGAAGCGCGACATGAATGCGTGGTCAATGGGGCCACAGACGCCGGGACGTTTGTGCGGCTGAGTGAGTGGGCCGTCCTGCCATTGGCCGTTCTCCTTGTGGAATTGTGTTCCGGTTTTGTTCCGGCCGTCGAGGACGACCTGCACGTTGGATGCAAAACGCAACGCGGCAACGTTGCGGGTGGTCGTGATGATCTGGTTGCCTTCGAGCCGAGCGGTCACATCGGCGCGTTCCCAATGTTTCTCCATCGCCTCGATCTGCACCCAGCGCATCGTCGGATAAACGAGCGTGTAGGTGGTGAGTCGGACTTGTTTCGGCGCGGGGTCGCGTCCTTTCTTTGCTGCGGCGGTGACGAACTCCTCGATCTTCGGCTTGGCGTCGGGATGATATTTGTGCGCTGTCTGCGGGCCGATGATGTGCGGGAACGTCAATCCTTCTTTCCCGGCGAACCGGAGCATGATGTCGGCGGCCTGTTTTTGTTTGTCAATCTCGCCGGAGTAGGCGACCAGCGAGACGTTGGCGAGGTTGGCGGCATAAACGGTGGCGTCGTACCAGCGCCACAACGTCTGTTCCCACGCCGGCGGCGGTTCCTTGCCGTCCTCGAAGACGTGCGCGAACTCGGCGGTCTCGGCAAAACCCGCGCCCGGCGCGGCAGCGGTCCAGAGACCGGCGTGGTGTGTGGCGAACTGCCAGCACGCAGCACCGCCCATCGAGAAGCCGCGCACGACGACGCGGTCGTTGTCAATCGGATACGCGGCGCGCACGCTGTCCCACGCCTCGAAGAGGTCGCGTTCGCCGGCGAACTTGTTCGCGTTACAGAACCGGCCGTACAGGTAACAGACAAACGTGCCGGGAGGCGTGAACTGACCGGGGGTTTTCATCGTGCCATCAAGGAAGGCAAGCTCGGTGAGTTTCTCGCTGCGTCCGTGGAACCAAAAATCGAGCCGGCGCGGTTTGCGGTCGCCGGGTTTCCAGTCGTCGGGCACGAGCAGGCCGTAGGGCTGAATCGAGCCGTCAATCTGGGAGCGATAGCCGCGCACAACCAAGCCGGTCTGCGTGAGCCATGACGTCTTGCCGGCGGCGAGCGACTTCGCGCGGGCCATGCCTTGTGTCAGCAGCGATTTGGCGACGGCAATCTGTTTCAGGTCGAGCATCTCGTCGTAGCGCAACGCCCAGTCCACCGCCTTGTGAAAAATCTCCACGTCGGGCAACTCCGGTCGTCCGCGGAGTTTTGCGATCTCTGTCGCGAGCGCCGCGACGCCGGCTTCAAGTTCTTTGCGGTCTTTTTCCGGCACCGGCACGCCCGCCGGCGGGATGCGCTTTGGCTGTGGCGTTGGCGCCGCTGCGGCCATCAAGAGGATGAGGAGTAAGGGTTTCATTTTAATTCTCGTTTAGTAAGCACTGCGCCGTCGGCGCTCAGGATTGTTGCTTTCATGCAGTTGGCGTCGGCTTCGATGCGTGTGTCGGTGGCGTGGAGCACCGCCAGCGAAACCTCCAGCAAGGCCATGGAGATGAGGACGGTTTGGTTCATCGCGATTCGTCGCGCAGTTCCGACAACGCCACGCGCAGCACTTCGACGGCTTCCTTTTGACGCGAGACGATGACGTAGAGATGGCTGTCGTTGATCAACGTGTGCGGGTAGCCGTACTCGCCGCCTTTCGCAGCGCCGGGCTTGCGCCGCTCGTAATGCGTGTCGCCGAGGATGAAGTGACGGTTGAAGCGCACGCCGTCGCGCGACAGCGAGAGAGCCAGCGGTGTGCGACCGCCACCGACGGGATTGCCGATGTAGTAAAAGCGGCCGTCGGGCAGGCGGCCGAAGTGAAACTTGGCGTTGGTGTCGCTGAAGTTCGTTTCGATGGGCGTGGACCACGTCGCGCCGTTGTCGCGGCTCTCGGTGAGCCAGAGACGGCGGGCGTTTTGTTTGGCGGTATTGCGCAGCAGCATGTGCAGCACACCGTCGTCGGTCTGGTAAAACGAGCCTTCGCAGAGCGCCGCGGACCAGCCTTGATGCTTCGCCACGTCCCAGAACGATGCCGGGTCGTCCTTGATCGTCGCGGCCATGTCCTTCGGATAGATGCCGGTCATCTTCCATCCCACAAGGCCGGTCGGGTCGTCGGTGTAGGGGAACGAGATGTTGCCGCAGATGATGAACCGGCCCGATGCGGTGCGTTGCGGGCCGTGATTGGGATTGACCGGCACGCCCATCTCGCGTACGGCGCTCCAATGCTCACCGTCGGTGGTGGTGACGGCTTGCAGGTGCGTCGTTTCCTTGTGCGGGCCGTAGTTGCCGAAGTAAGCGACGAGCGTGCCGTTATGCTGATGAAATCCCGCCGCTGTCAGCACGCGCTCGACGCCTTTGTCGTCCTTCACCGAATCCACCAGCGGGCGCGGTGTGGTCCAGTTTTTGAAGTCTGCCGACATGGCCATGAGCACGCGCTGGCCCCGGTCGTCTTCATCCTGCCGGCCGTTCGACCAGATCGCGTAGAACCGCCCTTTGAAAAACGTCAGGCTCTGGTGATGCGAATAGGTCCATTCCGTTGTCGGCCGGTAGATGAGCACGTTCTCCACCTTTGGCCGCGTCGCGCCGGGCAGCGAGATGGGCTTGTCGTTCTTCCACTCGGCGCCGTTGGTGATCGGGCTGCGAAATGACAGCTCCGATGGATCAAGCACGGCGTGTTTGATTCGCTGGCGTTTCCACGTGTAGGTGATGTGGACGAGGCCGTCGCTCGTTTGGATGACGGCGGGATAACTGAACTCCGCCTTCGGCTCGTCCTCGAGCACGAGGACGTTCTGCCAGGACTTCCCGTCGCGTGAGATAGCGACGGCGAGGGGCGAGCGGCCACGCTCGGTGGGGTTATAAACCAGCAAGTGCCGGCCATCGCGCAACGTCACGGCGTCGGTGCCGGAGTTCGGGTTCGGCACGTCGGCCGGCATGAGCGCGCTCCAAGTCTTGCCGGCGTTGCTCGACCACGTCTGGAACAGCCGTTTTTCGCGCGAGCGGCCGATGGCTTGGAGCTGGCCGCCGGGATGAAACAGAACACTTGGCTGGATGGCGTTCATCTCTGGAGCGTTCGTGACGGCGGCAGGTTCAACTTTGGTCCACGTTTTGCCGAGGTCGGATGTGCGTTCGAAGTGGACGCGCCATTTGCTCGGCTTCTCGGTGGTTTCAGTGCTGGTTGGGCAAAGAATGTCGCCGCTGGATAACTGCACTGGTTTGTTCTTGATCGGACCGAGGACACCGTCCGGCAACCGCTGCGTGGCGCTCCATGTTTTGCCGCCATCGGTGCTCGTGCGAAGCATGCCCCACCATGTGCTCGGCGACGGACCCACCTTGTAAAAGAGCAGCAGCGGCCCATCCTTCGGCTGGAACAACACCGGGTTCCAACACGGATGCTGTGCGTCACGCGCCACCTCGACCGGTGGAGTCCATTTGCCGCGTTCGTCCCGCGCCAGCCAGATGGCCACGTCGGAATGGCCTTCCTTCGTGCCGCCGAACCACGCCGCCACCAGTCCGCTCTTCGTCTCGACGATGGTCGAGGCGTGGCAACTCGGAAACGGTGCAGTCTCGTAGATGAACTCGCTCTTGATCGCCGCGAACGACAGCGACGGCACAGCAAACAGCAAACCAAGAACTCGTCTCATGTCAGTTTTCCTCCACGTTCCTCGACAACGCGCCGCACGGTTTGCGGATCAAGCCGGCGCGGGTCGGTTTGTTTCTGGACGCACAGCGCCGCCGCGATGCCGGCGGCTTGGCCCATCATCGCGCAACTCGTGCTAACCCGGGCCGACGACAACACCAGTTGCTCGCCCGAGAAACAACGCCCGGCCATCAGCAGATTGACGCCGTCCTTCGCGATCAGGCTGCGCAACGGAATCTGGTACGGCGGCACTTTGAGTTCGTCTTTCTTGAGAATGTACGTCCGCTTGTCGTCGTCGGGCTTGTGACCGTCGAGGTAATACACGCCGCGCGCGACGCCGTCGTCAAACATCCGCCCTGCGCGCAGGTCTCGCAGTGTCAACACGTAATCGCCCACGATCCGCGCTCCCTCGCGGATGCCGATCTGTGGCGAACAACCGTCGTAGCGCCACGGCTTCTTCTGGACGCGTTGGAAATAGTCGAGAACCTCCAGCGTCCGCCGGCGGGCGCGAATCTCGGCGGCGGTCAACGATTCCGTGTCCGTCGCGTCGAACATTGGCACTTTGATCTTGAGCGCGTTGCCGCCGGGGCCGTTGGGCCAGATGCTCGTCATCGGCAGGTCCGCCTTCGATTTCACCGGCTCGAACCAGCCATCGGGCAGTTGCGGCCCGGCCTGTTCCACGTGCCGGACAAACGCCATCATGGACATCGGCAGCGACAATCCGTCTTCGGGCCGCCCCTTCATCACGGCAAACCCCGCCATTCGCGCCACGTCGGCATCGCCGGTGCAGTCAATGAACTGCCGCGCCCGCAACGCCTCCGGTCCGGATTTGCCACAAACGATGCACTCAGTGATCCGTCCACCGACAACGCGCGTGTCCACAAACCGGGTGTGCAGCAGCAGCTTGACCTTACGCCGCAACAACAGTTCCTGAAGCACGATGGCGAGAATGTGATGATCGAACACGCGGTGGTCCAACTGCGAATACGATTTGTACGGCGTCACTGCCTTGAACTTCTCCATGTCGGCCACAATCTCGTCGAACACCTCGCCCTGCCCTGCCGTCTCACCGCAGAACGACGCCACGCCGCCGCTGGTCAGGTTGCCGCCCGTAATCGCGAACCGCTCGACGAGTACAACCTTCGCGCCCGACCGCGCTGCCGCGCACGCCGCCGACACACCGGCGATACCGCCACCGAGCACCGCCACGTCCGCTTCGTAACGCACCGGCACCTTGCGCGACCAAGTAATTTCGCCGGGTTTGTCCGGCTCGGCGCCTGCCTTCCGGCCCACCAATGCCCCGACCGCTCCGGCGGCCATGATCTTCAATGCGTCTCGTCTTTTCATGTGGTTCAATACTCGTTTTATTTGTTCTTGCCTGACTGAAGGGTCAGGTCTTTGTGCTCGAAAAAGTAGATTCTCCCGGACTCCATGCCAATCAGCAAATTGGGGCCGCCAGAGACGGTGCTGAGTTGGCAAGGCTCCGGTGCGTTGGAATGGGCGCCGAGGTAGATGTCTTTGCCACGAAACTGGAACAGACGGGGTTGCTGGTATCGCGGTTCGGCGTTGCTGCCGACATTGCGCAGCAGCAGGACTTGCAAGCACTCCACTCCAACTCGCCGGAGCGACCAGGGCAAGCCTGCTTGAGGCTCTGGAATGGAGCCTCGCTTGGCGGTGCCGATAATGAGGTCCAGACGACCGTCGCCGTCCCAGTCCGCGAGGGCGATCTTGCCGCGGCCTTTCTGACCCGGCCCGGCATCGGCGATGTGCGATGTGATGATCGAGCCGTCTTCCATTCGTAGCAGGCCGCCGTCGGCAAGGTTGGAGTCGTCCAGACGCCAGTAGCGATGCAACGCGTTGGCGTCGTCCTGCATGATGTAAGCCATGCGGCCTTCCATCCGCGCGACGGCGGGCTTCACACGCCACGTGCCGTGAAGTTCGAGTCCGTCGAAATAAAGCGGGCGTGCGGAGGTGAGCCGTGGTTCGGTGCGCGTGCCGATGTTGAGGAAAACTTCGTGGCGTGCCGTGGCGCTGCTGAGCAGCAGGTCCGGCCGGCCGTCGCCATTCCAGTCGGCGACCGTGGGACAGGTGTAACCCCAGCGCGTCTCGAACGGCCCTTGGATGCCGTAGTAGCCGGGCTGGACATGAATCGTTTCGCCGTTGGCCTTCAACGGCACGCCGATGCCAAACCGCGGTTCGCGGTCGGTGCCGTGGTTGTGGAAGAAAAGCACGCGTCCCTCGGAATTGCCGACGATCAAGTCGAGCGCGCCGTCGCCGTCCCAATCCACCGCGTTGGGCACGGCCAGTGTGCCGGCGTAGAGCAACGCATTCTCCTGCCAGACCGGCTGGGCATCGCTGTAGATCGGGTGACCGTCCTCGCTGAACTTGCCGGAGAAAGCGTAGTAGTGGAGCGATCCTTCGCCACCGACGATCAAGTCCACGCGATGACCCGCAATGTTGGGGTAGGCAATCGGCGACGCGCCAATTGTCGGGTGACGGATGAATTGAAGGTCCGGCCCGAACAGCGCGCGCTTGGCTTTCCCCGGCCCGTCCTGCCCATCGAAGCAATACAGATTCCCCAACGACGCTCCTGCGATGACGCTGCCTCCCGTCTTGGCCGGATACGTGACTGTTGTCAGCGCCACGCCGCTCAGAATCTCCTCCCGCGACTGGCTGAACAGGTGCGGCGCACTCACCATCGCGGACAGATCGCTCCGAACCAGAAACCGATACAGCCCCATACGCAGCCACTGGCCGCGGAAAACTCCCGCGCCGTTGTAGAGCACATAGTCGTCACTGTTCTGCGGGCCGGCAGGGCGATACTTCGCCCCGTTGGAGCAAGCAACCACCACGTCCAACCGCTCCGCCGTCATCTCCAAAACCGCCACCGCATCCGGCGAACGCGGCAGACCGGTCAGGTCCAGTTGAGCAACCTGCTTGAACTCCATCGCCTCGCGGTCGAAACGGCAGCGCACCAACAGCCGCCCCCGCAGCCAGAATCCATGCACTTGGCCGGCTGCGTCCTGAAGAATCGTGCCGTCCGGCGGGTTGTGGTTGCCGAAAGGATGTTTCACCCGCAGCGGTTCGGCGAAGACCGGCTGGCCTTGCTCGTTGTCCCGCACCCAGCGGTAGAGATACAGCGCGCGCTCGATCCCGTGAGTGGCGCTGACGAACACATCCGGCCTGCTTCCGCCACATACCCGCGCGCAACCGACCGGCACCGTCTTGTAGGCGTTCGGCGAGGCCAGGAACCCCACGCCGCCATTGACCGCAACCTTCAGTGGTTGACCGGAGACAAGACTGCTCGCCTCAAGCACCATCGGCAGCGCAGTGAGCAGCGCCACAACTGCCACGCGAAACACTTTGTGCACCGGAATCATGCTTCCTTAAACACGACACTCTGAATCTTCCCGACCTCCACATCACGCGGCTCGATGTCTTTCCGCGCGGCCTCGGCGGCGGCCACACCGGCGGCGACGCCGGTGGCCAGCGCAATGACCTGCACGCGATACGAGGCCATCGCTTCGTGACTGCCGCTGATGCACCGGCCCGCGACCAACAGACCATTGACGCTGCGGGGCACCAGACAGCCATACGGAATGTCGTAGGGCTTGACCGACGGGTCTCTGCCGAGCGGGTGCTCGACGGAAACGCCCTGAGCCTGGCCGATGCCGTCGGGATTGTGGATGTCTATGGGAAACGACGCGCCACGCACAACGGCACGTGGCCATTTCCGTCCCGCGAACAGGTCTTCGACCGACAGCGACTCGACGCCGCGAATCCGCCGCGTCTCGCGCACACCGATCACCGCCGGCATCCCGCTCACGTAGGCGTTCTGGAAACCGGGCGCGTTTTTCCGGAGGAACTCGACAATTGGCTGCACTTGCCGGCGGCCTTCGAGTTCGGCCTGTGTCAGGTCTGCCACCTTCGTGCCGTCCACGCGGTTGACCTGCGTGGCATTGATGACGCGCTCGTCATCGCGCCGCGACGTGTAAGTCCGCACCATGCCGACCGTCGGCGGCAACTCGCCTCGTGCGTTGGCGTCCTTGCAGAGTTGGTTCCACGTGCGGCCGCCGGGGAAACGAAAAGCCTTGCGCCCTCGCTGGGCCTCCATCGTCTCTGCGTGGTTCACACCCGAGACGCGAAACATGATGGTCATCGGCTGAAGCAGTCCGTCGGCGGCCCAGTTCGGTCCCGCGCCGCGGCCTTGGTCGAACTCCGCGCCCGCGCCGAAAGCTACATCGCCGTCGCCGGTGGCGTCAACGGTGACTCGCGCCTTCACATCCATCATCCCTTGCTTCGTCAGCAGCCGTGCGCCGATCACCCGTTTGCCGTCGAGCAGCGGCTCGGCGATCCACGCGTGGAGCAGAATCTGACAGCCCGCCTTCTGGAGCAGTTCGGCATACTTCAGGTCAATGAACTCATAGTCCACGCGCCGGCCGCCGATGTGCTGAAGGATTTCGTCCACCACAGCGCTACGAACGTTGCCCATAAGTGGACCCACCATCGCCTGCACCGCCATGCCGCCCAGCCGTCCGTAACGTTCCACCAGCAACGTCTTCCGTCCCACACGCGCCGCCATCAACGCCGTCGCAATGCCCGCCGGTCCGCCGCCGCAAACCAGCACGTCCACATCGAGGCGCGCCGATGTGACCTCACGCTCTGCATTCGCAGGGCGCCCCACCAACGCCCCGACCGCTCCGGTCGCCATAATCTTCAATGCGTCTCTTCGTTTCATTTTGTCCTCGGATTTTTCAGGTAATAAAACCGGCCGTCCTCGGCGCCGCCTAGGAAATCGGGGATACCGTCGCCGTTGAAGTCCACCACGGTCGGGCTGACGTCGTGGCCTTCGATGTTTTGTTCTACCAACAGGCCCATATCCTTGAAGAACCATTTGCCATCGCGCGCATCCACTTGGCGGAGGAACCGCGCGTTGGCGGCGTTCAGAAGGATATCGAGCTTGCCGTCGCCGTCCCAGTCCACGACACAGAGCTTGCGCCGCCCGCTCTTGCCCGCGATGCCGGCGTTGAGGCGCAACGGCTGGCCTGTCTCGTCACAGAACACTCGCTTCGGCGACAAGAGCGCACGCTTCGTGCGCTCGAAGAACGCTAAGTACCCCTCGTGGTCGAGCATCACGAGGTCGGTCAGACCATCCTTGTTCCAATCCACGGCGAACGGAGTCGTGCGCCATTGTGTGAGCAACTCTTTGCCTTTCGGTCGCAACCAGCCGTAAGCGAGCGTCGGTTGCGGGCCGTCCCACTCGACTTCGACCGGCTGCGCGGCGGCGAGCTTCGGTGATTTGCGCGTGCCATCGTTCTTGAACCAAACCACCTTGCCCCAGATCGAGTTCACGATGAGATCAAGCAATCCGTCGCCGTCCCAATCCGCCACGCTCAACGTCGTGTACCCCCACTTCGCCTCGCACGGCCCTTGGATGCTGCCGTTCGGCCCGGCCATGAAGCGAATGACTTTACCGTCGGCTTCCAATCGTTTCGGTGCCGCCCATTTTGGTGGATTACCGCCAAGGTTCTCAAAGAACTCGATGTAACCGGCCGTGTTGCCGCTGACGATGTCAGTGTCGCCGTCGCCATCCCAGTCGCAACCGACCGGCGTGGCGAGCGCGCCGCACTTCAGCTCGTCGGCCTCCTGCTGAAAATATCGCG
>Ga0163200_1000577_pt1 | contig 15448 bp, 18 predicted proteins | sample PL_2010_200m_FD_113535 | JGI IMG/M metagenome (GOLD analysis project Ga0163200, IMG submission 113535) | Freshwater microbial communities from Powell Lake, British Columbia, Canada to study Microbial Dark Matter (Phase II) - PL_2010_200m | ecosystem: Environmental > Aquatic > Freshwater > Lake ... | reverse complement strand
CTTGTCCCGTTAGAAATAAACATGCAATCAATATCCATAATTGATGAGGCACATGAGCACAAAACCCTTTCTAGTCAATCGGGCTATTTAGTTTATTTCTAACGGGATGAAACTGACTTTTTGCGGAGGAGCGGGCGCGGTTACGGGCTCCAGTTATCTATTGGAATCCGGCGGAATGAAGATATTGATAGATTGCGGTTTGCATCAGGGCGGGAGTTTCAGTGAGGACCAGAACTTCCAGCCGTTCTCTTTCAAGCCCGAAGAGATTTCGGCGGTTTTCGTGACCCACGCCCACATTGACCACATCGGCCGGCTTCCCCAACTTGTGAAGGCTGGCTTTAAGGGAACGATCTATTCCGCTCCGCCCACCAAGGACTTTGCCGAACTCTTACTCCTGGATTCCGAGCATCTTTTGAAGGAAGAATCGGATAAGAGAAAAAAACCGCCCCTCTACGAAACGGCCGACATCATAAAAACGATGGGATTCTGGCAGAAAAGAAAGTACCACGAGATCGTGAAAGTGGGCGGATTTACGGTTGAACTTTACGATGCCGGTCACATTCTGGGTTCAGCTTCCATTCTCGTAAGCGCAGAAGGAAAGAGGATTGTCTTCTCCGGCGATTTGGGCAATAATCCCTCGCCCTTCATCAACCCCACCGAATACATAAAAGATGCCGATTATGCCCTGGTTGAATCGGCCTACGGCAACCGGGTTCACGAGCTTTTGGACAAGAGGAAAGAGCTCGTTGAGGATGCGATAGAAGAAACGGTAAGAGCGGGCGGAGTTCTCATGGTACCGGCCTTCGCGATGGAACGGACGCAGGAGATGATCTTCGAACTGAACGAGTTGGTGGAAAACGGCCGCATTCCCAAGGTGCCGGTCTTCATCGATAGCCCCCTGGCCATCAAGCTCACCGCGGTCTACGAGAAATATTCCACGGACCCGCTCTACTTCAATCCCGAGGCGATAAAACTGATAAAAGGCGGGGATGCAATATTCAATTTTCCGGGATTAAGAATGACCCTCACGAAAGAAGAGTCCAAGGAAATAAATAACGTTCCGGCGCCTAAGGTCATCGTTGCCGGCGCGGGAATGTCGAACGGCGGCCGGATTCTTCACCACGAGATTCGCTATCTGCCGGATCCGAAGAGCACGCTCCTGATTGTCGGATATCAGGTTGTGGGTTCGCTCGGCCGGAAGGTCTTGGATGGCGAAAAGATGGTAAAGATCTTCGGTGAGGAAGTTAGGGTGAACTGCAGGGTAAAGCAGGTAAGCGGCTACTCGGCCCATGCCGACCAGCCCCAGCTTTTGAAGTGGGTGGAGGAAATGCACGGGACCCTGAAGAAGGTTTTCGTTGTCCAAGGCGATGCGGACGAATCGGCGGCTTTGACCCAAAAGATAAGAGACGAGCTCGCGATAATGGCCGAGGCGCCTTCCTACGGCGAGAGCATAACGCTTTAGGTCTCCTCTTTGAATGTTTCGTTATAATGCCTTAAAATCACTGTATGGCAGCGAAAAAACCCGCCAAAACCTCGAACGGCGTTTCGAATCACAATCACAACCACGTTCATAAACTGAAGTATAAGATCTGCATCTCGGGCGCGGCCGAAACCGGCCACTGCTCCAAGGATGCGATAGAAAAAGCGGAACAACTGGGCCAGGAAGTCGCAAGGCGCGGACTGGTCCTGATGACGGGAGCGACGATCGGCATTCCCTACTGGGCGGCCAAGGGTGCGAAAGAGGCTGGCGGAACGGTCATTGGCCTTTCTCCCGCGGCATCCAAAGAAGCACACATGAAAACTTATCATCTCCCGACCGATTACCACGACCTTATCATTTATACCGGTTTTGATTACGCCGGCCGGAACCTGCTTCTTACGCGTTCCGCCGATGCCGTCGTTACCATCTGCGGCCGAATGGGCACCCTAAATGAATTTACGATCGCATTTGAAGATAAGAAGCCCAACGGCGTTTTGGAGGGTTCGGGCGGCGTAGCCGATATGCTCCGCGACATTTTGGAGAAATCCCACCGGGGCTGGGGGAAGACGGTTTTCTCGAGGGATCCGGCGGACCTGCTCGATAAATTGCTGGACATCATCGAATCCGAGGAGGGGAAAAACGGCGTCAAAGGTCGGATAATCTAAATCAAAAAATGGGATTCTTTTCATCGTTATTCAAGTCAGGTTCGGGGGCCACGAAGGCGGATTCCCGGGTGAAACCGAGTTCAAAGCCGATCGGAGAAGTGACCCACTTCTACGGCGGCATCAGTGTTGCCATCGTGAAGTTCAAGGAGGTAGTGAAGGTCGGGGATGAAGTTCAGTTCTTCGGCGCCACAACCGATTTTAAGGAGAAGATAAAGTCCATGCAGTATAACCACCAGGATATCAATGAGGCCAGGAAGGGTCAGGAGGTGGGTATCAAAGTGGACGGCAAGGTGCGCGAGGGAGACGAAGTTTATCCCGCTTAGAAATAGCCCGCCCTTAGGCCCTTCGGGCGCGCGCAAGCGCGCGGGCGAGATTTCTAACGGGATTTACCGGGGATAACCCATGAGTAAAAGATTATTCTTGGCCGCCGGGCTTTTAGCCGGAACCATAATCGGAGCGGGGATTTTTTCCTTGCCTTACATTATGGGCCGGCTGGGTGTTTGGCTTGGCCTTTTTTATTTGGCGGCCTTCGCCCTGGTTTATTTCCTCATCCACTTTATGTATGCGGAGCTTATCCTCGAAGAGGGGCTGGGGCATAATTTTTTCCATCTGGCGGACAAGTACTTTTCAAAACCAGCGAGGTTCTTTTCCGATATCGTCATCTTGGGCGAGCTCGCGTTCACTCTCACTATTTATCTTATCCTCGCTCCGGTTTTCATGAATCTTTTTGTGGAATTAAGCGGTTCGGCCGCGCTCCTCGTTTTCTGGGTCATCGGCTCCGCTTTGCTCTTCGTTAAACTGGATTGGCTGGGGCGGGCCGAGTCGCTGGACGTTCTTTGCATTTTGGCCGTAATTTTTATTCTTGTGGGCGTTAGCGGTTTCAGTTTCGGAAATATTCCGACGCTTCCGCAATCGGCGGGTTGGTCGCTCTGGTTTCTGCCCTTCGGGCCGCTCCTTTTTGCGCTTGCCGGCCGGCCGGCCGTGACAAAGGTCGTCGAGGAGTACCGCCGGGCGAAGTCCGAGGGCGCCGGCTTTTCTCTAAGGGGGGCGATCGCTTGGGGCACGTTCGTTCCGGCCGTGCTCTATGCGGTCTTTGCCGTTGCGGTTTTGGCCGTTAATCCTGCGGTTGGGCCGGATACGATAACCGGCCTGGGCTTGTCCCCGATTCTGGCTGCGGCTCTGGGAATTCTCGGATTCATCGCCATCTGGACCTCGTATTCGATGATAGGGCTGAACCTGCACGAAATTTTGAGCCAGGACCTTAAGTGGCCGAAGCGGGCGAGTGGCCTTATGGTTATTCTTCTCCCGATGGCTCTTTACTTCTCTGGCTTCCGGGATTTTTTGGGAACCATCGGCATTGCGGGCGGATTATTCCTGGCGCTTGAGGGTATCTTCATAATCGCGATGTGGCGCCGGGCGTTTAAGGGAAGCCGGTGGACGCTTCCGGCCGGATTCCTGTATCTTGTCTTTATCGCCTCCATCGCTTATCAGGCGTGGAAAATAATTTTATGAAACTCTCGCGGGCTAATTTAATGAAGTGGGGAATTCTGCTTTTTTTGTTCGCGCTTCCCCTGGGAACCAAGAAATTTCTCTTTTCTTTTACGACCCCATTTTCCAATTTTTATACGTCGGAATATAACTCCGCGTTCCTTTTTGGAACGGATATCCTGCTTATCGCCCTTCTGTTCCTCGCGGGCCGGGGATTTTTTGCTTGGCTTAGGGTCTGGTTCCGGCAGCATAAACTGCCCGCCGTCTTTTTGACTTTGTTCCTGGTTCTTTCCATGATATCCGTCCTTTCCGCCGATTATCCGTTATTCTCGGTTTACTCTTTCATCCATTTACTCCTGGCCATCGCAGCGGGGTTTTCCATTGCCTTCTCTTTCCGGGAGGGTATGGTGAATCTCCGTTCCGCGCTCACGGCGTTCTCCATTTCCGCCGTCTTTGAATCTATCGTCGGATTTCTCCAATTCATTTTGGGGAAGAGCGTGGGCCTGTGGTTTCTGGGCGAGACCATCTTCGATTCCGGAACGCCCGGCATTGCGAAGATAACCGCCGACGGCCTGCAATTCGTCCGCGCCTACGGCACGATGCCCCACGCGAATATATTGGCGGGATTTCTCGTTCTGGGGCTCCTCTCTCTTTTTTATCTCTTTCTCCACGAAGGCAAGTTGGTTTTTAAATTATCGGAGGCCGCCGGCATCTTCATCGTTCTTGCCGGGCTCTTCCTTACCTTCTCCCGTTCGGGGTGGATCACCGCCGCCGCCGCAACCGTTCTTCTCGTCATGGGGGAGTTTTTTGCCGAAAAAGAGAGGCGGAAAAGAATCGTTTATCTGGTCTCATTGATACTCATCTCTTGTCTCTTGTTGCTCGTTTTTCTCGGTTGGGCCATCTTCCCCCGGGCCGCTCTTTCTTCGGGCGAGGGACCGGTCGCGGACCGCTGGATCTACAACAAGATCGGCACGGAACTTATCCTTTCCCACCCTTTGGGTGTGGGCATCGGGAATGAACTCTTTTACGCCTATCGGAACGGTTTCTTCGAAAAGTACGACGTAAACTCCCTTGGCCAGTGGCAGCCGATCCATAACTTATATCTCATGATTTCATCCGAAACGGGCATTGCCGGGCTCATTGTCTTTCTGGTTTTTGTTGGATGGTTGTTGATTTTTAATTTTCAATTCTTAACTTCTAATCAATTTCCAATTTCTAAGTTACAAAACACGACATCCGTAATAATGCTGGTGTCATTGCTTCTCTTCGGATTGTTCGACCACTTCCTTTGGGATTTGCAGCTCGGCCGCTTGATGTTGTGGGTCGTTATGGGCATACTTTTGGGAGTAAGTTCGGGAGAGAAGAAGCCCTCGTAGTTCAAGCTCCGCTCCTATGGAGCGTAGCTCCGGAGGATGGATAGGATGTCGAAAATGTACTTCGTGTATTTGTTAAAATCTCTGGCTGATGGTAAGTATTATATTGGTCAGACCAACAACACCGAAAACAGACTGAAGAGGCACAATGACGGATTTGTTTCGTCGACCAAGAATAGACGCCCGCTGGTCTTGCTAGGAACCGAAAGTTTCGATTTGCGAAAGCAAGCCACATTTAGAGAATACGAGCTTAAGAACAACACAAACGAGAGGTTAAGGTTCTATAAAAAGCTCGACAAGGACCTTGGAGAATAGTTGCCCTCGTAGTTCAATGGATAGGACATCTCCCTCCGAAGGAGAAGATAGAAGTTCGATTCTTCTCGAGGGCACAGAAACGAAAATGGGGCACTTATGTCCTGTTTTTGTTTTCTTGTTCTGGAAGAATCGAAGGAACTTGTCCTGAATAGCATTGAAGGATTTTGACATGTCGGCCTCGGGGGTGATAGGTTTGTTCCAGCTGCTACCAACCACCTACAACGGAAAGGAAACGCGTATGGACGCTCCCAAAGCGGAAGACCGAAGACCGGCCCAGTTCCTTCTCTCAAGAGAAAGGCAGATGAACGAAGCGATCCGCGATGCTTTGGAAAATCAGCTTCGGGCCCACATCATTTGCCTGGACTCGCAGAAAGACGGAACGTTCACGCCCATCATCTCGATTGACGGGCACAGTTTCAAATGTCTGGTTTATTATAACGGAAGCGGAGCTGTGGCCTTCGAGATGTATGAACGCCTCTCCTTGGACGAGCAGGCGCTTCTGGAATTCAGAGGGAAGATAAAAAGAGCCGACATGACCCTGAAGCCGAAGCCGGGAGAAGAAAGGTCTATGCGATTCTGCATGACCAAAAGACCGGAGCATCTTGCGGTCATTGGGGTTGTACCATTCAAGATGGAGGATGGGAGAGAGAAAATAGCCGAGGCTCTTCGAGCCAAACTCTCATTCATCATCACGATGGTCTCTATGCTCTATTTCGGGATGTTCGACGGGCCGGAAGGGAACGGAATAACCAAACCCACCCTAACCCCGGCTGCGTGACCGGGCAAGTTCAAAGAAGCAAGCCACCTAGCTAATCGGGTGGCTCTTTGTTTATCCTGAGCCGCGTCGAAGGACTATGTTATAATGAATTTACAACTGAATAAGTTATCGAGATTGCGGCGAGAGTACTGGCTCAATGACCCGCTGGCAACCCTGAGAAACAAGCTTCTCGAACGGGTGCCCAATCCAGCCCACAGGGCCACGGTCCTGAGCTCATCGAGTCTGAGACTTCTTCTGAATCTGACGATTCATCAGAATCGGATGATCTCAGAGTCGAATGACCGTGTCGAAGGGAAAGATAATTTGTTGTACCCTTTCCCTTTGTGGAAAGTTTTTAGTTTACGGATAAATTCTATGTTTCTACCAAAAACGTATGCAGTTGAAAGCGTAACGGTTGGCCATCCGGACAAGATCTGCGACCAGATTTCGGACGCCATTCTGGATGCGTGCCTCACGCAGGACCCGGAAAGCCGGGTCGCGATGGAGGCCTTCGGAAGCCACGGCCATCTTATCGTGGGCGGGGAAATAACGACCCATGCGGAAGTGGACTACGGAGCGGTGGCCAAGAGAGTTTATAACGACGTCGGCTACTCGTCTCCCGTCGAAGTTTCCGCCTATGTCGTAAGGCAGTCGCCCGATATCGCGCAGGGGGTGGATACCGGCGGGGCGGGAGACCAGGGCATTATGTACGGCTATGCGACGAACGAAACGCCGGAGTATATGCCCAAGGCAGTCGTCATCGTCCATAAGCTCGCCCAAGGTTTGGAGAAGTTAAGGCGGAGCGGGGAAGTGAAGTGGCTCCGGCCCGACGGGAAGACGCAGGTAACGATGGAGAACGGGAAGATAAAAAACCTGCTCGTGAGCACCCAGCACTCGGAGGATGTCGGCGTGGAGGAGATAAAATCCACTCTTATCCAAAAACTTATCGTTCCTCTGCTCGGCGATATATCCGGCATCGAGATTCTCGTGAACCCGACCGGAAAATTCGTTATTGGGGCGGACAGCTTTGAAGCGGACACCGGATTAACCGGTCGGAAAATAATGGTGGATACGTACGGGGGACTGATTCCTCATGGGGGCGGATGTTTTTCTGGCAAGGACCCGTCCAAGGTGGACCGCTCCGGCGCCTATATGGCCCGCTTCGTGGCCAAGCAGATCGTGGCCGGAGGGCACGCGGATGAATGCCTTGTCTCCGTGGCCTATGCCATCGGCCGGGCCGAGCCCCTTATGGTCCACGCGGTGGACGGCGCGGGGCGCACCCTTTCCGACTTGGCTATGAAATTCGATTTCCGCCCGCGGGCCATCATCGAGCGCCTGAACCTCCGCCGGCCCATCTATCGTGAGACCGCCGCTTACGGCCATTTCGGAAGACCCGGTTTCCCATGGGAAGAGATTAACCAGGGGAAAGTTGTATAATATAGGAAGGAGAGTATGAACAGAAAACTTCTTATAGCGTTCGTTATCGCGATAGTGCTTCTTGCGGCGGGGTACTGGTATTGGACGAGCACCCGGACAGCCCCCACCCCAGAAGAGGTGAATATAAGCGCGGTTGGTGACGCCGTGAAGGCGATTACCGACAGCGCAACGCAGGGAGTGCTTCCGTCTCTGGATATCCAAACGAATCCGTTGGACAGCGTACCCGACATCAATCCCGTGACGAAAACAAACCCGTATTCGGGGGTAAAGACGAATCCCTTCAGATAACATGAAAGGTAAATATCTTTTAAGCGTTCTTGTCCTCGGCACCGGCGTTGCTTTCTCGTTTCTAATTGTGAGCAATGCGGCTCGGGCCCAGACACCGGTTGCGCCGGCGGTTAACCCGATGGCGAATATTCAATATCCCGTCTCCGAGCTCGGCAATTGCGCGAACGAATCCGCCTGCCGCTCATATTGCGACGATGCCGCGAACAGCGGCGCGTGCCTCGCGTTCGCCGAAAAGCACAAACTTATGTCCTCGGAGGAGATTCAATTGGCGAAAAACTTCGGAAAATCGGTAAAGAAGGGTCCGAACGGGTGCGCCACGAAAGATAGCTGCGAAACGTACTGCAACGACATAGCCCACATTAACGAGTGCGTCGCTTTCGCGGAGCAGAATAATTTGATGTCTCAAAATCAGCTCACGGAAGCCAAGAAGATACAGGGGGCCATTGCGAAAGGCGTAAAGCCGCCCGCCTGCAAGAACAAGAGCGACTGCGACCAATATTGCAGCGACCCCGCCCATATGGAAGAGTGCGTCGCGTTCTCCAAAGCCGCTGGCCTGATGAGTGAAAAGGATCTGCATGATTCGGAGAAGGTACTGGCGGCGATAAAAAGCGGCGCAAAGCTCCCGGCCTGCAGCGGCAAGGATGCCTGCGACCAGTATTGCAGCAGTCCGGTCCACGTTGAAGAGTGCATGGCGTTCTCCAAAGCCGCCGGTTTTATGACCCCGGAGGAAGCGCAAAATTCGGATAAGGTAATCGCGGCGATAAAGAAAGGAGTAAAGCCCCCGTCCTGTAAGGGCAGGGAAGAGTGCGATAAGTTTTGCGGTGACCCGGCGCATGCGGAAGAGTGCATCGCGTTTTCCGAGGCCGCCGGCATGATGACTTCGCAGGAAGCCGCCATGGCGCGGAAGACGGGAGGCAAGGGTCCCGGCGGGTGCGTCGGCAAAGACCAGTGCGATGCGTTTTGCAATAACACCGATAATCAGCAAACCTGTTTCAATTTCGGCCGGGATAACGGAATGATTCCTCCGGATCAGCTTCAGAAAATGGAGGAGGGAAAGATGCAATTTACCGGCTCGTTGAAACAGGCGCCGCCCCAGGTATTGAACTGCATCTCGGGCGTCGTGGGAGCGGATAGTTTGGAAAAATTCAAAAACGGCACGCTGTTGCCGCCGAAGGATATTGGAGACAAGGTTGGCGAATGTTTTCGTCAGGGGATGCCCCCTGGGGGCCCCGGAGAAGGAGGTAACATTCCGCCGGGAGGCCAGGGTTCCGGCGACGCAAAACCATTCCAGCCCGGGCCGGGGGATAAAAATCCCGGCGGACAGATGATGCCGCAGCAGGCGGGCCCCGGGGGATGCAAAACGCCGGAGGAGTGCCAGTCGTTCTGCACTTCCAATCCGGATGTCTGCAAAAATTTCAAGCCGAGCGGGGAAGCCGGAAGTGAACCGAATAACAAAAGAGAAATAGCGCCCGGCCAGCCCGGCCAGAACATGATGGCGCCCCAGCCGTGCGAGGGCGATAATTGCAAACAGCCCGGACAGATTCAGGGAGGAACGCCCGGTGAGTTTAAAAACTTCATTGAAGGAGCGGCGGGAAAGATGATGCAGGGAATTCAGCCGGGGGCGCCGATGCCGGGGCAGGCCCAGGTGTGCGCGCCGGGTACGCAGTGCGGACCGGGACCCAGCGCGCCCGGACAAGCACCAGCCGGCGGAACACCACCGTCTGGAGGTACACCGCCGTCTGGAGGTACACCGCCGCCCGGGGGCACGCCACCACCGGCAGGCGGCTCACCTACGCCACCACCGCCTGGAGGTTCACTTTTTGAATCCGTAAAATCACTTTTCGGTTTGTAAGAAAAAAGGTCGGAAAACTTGATTAAAAAACTATGAAAAAATTAATTTTTGTCGGCGCTTTATCGCTTTTTCTGACTGCGGGTTTGGCTTTGGCCGCTAATGGTTTCGACCAATTCGGCTACAACCGCACCGCGCGCATCTTCAACGGCACCGGCGCTTCCTGGTCTATAGCCAAAGGATTACCGGCTGACTACCTTGGTGTCTACGCGAACGACAAGCTCGTGATGAAGTGGAACGCGGAGTGGGACCGTGGCAACGCCGAGGGATGGAACGACCCGAAGGGCTACGGTGCGTGGGAAAATAACGAATGGAACGGGAAGGGAGTGAAGGATGGCTCTGACGCTGTCTGGCACTACAAGATAGTTTGGGTCGGTGATTATACCGCCAACCCTTCTTTGATTCCCGCAGGCGGATATGGGATTTGGGGACAGTTCGCGGTGGTTATGGACCAGGGAACCGATCCGAGTTTCGGACCGGGCCACCTGTGGTTCGCCCACGCGAGTCCGACCGGTTACGGTAATTAGATTCTGATCTCGGAATATCGGGTTAAACAAAAACTGCTCAAACAAGCAGTTTTTGTTCGGGTAGTTTCTTTATTTTTAGTTTCGGGAGAGGTAAGATTTATATGATTATGAAGACTCACGCGGTTAATTTTGCCTACATTGATGGAGCGAACCTCCATAAAGGTACTAAGGAGCTTGGTTGGAATTTGGATCATAAGCGTTTCCGTACCTGGCTTTATGAAAAATACGGGGTAAAAACGGCCTATATTTTTATAGGATTAATACCCAAGAATAAGGGATTATATGAGAAGCTTCAGGAGTGCGGTTTTGCACTTAAGTTTAAAGAGGTTGTTTATGATAGTGGAACGGGTAGGCCGAAAGGAAATTGTGATGCCGATCTAGTTTTAAATGCCGTAAGGGATGTTTATGAAAATCACTTCGAGAAGGCAATAATTGTGGCAAGTGATGGCGATTATGCCAGTCTAGTGGAATTTCTCAAAGAAAAAGGGAAAATGGGGCACATTTTGTCGCCCAATAACTCCAAGAAGTGCTCGGTCCTTCTGAAGAGAACCGGCGTCCCTATCGCGTATCTGAATGATCAACGCTCGTTATTGGAGACCAGATAAAAAGAAAAAGCCCCCGGCAGAGACGGGCTCTGCAAGGGTCCTTTTCGTAGTGATCCCAACATAGTACCAAAGACACCTTAAAGCGTCAACAGTTATCCACAGGGTTGATGAAGAATATTATTTCAGCTAGACCCTTTGTTTTTTGGCTATTTTCGGTGGTAAGATGAACTCGATATGGCTTTTATACACAAAGAACTGGCTGCGGGGAGGTGGTACACTCTTACTTTTGCGGAGCAAATGGGGAATATCGGGAGCGAGGTTCTGCGGGCATCGAGACAAAAAGACAAGGATGAAAAAATGTTCCGGCAGGCGGTGGAGCGCGCTTTAGAGCTCTTCGATCTGACCCTGTCCGACCCGCGCTGGAAGGGCCGCCGCTTGGAGGTTGCAAGAGCGAGGGAGGTGTTCTGCGATACCGCGTATGGCGGCGGGCTGTACAAAAGCTCGCTTGCCGATTTGGTCCGATACTTCGATAATTTCGCTTTTGTCGCGCGAGCGTAAAACAACCACCCGAACCATGGCCAGCATATTCGGATATCTTTCGGGCGTGGCGATTCTCGCTTCATACATTCCCTACATCAGGGATATTTTTCTCAACAAAACCAAGCCCGAGAGGATGTCTTGGCTTATCTGGGCCATCTTGGGCGGAATTTCTTTCTTCTCGCAATTCGCCAAGGGAGCATCCTGGTCCTTGATTCTGTCCGGCGGCGAGTCGCTTGGGGAGTTAATCGTTTTCTTCCTCGCCATCAAATACGGCCTCGGCGGATTTATGAAGAGAGATTTCTTTGCCTTGGCCGGCGCCATTCTCGGGCTTATTTTGTGGTACCTCACGAACGAGCCCGCAGTGGCGCTCTTCATAGTCATCGCAATCGATATGATGGGTTCGGTTCTCACGGTCATAAAATCCTACGAGAATCCCGGGACGGAAACAGTAAGCGGTTGGGTGCTCACTCTTTTAGCCGGAGTTTTTGGTTGTCTGGCCGTCGGGAGTTTCAATTTCGTTCTCCTGGCTTTCCCGCTCTATGTCTGTCTCGGGAGCTCGGCGGTTCTTTTGGCCATGAGGTTGGGGGTTAGAAATAAAGAAATCTCCTCTCGCTCATAACGCCTGCGGGTTCTAAAATTATCCTCGCTCACTCACTCCTCGCCACCCAACTCACCTTACGGCGGGGGACCTGGCTCGGCGTCGCGGTTCGCTCGGCAATTTTCACGAACCCTCCGGCAATATTCGCTCAAGGGCGTTTCTTTATTTTTGGGGGTAGGAGGGGTAGGATTTAGGTAAATATGGAGTCAAAGATCAGGGGAATGTTAGTGAACAAAAACGGTATGCTCGATTATGGGGCGCTTGTTGAAAAATATCCTTGGATTATACAAAGAAACCGGGACTGCATTTTAAGTCCTGATAGTGATGGTTTACTTTGTGGGCTTCTCATGTCCCATTATCTCGGATGGAAAATCCGGGGATTTTATGATGGAAAAATTCTCCTAATTGAAAATGGTTATAAAGAAAGCGACTGTGTTTTCTTAGATATGGAAATCTTTAGAAAAGACGTTAGGAGTATTGGGCAACACATGGTTATGTACGACAAAAATCAGTTGCCGAAGAATTGGGGTAATTTTGAGAATTGCATCTCAGCGAATAACTTAAGGAATTTTGATACAAAGCACGACTTTAGACTCAAATACCCATTTGGTACCGTTCATCTCCTTCTGGGCATAATCGGAAATAAGTTAAAGGTTAATATTTCTGAAAGCGGGATATGCCCACTTTTATACACCGATGGCGTATTCAAAAATTTGTTCAACTACCCGGAAAATTGTTTAGGGTGGCTTAATTTCTTGGGTGGAGATGTTGGAAATAGCTGTCTACACAAGGTTTTCTTCAACGATCATTATTCAATATCGGAACTAATGATCGCGTTACGGGAACTGTTTAAAGAGATAGAAAATATTGGAGATGGGAAACGTGGGGGAGACAAAATTAAGATATCAAATACAAAAGGGGAACCCACCAATCTGGAGCGAAATGGGGACCTTTATAAAATTAACGAGAAAGAATTTAGAAAAGCAGAATCATTTTTGAAATTTCTATCTCAAAAAACAGGTTGGAGATATCAGGACAGGGATTGGACTTGGAGCGAGTTCAAGATTAAGAGATTTAAAAAGGGTTCGCTAAAACCAGGGAAGGCTCGCTATAACGAGCTTCTTAAAAAGAACCCTCTTTCTCTAGCCGTCATCAGTGGCCTGAGCATAGAATACACTCTGGAAAATTAGAGTAGACGTTGAGAATTGGTCTCTAATTTCATTCTCTTTTCCGCTATATCGCAATATTCTTTCGCTATATCGATGCCGATGTATTTTCTTCCTAAATTTTTAGCTGCTACCGTCGTCGTACCGCTCCCGACGAACGGGTCTAAGACAATTCCACCAGGAGGACAGAAACACTGAATGAAATCGTAGGGTAGTTGATTGGGGAACGTAGCGGGGTGCTCATGTTTTAAACGGCTCCCGTCACCAGCGGTCATATACTCCCAAATGGTGCCTCTGCACTTCATCAGGTTTATCTTGATTGGCCTCGTATTAATCCGAATTCCATTGGTAAGCCGAGTGCCTCCGCCAGTGAGGGTCTTCCCTCCGTGCTTCGAGGGGATTTTTAGGTGTGTCTTGTCGAAATATTGAGGTCTATCGCCCTTAAGAAAAATCGGCATATATTCATGGTCTACGCGGAAACGCTTGTTCCACCATGCCCCCTCCGCGCCATACTTTCGATAGATAACCGTCTCAAAGAGCTTAAAGCCAATATTATCGCACCAATCAACTATGGTTTTGAAAGATGTGAGTGTTTTTCCAAAATTCTTTGTCTGATCTTGGACTACCATTACAGCAATGCCCCCTTCTTTTAAAACCCTGTGAATTTCTTTTCCTGTGGCGTGTAAATCGAAAGAAAATCCTTTGTAGTCCCGAATACTATCATAAGGGGGAGATGTCACAATAATATCAACTGATTTATCTGGGAATTTTTTCATTACCTCGGCGGCATCGCCGCAGACGATTTTATCAAGAGGTAATTTACCTTCTCTCTTACTGACATTTAATCTCTGACTTTTTGGAAGAGTTTCCACACTATTCCTACTTCTTCCCTCAATTACATCTATAAAAATTCCTTGGATACTGAAATCAGTACCCTTCCTTATAATAATTGGCTCCATTTTGCTGTTTGCTGGCTGGAGTCGGATTTGATTTTTCTCTTTGTAGAATTTCTTGAGTGTCGCCTCGCTGTTATTAATCAATGCAACGACCTTCTGGCCATTTTCCGCCACACTTTGCTGCTTCACTAGAATGATGTCTCCGTCGTTTATATTTTCATCAATCATGCTGTTGCCGACGACCTTGAGCGCAAAAACATTTCCGTCTTTCGGAATTCTCGTCTGGGGAACCGCGATTAATTCTCTTTGCTCCATAACCTCAATTGGTTGGCCAGCGGCGATGGTGCCGAGTAGGGGAACTTGAACCATTTTAACTCCCTCGCTAATTTCGATTCCTCTATGTTGATTTTTCGCTTTGCTCAAATATCCCTTATCTTTTAGCGCTTGAACGTGCTGATGGACGGTTGCAGAAGAACTTAACCCAAAGTGCTTGCCAATTTCCTCGTAAGAAGGAGCGAAGTCATGTTTTTGAGTGTATTTGTTTATAAAATCAAGGATTGGTTTCTGTTTCTTTGTAAGCATATATACATTATACATTGGATACCGAAAGAAAACCGAAAGTTATCCACAGCTAATTAACTGGTTAAGCAGAAAAACCCCTTGAAAATAGATGAAAATCGGGTATAATTAAAGAAATTAATAGTAAGTGGGGGAATGGCCCCGACTGAAAGCCAATTACTTCCACGCCGGGTCCATAACCCGGCGTTTCCGTCTAAACCATAATGAAACACCAAAGATTAAAAGATCAAATTAGCGGATGTTTATTAAAAGAGGAGTATCTAGAAGCCTTTTTACTACAAGGAGCTTATATCGAAAGCCTGTTAAAATTGTTTGCAGGTTTTAAAGTATTTGTTTCTCTCCAGAAGGATGAAGGAAAACCAGAGGACAAGCTTCTTGGGGCCTTGGGTCACAAGGTTAAAAATTATGGCATGTTTGAATTGATTGAACTTTTATCCGAAGCAGAGCTCGTCTCGGGCGACGAGAAAGCGAGTTTACATAAATATAGAGAAAAAAGAAATAATGTCCTCCATGACCTTCTCAAAGAGATAAAAAAGGAGGGATTTGATGACGAATTAAGGGAGATTTGTTTAGAGGGTAAAAAACTTATAGAGAGCTCTGTATTTTCTAGGATTAGCGGAACCCTAGTAGATGTTCTTGAGAGAAAGAAAGAACCACCCCCATCAATACCAATACAACAAAAATTAGGAGAATAAATTTATGAAAGCAATTTGTCAAAGATTAAAAGATGATATTATTCAAAAAGCCGAAGACCCATATAGGGTCGCCTTTCAGCCAAAGGACTTAAAGTTGAAAGCGGGTGATTATGGTTCTTTTTCTGATCACTGTGAAAAGGGGACCACTAAATCATCTAAGTGGTGCGGATGCGGTTTATTAAAATGCGTTGCTAAAAGGCCGTTTAACTACATTTTAAAAAAATAATCTCTTATGCGCCCCGAATCAATG
>Ga0163200_1000574_pt1 | contig 15544 bp, 14 predicted proteins | sample PL_2010_200m_FD_113535 | JGI IMG/M metagenome (GOLD analysis project Ga0163200, IMG submission 113535) | Freshwater microbial communities from Powell Lake, British Columbia, Canada to study Microbial Dark Matter (Phase II) - PL_2010_200m | ecosystem: Environmental > Aquatic > Freshwater > Lake ... | reverse complement strand
CTGTATGTCTGGCTTGACCTGCAGCGCCATGTGCAGAAGAACGACGCTGTCCGATCCTCCGCTGAATCCGAGGCCTACGTTCTTGAATTTCTTGAATGCCTCCTGCATCATCTCCTTTGCTTTCTTTTCCTTCTCCTCAAGCGGAAGGTCGAGCTGCGCCCTTGCCTCCGGAATCATAAGTTCTTCGCATCTCTGCGTCCTTGCGGAAGTGAACTTGTCTCCCAGGTTGTTCTGGTCTATAAACTCTTTTTCGTCCATTTTGACACCAAATGTGATATTGTTACAACATCATCTGTAATGTTATAACATTATATGACATTAAACAGGTATATAAAGGTATTGCGGGATTAGTGATAATGTGAGGCAGAGTTTGCTTCTGGCAAGCAGCAAGAAACTCTTATGGTAGAGAATATATACTTATAGAATTTATTCTAATAAGGTGTGTTCATATGGCAGTAAAGGTCAAGCAAAAGACTAGAAATGCAAGGAAAGCCAATGCTGTTGGAAAGAAGGCAGTGAATGTGCGCGCCTCGGCAAGGCAGAAGAAAAAGAAGCGAAGCGACCCCTCTGAGGAGGAGAAGGCTCTAGTCATGGAAAAGCTGCGCGCCTTGGGCTACATGTGATTTGCAGTGTTACATATCTGCAAACAATCCGGGTTCAGCCACAAGACTATAAAACTCTTGGATTGATTAATTCTAACGTCTTACAAGGCATTCTATGAAACCAAATGTTATCATACTGATCTGCGACACTATGCGCAAGAGCATAATGGACATGTATGGCGGACCTGCAAGGCTGCCTAACATAAACGCGCTCGCAAAGGACTCGATGGTCTACGACAACTGCATCGCGCCCGAGACCTGGACGTTCCCATCGCACGCTTCGATGTTCACTGGGATGTACGCGAGCGAGCACGGAATACACGAGACGAAGGACAAGAAGGTGTCATGGCTCATCGACGCCAACTCCAAGCTCGAGGCAGAGCGACTTCCCGAGACAATGCAGGACAAAGGCTACAGCACACTCTGCATCTCTAACAACTACATGCTTACAAGAAACACGGGCTTCGACTACGGCTTCGACAACTTCCTGACACTGGAGACTTCTCCGTGGTCTCAGAGCAAGCTTGCTACAGAGGCCAGGAATCTAGGCGCAGACCCGATGCAGGTATTGAATGTGCTTGTGCGAAAGGGAAGGTTCGACACGATAATCAAGTATGCGCGTGAGATGATGCGCATACGACAGATCGCTAAGACGGCGAATTACCCGCTCAGCAAGGGCGCTGAGTTGACAAACGAGCTGCTGATGAATGCGACTCTCAACGAGCCGCTGTTCCTGTTCGTCAACTTCTGGGAGATGCACGAGCCATATGTTGGTTTCAGCGACAAGGAGCTTCTCGACGACCTTACCGGTATAAAGAAATTCGGCGATAAGAAAGTGGAATTCCTCAAGAGGCAGTACATACTTGAGGGCGAATTCCTTGATGCGCAGGTTGGCCGTTTCATCAAGATGCTCAAGTCGAGGGGACTGTATGACAACAGCATGATAATACTTACGTCTGACCACGGGCAGGCATTCGATGAGCACGGCTACATTTACCATGGCACATACCTCTATGACGAGATAGTCAGGGTGCCGCTGATAATAAAATATTCTAAATCTAAGAAGTTCAAGAAAAGGAAAGGGTATCAGAGCCTGGTGAACATTCCAAGGCTGATATCCGACATAGTCAAAGGCAAGGACGACGGCTCTCTTACGACAAGGACCGCTTTTGCAGAGGCATATGGCAGCATAGACTTCCTTCCGAAGAGCTATGACCACCTCAGGGCGAGCTTCGAGCAGAAGTATGAGAAGGTAAGAAAGGCAGTGTACATGGACGGTTACAAGCTCACGCTGAACGGCAGCGACGGCACGATAGAGGAGTTCATGAAGGACGGCAGGGACATAAGGGTGGGCTCTGAAAGGAACTCCAGGATGCTGAGGCTGCTTGTAAGGAAGATTGACGAGTTCAGAGGAGATGAGGAGTTCAGACTACCTGAAGTGTGATGATCAAATGGCGCCAAACATAATACTGCTCGTATGCGATACGCTCACGCACTACGCACTGCGCTTCTTGGGAAGCAGGTCGGAAATGCCGAACCTGAACGAGTTTGTCAAGGACTCGATGATTTACGAGAACTGCATAGCGCCTGAGACATGGACATTCCCATCGCATGCTTCACTGTTTATGGGTATGTACGCCAACGAGCACGGCATACACGAGACGAAGGATATCAAGCTCGACAACCTCTGGGACTACAACTCGAAGCTGAGCACTGAAAGACTCGCTGAGAAGCTCCAGTCCAAGGGATACAACACGATTGGAGTGTCGAACAACTACATGGTATCGAGGTTCACCGGCTTCGACTACGGCTTCGATTTCTTCTTCAACATAGACAGCTCTCCGTGGGGGCGCAGCAAACTAGCGACCGAGGCAAAGCAGATGGGCTCGGACTCATTCCAGGTAATGAAGGAACTTATTGGAAGAGGCAGGATTGGAGAGATACCAAAGTTTGCCCAGGAGTATCTTAAAGTCAGGAATGCGACCAGGCTGATGGATTATCCAAGAGAGAAGGGAGCAAAGCTCACCAACGAGATGGTAAACAATATGACGCTCAGGGACGACTTCTTCCTATTCATAAACTTCTGGGAGCTGCATGATCCGTATCGCGGGCAAGATGACAAGGTGATGCAGGACAATTTCACAGGCGTGAAGAAAATAAACGGCGCGCAGATAAATTACCTTAAGGAAGAATATGCGCGGGAAGCAAAGTACACTTTTGGACATCTCGAGAACTTCATGTCCATGCTGAAGAGGAGGAGGCTGTATGACGACTCCATGATAATCATCACATCAGACCACGGACAGGCTTTCAACGAGCATGGTTTCATGCTCCACGGGATCTACCTTTATGACGAGATCATCAGGGTTCCGTTGATAATAAAGTATCCTAAGTCAAAGAAGTTCAGGAAGAAGGAAGGATATCAAAGCCTTGTGAGCGTTCCAAAACTCATAGAAGAAGTGGCGGAGGGAGGAGACGACAGCTCACTGACTACCGAGAAGGCGTTCAGCGAAGCGTACGGAAACATAGACAGGCCACCAAAGAGCTATTCCCACAGGATGGATTACGTGAACAGCACATATGAGAAAAGCAGGGCTGCGGTCTACATGGACGATTACAAGCTGACTGTGAACGGAACCGATGGTAAGATAGATGAGTTTCTGAAAGGAACTAAGCCAGTTGACATTAAGGCAAGAGAGCACAAAAGTGCTTTTGAAGAACTGTCTGCTGAGCTAAAGCGCTTCAAGAAAAAAGAAAGATTTACAATACCAGAATAATCATAAGCAAGGTATTTGTGTGGCTCATCAATCAGACATGTCAAGAACGTCGTCAAGCTTTAGCTCCTTCATTACATCCTTCCAGTTCTCGTTCGCCTTCTCAAAGTCTCCAGCTCGGCTAAGGTGAAGCCAAGTGCCCTTAAGCTGGTAGCTCTGGACAAGTTCTCCAGCATTAACCAGCTTCATTATCAAAGCAGGCATGTCCAGGAATTTGTTGTACTCCACGTAGTCCAAGACCTTAGGCTCCATCAAGTACATGCCAATGGTAGCATCCGATTCCTGTGTGGGCTTCTCTATGTAGTCCATAATCCTTCCATCATTGGCGATCGTCACGACTCCGTACTGCAGGGTGTTCCTCTGTTTCTGGACTACAGCAGTAACTGTGGCCTTGCTTTCCTTGTGCTTCCTGAGAAGGTCCTCGAAATCTATAGCAGCAAGAACATCTCCATTCATTACCAGGAAAGTATCAGTCAGCTTGTCCTTCACAAGCCCCAAGTGACCTGCCGTACCCAAGAACTCCTTCTCCTCGGAATATGTAAATTTCACTCCAAACCGGTCGCCGTCTCCGAAAAAGCTCCTGATCAGGTGACCCATGTACCCCAGCGAGAAGATTATCTCTTCGATTCCGTTCTTTTTCAGTTGCATTATCGCTATCTCAAGCACAGGGTACTTGCCCACCGGTACCATGGGCTTGGGCAAAACATAGCTGTATGGTCTGAGACGAGTCCCCTTGCCTCCAACCATCATGACCGCTTTCATGAATACACTCTACAAATATTTTTATTGCCTGTTGCAAATATATTATACTATTCTTTTGTTTTTTGTTGAGAGAATGGAAACGTTATTTGTATTCTCCATAGTATGGCTTGCCGTAGTCGTCTCTGTGCTTCTCGAACCACGCGATGGTCTTCTTTAGGCCTGCCTCGAGCGTGTATGAGGGCTTCCACTTTAGCTGCCTTCTTGCAAGCGAGTTGTTTGAGAGAAGCCTGACCAGTTCCAGCTTTCCAGTTCTCTTTCTGTCAGAGGAAGTGACTATCTCCACATCAGGCTTGCCCATGAGCCTGGCTATCGTCTCTATCAGGTCCTTGATGCGCGTTTCCCTTCCTGTGCCCAGGTTTATCTCCTGACCTTCTATTCCCTTGACAAAGCCTGCCTGTATCACGCCTCTTGCAGTATCCTCCACATAGGTAAGATCTCTTGTTGTAAACACATTGCCTGCCTTGACTACGTTGCCATCTAGAAGCTGAAGTATTATGCTAGGTATTACAGCGCGCGGTGACTGCCTGGGGCCAAATGTGTTGAAAGGGCGTACTATCACAACAGGCAGGTTGTATGAGCGGTAGAATGCTTTGCAGAGCCCGTCCATCCCTACCTTGCTTGCGGCGTATGGTGATTGTGGGTTCTTTGGATGGTCTTCGTCTATGGGAACGTATTTAGGATTGCCAAATACTTCACTCGAAGACATCTGAACTATCCTTTTGACTCCTTGCTCCTTTGAAGCGAGAAGAACATTCAACCCTCCAATCACATTAGTTTCCACAACCTCTCTAGGATGGATCACGCTATATGGAACTGATATTGAGGCTGCGAGGTGAAGCACCACATCGATGCCCTTCATAGCATCATTTACCGCGTTGTAATCCTTTATGTCTCCCTGATAAACTTCCACTTTGTTTCTGATGCCGCTTATCCAACCCAAGTCGCCCTTGAAGTTGTACATCACAAAAGCTCTTACTTGCGCCTTTGATTCCAGAAGCTGCTCGGTAAGGTGACTTCCTATAAAGCCCTCGCTACCAGTGACCAGCACCTTTTTCCCATTTAGGTTTAAATTTGCCATAACTCACTCCCTGAAAGCTATAGAATATTCATGGGAGAACAGCTTTATAAAAGAACCATTGCAATTAATAGCGTCAGAATTAATTGAAACAGGATGGTTTTTTGAAAGGTAAAATAAGGATGACTTTTATAACGAATAACCTGTACGAGTTCGGCGGAGGGGAAAAGCTTGCGCTGGAGACCGCGACAAGGCTGAACAAGAATTTCGATACCACCATTCTCAACCCAGTTTCGAACAAGGACAACATAGTCATAAAGAGGGAATTCCTCCAGAACAGCTACGATCTCAGCAGGGTCAAAGTGGTGGATCTGGCCGCATTTGGAATCAAGGTGAAAAGCCTGGGTCCTGAGCCGTATGTGATGCGATTCCTTAAGTTAGGTGGATTCGTGAAACTAGTCGGCGTGATCAGAAATTCGGACGTGATATGCCAGATGAGTCTTAACCCGGTAATGCTTGCTTACTCCACTTTCATCAGCAGGCTGCTGCGCAAGAAGTTCATACTGGGCATACATAATTTCTCTGTGTCGAAAGCGATTGAGGATAAGAGCAGCATGAAAAGCAGAATCTCCAGGTTCGGGCTGATGTTCATACTGCGGAGGATAAAGTACTTCCAAGTGACAAACAGCAGGGACTTCGCTATGCTCAGACACTATTTTCCAAAGGCAACTGTGCGCAAGATACCGAACTTCATAACAAGAAAGACAAGACCTATAAAAAATGACGTAAAGGAGTTCGTCTGCTTGTCCATAGGCAGGCTCGAGAAGGCCAAGGGAATTGACCTCCTCTGCGATGCTATAGAGCGTACGCTCTTGAAGAACAAAAAAGTGAAGTTCCAGATAATAGGGAAGAAGGGAGGGGACCAGGAATCTCTTGTAGCTGCAATCAGCAAAAAATACCCGAGCAATGTCAGGTGGTTTGAGTTTGTATCTGGAAAACAACTCGAGGATATCTATGGCAATGCAAGCTTGTTCCTCGTTACTTCCAGAGGGGAAGCGTTCTCGCTTGTTACACTCGAAGCGCAGAGCAATGGGGTACCTGTCGTTTCATTTGATATCACTGGCCCAAAGGACATACTGAAGAATGATTTCCAGGGAGCGCTAGTGAAGCAGTTCGACACCAAAGAGTACAGCAACAATATACTAAAATATTACAAACTCTGGAACAGCAAAAGAGGGTATGGAGACCTCAAGCAAAGAATCAACAAGTACACATACAAGACATATGGTGCAGATAAGGTAGTAAAACAGCTTGAAAACTTCTTCGCAAGTTGAACTTACATGAATGAGAGCTGTTACTTTTTCCAGAAAATTACTTCGCCTAGACTCTTTCCCGCTGCAAATATTGCCTCTCTTGTTCTTTCTTCATACTGGCTGCTGTAGAGTTTCTTGAATGCGGCATCTTTTCCCTTTGGGTCGAATTTTGTGATCATCACTTCTGTGAAATCCTTCGGCAGGCTGGAGCGAAGCTTCTCCACAGACAGTCTGTTCGTCATGGAGACATATGGAATCTCTGCATATAACCCGACGCGCGCGGAGTCACCGAATTCAGTCACTGCTTGCCTGACTACGTTGTGGTCCAAGTGCGTGCCCACGCCCATCGGCACGATCACTCGTGTTATGTTGTGCTTGAACTGGGTGAGAAGAGGCGCGAGCATGCTACTTATGTTTAACTTCCTTGCTTCATCCTCGACCATTTTCATGTAAACGCGCATTGCGGCGCCTTTTACGGCTCCGCCAGGGAGCTTTCCTACCGCTCCGCCTGCTATGAATTTGTAATACTTGTCGATTGCAGCGTCCTTCAGCCCAAGGAACACAGGAAGGTAGTTTATTCCGTGCTTTGCGAGCAGCCGCGAAAAGTTCAGCTCTTCCTCCATTCTCAGTACGCTCGTTTCGGCTATGGTGGAGAAGTCTGTCTTCGCCTTGGTGTTTATGGAGCTGTCTGTGGAAGTGAAAAATGTTATTCCGATTATGTTCTTGCCCAGCTTTCCGGAAAGAAGTGTAGCATACAGCGAAAGGAGCACGTCATCTAAATGGGGAGAAATTATCACAGTGACCTTCTCCCTCTTCAGCTCCTCCATGCGCTTCCATCCTAGCGCGAACCTGGCGGAATGGGCCATTACGCTTTCCACTTTGGTCATCTTGCTCCCACTAATTCTCAACAAATAAAAACTTAAATAGAGTGCCCCTAGTGCTGGCGCTACCTGTATGCGAACAGCAGCCCCATATACATCCTGTTCTTCTCGCGCTTCTGCACGAAGTACCTTGGCAGGGTGACCTTGACCTTGAAACCTTCCTTCTCCAGCCTTCTCGCAATGTTCCTGTAGCCGTAATGGTATTCCATGACTATCTGGCTGAATTTGCCCAGTGTTTTCGAGCTAGAGTTCAGTATTGCTCCGTACTCGGCGCCCTCGCAGTCCATCTTCAGAACCGCACTTTTGATTCCGTATTCTTTCATCAGTTTCTCAAGCGTTACTACAGGCACTCTTCTCCCTGCCTTTGCGTCATGCAGCGTGCTTGCAGGTGTGCTGTGATACTGCGGGTTTATCCTTATGGAAGTGTTCTCCCCTCCACAACCCTTGTTCAGCAGCGTGACCCTTTTGGCGAGCTTGTTCCTTGCAATATTTAGCTTAGCCATTTTGTAGGCACGTGGAAACGGCTCCAACGAGTAGACATGGCGCGCACGCCTTGCGGAAAAGTATACCGCACTCTCACCTAGCCCGGCCCCCACGTCTATCACGTCCCTTCCCTTAACCTCAAGCTTTGCGTACTCCTGCTCGACGAAATGCCCATATACTTCGAAAAGCACTCTCCCCAACATCGCCTTGTCGGAGAAGGAAAGCGAAAGTGTCCTTCCGAGATAGTGGACCTTCACTTCATTCCTGCCGATCGAAATTTTCACCTTGTCCCCTATTATCTCACTTATGTTTTCGGGGCTGTTCCAGTAGTCTATGAATGCGTTCCACGAGTTCAGCGTAATCTTTTTTCCAGAGCGCGAAGTAAGCGTGCATTTTTTTGTCACTCCCAGATAGAAAGGTATCAGCACATACCAGTTCCTTATTGTGGAGGATGGCGTAATCAGGTTGAAGTAGACAGAGTTCAGTCGCGAAAGTATGAAGTCCGAGAAGGATATATTTTCTTCCATCATTTTACCACGCAAATGGTTTGTTTTTATTTTACCGGAGCACGCAGAAGGCTAACGAAAACAACTTATATAACTTATCGTTTATTAATATAGCCATCTGCACTATTTGCAGCATGCATACATCACAGAGTCCGTGTTTTTAAATTGAATATGTTTGGAGATGCTTTGGTAGAACTTAATCAAAACACAAACCAAGAAAGGGAGGGGGCAGAGCCATCAGGAAGAATTTTAGGGCTCAAGTATGCGCAGGTTCTGTTTCTGCTCGCTGCACTACTCATAATAACGGCAACTGTATTCTTCAGGATACCGATGCTGCATTTCTTCGGATTCTACGAGCCGGATGGCTACTTCCATTATTCGGTCGTGAGGTCTGCAATCAACAGCAATTCGCTGGTGCCTCCGCAGTACCTTGGCATATCGGGCTGGCCAAACCTGACACCGAGAACGCCGCACCACGAGCCTTTCGGTCTTTATCTTGTAACGCTCATACCCTACGCTTTCCTGAGATACGTAGGAATGGGCTACTACGACATAATGCGGCTGATTCCGGTCGTCTACGGCGTGGTTAGCGTGATATGCGCTTACCTTCTGTCGCGGTACCTGAACAAGGACAAGTTCTTCGGGCTTCTGGTGATGCTCTTTGTTGCGCTGAGCATGGGCAACGCTGCAAGAACGAGCGCTCTGATATACCGCGGAGACAGCTTCGTCACTGTATTTCTGCTTGCCGCATTGATACTCACTGTAGAGATGTTCAAAAACAAAAATAGAGACCTGAAGATAATATACATGCTCGGCGCAGGACTGATGCTGAGCCTGACAAACCTGGTCTGGAATGGCGCAGCTTTCGTAACTGCAATATACATTTTCGCTTTCATGCTGATGCTCATCCTCGGTTTCACCTTCGAGAAGAAGGAACTGGTCAAGGACAGCAAGTACATGCTTGGCGCGCTTGCGTTCTGGTTTGTGCTAGTAAACATGCTAAGGGCAGTGCAGCTCATAGTGAGCATACAGGCATTCACTGGTTGGCACTTCCTGATACTTTACGTGATTATGATTCTGAGCTGGTATCTTGCGCACAGGTTCACCAGCAGGAGACCTTCGTTCCCGCTTCTGAATAGCGCATACGCCCGTTTTGCAGTGTGCGTGCTCGTGATCGCAGTCGCTTTCGTTTTCATATACATCATCATGCCGAACTTTGTGAACGACATTTTCTTCACCAGCGGCTTCCTGATAACTGACAGCTTCTCCTCTACGATACAGGAGATGCAGAGCCCTTCGTTTGCATTCTTGTTTGCAAGCTTCGGCCTTCAGAACTTCATGACACCGATGAGCATGATTATGGCGGTCGCCACCTTCCCTGGCATAGATTATGTCATACTCTTCTGGTCGATACTGATGCTCTGCTTCATACCGTACTTCTTCATGCACGTCGAGAAGGACGGGGAGGGCCTGCTTTCAGGAAATTCAAAATGGCACTTTGCCTTTGATGAGTCCCTGCTCATACTGATCTCCTACCTTGCGCTCACTGCGTATCTGCAGATGCACGGCATAAGGTTCAATTCGCTTGTCTCCGTTCCCATCGCCATGTTCAGCGCATACACCATTTACTGGCTGATATGCAGCTCGAAGAAGAATGCGGCTTCCTTCGCAGTATTGTTTGGAATGCTCGCTTTCCTGTTCCCATCAAACCTGGTCGTTTCAATACCTCTCTTTGCGCTGAGTGCATGCATTCTTTACATGCTGATAAGGCACTACAAGGCGGAGAAGTACGCGTACTGTGTTTCGTTCATCATTCTGATCATTCTCGTAGGCAGCATATTTTACACGGATCTCAGCTACATTGCAAACCTTGCTCCTGCGGACCAGATAAACAACCAGTTCCTAGATGCGCTCAGGTGGCTGAAGAACAACTCAGCAAGCAACAACGTGGTTCTGACTCTCTGGCCTGACGGCTCTGTTGTGGAGGGCGTTGCCAACCTCACAAGCATAACGGACAGCGTCGGTTCTCAGTACGGTTACAAGGGAAAGGCGTTTGCAAGATGGTTATTTAACTCAACCCTCGACCCTGCGTTCTTGCTCAGCAACATAACGGGAAGACCGGACTATCTTGTTGCAAGGACAGCTTGGATGTATGAGACTGGAGGCATATTCATAGAAGCGGAACTAAACGTAAACTCCACAAACTTTGGCTATAACCTGTTCACAAGCCTCAACGAAAAGGTGAATGCGACAGACCAACTGTATCAGTTCTATGGCAGCGGTTTTGAGGTGGACGTGGTGATAACGAACAGTTCCGGAATGCAGACCATATCGAGCTATCTCAAGTTCAACAACGGCATACAGCCTTTCGGGTACGTGAATTTCTACAACATTAACACTGGCGAGTTCTCTGTGATCAAGCAGACTGCGTTCAACACTACAAACAACCAGACCTTCCTGATAGTCTATTCCTCGGTGCCTTCGCCGAGCCTGTACGTAAACATAACCAATGCATACATGCTAAACACGGACCTAGCAAACAGCAACATGATAAAGCTGCTGTACCAGTGCGGAAAGCAGGCATGCGTCTGGGACAACAGCGTGGCGCGCATGCAGCTGGTATACGTCAACCCCGACACGAAGATATTCAGGATAATCTACAACGAGACCAACCCTGCGGTGGCGGCAGTCAGCTACCCGCGCTAGGAAGCGCCTTTGCTTTCTTCCACAGAGTGTTGTAGTACTCTCCAAGCGCAAGAGACAGGTCCTTGTTCTCGAAAAGGATGAGCATCCTCTCATTTTTCATGACAGGATTCTTTACAACTATCATGCATGCTGAATTGTCCAGTATAGTGAACGAATACTCTTGGGAGCCTGGAAGGTGTCGTATGACCCAGCCATCCGTTCGCCATTTCTCGAGAAGCTGCTTGTTTTGCTTGTTGTAGAGAGACGCAATGAACCTGAGCTTGACGCCTCTTTTCACTGCCCTTGCATACTCAACTTCTGCAGAAACAGGTATTGGCTCTCCGATAGAGAATATTTCTATTGTCTTTGATGATGTTCTGACGCGTTCCGTCACCAGTGAAAAAATCTCCTTGAAACCTCCTACGACAGTGACGTTCTCCCTTATCTTCTGCTCAGGTTCCTGCTTTACTTTCTTGAGTTCATCCACAAGCCTGTCCTGAAGGTCAGCGTAACTTGCAATCTTCCTGTCTATGAAGGTCTTCAATCCAACATCTGGCTTTACAGGGAGCCATAGCATGGGCCTCTGCTGCACTAACTGCACCAAGCCCTTTTCCTGCAGGCGGGAAAGCACGTCAAATACTCTCGTTGGTGGAACCTTCGAAGCTCTGGCGACATCTCTACCAGTCCTCTCACCAGATACGAGCAGCTCGTAGTACACTTTGGCTTCATACTCGCTCAACCCAGCAGTTTGGAGGTCCTCTATTATTGTCATTAATCATTTACAGTTATTAATAACTTATTAATAGTAATTAAGGCACAATAGATAGTGTGATAAAAGGGGATATGAATGGCCAAGGATTTGTTAAAAATCAAGGAAGACGATGAAAACGAACAGCAAAGGTACATTAGGGAGCTCAAAAATGTGCTGAGAGACGATGTGTTTTTCGAGGGCAGAACTGATCTAGAGGTTACGCGAGGGACTAGCATACTAGACAATACTGCAGACATAGTGGGACGCGTTAGAATGGTGAAAACATTTGGGTTTAGCTCTATCGAAAAGGATGAAATAGCCGTAATAAAAGAAATGCCTAAACTGGGATCGTGGGAATTTAAAGAGGCGATACGGGCTAAGGCAATAATTGTTGAGAAGGGAGGAATAAAGGAGGATTCTCTTTATGTTCTCAGGAAGCTAAGGATTCCGGGCATCATACTGGACAAGATTGGGATATGTGGACCTCTAAATGATGGAAATATTCTTGTGATTGACCAGGAAGTAGGTATTGTTTACGCTTTGAATGAAAGAGATGCTCTTGCTCAGCTGGCAGAGCATTTCTCTACTTCTATGCCTAAGCTAAGGAGGCTTGCCGAAGAGCTGAAGCTGCCGCTGGACGACCCAAAATAAATTAATTCAATAAAACAGCGCATTCATCTCCTTGCATATACCATTCCGCGCGCCTGCAGAGTGCGGAACATGTTCGCGAACAGGAAAGATGGTTTTGTGTACGTTGTTTTGTATCCGAGGCTTTTGAGTTTTGCAACCACGTCCCTGTAGCCGAAGTAGCACCTTACCGCTATCTCGTCGAACGCCTTCGCGCTCTCCCTGTCAAGCGAATGCAGAATCCCATACTCGCAGCCCTCGCAGTCAAGCTTGAGTATCGCGCCGCGTAGTTTGTACTCCTTGATTACCTGCCTCAGGCTCACTTGCTTTGCAGCTTCCATTTTCTCCAACCCGAAGCTGAAACTTTTGCTGAACTTATTTCCGTTCTCGCCATCGCTTGCGCTTATCGCCTTGTTGACCATGGCGATTTTGTCTCCCATGCGCGATGCTCTTGCGTTTCTCACTCCCATCTCGTACAGGCTCCTTACCGGCTCGAAACCGATCACTTTCTTGGCATTGCGCCTGATAAAGTAGGTTGCCGTATCTGCAGCGTAAGCACCCACATCGACAACTGTCTTGCCTCTTACGTTCAGCGGATCGTAAAACCTGACGTTCCTTGGTTCCTCTCCCTTCTTCCTTCTCTTGTTCTGCTTTATTGAAAAAACAAGCGCGCGTATGTCCGATTTCCTTACGCTCTTTCTTCTCTTGCTGCCGCGCAGCCTTATTTTTGCTTCCTTCATCGCGCCGAAATACACAAGCACCAGGAGTGGCCAATCGGGTGTTGCACTGATTAGCGGAAACAGGTATGCGCCCGCAAGCTCTCTAAAGTACTTGCACGCCGCTATGGGCACATGCACGACAAGCCTGAGCCTGTCTGCGGTGTCTATGTTATGGAGTATGCTCATTGCCAAACACGCCTAGAGTAGAATGCTTCCTATTTCAATATATAAGTTTTGATTGGCTCCGCTGATTGGCATTAAGAATAAGGAAAAGAAAAATAAAAAGAAAAGAAAAAAACAAAAAACAAGGCTGCCTTTACCTTTACTTCATTGCACCCATTGCGGATCCAATAAAGCACAGCACGAATCCCAGGATAGATGCCCACACCATTTGTGAGTTTGTCCAGGTCAGTGCTATCAGGCTCAATCCAGCGACTGCCGCCGTCTCAAGGCCCATAAGGCTTATCTTTGGTCCGTTCATTGCAGTGATCTGCGCGAAGCTAGCCATGAATAGGGCTACTGTTGCGATCACTGCCGCGCCAACGAAGACAGGTACCCAGAACGATCCGCTGTTTGCGAATGGGGTTCCAAGTCCGTAACTGATAGCGCTTGGACTGAAGACCACTCCTAGGAAGACCAAACTTCCAAGTAGTTCCAGTACGAATGCGCCCCAGTTCTGTTTTGCTTTTGCCATTTATATCCCTTGTATAGAAGAAGAATCTGAAGCTTCTTAAACCTTTTCCTAGCGCATACCTTGGGTTTGACAAATAACGAAGTTGGTAGAGAGGTTATTGAATGCTACCAAAGGGATTAGGGTGCGGAATTGGCTTGTTATTTCCCATATTGGGATGTGAATACGACATTTGTCGGAACTCCGTTGTTGTTGTTTCCAGAATAGTCGTTGGAGTTGCCGTTGAGCGGCCACCAGCCTATGAGGTTCTGCAGTTTCATTGGTGCACCGCCCATCCCTTCCAAATAGAGGGCCTGCACCTGGTTTGCTGAAAGGGAGGCGTTGTAGATTTGTATATTGGAGATTGAGCCGTTGAAATCATAGCCACTTACTCCTCCATACCTGCCGATATAAATTATTTCATTTATATTATCAGAAGGCGATGAATAAGTAAAGGCTTTCATCAGCATATTATCTACATATATTGCTCCTGAAGAGCCACTTCCAGCAATTAAAACATAGTGCCAATTTCCGTCGTTGAATGAGTTTGATGTGAATTGCCAACTTCCTATAGTATTACTCCAAAATCCAATTTTACCTGTAGTAACTTCAAGAGCATATCCTTGGAATGGTGTAGCTGAATGATATTTTTGAACAATAAATTCTTCGGAAGTTTTAGTTGTTTTTATCCATGCTGAAATAGTGATCGCACCAGTTATATCTAAGTTCATCGCATTTCCAGCATTGACATAGCTGCTCGCGCCGTTGAACTGCGCCACATACTGCGGCAGCTGCCCCGTGCACACGCCCATCAGGTTGATGTTAGTTGTTGTTCCTGGCCCACTCGGCCTGAACACCTGGCAGGCTCCTGGCGGAGCCCTCGGTGAAAAAGATGATGAGTTGAAAACACCTAATTGGAATAAAGCACCAAGAACCACTGCGATTATCAGTATAGCCCACCCGTAGGTCATCAGGTACTCCATCGCTGATTGTAATCTAAAAGAGTTCTTCATGCTACTTACCATATTGAGACGTAAAAGTTACTGCTGTTGGCACGCCGTTGTTGTTATTTCCGCTATAATCGTTTACATCTCCGTTCATCGGCCACCAGCCGACTAGGTTCTGAAGCTTCATGGGCGCGCCGCCAATGCCTTCAACGTATAGCGCCTGGACTTGATTTGCTGAAAGTGATGTGTTGTAAATCTGGATGTTTGAGATGGAACCAGGGAAATAGTATAAAGAAGACCCCGCCCATTTACCTATTAAATCCAGCGCGCTCCCAGGGTTGTTTATCGCGCCACTTGCAGTTGTGCTAGATACTGCTATACCATTCACGTAACTTACAATTTTTGTGCCGTTATATGTAAATGCTATAAATTCCCACATATTCATAGGTACGGTGATAGAAGAAGTAGAAACCCAAGCGGAGGTGTATACAAAATTCTTAAATGTGATTGAACTGGAAGTATTGGCCGTTTCACTGGCAAGTATGTAGCCACCAACATTACCTGCCGTATCCCTGTTGAATACCATGCCATTCACTCTATAAGAAGTAAAAAACGCCCAGGCAGATACTGTGATCGTACCTGTTATTGCAAGGCTGCTCGAATCTGGTATGCTTACCGAACTGGTTTGTCCGTTGAACTGCGCCACATACTGCGGCAGTTGGCCTGTGCAGACTCCCATGAGGTTGATGTTTGTTGTTGTCCCAGGACCGCTTGGCCTGAAGACATGGCAGGCTCCTGGCGGAGCCCTG
>Ga0163200_1000573_pt1 | contig 15554 bp, 13 predicted proteins | sample PL_2010_200m_FD_113535 | JGI IMG/M metagenome (GOLD analysis project Ga0163200, IMG submission 113535) | Freshwater microbial communities from Powell Lake, British Columbia, Canada to study Microbial Dark Matter (Phase II) - PL_2010_200m | ecosystem: Environmental > Aquatic > Freshwater > Lake ... | reverse complement strand
CATGGGAATCATGATGTGTTCCTCGCGCACGTCGCCAAGGTCCAGCTTCGGCAGCGGCGTGTCGGCGGCAAGCGAAGTCAGCGCGGAACCGGCGAGGGCAAGGAAGAGAAGTGATGTTTTCATTTCGAAAAATGATTTGCGCCGCTAGCGTACCAGCGCGAACAAGATTGACAAGTTGATTAACGCACTGAGAAGATAAAAAAAGACGGGGGGCTTTCCGAAGCTGTCCCCCGTCTGACCAAGATGTGAATATGAAGGAGCCGCCACTATGAAAAAGCCGCCTGTCCTCTCTCGCCGGGCGTTTCTTCAAACCGCCGGCGGTCTTGCCCTCGGTGCTGGTTTCGTCAATGCCGCTACTCTCAGCCCGGCGCGTTGGGTTGTCTCCTGCCGCGACTTGGTGCTGAAAGACACCGGCAAACCCGATAGCTGGACCGCGATGAAAGAGCTGGGGCTGGGCGGGGTTGAGGTCCGCATCCTCGATAACCTGGCCTGTCCGAACCTTTTTCATCCCGCGAAGCGCTACAACGTCGCGACTCCCGATGGCGTCAAGGCGCTCCGAGACGAGTTGGCGGCTCAAGGCGTCGTCATCACCGCGTTCGGTTTGTTCAATGTAGGGTCGGAGCAGCGGACGCAGACGAACATCATCCCGGCGCGCCGATTGGTGCCCGTGGCGCAAAAGCTGGGCGTCAAAGCCATCCGCATTGATGTTCAGGCGCGCAAGCTGACGTCGGAGAAATTTCTGCCGTCCGCTATCCAAGCATGCAAACAACTCTGCGAACTCGCCGAGGGCACGCAGGTCGTTTTCGGTGTCGAGAACCACAGTGCAAACACCAACGACCCGGCGTTTCTCGAAAGGCTCTTCGACGGCGTCGGCTCGAAACATCTCGGCCTGACGCTGGACGCGAACAACTTCTACTGGTTCGGCTGGCCGCTGCAACAGGTGTACGGCTACTACGAGAAGTTCGCGCCGCGCGTTGTTCATACCCACTGCAAGAGCGTCCGCTACCCGGCAAGCCAGCGCAACGTCCGCCGGCCGATGGACAAGGATTACCTCGCGCACTCCGCGCCGATTTACGAAGGCGACATTGATTACCGGCGGGTCGCGGCGATCCTGCGGAAGGCGAACTACCAGAACGATCTCTGTCTGGAGAACGAGTGTCTGCACCACTTCCCCGCCGCGCAACATCTGGACGTGTTGAAGAAAGAGGTCGCGTTGCTGAAGAGCCTCGCATGAACACAGAAGCCAAGCCGCACCCTGACGCAAGGCCAAAGGCTTTTCCGGCGCTGCGCCCTGTTTGTCTTTGCCGGCTCAATATGAAGCGCGACAATCGCGGAAATCATTCTGGACAAGGGGAAAGCCAAAGTTCAAAGTCCGCCGTGTCGCCTTACAACACGACAAACAGGTCGCCGAATACCTGTTAGGCATCATTGAACGCTATGTCCAGATTCACACAGTTCAGTCTCTTAGCGGCGGCGACGGTTCTACTGGTTGCGGGTTGCACTCACTCGCCGAGGGTGACCGCAGAGTCTATCGTCCGTGACTTGGAGTATCGTGATGTCAAGACGCCACACCTTCTCGCATTCAAAGCGGAGGTGGACGACCGCCCGCTTTATATTGAGAGTGCTTTGCTCGCTATTGAGTTGACCAACAAGACGTGGCGACTCGTCCACGTTTACCGACACCCGAAGGAGCGTGTTGAGCATTTCCATCATTGGAAGGTGGCTGCTGTGACAGACGTTCCTTACACAGGCAGTCAGGATTTTGACCAGAGGCCGACGAAAGCAGAGGTTGAAAAGTTCATACGTGATACTTGGTGGGAGTTTCGTGCGTCACGAGATTTCCGGCTCGTTCGTGGCCAGGTATATTCCGATGATTGGAAGCGAGCACTTGGTTATGAGCCAAAGTATGAGTTCAAGAAACCGTCGGTCTAACCATGCGGTGCAGCGAATGCGGCCAGCGCGCGGTGGTTGCAGTCCACGCCTCCCGCGGGCCGGGTCGCTGAGCTTGGGTCGTTCGGCAAGGAGAATACTGATGAAAACAACGGCAATCGTGCTTATGGTGTGCACGGTCTCGCTGCCTGCCATATGCATTGCAGGTGAACCTTCAGGGAAGCGAACCGTGAAGGGCTCTGAGCACCCGGATGTTTTAGTAAATCCATATGGAAAAACAGACCTGCAAATGACCGTCGTCACTCCCGAAGGTGCCCTTGAACCGGGAAAGGAGTATGACATTCGAGTTGAGATTCGTAACCCATCTGGGTATATCGAGGTTGTATACATGCCGGGTTTGACGGTCGAACCGGTTTTCTCGCCCGACAAAAAGGAGGGCCTTCGCCCGGACGAATATGGGCCACCGCTGATGTTTGGCCGCTCGTCTGTCAAAGATGAGCGGCTGAACTTCGTCGTCTTGATGGGGGGCGACAGCTATGTTCGCACCTATCGTTGGATGGCTCCTGACGAGGGACAAGTCACCTTTAAGGCAGTCTACCGAAACACGAAGAAGGGAGAAGAGATTGGAGTGAAGACATGGACTGGTGAACTTCGTTCACAGTCCAAGTCTCTCAGGATCTCAAATCAGAAGAAGGCCGAACAAGGCGCTCCAGCGGACGCGGACAAGCCGCGCCGCTGAGCTTTCACGTTCCCGTTGGCGGGGCATCGGGTGAACCAGACAACAATGCCGGTAGGCTCAACTTAAGATTGCCGAACATGAGAACGAAAACTTACTGGACCACGATGTTCGCCCTGCTGCTGCTTTGGCCGGCCGTGGCTTTTGCTTTTCACATCAGCCCGACGCATTGGCCTCTGGGTCCATTACCGTTCTGGACGTATTGGGGTTTGTGGGAGTTTGGGTGGGTGAGAGTGCATTGGTTCGATCTCTTCATCGGCCCCATTATGTTGGCCGCCGAAACGCTTGTCTTGTGGGCTTGGATGCGCCAACTCGGCGTACTGGGGAATCTGTGGCGGGCAGCGCTCTTATACATCGTTGGCCGGGTTTCCGAGACTGCGGTGGTGGCTTGCCTGTGGGCTATCGGACTGCCTGTCGGATTATCAAACTGGCCGCCGGAGGTTTTCGGAACACTGGCAGTGTGTCTGCTGGCGGGTTGGGCCGGGAAACTCGGCGCTGCACGGTTTCTCTACCGGCGCGCGGGTTTTCACGTGCGAGAGTTGGTGGTTCCGGTCGCAGTGGCAACAGCAGCCGGCTATGTGTCCGCACTGAGCTTGATCCTGGCCTTTAGCCCCGATGCAGCCCGCAACCTGCTTTACATCATCGAGCACGGGTGGCGATGACCTGATGAATCACGAGAAGTCCAATGCAAGCCCGGCCGAGTCGCAGGTTTTTCGGCAATGTTGGCCGCTCATTGCGATTGCCGTGTTAGGCTGGAGATGATGACTATGAGAAACTGTGTTTTCCTCTTGGGAGTTGTTTTGGCATGCAGTGAATGCACGACACAATCTCAAATAAAAACCGATTTGCGCTCGACAAACTCGTGCTTCGGCATTCCCTGCGACTTCGCTGGGAAACTGAAGCCCGACCAGGAGACAGGAGTGCCGTCGGAACTCTGCGGCGCATTCTACATCGAGAGCGTTCGCGACATCAGCGAGACCGACATGCAAAAGGTTCTGAAAGACAAGAAGAAGGTCGCAGAAGAAACGCGCAACGGCGTGAAATACATCGCGGTCAAGGACTACCGCTGTGTTCAATTCAGCAAGCAGGTTTCAGGGATGATGATTGTCATCAAAAGATACCGGGTCGTGGACAAGTAGCTCACAACGCGCTGCTCAGTCCTCGGAGTCGGCTCCCGATTCTTGCCGGTGTCTTCGGCGGCCAACGGGGCACGGAGATTTTGCTGGGCGCTACTTTTTCTTTGGAGCAGCCTTGCCCGCCGGCGCGCCTTCGCGGGCGATGCTGAACGTGAGGCCGAGTCCCTTCGGCGGCGGGTCATGGATCGGATGGCCGAACCGGCCGCCGTTCCAGCCTTGCGGGCCGGTCTTCTTCGCGTCCACGGTCAGCGGCAGAAAGCTCATCAGGAATTCGCCCTTCTCTTTGTTCGTTGCCTCGACCTTCACGAAGTCCTTCGACTTGGCAAAGATGGCGTCCACCTTCGCGGCGTTGTCACCTTTCGCGTAATCGGGTACGCGCAACTTCATGGTCGCCGCGTATTTCTTGCCGTGCACCGGCGTGGCGTTGGCAATCGCCTGGGCGATCTGTTGAAAGCTGTCGACGTGCGAATCGAACGAGACATTCGCGTAGCCGCTCTTTGGCGTGAGGCCGTCAACCTTGGTGACGCTCTTCACTTCGCGGATGGACGCGGTGATGTTGGCGACGCAGGTGGCGCACTCGATATTGGCGATGTAGAACGTCTGCATCGTGGGATGCGGCTCGACCGCCTTCTTTTCCGCCGCCGAAGCGGTGAACGCGAGCGCGATGATGGTGAACAGTGAGATGATTGAGTTTTTCATGGTGTTGCGGATTCGACGTTCGTCACACGAGTTTTATTCTTCGTAACTCAAATCTTCCATCCCTTGCGATACTGATGCTGGACGAACTGTTGCGCTTCCGGGCAGTTCTTGGTGCGTAGTTTCGCGGCGTCCCATTCCAGTTTCGTGCCGGCACGATAGGCGACGTTGCCGAGAAGCACGGTCTCGGCCAGTGCGCCGGAGTAGTCGAAGTTGCAAGTCGTCGTGCCCCCCGTCTTGCATGCCTCGATCCATTCTTTGTGGTGGCCGATGGAGTCATTGATGAATGGTTTCGGCGGCTCGAAGCCTGCGAAATTCTTTTGCGGCAACAGCACATGCCGGCCATAGTCGGCCAACAGCATCCCTTTCGCCCCGATGAAGAGGACGCCGCTCGACCAGTTGGCCTTCTTCTTATTGCCTTTCTTGTCTGTCTCTTCCGGCAGGATTGAGGGTAACATCTCCGGTTGTTTGCCGCCGTGATACCACGTCAGTTTCACGGGCGGCTGTTTCCCGCGGGCCGGGTGTTCGTAGCGCAAGATCAACCACGGCGGCACGGTTTCCGGATGAACCGGCGGGCCATCCACTACCTCGACCGACGAGCAGTAACGCAGATCCAACGCCCAGTGCGGCAGGTCCATGTAGTGGCAACCGAAATCGCCCAGTCCGCCTGTGCCAAACGCCCACCAGTTCCGCCATTTGCCGGGCAGATAATCGGGATGATACGGTCGTTCCGCCACCGGCCCCAACCACAGGTCCCAGTGAAGATTAGGCGGCACCGGCGGTGTGTCGCTGGGCCGCTCCATGCCGCCATACTTGACGTTCACCCACACATGCACCTCGGCCACCGGACCGATGGCGCCGCCCTGGACCAATTCCACCGCGCGCCGGTAGTTCGTGCCCGCGTGAATTTGCGTGCCCATCTGGGTCACCAGCTTTCCCTTGCGCGCCGCCTCTCGCACGATGCGGCATTCCGACACCGTGCGCGTCAGCGGTTTCTCGCAATAGACATGCCGCCCGCTGCGCAACGCCCCCACGCTCACCACCGCGTGCGTGTGGTCCGCTGTCGAGCAAACCACCGCGTCCAAATCCTTCCGGTCGAGCATCCGGCGGAAGTCGTTGTAGGTTTTCGCCTGCGGAAACTTTTCGGCTGCCGCCCGCAACAAGATGTCGTCCACATCGCACAACGCCACGATGTTTTCGCCTGAAACACCGCTCAGATTGGCTCCACCGCGGTGGGCGACACCAACGACACCGATGTTGAGTTTTTCGTTGGGCGATAGGCGTCGTGCGGTTGTCTGACAACCCAGCCAATAGCCGGCGCTACTGAGGATGGCCCCGTGAATAAACTGACGACGAGTGATGGCTGTCATGGTTCTACAGCGTCCAGCCTTCGCGATAGGAGCGACGGATGAAACGATCGGCCTCGGGACAATTGGTGGCCTTCAGCTTTTTCGGATCCCATTGGAGCTTCTTGCCTGTCCGGAAGGCGACCGTTCCAAGCAGATTGTGTTCAACCAGCGAGCCGGAGTAATCAAAATTGCAGAGCGTCGGCGCGCCGGTCTTGCAGGCGTGAATCCATTCCTGATGATGGCCCAGCGAGGGAGCGAGTGTCGGCTTGGGTGGCTGGAAGTTCTTGAAGTCAGCCTCCGGCAGCAAGATCAGCTTGCTGTAGTTGGCGACTAGAATTCCCTTCTCGCCGACGAACATGACGCCGAGATGCCACTTCGACAGGTCCACGCCATCCGGTGACTTGAGACGCTTCCCGGATTCCTTGCCGTCATACCAAGTGAGCTTGACCGGCGGCCGTTTGCCTCGCGCCGGATGTTCCCAGCGCACTGTCAGATGATCCGGATACGTTTCGGGCCGCACCGGCAACGGTCCCTCTGCCTCGACCGTTAAGGGATACTGCAGCTCCAGCGCCCAGAACGGCAGGTCAATGATGTGGCTTCCCATGTCACCGAGCGCGCCGTTGCCAAAGTCCCACCAGTTCTGCCAGGATATGGATCGCTTCTCGAAGTAACAGGAGTGATACGGGCGCAGCGGCGCCGGTCCGAGCCAGAGATCCCAGTTCAGGTTCTTCGGAACCGGCATCTCTTCCTGTGGCCGGCTGCGCGGGCCTTCAATACCTTGCTCGACCCATGCGTGCGCTTCCCGCACAGGCCCGATGGCGCCCGACTGGATCAGCTCGACGACACGGCGGTAGTTGTCGGTGGCGTGGATTTGCGTGCCCATTTGGGTCGCCACCTTCATCTTCTTGGAAGTCTCGCGCATCACGCGCGCTTCATGCACACTGTGCGCCAGCGGCTTCTCGCAATAGACGTGCTTACCGTGTTTCATCGCCCAGACGCTGGCCAACGCGTGCGTGTGCTCGGTGGTGCTGACAACGACGGCGTCGAGGTCCTTCTGCTCGACCAGTTTTCGCCAGTCCTTGTAGGTCTTGGCTTGGGGATGCTTCTGTGCGGCCTCGGCCAGAAAGTCTTCGTTCACATCACAGAGGGCCGCGATGTTCTCACTCTCCACAGCCTTCATGTTGGCCGCCCCGCGGCTGTGCACGCCGATGATACCGATATTCAATTTGTCGTTGGGTGAGCGGCTTTGGGCCGTTGCGCTTCTGCTGGCCAGCCAGAAACCGACACCAGCCAAGGCGGTTCGTTTGAGGAATTCACGGCGATTGCTAGGCAGGTTCATCTTCTACTCCTTTGAGCCGGAGTCTAGCAGCCCTCAACTTCTTGGCAAGCCTCTTCGCTCTCAACGGTAAAGAGCTATCTCCAGAGAGAAGAACTGACAGGACGCCTTCTTCTTGTCGAGATTCTTGATCTCGACTTTGTTGCTCCCGGAAATGAGTAGATCGAGTGGGACCTCATAGAACTTGAGTGCGTCGCGCACCGCATAGCCCTCATTCTTTGCGAGGGGCGAAAACAACTCGGTCTCCTCGTGCTGGACAGGTTCAAGTGGCTTGCCGTTGAGTTGGACGACGATTTGCAGGTCCTTGCAACTCTTCCTCGTTTCGACGCGCAGCACGCAGCACGGCCCGCTTGAATTGCACTTGGGCCGTGTTGTCGGGAATAATCACGTCGAGTGTCTTCTCATTGACGGCGGGAAAACTGCCGAAGCCGCTGTAAACGACGTAATCCTTGGACTGGGTTTTGAGAAACTCGATGTCCGTAATCCGCTTCAATCCCTCGGTTATGGGGAGCCGCTGCTTTTCGGGGACGTAGTCGTAGTTGAACAGACTCAGCCCATCCGCGCCACGGTGAAAGAGATTCAGAGCCGACGCCCGGTAGATTTCGACGGTTGTGTAGCGGCGGGCGAATTTGTTCTTGGCGGCCTGGTTCGTCACGTAGTTCATCTCGCCGTAGAGCTTGGCTCGCTTCGTCTTGGCCCGGAACCCCTCGATGTCCAATTCCATGGTGTGCCGGTAAAACGACGAGATGTTGATCATCTCCACCAGGCCCGCCGCATCCCAACCGGGTAGATCCAGTCCGGCTGCCTGACAGGCGACGAGGGTCTCCGGCACTCGCACGCAGAGCTTCAGCGACTTGCCGCGCTCGCGGCCGATGCGGTCCATCATCTCCTTGATGCGCTTGACGAACGCGGTCATCACGCGGTTGCCTTCGTCGAGTTTGTCGCTGGGGAAGAACTTGGGAAAGCGTTGGAAATCCAATTCGACTCCGTCCACGTCGTAATTCGTGCAAAGCTCCTGGAGAATCGCGAAGTAGTAGTCGCGCACCGGCGGAAGCAGGTAGTTGAAGAGCCGGACATTGTCCTTCTTCGTATAGGGCGACGTATCCGAATCCCCCAGCCAATACTCGGGGTGTTCACGCCAGATGGCGTTGTGGCTGGGCCAGTCTCGGTCGGTCACGTAATGGTGGTCGTTCATGCGGTAGGAGATGAAGAAATCCTTCTTGCACTTCCGGCAGGCTTCAAGCGTGTCCTTCACCGGATCCCCGCCTGAATGCAGATAGCGCATGATGTAATCGTATGACCGGAACTTGCTCAGCGGCTGCTCCGGCCGGTATTTCTTCCACCCCGGATCCACTTCCGACGGAAACAGGTTCATGCGCCACATCGTGGGGCAGCACATCACCGCATCCACGTCCGTATCCTTGAGCTTCTCGATAAACGCCCGGATGTATTGGGCGTTGTTGGTCTTGTTGTGGCTGACGATCAACAACTCGTGGTTGAAGATGCACTTGTAGTAAGACTCGGCTTGGGCGATGGGCGCAAGGGAAACGACGGCCACCAACGCCCATGCGAGCATTGCTTGGCCGCCAGATCGAAAACATGAAGAGTTCATGGGATCACCGGCAGAAGAATGTGCGACGGATGCGCGTCGTCGTGATAGATGGTCTGGGTCGCCTTCTGGCGCTCGGCGTCGGCGCCGAAAGGATGTCCGGTGTTTGGGTTGCGGTCGAACCGGGGGAAGTTGCTGCTGGAAATCTCGACGCGAATCCTGTGGCCGGCGAGGAAGACATTGCTGGTGACCCAGAGGTCTATCTCGTAGCGATAGATTTTCCCGGCCTCGATCAGCTTCGGATTGTTGGCCGGTTCGCGGCAGCGGGCGCGCAGGATGCCGTCGCACAGGTTGATGGCGCGCCCGTCCGGCCACACGTCAACGAGCTTGCCCGTCCAGTCCGTGTCCTTCGCGGTGCTGGCCGCGTAAAGAACGGCATTCACCGGCCCGGTCGTCTCCAGTTCGCGTGCCAACGGTTCGCTCGTGAAAACCAAGACGTCGTTTCGTTGCTCGACCGCCGTTTGATCGCGCGGGCCGGCTGAGGAGCCACCGAGGTTGCAGCCGCCCGTCGTGGGCACGGGATCGTCCGGGTCATAGACAAACTTGTCGGCAGACTCGCGGTCGGGCTTTGTCGTGCTCAAGCGGCCGTCGCCCTTGAGCGAGTTGGCCGAACCGCCGCTGTGGAAGTAGTGCGGAACGTAGCGTGTCCGGCGCGGCGGCCACTCCTGCTCGTCGCGCCACTGGTTGCGGCCCATCACGAAAATCCTGAACGGCGGCCACGTGTTCACGTCGGTCTTCTCGCCTTTCAGCCAGTGATCGAACCATTTGGTTTGAATCTCGTTCAGGTTGATCAATGAGCCTTCGCCAAAATCCACGTCACCGACTTTTCGGTCCTTGTTGATGCCGTGAGGCCACGGTCCCACCAGAAGATGCTGGTGTTGGCGCGCCTCTTTCGAGCGCGAGCCTTTCCGAACGGCGTTGACGTGATCGAACACGCTCTTCGAATAGAGGTCATACCAGCCGCCAGCGGTATAGATTGGCGTCGTGATGTTTTCGTGCCGGCCACGGAGGCTGCTCGGCTTCCAGTAGTCGTCGAAACGCGGATGGGCGACCCAGTCGCGCAGATACGGCACCGTTTGCCCGATCGCCGTGTCCCACGTGCAAAGCGGCAGCGCGCGGAGCCAGTCCTCGCGCTTCCAAGTGCGCATGGCCGTGCTACCGGCCGTGCCCGAACCCCAGCCCATCATCACTTGAAGCTGGTAAGCGCCGCCCGCGTAGGCGAGGTCGTCATAGACGTCCACCAGCGGCACCAATGTGAACATCGCCTTCAGGAAATCGCCCGCGCCGGGCGCCGAGATCCATTGCGTGTAGCCGAGGTAGGAGCCGCCGGTGGTGCCGATCCTGCCGTTACACCACGGCTGCTTGAGAATCCAGTGGTGAGTGTCCTCGCCGTCCGCGCGGTCATGCACAAAGGGAACCCACTGGCCGCCCGACGTGCCTTTGCCCCGGCAATCCTGGCTGACAAAGACGAAGCCGCGCGACGCCCAGACGCGGCCCATGCCGCCCTCCGCCTTGCCTTTGCCGTAGGGCGTGCGGGCGAGGATGACGGAAAATTTTCCGTCCGCTTTCGGCAGGAAGATGTTCGCCGCGAGTTCAACGCCGTCGCGCATCGCAATTTTTACTTCGGCCCGGGATTCGACTTCGTAGGGAGGGTTTGCCGCGAACAGTGGCGCGTGCAGCACGTACCACAACACAACCATGTTTCGGATTTTCATAATTCAGTTTGCCTTGATGAAGTCCCGCACCCACGTCGCTTGTTCCGGGTGCATGTCTATCAGGAACCCGCCGAGAATCGAGTAGCCTTGAATGGTCCCGTCGCGCAGGGCCTTGCGGACGAACTCCCACTGAACCTTGAGCATCTCCATTGGCACGCCTTGTTTGGTGACGAAGTCGCGCAGGTAGCAGCCGAGGTTGATCGGTTTGCCGGGGAAAAGCTCCCGGCATAACGCGATGTGGCGGGACAGGTCCGGCAGCTTGGCCGCGTTCCATTCCCAGAGGTTGACCACGTCCATGTAAGGCTCAAACCCCGCCCAGCTTTCCTTCTTCAGTTCGTGCGTGTAAACCACCGTCCACAGCTTGAGCTTTGGGTTGCCGTTCTTCAACGCGCGATAAACAGCGCCGTATTGTTCGGGCGCGATCTTCTCGCGCTTGATGATTCCCAGGAGATCGTCGTCAATCGCGCCGGTGATGAGCGAATGACGGCGTGACAACCGGCTCACGTTGGCGGCTTCGTCGGTCTTGGTTTGAATGCTGCCGTCAAGCGAGTGCGCCACGCCATTCTCGCAGCGCCGAACCTTCCACTTGGAAATCTCGCAGACGATTTCTTTGAACCCGTGAAGCTTCTCCATCGCCAGCGAGTTGTTCGGGTGGAACATGAAGCAGACCTTGTTCAGCCCGAACCAGCGCGTGCCTTCACCCGCGCCGAAGATGGACGGGTTGACGCCGCCGTTGAAACCTTGCCCGTCCCAGCACCAGCCCGCATCCGCCATCTTGCGCAGGCGCGTCTGTGCGTGATCCGTGGCGCACGAAACCAAGGTGGTTGCGGACAGCGCAACCGCGCCGCCGATGAACTCTCGTCGAGTAATTGGGGTGCTCATATCATCCTCCTCCGGTCATTTCATTGGGAACACATTCGCGTCGGGCGGCATGTCCCAGTAGTCAGGCGTTGGCGTGGTGTAAGCCCCGGCTTTCTCGGATGCCGCCTTCCACCGTTGTTTGACCTGCGCAATGGCTTTCACCGTCCGCTCGCCGTTCCAGCCTTCACGGACGCGCCGGAGGAGCCGTTCGCGAACCGCGGCGCACGCGGGATCGTCGCGGCGGTCGTTCATCTCCTCCGGGTCTTCGGCGAGGTTGAACAACTGCGGCTGGTCGTGGCCGTGATGAAGGATGATTTTCCACGGTCCTTCGCGCAACATGCGGCTGGGGTGGTCCCCACGGAGACCGCAGCATTCGGCAAACGCGTCATCCGGCCAGCCTTTCACATCGCCGGTGCCCGTGAAAAAGCCGGTCAACGACCGGCCCGCGACGTTCTTCATCGGCGGTGCACCGGCGAAGTCGAGCAGCGTCGGCCCGATGTCGAGCAGGCTTGTCACGCGGCGCACGGTGGTTCCGGCGCGAAACCGACCCGGCCACGACCAGATCATCGGCACGCCGACGGATGCTTCGTAGAACACGCTCTTTGTCCAGAGCCGGTGTTCCCCGGCCATGTCACCGTGGTCGGTCGTATAGACCACCACCGTATTGTCGGCGAATCGCGTCCGTCGCAGCGCATCCAACACACGCCCACAAAGCCGGTCGTGGTATTCCACCAGCCCGTAGTAGGCCGCACGGGCGACGCGTACCTGTTCGTCGCTCAGTCCGTCGAAACCGCGCCGCTCCCGGTCCGCGCGTTCGGCCGGGTGCAGCTTGTCGAGATGGCCCGCCGGCAACTTCGGCACGCTTACGCGCGAATAGTAGTAGTTGAACAGATCCGGCGGGCAGATATAGGGGCAATGCGGCAGCACGTAGCCCACCACGAGCGCGAGCGGCTTGCCGGCGGACTGCCGGTCCCACTCGGCGAGAAACTTACACACCGATTCCGTCACCGCGTCGTCGTAAGCCATGTAGGACGTGCGGCCCGGCCCGGCAGTCTCGACGGCGGCTTTGGTCTGGCCGGTGGTCTGGGGCGGAATCGAACCCAGCAGCGGATGTTTCCCTTTGGCCGGCATGCGCGGTTGAGTCACGTCGCCAATCGTGCGTCGCGTGAAACCGTGGCGTTGGTCCGGTCCGGTGAAATGCATCCGGCCCGCCAGCACGGTTTCGTAGCCCGCCGCCGCAAGCGTACCGGGGAACGTCGGCGTCTCCGAGTCGAGCACGCACCCGTTGCTCCAGACCGCGATATCCGAACAATGACGCGCCGTCAGAAACGTCATGCGCGACGGCACACACAGCGGGGAGCCGCAGTAATTGGCGGCAAACCGCACGCCGTCGGCCGCGAGCCGGTCCAGATGCGGCGTCCGCACGACGCGGTCGCCCGCACAGCCCATCACGTGCGGGCTTTGCTGGTCGGACATGATGATCAGGAAGTTGGGCTTGCGTTCGGCGGCGAGGGCCGATCCGCACAGCAGCAGGACCGGAAAGATGCGAGTGATGGCAGTGGTCATGGTTCCTCCTTCAAGCATTTCGCCACATGGTCACGGTCGTCGCGCCTGTCGGGAGATCGAAGGCGATAAACGTCCGGCGGCCCTCAACAAGAAATGTGCCGGCATGAAAATCGCGGCGCGATCGGACCGGCCGCAGGTCGCCTCTATCCACGCGCACGCGCCGCGCGCCGGCGTCGAGTGACAGCGTGAAATTGCGCGTTGGGAACTCTGTTTCGATGCGCAGACGCTCCTGGTCCGGCGTTGCGCCGTTCTCGACACGGAAGTCGCTCAACGTCCTCGCCATCCAGTAGTGGCCGATCTCGCTGTTCTTCATCCAGAGCGTCCTCGTGTGGTCGGGATCGTAAGCATCAAGGCGGCGCTTGACTTCCTTCAGCACTTTGAAGCCGGGGCCGTTGTTGGCGTAGAAACACGGCCAGTGGCCCGCGAGGATGCACGGCAGTTCCTTCTCCAGCACCGCCGGCAGCCGGCCGCCGCGCAGGTCCTCGGTGATGAACAGGTCGGCGTTCGACGTGTCGTAGCCGGTCGCGCCAAACCAATCGCCTGCGCAACCGACGATACTCGCGACGGCACTGCCTTTCGCCTTGTCCTCATGCCACAACGGCACGTCCGGCATCTGCTTGCCGCTCGTCTTCATGTGGAGGAAGTAGAACGGCCGCGGGTTGCGGTTCACGCGCAAAGCGGCGTCGAGCACCGCGCGGGCGTAGGCCGATTCCTTTTTGCTGCCGAACGAGCCGGGGCTGGTCACACCTTCGCAGGTGATACCGACGTTGTGGAGCAACTGCATCGCCGCGGCAATGTAGTCGGTCAGCAGTTCAGCGGGCGGGTCCACCCATTCGCGTTGCTCCCACGCCTCAGTGAGCTGCCACGTCTTCAAGTCCACAACGCCCGTGTGCGTCAACATCTCCGGCGTGAGATCGAAGTTCCGCCAGATGATGTCCTTCGTGACCCGCAGCCAGTCGCGCAGTTCGCTCTTCGGAAATCCCTCGAAGCCGCGGTCAATCCGCCCGATGCCCGCCGGGAATGGCACCATGCTGAACTTGCCTCGAATGCCCTGCTCGCCGCACCACTCGCCCCACTTCGCGGCGAACGCGGCGGGAATCGTGTTCGGCATCCGGTCGAGTTTGTCGAAGTGCCGTTCCCAGCCGTCCGCCGGCTTATCCGGTGCGTGTCGCAACCGCCACTCGTGCCGCCGCAGAATCCAGTAGTAACCGAGGTTGATGACCGGGCACGAGTCGTCAATGATGAGCGACAGCGGCGTGCGCAGCAGTGGATTGCAAACTACGGCGTTCACGGATTCGCCAGCCCAACCGTTTGTCCCAATCAAACCCACGCCGACGCCGCTCAACAGCGCGGCCTTGAGAAACTGCCGGCGACTCGGATGGCAAGCGTGTACGTTCAATGTTTCACCGACTTGTTGCCGAGGCTCTGAAACTCCTTCCGCACAGCATCGAACACGGCGCTGCGTGGATGCTTGTCGAGGCAATACATCACCACGCCGTCGCACCGGCCATCGCGCCACGCGCGCAACGACAGCCGCACCCACTCCGCGATGCGCTCAGGCGACGCCGGCTCGCCATGCCGCATCTTGAAATCGCCGCGGTCACCCGCTGTCATCACGATGAACGGCACATGAAACCGGCGCTTGCCCTCTTGTGCGTTGGTGTAGAAGTCGGACTGAAACGCCCCTCGATGGCGCACCGTCCATTTTTGCGGCTCGTGAGAATCCGCTGCCGTCCGCAAACCTTCTGCGCGCAAGTCGCGCAGTTGCCAGCGCACGCCGAAGTTGCTCACACCCTTTTTCTCGAACAACCGGAACGCCAGCGTGACATTCTGTTTGCCGCGCACGGCGTCCGTCACGTCAACGGCGACCTCTTGCCATGCCGGGCCGCCGCCCGCCACGTCCTGCTCCCACACCACCGCGTCGTCCACGAGCAGTTGCTTGAAATGATAACCCGCTGTCGCCTTGTGAAAATCGTCCCGCTCGAGGAAGCGCACCTGTGCGCGCGCCGCCGGCTGCACTGCCGCGGTCTGCGCGGCCAGCATGAAGTCGCCCGCGTGCGACGTCACTGACCACGGGTGGCTCAACTCGCCCGCATTTGCGGGCCGCGCGTCGTTCAACATCTCCCAAGCTGCGTTGATTCCGTCGCGGTTCTGCGGATACGCCACCACCACGCCGTCCACGACCTCGCGATAATCGTCCACAAACTTGCGCGTGATCTCGCCGTAATACATCAGCGGCAGAAACGCGAGCCGCGGATTGACCGCCTTCGCCCGCGCCTGCATTGTGCGTACATAGCCGGGCGTCAGCAGCTTTGCGGCGTTCTCGTAAAAGTCGTCAATCACCCATGCCTTCAAGTTCGCGTGCTGTTGCGACAGCTTCGCGATCTCCTCACCCCAGCGCGCAAAGTCGAAACCGAACGGTTCGGACGGCGGTGGCTCCGATGGCGGCACCAGATACACCCACACGTCAATCCCCGCCTGAGCCGCCTTCGGCAGGAACCGCTGCAAATCATCCCAATCCGTCCGCTGATGCCAGACGAGCCAGAGGTAGGTGTTGGCGCCTAATTCCTTCAGCCGCGCCACAAGCGAGTTAACGTCCACATGCTTGTCCGACAGTCTCGGTTCGGCGTCGTAGTCACCGAGAATGCCGTGTACCACAT
>Ga0163200_1000570_pt1 | contig 15715 bp, 13 predicted proteins | sample PL_2010_200m_FD_113535 | JGI IMG/M metagenome (GOLD analysis project Ga0163200, IMG submission 113535) | Freshwater microbial communities from Powell Lake, British Columbia, Canada to study Microbial Dark Matter (Phase II) - PL_2010_200m | ecosystem: Environmental > Aquatic > Freshwater > Lake ... | reverse complement strand
CTGTGTTCTTTGAAAATCGGATGTAGTGAAGACCTGCCCCTTGCCAAGGGTTGTGAAATGGCAATAATGGGGGCTATGTATCTCCATCGCGCGACAAGAAAGAAAGGTGGGGTTGACTACGATTACTGACTTTTGGTTGAGTCCATTGGCTGAAAGAATTTATAAGGAACATTTGAAGCCTTTGACAGATAAGCAAGGGGGTGCATTACCGGAGCTGGAGCATATGGCAGGGATATTTATGAAGTCTATCCTGAAGCTTTTACAGCAGTACCCTTCTGCATTTACGCTTAGAGATGCGAATCTTGAAATCTGTCCCCCCGAGAGCCATTTTCAACATAATTTTATGCCTCCCCACGCCGGGGAGGCATAAAAGGAAAAGGGCCTTTCCAAGCGACGGGAAGGCTTTTTTTTGCCCGTTTTTCTTTCAGGCCGCTACGCCATCTTCTTCATGGTGTCGACGAGTTCCTGCACCGACGACGACGACTTCCTCAGCGCGGCCTCTTCTTCGGCGGTCAGTTTGATCTGGATGATCTCCTCGATCCCGCCCTTGCCCAGCTTCACGGGCACGCCGATGAACAGGCCGTTGATCCCGTACTCGCCTTCCAGATAGGCGGCTCCGACTTATCCCCGGGGAATGATGGGCAGCAGAAGGCAGGCGTCCTTCCCGCCTCCCGCATGGATGGTTACTTTCCCCCCGAAGACCTTGGGAGGCCGGTCTCGGGGATCGTCATGGAGAAACGGCCCCACCCCCGTGAATAGATTTTTCATGCTCGCGAGTCTCGCACCGCCGCCGGGGTAAACGTAGTCCCTCCCGCGTACGGTGAGGGCAATCCGATGACCTGCGGGGACAACGACACAGGTCGGCCAGATCTCCACATCAAGCTCGTACACCTCGCCAGGCGTCAGCGGTTGCTTTTCGTCGTGGGAGTGATAGGGACGGTATGGTGTTGTGAGTCCCGGATCGAGTTTGCGATGCGACGCCCGGAGCCAGCCCTGGCCGATCGGGGTGTGGGGATCGAGCGCCCCCGGGAAGACGATCTCCTTCAGATCCGGGGCAAACACGCGCAGAACGAGGAACAGATCCGCGTCCTCCGTCTCCGACGACACGAACAGTTTCGCCGCCACGGGTCCGGTAATCTCGGTATCCTTTTCCAGGGGCGGCGTCAGGAAGGTTGCCCCGTCGCCGAGGCCGTCATAGGTAACCTCTCCCGCCCGGACAACCGGCTTCGGGCTGAGGCTGTGGTCGATGGTGTTCAGGTAAAACCGGGTCCACTCGGTGCGGGCAACCGGCCACGCGTTCTCACCACGCTGGACAAACCGGTCGATATGCCGCACCTGCAGTTGCACGCGCGGCTGCTCATGCCAACCCGTATCCTCTCCCTTGAGAAAATGGCCGAAGAAGCGCTTCTGCAGGTTGACGCCGTAGTCGGTATAGAACTCGGTCCAGTGCTCGATGCCGTGCACCTCCAGCCACTTCTCACGGGATGCCGCGCGCACAAATCCCTCAAAATTTCCCCGCGGGTGAAGCCCCTGGCCGCCCCAGTTGGCGGCGGAGAGAAATGGCACGGTCACCTTCGACCAGTCCGGCATTCGCGACTGCCAGTAATCCGCATTATCGAGAGGATTGGCGAAAATATCCTCGCCGAAGTCGCGCCGGTTCGCCCCGAGTTCTTCCTGGGTCAGCGTCTCCGGACCCGCAACCCAGTCCGCCACCATGCGGCTGCGGCGCCCCTGCTTGCCCACCCCGTGTTGGACCGTCTTGACCTGCATGTCGTACCAGTTCGCCGCGAACGTGCACAGGATGCCACCGTGCCACGCCAGATCGCGGTAGAAGTCGGCCGCCCCCTCCCAGGCGCACATGGCGGCCAGATGCGGTGGCTGCATGGCCGCAACCTGCCACTGGTTCATCGCATAATAGGAGATGCCGTTCAGACCGACCTTGCCGGTGCTCCACGGCTGGAGGGCCGCCCATTCGATGCAGTGGTAAAAATCCTTCGCCTCCCGGGCGGACCACACATCGAGATACCCCTCCGACCGGCCGCATCCCCGGGAGTCCACACGCACGCACACATACCCGTCCGGCACCCACTTTTCGGGATCGACGACCTCCCAGCACTGGTACTTGTTGGTGGAGCCCGCCGTCACATCGGGGTGCTCATCGGCCATGATCCGCCACTGGTCGGGGTAGCCGTCCTGGAACGTAAGCCACTTGCCGTAAGGACCGTACGAGAGGATGACCGGGTATCGACCCTCCGCGATCGGCCGATAAACATCGGCGCGAAGGATGATGCCGTCCTCCATGGCGATCTGCACATCCCAATCGATCCTCATCCCATCCCTCAGTTCACTGTTCCGGCTCATATCTGCTCCTCCCTGTGAATGGCCTGCTTTCGCTGTCAAGACGAAACCCTTAACCGTTTAATTTGAACAGGACTACGGCGTTGTCCCGGAGAATCCTTTGGCGATCGGATTCGGCTATTCCGGTCAGACGCAGAACCGTCTCCACGGGCCCGTTGTCCCCCATGTCGTAGGGATAATCGGTTCCGAGAAGGACATGATCGCTGCCGACGAGGGACACCAGATAGCGGAGTGCTTCGTCGCTGTGGGTAAGGATATCGAAATAGAAATTCCCCAGGAATTGACGGGGGGATTCATGGATAAAGTCCCTGCATTCCGGCCGGACCTGATAGCCATGTTCAAGTCTTCCGAAAATGTACGGAAGCTGGCCTCCCCCATGAGCCAGGATCACCTTGAGGTTCGGGTACTTCTCCAGGACGCCGCTGAAAATCAAATTGGCGGAGGCGATGGTGGTATCGAGGGGATTGCCGATGAGGTTGCTCAGATAGAATTCCTGGAGGCGGTCCATTCCCGCAACGTGATGGGGATGAATGAACATGGGGAGCCCCTGCGCCTCCAGAAGCTCATAGACGGGCCAAAAGGCCTTGTCCCCCAATTCTCTGCCGCCGACATGAGAACCGATCTCGATTCCCCGGAGGCCCAGCTTGTTGATCGCCCGGTCCAACTCTTTGAGCGCCGCATCGGGCGCCTGAAGAGGAAGGGTCGCCATGGCGGCAAAGGAGGCCGGGTATCTCTTCACCATCTCGGCGAGCCGGTCGTTTTGATACCGGGCCAGTTCGACGGCCAGACCCTCTTCGATCTCATAAAAGAAGGCAAAGGGGGTAGCGGAGAGGATAGAGAAAGCGAGTTTTCTCTCCTCCATATCGCGAATCTTCTTCGGGATGTCTCTGAGGGGTTCGCGCAGAGAGGGCATGAGCCCTTTGTTGATCTCGGCAGACCGGGGTCCCATCGTCGCAACGACGAACCGGGAGAAGATCTCCTCGTCGGAATATTGCTTTTTCACAATCGTCAGGGTATCGGCAAACTCCACATGGGTGTGAATGTCGATCGCAATGTGTTTCATGAATTCTCCTTGTCCATGTCACTCTCTACGAGCCCATACTTTTGCAGCGTGGCTTCCGTGGGGACGCCCGCCGCATCCCATCCCTGGCATGCGTAAAATTCGTCGATCATCCGGTTGAGGTTTTCCTCTCCGACGCACTGCCCCTTTCCCGGTCCGTCGGGCAACGGTTCCCGGAGCGTTCTCTCGGGAAGGGTGTCATCCGCCCGGGTAAACCCCTCCCGATTGTTGAACATCCGGATCAGGGTTTCCGTCCTGCCGGCCATGGCCAGAAAATCATCCTGCGAAACAGCCTCCCCGGTGGCCGCCTGATAATACTTTGCATAATCGTTGAGGGTCAGAGGTATGAACTTGGCAGGCATATCACAAATCAGCAGGGAGTGAAAAATACAGTTGTCGGCATAGAGATCCCGGATCATCGCCCCCTTCCCCTCTGTGGTATAGGGAGGATAGCCCCCGAGGATCTCCTTGGCCGGCGGCCATGCCCTGCGGTGACAGGCCCCCCGCGGAGAGACTGCATAGGAAAGACCCGAGCCGAAGGCGCCTCTCGGATCGTAGGCGGGGAATTCCAATCCCTTGACCTGCATGGCGAAGTGATCGGAGCCGCCGCCGATGTGAGCGGCCGCCGACCGGACCCCCTGGGACATGATTTCACCGAATCCTTGTCGGTTGGCGATCATCTCGATGGCGGCCAGGCAGGCCTCGTCGTCTCCGAAATTCAGTTCCAGCCCCTCCGTCTGCTTGCCGGTGAGGAGCCCTTTCTCGAAACATTCCATGACAAAGCCGATGACGTTCCCCGCGGATATGGTGTCCAGCCCCAATTTGTCGCACAGCACGTTGGCCTGGATAATAGTGGGAAGTGAATCGATCAGGAGATTGGACCCGAACATCCCGATCGTCTCATACTCCGGCCCCTCCACGGTGGTCCCTTTGTATTTTCCGTCGGCGGCCACGGTGATCAGACTGCAATGGACGAAACAGGATTGACAGGACTTGTGTTTTTTGACGCTCTTGTAGACCCCAACCGAATCGATCTTCCCCAGGGCCTTTTCCCAGGTTCCATATTGGAAATTTTTCGTCGGAAGGATTCCGCCCGTATGGGTGAAATTCAAGGTCAGCGGAGTTCCGTATTTCGATCTGGCCTGGAAGACCTGGCTCACCTTGGCGCGCTGGTAGTTTTCCCGATTCAGCCCAATGATCCGTTTATGATCGTGGAACTCTACGTTTTTGGTCCCCCTGACGACGATCGCCTTGAGCCTTTTCGAACCCATGACGGCCCCGACGCCGCACCTTGCGGCCTGCCGATAGTAATCGCTGTTGATGCAGGCGTAACTGCACAGGTTTTCGCCGGCCGGCCCGATGGACGAGACCCCCGCGGAAGAATTTCCCGCCAGTTCCTTAAGCGTCCTTTCCGCTGTGAAGCTGTCCTTTCCCCAGATCCCGTCGGCCTCCAGGATCTCAACACCCCTGTCGTCGATCTTCAGGTAGCAGGGAAAATTCGATTTTCCCCGGATCACGATGCCGTCATAACCTGCCTTTTTCAGCTCGATGGATATCCTTCCGCTGGAATAGCTGTCGCACCACCCGTGGGTGAGCGGTGACTTGGTCACCACGACAAACTTGGACGAGCCGGGGACCATCGACCCCGTAAGCGGACCTGTCAGAAAGATAAGAATATTTTCCGGAGAAAGCGGGTCCGTTTTTGGCGGCAACAAATCAAACAGGAGCCTTGCCCCCAGGCCCCTTCCCCCCAGGTATTTCTTGGCCATTGCGACGGAAATACCCATCTCCTGTGTCCTGCCGGAAGTCAGATCGACATCCAGCAGTCTTCCGCATATCCCTTTCATAAATCACCTCTGCATGATTACTGCGCGCAGAATCCTCCGTCAACCAGAAGGGTCTCCCCCGTCACGAAGCTCGAGGCTTCACTGGCCAAAAAGATCGCCGGGCCGACCATCTCGACAGGCTTGGCCGTTCGGTTGATCGGCACTTTTTTCAACAGATTGGCATAAAACTCGGGATTGGAGAACAATTCATGGCGGGCCTCCGTCCAGACGGGACCGGGTGCAAGGGCATTGACATGGATGCCTTTGGCGGACCATTCGAGCGCCAGCGTCTTGGTCAGGTTTGATACGGCGGCCTTGCTCGCGGCGTACGCCGTTCTTCCGCCGAACCCGACCACGCCAAAAGAGGAACTCATGTTGATGATCCGGCCGCTACCCTGCCGCAGCATGACCTTGCCGACCGCCTGGCAACAGAAGAACAGCGCCTTCAGGTTGATATCCAGCACAAAATCCCAGTCTTTCTCGGTCATCTCTTCCGCGGCTTTGTGTACGTTCACCCCGGCGATATTGGCCAGAATATCGATCCTGCCCATCTCTTTGACCGCCGTTTCGACCATGCGGTCTATCTGGTCAACATGAACCAGGTCGATTGCAAGAACCAGACAACGCCGATTTTGGGCCTCAATCGCGTTTTTGAGCGTCAGCAATTTCTCATCCGTGAGATCGACAGCCACGATATCCGCGCCATATTGGGCAAAACCAAGGGCTATTTCCCTGCCGATTCCCTGCGCGGCGCCCGTAACGAGGGCGACCTTCCCCTGTAAAGAAAACAAATCCATCATAGTCATCCTCCTTTGATCCCCTCTCCGGCAGAAGGGCTTTTTTTACGAAACGGTCACACCCCCAGGTAACGATGCTTTGCCTCCTGATCCTCCCAAAGCTGCTCCGGGGTTGAAGAGTATACAATCAGCCCCTTGCTCATGAGATGGACGTAGTCCGCATACTTCCTGGCAAAAGAGAGGTTTTGTTCAACCAGGAAAATGGACAGCCCCTCCTCTTTCAGCCGCAATATGGCGTCGCCCATTTCGCGTACCAAAACAGGCGCCAACCCCTCTGTGGGCTCATCCATGAGGAGAAAAAGAGGGTTTGAAATCAGGGCTCTTGCAATCGCCAGCATCTGCTGCTCTCCCCCGCTGAGGGTCTTGGCCCTCTGGTCGCATCGCTCCTTGAGACGGGGGAATAGTGCGTAGATCTTTGCAAAATCCCAGCGCTGATCACAGGAGCCATGCTCGGCGACGGCCAGGTTCTCCTTCACCGTCAGGGAGGGAAAGATGCGCCGGCCCTGAGGCACGAGGCCCATCCCCAGTCTGATGATTTTATACGCGTCCATGCGGGTGATGTCCTGGCCGTTGAAGAGGATCGCACCCCTCCTCGCCGGGGTAAAACCGACGATGGATCGAATCAGCGTGGATTTTCCCACGCCGTTGCGCCCCAAGAGGGCGACCACCGTGCCTTTCGCCACCTCCAAGCTCACCCCCTGGAGGACATAGCTGTCACCGTAATAGGTATGAATATCGACGATCTTCAGCATACACGGTTACTCCGCACCCAAATAGATCTCCTGCACGGTGGCATTGTTTCGGATCTCCTCCTTCGTGCCCTCGGTCAGAAATTGCCCCTGATAAAGAATGGTGATCCGTTCGGCAAATTCGAAGGCGACATCCATATCGTGTTCAATCAGGATGATCGTGATCGCAGGATCGATCTTCTTGAGCAACACGGTCAGGTCCTGAGTTTCTGATGAAGAGAGTCCTGCCGCCGGTTCGTCGAGAAGCAGAAGTCGGGGCTTTCCGGTGAGGGCCATGGCCACCTCGATCCGCCGCTGATCTCCATGGGAAAGATTCTTCACCAGTTCGTTGCGCTTCTCCGCTAAATCAAACTCTTTTAAGACATCGTTACAGCGATCCATGTGGCCGTGACAGGAGGAGAGCGTCCGGAACATGACGAACTTCGTCCGGTCCAGGGCCTGGCACGCCATCAGAATATTCTCCGCCACGGTCAGGCACCGGAAAAGATTGGTGACCTGATACGTCCTGGCCATACCCAGGGCGGCCCGGCGGTAGGTGGGGTATCTGCTGATCTCCTTCCCAAAATAGAAGATTCGCCCCCGGCTTGGCGGATAGATACCGCTGATGAGATTGAAGAGCGTCGTCTTCCCGGCGCCGTTGGGCCCCATCAGCACGCGTCTCTCCCCCTGCTCGATCGTCAAATTGACCCCATCGACGGCCCGCAACCCCCCAAAATCGATGGAGAGGTCTTTGAGGACCAGGCACGGATCAGACCTTTTTGTCTCCCTTTCTCCCGTTGACCCCATCGACTTGTTTCATCCCTTTCCGTCTGACGACTTCTTCCCGCACGCTTTATTCTGCCGTCCCTTGAGCCAATCCTTGAGGAAGTTGATGAGCCCTTGCGGGGCATAGAGTATCGTGAGAATATAAATGCTCCCCAGGATAAGCAGCCAGCGCTGGGTATAGGCGCTGATAAAATTCTTGAGAAATATGATGATCCCGGCCCCCAGGGCTGGACCGATCAGGGTTCCCGGTCCGCCAAGGATGACCATCAGCACGATTTCGATCGATGCGTTCAGGTCCATGTCAAAAGGGCTGATGAAGCCGTTGAAATAGGCCCAGAAGACACCCGCAAAGCCGGCGAATGCAGCCGATACGACATAGGCCAGATACTTATGAAGCCAGGAATGATAACCGAGGACCCGCATCCGGGATTCGCTCTCCCGGACCCCCTTGAGACTGTGACCGAACGGGGAACGGACGAGAATGGCCATCATGACCAGGGCAACCAGAAAAAAAACAAGAACGACATAATAAAATGTAAGCGGGTCCGTCAAGGCGATCGGAAGGCCGATATCCGGTCGGGCAATTCCTGAAATCCCGTTGTCGCCGCCGGTCATGGTTACCCACCGGAAGCCAAGCCCCCAGAGGACCATCCCCAGGGCCAGGGTGATGATCAGGAAATAGACCCCGGTCGCATGGGCGACCAGGAAGCCGAAAATCATGCTGATCAATACGGACAGTGAGATGCCGCTGATGAAACAGAAGAGGAATCCCATCTTGTAACGGGTGGAGAGGATGGCCACCGCATAGCCGGCCACTCCGAAAAAGCCCGCATGGCCGAAAGATGACAACCCCGTGTAACCCACGAGGATATCCAGACTCATGGCCAGGACGGCAAAGATCAGCATCTGCGTCAGCAGCGTGACCCAGTAGGAGGTATAAAAAGGCGGCATGACCAACAGGACCAGAACGGCCAGAATCAAACCGATGATTTTCGTTGTCGAAGTGAGCCGATCTTTCATCTCTTCACTCTTTTCCGAAGAGTCCGGTAGGTTTCAGCGCGACCACCAGCGCCATGGGGGCAAACAGCGTGAAATAGGAGAGTTCCGGGATCAGGGCCTTGCCGAAGTTGTCCACGAGCCCCACCAGGATGCTTCCCACAGCCGAACCGAGGAGACTTCCCCTTCCCCCGACGATCACCACCACGAAACCCAGGGAGAGGAGTTCGAAATCGAGTCCCGGATAAACCCCGAAGATGGGGCCTCCCATGACCCCTCCAAAGCCGGCCAGGAAAGCGCCCAGGCCGAACATGCACCCCGAAATCATGGGGACGTTCAGACCCACGCCACCCGCCATCTCATGATCGTCTACCGCCGCCCGCAGTTTTGCCCCGACCAGGGTTTTCTCATTGAAGAGCCACAGAGCGACGGCAACCACCGTCGCCACACAAAAAACGAAAATACGGTAGACGGGGAAAACGACATGAAATATCTTCACGGACCCCTTCAGATATTCCGGGCAGGGGAGGATGTAGGGGTCCCCTCCCCAGATCAAGAGGGAGAGATCACGAAAAAGCAGCGCAAACCCCAGCGTGATCATCATTTGCGGAAGGGGCTGCAGAGGAAATCTCCTCAGAAAACCGCGCTCCATGATGACACCGAGCACCCCGACGGCCAACCCTCCCGCCAGGGCGCCCAGAAAGAAATTATTCGTCTTTAAAATGACGGACAGCCCGACATAGGTCCCCACCATGAAAAACGATCCATGGGCGATATTGACAATCTTCATCACCCCGTAGATCAGAGAGAGCCCGCTGGAAAGCAAAAAAAGAAGGGCCGCGAAAGAAAGCCCGTTCAGCGTCTGGACCAATAGAAAATCGCCCAAAACGATTCCTCCTGCCATTGGCCGTTTGAAGTGAAAACGGCGCCATACGATACACGCTCCGCATATTTCACCCTTGCCGGAGCGCGCGGTCGCGCCCCGGCAAGGGTGAAATCATGGCATTTCGGGTCGTACCCCTAAACGGTTCACTGTTCCGCCCTGTGGTGAATTACGGGCAATATCCGCATCGTCCACAGGGCGGCACAATGTGAACCGTTCACAGGCCCGTCAGGGTTTTAAGGGAGGAAAATCCCGCGAATAAACCGGCTGCCTCAAGAACTCTTCGGGACTGTACTTCCAGAACTGGGAGACATTCGGGTAGGTAAAAATCACGGTGTTCTGCAACTCTCCGCCCACCTTTTCCACCTTCCGGATATAGATGTTTTGAATCGGATTCCCGTAGTGGTCCAGTTTCATCGGTCCCCGCGGGAGATCCTTGAGTTCGACCTGCTTGAAGGCCGCCAGCATCTTCGCCCGGTCTTCCACATCCCCGTTGATGGATTTGATGGCTTCGACAATCCAGCGCGCCCCCGAATAGGTCCCTTCGGAGTAGTAGGAAGCCGCCTTCTTGGCCTTCGCACGGAATCCCTTGACAAATTTCTTGTTGGCCGCGTTGTCGAGCACCTCGCTGTAGATCAGAGGGGTGATGATCCCGATGGCCTCATCGCCCATGGAGGGGAGGGCGTGCTCGTCGGTCAGCGTTCCGTTGCCGATCAGAGGAATTTTATCCTTCAGCCCGAATTCCTTGTACTGTTTGACGAACTGCAACGCCAAGCGGCCGGAGAAGGCGGCAAAGACCGCATCGGCATCCTTTGAAATCTGCGAGAGGTAGGGGCTCAGGTCCTGGGCGGTCATCGGCACCCATATCTTCTGCAGCACCTTACCGCCGGCCTCTTCGAAGGTCTTGTGGAACCCCCCTGTGCACTCCCATCCGAACGCGAAGTCATATGCGATAATCGCGACCTTGCGGTATTTGAGCGTATTGTAGGCATACTCTCCGAACGGCTGATGCGGCTGGCTGCTCGACCATCCCGTACGGACAATCCATTTGGGGATTCTTCTCTGTGTGATGTCGTCGGCCGCCATGATCGGATAGGTCATCGGCATCCCTTGCGAGTCGATATAGGGTGCGATCGCATAGGCTGTGGCGGCCGACATGCCCCCGGTCATGATATGAACCCCGTCCTTCTCGACCAATTTTCGTGTTTTTGTAAGCCCCACCGCCGGATTGGCCTCGTCGTCCTCCACAATGACTTCGATCTTCCTGCCGGCCACCTGGTACTTGATCTCCTCGAAGTATTGCTCAAGGGCGGCCAGCATATCCTTTCCCTGTGCGGCAAATGCACCAGTAAGCGGGGCAATGAAGCCGATCTTGATGGGCCCTTTCTCTGCGGACCACGCGGGTAAGGGGCTTAAAACGAAGAGACACAACACCGCAGCCAATAAAGCTGTCAACCATTTTTTCTTCATCGTTCCTTTCCTCCCTGTCTGTTATCTTTCAAAAGAAACACCGCTGACATCGGCCGACTATATGAAGTGTGAAGTGACGATGTGTCAAGAGATATTTTTTATTACTGCGGTTCAATTCCCTTGACACGGATACCCCCTGTCCATATACTTTTCCCCAACGACGGGCGCTTCAACATAAACGGCATGGATCCGGGTGCAGACTTGGGAACACGGAGATGACAGCGATGAAGATCAAGGTAGCGGCAATTCAAACGAAGACATTTCTGGAGGCGGACGAACAGACGAAAAATATTGAGAAGGCCCGGGAATACGTGGCAGAAGCCGCCGATCTGGGCGCAAAGTTCGTCTGCTTTCCCGAGACTTATCCGGGTCCATGGAAGGCGCCCCTGAGCTATTCTCCCATCGAACCACTGCAGGAAATGGCGGGGAAACATGATGTCTATATCGTTGCCGGAGCCAACTGTCCTGTTCCCGGAGACCCCGGGAGAGGGTATACGTCACAGATTCTTGTGGGGCCCGACAGTTCGGTGGGAAGGTACAATCGAACGATTCCCAAGGGACCCTGGATCTATAAAGGGGGTCGTTTCTGGGACTATGATTACCAGGAGGCCGACGACCTGCCGGTGTTCGCTACCCCCTTCGGTACCGTGGGGATTCTCATCTGCAGCGAAGTCTATGTCCCGGAGCTCTCCCGCATCCTCGCGTTGAAAGGTGCGGAGATCATCTTTCTACCCGCCGGCGTCTGCAAATACGAGCTTCAGGCCACCTGGCGGAATCTCATCTGGTCCCGGGCGATTGAGAACCTCGCCTATACGGTGACGTGCCAGAACATCCTCGGCGCCGAGCAGGGGCTTGCCATGATCTGCAGCCCCGAGGAGATTGTTGTCGAGTCGACGAAACCCGGAATTTTCATCGCCGAGTGCGACATCGACCGCATTCGGTGGCTCCGGGAGCAGAAGGATCTCTACGGGCCGCCCATGCCCTGGAATACGAAACCCGGCACTTTGCGGGACTGGCGCCGTCCCGAGGTGTATCGGAAGAATTGCCCCGACTGGTAGGGCAAATGACCGAATAGGTTCTGAATTGTCAGCATAATTCAGTTTTCCGTTGATCAAGGGTACAACTTACGGAAGGGATCTTCCGGGGGTCTCTTTTTTCAGAGCAGATCGGGAAGTTTCTCCAGGGCCTTTTCCAGAAGCTCCGGCTTCGGACCTCCCGCCTGCGCCATGTCGGGCCGGCCGCCGCCGCTGCCGCCGACGACCGGGGCGATGGCCTGAATGATCCTTCCCGCATGGTACCGGTCGTTGAGATCCTTCGTCACCAGACAGAGGAGCATCGCCTTCCCGTCCGCCCGGCTCCCAAGCAGGATGATCCCGGAACGCAGCCGGTCGCGGAGTTTGTCGCCCAAGTCCCGGAGGGTTTTGACGTCGGAGGCCTCCACGACGGTCGCAAGAACATCGATCCCGTGGATCTGACGGACGCAGCCCATCAGATCGCCGGAATCCTTCGCCGCCAGTTTCCCTTTCAGGGCCTCAATCTCCTTCTCCAGTTCCCGTTCACGCCGAAGAAGCTTTTCCGTTCTGTCCGCCGTCTCAAGAGGGCCGATCCTCAGCAAACCGGCCGTCTTCCGGAGTTCATCCTCCGCGCGCTGCACATGGGCAACGGCCGCGTGTCCCGTCAACGCTTCGACCCTGCGAACGCCTGCGGCTATGGACGACTCATGGACGATCTTGATCAATCCGATATCGCCGGTCCTTGCCACATGCGTCCCCCCGCAGAGTTCGCTGCTGCATCCGGCCATCCCGACGACGCGGACCGTCTCCCCGTATTTCTCGTCGAAGACCGCCGTCGCCCCGGTCTTCACCGCCTCCGCAAGGGGCATGACCGCGGTTTCGACAGGGACGTTCGCCCGGATCATCCGGTTGGCCAGCGCCTCTATTCTCGCCAGCTCTTCCTCCTCGATCCTTGAAAAATGGGTGAAGTCAAAGCGGAGGTGATCGGCGTTCACCAGGGAGCCCGACTGCTTGACATGTTCCCCGAGAACCAGCTTCAGCGCGGCCTGGAGAAGATGCGTCCCGGAATGGTTGGCCTCCGTCGCCCGCCGGGTGTCGTCGTCCACCTTCAAAATATCGACGGAATCCCCTTTTCGGAGTTTCCCGCTTTTAAGTACGCCGATATGGGTAATGAGATTTTCAAGAGGCCTTTGCGTGGCCGTCACTTCGAAGTAAAAGTTTTTACCGGTAATCAAGCCGGTATCGCCCACCTGGCCGCCGGTCTCCCCGTAGAAGGGGGTCTTGGCAACGATGATCTCTGCTTTGTCCCCTTCGCCGATCTCGTCGACGGGCTGACCATTTTTCACAATAGCCGTCACGACCTCCGACGCCCCCTCCGTCACCCCTTCATGACCCGTGAACAGCGTCGCGATCCCTTCAATGGAGAGGCGGTGGTAAACCTCGGAGATCGCCTCCTGCCCGCTCCCCTTCCAGGATTCGCGCGCCTTCTCCCGCTGGGCGGCCATCGCCCTCTCGAAGCCCTCCATGTCGAGGGCAAGGCTGTCCTTGCGGACGATATCCGCCGTGAGGTCCGTCGGAAAGCCGAAGGTGTCGTAGAGCTTGAAAACGATGTCGCCGGGAATCACCTCCCCGCCGGATTCTTTCAGAATGGCCACCTCCTCCTGAAGGATCCGGAGGCCGGCGTCAAGGGTCTCGATGAAACGGTGCTCCTCGCTCTCCACGACCTTCCGAATGTAGACGGTCTTTTCAATCAGGTCCGGATAGGCCCCCTTCATCTCGTTGATCACAACCCCGCACACCTCATGGAGGAAGGGCCGGTTCATGCCGAGGAGTTTCCCGTGGCGCGCCGCCCTCCGGAGGATCCGCCGGAGGACATAGCCGCGCCCCTCGTTGCTCGGGAGGACACCGTCGCCGATCAGAAAGGCCACGGCGCGGCTGTGGTCGGCGATGACGCGGATCGAAATGTCGTCCTCCCCGTTTTTCCCGTAGGTCCGGCCGCTGATATTTTCGATGAAACGGATGATCCCGGTGAAGAGATCGGACGCGTAGTTGCTGGTTACCCCCTGGACGACGGCGGCCAGGCGCTCGAGGCCCATCCCGGTGTCGATGTTCGGCTTCGGCAGCGGATTCAGCTTCCCGGCGGCGTCGCGGTCGAACTGGGTGAAGACGAGATTCCAGATCTCGAGGTGCCGGTCGCATTCGCAGTGCACGTCGCAGGCCGGGCTTCCGCAGCCCGTCCCCTCCCCCTGGTCGAAGAGGATCTCGGAGCAGGGACCGCAGGGGCCGGTCTCCCCCATCATCCAGAAGTTGCTCTTCTCTCCCATCCGGACGATCCGCTCCGCCGGAACCCCCATCCCGTCGTGCCAGATCTGATAGGCCTCGTCGTCGTCCTCGTAGATCGTGATCCAGAGTTTCTCCTTGGACAGTCCCATGACCTCCGTAAGGTATTCCCATGACCAGGCGATCGCCTCTTTCTTGAAGTAATCCCCGAAGGAGAAGTTTCCCAGCATCTCGAAGAAGGTGTGGTGGCGCGCCGTGACGCCGACGTTTTCCAGGTCGTTGTGCTTCCCGCCTGCCCGGACGCACTTCTGCGAGGTCGCCGCCCGGTGGTAGCCCCGCTCCTCCAGCCCCAGAAAGCAGTTTTTGAACTGCACCATTCCGGCGTTCGTAAACAGGAGTGTCGGGTCGTCCTTGGGGACGAGAGGGGAACTGGCGATCCGCGCATGCCCCTTCCCTTCGAAAAATTTCAGAAAACTCTCCCGGATCTCACTCCCCGTCATCGTCATGGAACCCTTCCTCCTCGGTTTTTTTCAGTAACTTCAAGATGAGTCCAGTGGGGAATCCCTTCCCCATCAGACTTCTGGCCAATCCGGCCTTTTCCCGTTCGTTCAGCGCGGCGACCGGCCGGCCCCGGATCTTCTTCCGAATCAGCCGTTTTGCCGCCTCCTCCTCGTCGAGCTCCCCGCGGACCTCCGCGATCACCCGTGCAGAAAGCCCCGCGTCGATCCCCCGCTCCCGGAGATCAAAGGCGATCCGCCGGTCTCCCGCGAGGCGGCTCACCGCAAGCACCCGCGCCCGCTGCCTCGCGAAAACCTCATCGTTCAGGTAGCCAAGCTCCCGGCACCGCCGGACAACCTGCTCGACGACCGGCGCCGGGAAACCGCCTTCCCGCAGTTTTACGCGCAACTCCTTTTCGCTGTGCGCCCGGAGGGTCAGCAGGCGGAAGGCCTTTCCTTCGGCCCGGCCGTACTCGCGATCCTCGTCCATGCGCTATTTCGGTTCTTCCTTGACAACCGTTGTCTTCGGTTTGATGCCGAGCTTCTCGCGGACCTCCGCCTCGATCTTCGCCAGGACCTCCCCGTTTTCCTTCAGGAAGGTTCGGGTGTTGTCCCGCCCCTGGCCGAGCCGCTCCCCCTTGTAGGAGTACCAGGCGCCGCTCTTCTCGATGATCCCCTTGTCGGCCGCCAGGTCGATCACGTCGCCCTCCTTCGAGATCCCTTCGCCAAAAATGATATCAAATTCCGTCTCCCGGAATGGCGGGGCGACCTTGTTCTTGACCACCTTGACACGGGTGCGGAAGCCGATCACGTCCTGTCCCGTCTTGATCGCGCTCACCTTCCGGATGTCGAGACGCATCGTCGAGTAGAACTTGAGTGCGTTGCCGCCGGTGGTGGTCTCGGGGTTCCCGAAGAAGACGCCGATCTTCATCCGGAGCTGGTTGATGAAGATCACGGTCGTCTTGGACTTGCTGATGCTCCCCGTCAGCTTCCGGAGGGCCTGCGACATCAGGCGCGCCTG
>Ga0163200_1000569_pt1 | contig 15729 bp, 9 predicted proteins | sample PL_2010_200m_FD_113535 | JGI IMG/M metagenome (GOLD analysis project Ga0163200, IMG submission 113535) | Freshwater microbial communities from Powell Lake, British Columbia, Canada to study Microbial Dark Matter (Phase II) - PL_2010_200m | ecosystem: Environmental > Aquatic > Freshwater > Lake ... | reverse complement strand
TTTTCCAGCTGCCTGACGTTGCCCGGCCAGTGATAGCCGGCCAATCGCTCGAGGGCTGCCTGCGAGAGGCTCGGCAAGGCGCAGCCGATCTGCCGGCTGGCCTGGTCGAGAAAGTGCAGTGCCAGCGGCTCCAGCCCGTCCAGGCATTCACGCAGCGGCGGAATGTGCAGCGACAGCACGTTGAGCCGGTGATACAGATCCTGGCGAAATTCGCCCTTGGCGCAGAGTTCGGACAGATCCAGCTGCGTCGCGCAGATTACCCGCACATCCAGGTAGACCTCCTCGTCGCTGCCGACCCGACGAAAACAGCCATCCTGCAGAAATCGCACAAGTTTGGCTTGCAGCCGTGTACTCATCTCCCCCACGCCATCGAGAAACAGCGTGCCGCCGGAGGTCAGCTCGAGCAGGCCGAGCTTGCCTTCAGGCCGAGCGCCTTCGAAAGCGCCGGGGCCGTAGCCGAACAGCTCCGTCTCGGCCATGGATTCCGGCAGGCCCGCGCAGTTGAGGGCCATGAACGGGGATTGCCCGCGCGGGCTGGACAGGTGACAGGCGCGCGCGAGCAATTCCTTACCAGTACCGGTCTCGCCTTCGATCAGCAGCGGTGCATCCAGCGGGGCCATCCGTCGCGCCTCGCGGACCACGGCGGCCATCACTTTCGAGCTCTGGAAGATGCTGTCGAAGCCGCGCAGCTCCTGCTTGCGCACGTTGTAGATACGCTCGCCCACCCGATCGGCGCGATGCAGCGTCAGCACCGCACCGGCCAGGGCTTCGCTGTCATCGTGTTCCGACTGCAAGGGCGCGATGTCTGCAAGAAAGATGTCGCCTTTGATGGTCACGCGCAGACCATTGATCCGCGCCTTGTTGGCGCGCACCAACTCCGGCAGGTCGAAATCATCGGCGTAGCGCGACAGGCTCATGCCCGGCACCTCATCCACGCGAACCCCGAGCAACTGCGCCGCGGAACGGTTGGCCGCGACGATGGCGCCCGCCATATCGATGGACAGCACCGGAAATTCCAGCGCGCCGAGCAGCGCATTGAGCTCCAGCGAATGCCGCTCGCTGGGCATCAGCCCGACCTTGCGGACCTCGAACACGCCTTGCAGCGCCTCGATCTTCGGTCGCAGCGCCTGTAGCTGCAGGTTCATCAGGTTGGGGCAATGCAGGTAAACGGCGTTACCGTGCTCGCCACCCACTTCGCCACGCGCCACGTTGATGCCGTAGGCGACCAGCAGTTCGAGCATGTCACGGAGGATGCCAATGCGGTTCTGGCAGTGAATCTTGATACGCATGCAAGGGTGCCTTTTGGCTTGTTGTTATGAGCGGCGCCGGGTTTTCTGCGGATCGCCGTTGATTTTCGTCAAGATTATTTGACAGAAGGGAAGCCGAGCAAGCCGATTTTCGTGCAAGCGCGCCACTTCGTAATTATTTCGTTACGCACATCAGAGGCAGAATGTCGCAGGGCGGCATCTTCCGGGTCGCCAGAGAAGGCTGAACGCGATCAGATGAGGCATCCATAAAAACAAGACTCAGGCGGCCGCCCCGCTCAGGAGGTCAGATGAAAGCCACTAAATACGTTGCCCGCGAACCGGATGCGCAAGGTCACATCCACTACCCGGACAGTGAACATGCGGTTTGGCAAACGCTGATCGAACGCCAGCTGAAACTGCTCGACGGCCGCGCTTGCCAGGAATACCTGGACGGCATCGAACAGCTTGCCCTGCCCCACGACCGCATCCCCCAGCTGGGCGAAGTCAACCGCGTGCTGGATGCGACCACCGGCTGGCAGGTGGCGCGGGTCCCAGCGCTGATTCCGTTCCAGACCTTTTTCGAGCTGCTGGCGAGTAAACGCTTTCCGGTAGCCACCTTTATCCGCACACCGGAAGAGCTGGACTACCTGCAGGAACCCGACATCTTTCACGAGATATTCGGCCACTGCCCGCTGCTGACCAACCCCTGGTTTGCCGAGTTCACCCACACCTACGGCCAGCTTGGCCTCAAGGCGACCAAGGAAGAGCGCGTCTATCTGGCGCGGCTGTATTGGATGACGATTGAGTTCGGCCTGACGGATACCTCGGCGGGCCAACGCATCTATGGTGGCGGCATCCTCTCCTCGCCGAAGGAGACGCTTTACAGCCTTTCCGACGAGCCCGAGCACCAGGTGTTCGACGTTGTCGAAGCGATGCGCACCCCTTATCGCATCGACATCCTGCAGCCGGTGTACTTCGTCCTGCCGGAGCTCAAGCGCCTGTTCGATGTGGCCCACGAAGACATCATGGCCCACGTGCGCACCGCCATGCAGCTTGGCCTGCACCAGCCGAAGTTTCCGCCGAAAGCGGCGTAGGGTAGAAAACTGCGAAGCATTTTCCACGCGTTGGTTTCGCCCCCAACGACGTCTCCCGGCGGCGCGGGTTGTTTCGGCCGTTTGGTGGATGAGCCTCTGGCGTCATCCACCCTACGTTGCTCGGCAACGCGGCGGACCGAACCCGACGCGTGAACAAGCCTGCGGCGTTGTCCACCCTACGCTGCTTAACTGATAAACCCCACCACGTAGGGTGGGCTTTAGCCCACCGATCCACTCAACCAACCGATCACACAAGGACCCAACCATGACCGCCCTCACCCAAGCCCACTGCGAAGCCTGCCGCGCCGACGCACCCAAGGTCTCCGATGACGAACTGGCCGAGCTGATCAAGCAGATTCCGGACTGGAACATCGAGACCCGTGACGGCCACATGGAGCTGGAGAAGATTTTCCTGTTCAAGAACTTCCGCCATGCGCTGGCTTTCACCAATGCCGTTGGCGAAATCGCCGAAGCCGAGGGCCATCACCCGGGCCTGCTCACCGAATGGGGCAAGGTCACCGTCACCTGGTGGAGCCACTCGATCAAGGGCCTGCACCGCAACGACTTCATCATGGCCGCGCGTACCGACGAGGTCGCGAAAACCGCCGAGGGCCGCAAGTGAAACACTTCGCTGATGTCGCGCGGGTTCCCGGCGATCCGATACTCGGCCTGCTGGACGCCTATCGCGCCGATCCGAACCCGGCCAAGCTCGACTTGGGCGTGGGTGTCTACAAAGACGCCCTGGGCCTGACGCCGATCCCCAAAGCCGTGAAGCTCGCCGAGCAGCGGCTGATCGACAGTGAGCAGACCAAAAGCTACATCGGCGGGCATGGTGATTCGCTGTTCGGCGAACAGCTGTTGCGTCTGGTGCTCGGCGAAGCTTCGCCAGCGCTGGTCGAAAACCGCGCCGGCTGCACCCAGACACCGGGCGGCACCGGCGCGCTGCGGCTGGTGGGCGAGTTCATCGTCAAGTGCCTACCGGGGCGCAGCCTCTGGCTCAGCGACCCGACCTGGCCGATCCACGAAACCCTGTTCGCCGCTGCCCGCTTGAAGGTCGAGCATTACCCCTATGTCGATGCGCAAAACCGCCTCGACGTGCCGGGTATGCTCGCCGCGCTGGAGCAGATTCCCCGCGGCGACGTGGTGCTGCTGCATGCTTGCTGCCACAACCCCACGGGCTATGACCTGAGTCAGAGCGACTGGCGCCAGGTGCTGGAGATCGTGCGTCGCCGCGAGCTGTTGCCATTGTTCGACTTCGCCTACCAGGGCTTCGGCGATGGGCTGGACGAGGACGCCTGGGCGGTACGGCTGTTCGTCGAAGCGCTGCCGGAAGTGCTGATCACCAGTTCCTGCTCGAAGAACTTCGGCCTCTATCGCGAACGCACCGGCGCGCTGATTGTGGTCACGACAGATGGCAGTTCACTGATCGATGTGCGCAGTCAGTTCGCTTCGGTGGCGCGCAATCTCTGGTCGACTCCGCCGTCGCACGGCGCGGCCGTGGTGGCGACGATTCTGGCCAACAGCGAACTACGCCAGCTCTGGCAGCAAGAGGTTGCAGCCAAGCGCGAGCGCATCGCCGGGCTTCGTCAGGGGCTGGTGGAGGCGCTGGCGCCGCACGGCCTCGCCGAGCGCTTCGCGCACATTGCGCAGCAACGCGGAATGTTCTCCTACACAGGCCTCACCGCCGACCAGGTGCTGCGCCTGCGGCGTGACGATTCGGTGTATTTGGTGGAAAGCGGACGGGCGAATATCGCCGGGCTGGATGCCGCACGGCTCGATCAATTGGCGGCCGCGATCGCCCGCGTCACGGCATAAGCCGCCGCGGCGAAACACAGGAGGCCGGCTGTCATGCCGGCCTTTTTTATTCCTGCCGAAACGGAGGACCCCGCCACGACGACGAAGCTCACTGTGGAAAGAGGAACCCGACTTAATTCTTAATGTCGTAGCATTTGGCCATCACTCTTAAAGTTTCTGTCCTACTATGACGCCTGGTCATTCTTGTGGAATGGCCGTCTGGTGACGAACGGACTCCAGTCTCGGCCAGATTAGCCGCTATCTTTCAGCAACAGGTTTCGAGCGAGTTCGCCCATGATTCAAAGCAACACAGACGGTAACCCTGCCCCATCGGAATACAGCTGCCATTCGGCCAGCGACCACGGCGCCTGCCCCAGCTGCGCCAGCGGCGAGCGCCTCGGCTTTCGCTTCAGTTACGCCTATCAACCGATTGTGGACATTGCCAAGCGCGAGATTTTTGCGCACGAAGCGCTCGTGCGCGGCGTCAATGGCGAGCCGGCCCCCAGCGTGCTGTCGCAGGTGACGGAGGACAATCGCTTCCGCTTCGACCAGGCCTGCCGGGTCAAAGCCATCAAGACAGCCGCCAAGCTGAACATGCAGAGCAAGCTGTCGATCAATTTCCTGCCGAACGCGATTTACCGCCCGGAGCTGTGCATCCGCTCGACGCTAGAAGCCGCCCGCGCCCACAATTTTCCCATTGAGCAGATCATCTTCGAGACCGTCGAAGGCGAGCGCATCAGTGATGCCAAGTGGCTGACCGAGGTTTTCCGTGAATACCAGCGCATCGGCTTTCTCACGGCCATTGATGACTTTGGTGCCGGCTTCGCCGGACTTAACCTGCTTGCCGACTTCCAGCCCGATCTCATCAAGTTGGACATGGACCTGATCCGAAGCATCGATCAGAGCCGCTCGCGCCAGGCCATCGTCCGCGGCACGGTGGGCATTTGCAACGAGCTGGGTATCCAGGTGATCGCTGAGGGCGTGGAAACGCCGGATGAATGCAAGGCTTTGCGCGACCTGGGCATCAGCCTGATGCAGGGCTATCTGTTCAGCAAACCACTGTTCGAGAGCTGCAGCCACGCCGATTCCCTGGCGTGGCCGGGCGGACTGTCGAGCTGAGCCCGGTTCAGCCGGCCTTCAACAGTTTAAGCAACTCGCGTGCGGCCTCTTCCGAGGACGCCGGGTTCTGGCCTGTGACAAGCAGGCCATCGACCAGCACATAGGACGACCAGTCCGGCCCTTTGCTGTAGTCGCCACCGATCTCCTTTAGCTTGTCTTCCAGCAGGAAGGGCACCACCTCAGTGAGCTGTACCCCCTCCTCCTCGGTATTGGTAAAGCCGGTGACGCGCTTGCCTTTAACCAAGTATTCACCGTCCACGCCGCGCACCTGTACCAGCGCGGCAGGCGCATGGCAGACCGCCGCTACGGGCTTGCGTGCCTTGATGAAGGATTCGATAAGGGCGATGGACGTCGCATTGCCCGTCAGGTCCCACATCGGGCCATGACCGCCGGGATAGAAGACCGTATCGAAGTCCGCTGCCGATACCTCGTCCAGCTTGTGCGTGTTGGCCAGTAGCGCTTGGGACTCGGCATCGTTCTTGAAGCGCTGGGTCATCTCGGTCTGGGCGTCCGGCGCATCGCTTTTCGGATCCAGCGGGGGCTGACCACCCTTGGGTGAGGCGAGGACGATTTCAGCGCCAGCGTCCTTGAAGACGTAGTAAGGGGCGGCGAATTCTTCGAGCCAGAAGCCGGTGGGTTTGCCGGTGCCGCCGAGCTTGTCGTGGGATGTAAGCACGATGAGAACTTTCATAGGGTCTCCTTTTAACCGGGCCCGAATTCGGGCCATGGTTCATCTCGACCATGAGGGTGAGAAATCGGTCAATTGGCAAGGGCTGTCCCTGGTCCATCGCGGCTCTCTCGGCATCCATGCCGCTCACCCGCTCCACGCCACCTGCACTTGACTCCTGAAAGGAGGCATTCGGCGTCGTTTGATAGGTCGTGGAGAAGCGGGACGCAAATGAACGCAAGGTTCTATGTCCGGCTAAAGAAGATCCGTAGGGTGGGTAACGCGAAGCTTACCCACCGGTTTCACAGCGGGAGGGTACCAAGAACTCCCGCACAGATATCGGTGGAAAATGCTTCGCAGTTTTCCACCCTACTGATCCTGCGCTTGGCCTCATGAAAGGGCACTCAGCGTCGTTTGATAGTTATGCGCAGGAAAAGCGGGACGCCATGAACGCAAGGTTTCTATGTCCGGCTAAAGAAGATCCGTAGGGTGGGTAACGCGAAGCTTACCCACCAATTTTTGTTGCCCACAAAAAAGGGCGCCGAAGCGCCCTTCTCACCAAAACCAGATCAGATCCTGAAGCTCCCCACCAGTTGCTTCAGCCGCGCAGCCTGCTGCTCAAGATCTCCACAGGCCCGAAGGGTGGACTGCAGGTTCTCGACCCCCTCCTGGTTCAGCGTGTTGATCTCCGTGATGTCCATGTTCAGCGACTCGATCACTGAGGTCTGTTCTTCGGTGGCGGTCGCGACCGACTGGTTCATCGCATCAATCTCGCCGATGGCGAGGGTCACGCTGCCCAGGCGCTCACCGGCCTGGTTGGCGATGCCGACGCTCGATTCGCTCTGACGCTGACTCTCGGTCATGGTGCTGACCGAATCACGCGCTCCAACCTGTAGCTTCTCGATCATGCCGTGGATTTCCTGCGCCGAGGTCTGGGTGCGATGCGCCAGGCTGCGCACCTCATCAGCCACCACCGCAAAGCCGCGCCCGGCTTCACCGGCACGCGCCGCCTCGATGGCGGCGTTGAGCGCCAGCAGGTTGGTCTGCTCGGAAATACCCTTGATCACGTCGAGAATCTGACCGATGCCAACCGTCTGGGTGTTCAACGCCTCGATCTGTTGGCAGGACGCGCTGATGTTGCTCGACAACCGCTTCATGGCCTCGATGTTCTGCTCGACCACCTTGCGACCGTCTTCGGCCTGATGGCTGGCACCGCTGGCCTGCTGCGAAGCGTCGGCCGCATTGCGGGCGATCTCCTGCGCGGCGGCGCCGAGTTCATTGATCGCCGCTGCGACGCTGTTGGTGCGGCTGGCTTGCTCGTCGGAATTGAGCATCGACGAATTGGAGGCGGCCAGTACACGTTGCGCCACTTCGTTGACCTGCTCGGTAGCCGAGGCCACGTCGCGAATCGAGCCGTGAATACGCTCGACGAACCGGTTGAAGGCCAGCGCCAGCGTGCCGAATTCGTCCTGCGATTGCACTGTCAGGCGGCGGGTCAGGTCGCCCTCGCCTTCGGCAATATTGCTCATCGCGCGGCCCATGTCGGTCAGTGGCCGCATCAACACGCGGATCAGCATGCCCAGCAGGACCATGATGAACACCACAGCGATGACAGTGGCAACGAGCGCCGAGGTACGGAAACTCGACAACGCCGCGTAAGCCTTTTCCTTCTCCACGGAAATGCCGACATACCAGGTCACCGAAGGCAGGCCGGGAACCGGGCTGAAACTGAGAATGCGCGCCTGGCCGTCCAGCTCCGCTTCGCTCAGGCCCTTGGTGAGGGACGGGGTGTTCTGCGGATAGATCTCAGCCAGGGTCTTCATGACCTTGGTCTTGTCCGGATGGACCAGCACCTTGCCGTCGCCGCTGACCAGAAACGCGTAGCCCATACCGTCGAAGTTCAGCGCGTTGATGATATCGACAAGCGCCTGCAAACCCAGATCGCCGCCCACCACGCCAACCGTCTGGCTGCCGCTGCGCGCGGGGGTGGCGATCGTAATGATCAGCTCACCCGTGGCCGCGTCGACATAGGGTTCGGTAAGGGTCGTTCCGCCAGCAGCCACCGCGTCCTTGTACCAGGGGCGGGTGCGCGGGTCGTACCCGGCGGGCATTTCGTCTTCCGGACGCATGGTGAAGCGGCCGTTCTGCTCGCCCAGATAGGTGAAGCCGAAGGTCGAGACGAGCGCCTTCTGTTCGAGCAGAGCAACCACGCTCTGATCGGAGCTGTCGTTGGCGATGGACTGCGCAGCGCTTTCCACCAACAGGATCCGACCGGACAGCCAGTTCTGAATGTTGTGAGCGGTGACTTCACCCATCTCATCCAGATAGCTGTCGAGGTTATCGCGGATGGCGTTGCGCTGAAGGTAGTCGTTAAACAGGGTGAACAGGGCGAAAGTCGCGATCACAACGAGTGACGCGGCGAGCAGTATCTTGTGGCTGAACTTGAGACGGCTGGGCATGGGCGCGGATCCGGACACTGATCTAGGTCAATACGAAGATCCGTTTTCTGTTTAAGCGTCCTTGCGCTGATCAAACTATCGGCACCGCCTAAAAGACCTTTAGACCACCGTCTGTCGCAAAGCCAGTACCAGCGCGAGTATTGGTCAACAGGCCGTTCGCCGACTCGCCTGCAATCCACTTACAAAAACGGCACTTCCGTTGCCGGAAGTGCCGCTTAGTCGCCTAGATCGAATCTGTGCTGATGATCAGGCTTTGCGCCCAGTCAGCGCCGGCAGAACGCGAGGTCGCAACCCTTCGCCGAGGATAGTCAGCGCACCGATGGCTCCGGCAATCCAGTACCAGCGCACCAGTGGGTCGAAGCCTAGCCAGCCGAGGGCGTGCAGGAACACCATGGTGATCAGCACCGGGCAGACATAACGGACCATGAACAGCCACAGCGCATAGCCCAGCGGCGGCAGGTCCAGCTCGTCGCGCATGATTTCGCTGCGCAGGGCATAACCGGCGAAGATTACGGTGAAGATCCCGCCCAGCGGCATCATCCAACGCGAGGTGAGGTAGTCGAGCCAGTCGAAGAAGTTTTTACCCATGGGCGTCCAGCCAGCCATCAGGTTGAACGACAGCATCGCCAGCATGCTGATCACCAGCAGCACAGCGCCTGCGGCCATGGCAGCCTTGAGGCGGCTGATGCCATGTTTCTCATTGAGGTAGGCCACCGTGGCTTCGATCATCGAAATGGCCGAAGTCATCGCAGCGAGCGAGACCATGGCAAAGAACAGGACGCCGAAGGCGGTGCCGAATGGCATTTGCTGGAAGGCCAGCGGAAGGCTCATGAAGATGAGTCCCGGCCCGGCGCTCGGGTCCATCCCGTTGGCGAAAATGATCGGAAAAATCGCCAGCCCCGCCAGCAACGCAACGCAGGTATCGGCGATGGCCACCACAAAGGTAGTGCGGGCAATGGACTGCCCGTCGGGCAGGTAGGAGCCATAGGTCATGATGGCCCCGGCTGCCAGACTGAGCGTAAAGAACGCGTGACCCAGAGCCGTCAGCAGCGCCTCACCGGTGAGCTTGGAGGTATCGAAGCTGAACAGGAAAGCGAAGCCCTGATCGAAGCCGCCACTGGTGAACGCATAGCCGACCAGAATCAACAGCATCACCGCCAGGCCCGGCATCATCCAGCTCACTGCGCGCTCGATGCCTGCCTGAACGCCTTTGGCCACGATCCATAAGGTCAACAAAGTTACCAGCACGCTCCAGCCGCCCAGCTGCCAGGGGTTGGCGTTGTGCGCCTCGAATACCTGAGCCAGCCCGTCTACGGAACTGGCGGCAAGTGAGCCATCGAGCATCTTCAGGGTATAGGCAAAGGCCCAGCCGGCCACCACTACATAGAAGCAAAGGATTAGAAAGCCGGCCGCCATGGACATGAGGCCGATGCCTTTCCAAAGCGGGCTGCTGCCGTTTTCCTGCGCCGTACGGCCGACCGCATCGATGGGGCTGCCGCGGCCACGGCGACCAATGGCGATCTCGGTCATCATCACAGGCACACCGATGGCGAAAATGCACGCCAGGTACATCAGTACGAACGCGCCGCCGCCGTACTCGCCGGTGATGTAGGGGAATTTCCAGATGTTGCCCAAGCCGACTGCAGAGCCGGTCGCGGCAAGAATGAAGCCCCAGCGGGAGAGCCAGAGGTTCTTGGGTTTTTCACGGGTCATGCGTCACCTGTTTGTTGTTATCTGTGACGGAATCGAACCCGCCGCGCTCATGACGCGACGGAGTGCAAGGCGGATGAACCTATTGAGCGTCGGGCTGCACCTCCGGAGCTGCGTTGGCAAAGGCTTCGAGGGATTCGCACTGCTCGGTCATCTGCAAAATGCGCGGGTACGCACTAAGGTCACAGGCAAAACGGCGCGCATTGTATACCTGAGGAATCAGGCATGCCTCCAGATAACCCGGCCGCCTGCCAAGTGACAGCTTGCCGTCGAACGCGGCCAACCCCTCTTCGACGCTAGCGAGGCCGGTGTGAATCCAGTGCTGGATCCATTGCTGCTTCGCCTCGTCCTCGATGCCCAGCGGGCCGCTGAGGTACTGCAATACGCGCAGGTTGTTCAGTGGATGCAGGTCGCAGGCGATATGCAGCGCCAATGAGCGCACCCGCGCGCGGTCGGCCGGATCGTCCGGCAGCAAAGCCGGTAACGGAAAGACCTCTTCCAGGTATTCGAGAATCGCCAGCGATTGGCTGATGCGCTCGTCGCCGTCCAACAGCAAAGGCACCAGCCCCTGCGGATTGAGCGCCTTGTAGTCGGCCGAACGCTGCTGGCCGCCGTCCTTGACCAGATGCACGGGCAGGTTCTCGAACGCGAGGCCTTTGAGATTCAACGCGATGCGTACCCGGTAGGCGGCGCTGGATCGCCAGTAACCGTAGAGTTTCAGCGTGGGCGACGAACCGGCCGTTGTGGTTGTTTCACTGCTCATAGCGCTCCCAGTACGTGTTTCTCTGTGGCGGGCAATATCCTTTGACCGTCCCCGCAGCCCTGGCGATCAATGACCGCAAGACCGCAGGATTGGCTTGGCCGCCCCCATAACAAACCACTCCGACGGGGTGCACAAGCCCGCCGGTAGCACGGCTCGCTGCTTCAACGCGCCGGGGCTGGAAGGTTTTCTTTACGGCCCGTCGCGAGCGCCGCACTGCAAGGTTGCGTCGGTGAGCGCGTAACGAAAACCTGACGGCGCGGTGCGACAGCCGGTCGCACCGTCCCTCTTCGCCACCCATATTGTGCGTAACGCGACGGCGACTGCGCTTCCCTTAGATCAGCCCGCTCAAGTTGAGGAACACCAGCACGATCGCCAGCGGCGTACCGAAGCGCAGCAGCAACCACCAGGCGCGGAACAACCCGCCGTGTCGAATACCGATGGAGTCGCGCACCGTTTGCTCATTCATCACCCAACCGGTGAACAGCACCGTCATCAGCCCGCCCAATGGCATCAGCCAGTTGGTGGTGAGGTAGTCGAGGCTGTCGAAAAAGGTCTTGCCGAACAGTTGGTAGTCAGCCCAGAGGTTGAAGGAGAAGACGCTGCCCAGGCTCAGCACCCAGAGCAGGCCGCCACTGACCAGCACGGCTTTGAGGCGGCTCAGGCCGAAACGCTCGGTCATCCAGGCAATGCTCGGTTCGCTCAGGGATATCGCCGAGGTCAGCGCCGCGATCACCAGCATGACGAAGAACAGCCCGCCAACCACCTGGCCCAGCGGCATCTGCCCAAAGGCGATGGGCAGGGTGACGAAGATCAGCCCCGGCCCGGCGCCCGGCTCCAGACCGTTGCCGAACACCAGCGGAAAGATCGCCATACCGGCCAGCAGCGCGACGACGGTGTCAGCCAGCGCCACCAGTACCGAGGTCTTGGCGATCGAGGTGCCTTCTGGCAGATAGGAGCCATAAACCATCATCGCGCCCGCACCGAGGCTGAGCGTGAAGAAGGCATGCCCCAAGGCAATCAGCACGCTGGTGGCGGTCAATGCTGAGAAGTCCGGCACGAAGAGAAACTCCAGCGCCTGCAGGAATTCGCCCGTGACTGCGGCATAACCGACCAGCCCCAGCAGCAGCACGAACAGACCTGGCATAAGGAACCGCAGCGAGCGCTCCAGCCCGCCGCGCACACCGAAACCGACGATCAGCATGGTCGCCGCCAGCACCAGCGTGCCGCAGACGATCAACCGCATCGGGCTGGCCAGCAAGCCGTTGAATAGCTCGCCGCTGGCATCACCACCTACGCCACTGAAAGTCCCGCTGAGCGTGGTCGGGATATAGGACAGCGCCCAACCAGCCACCACCAGGTAGAAGCTGAGAATGAGAAAGCCGGTCAGGCCACCGAGCCACCCCGCAACGCGCCATTTGGTGTTGGCACCGGCCTCGCGGGCCAGGCGAGCCACTGCGCCATCGGGGTTCTGCCGACCACGCCGGCCAATCATCACTTCGGCCATCAGCAAGGGAATGCCGATCAGCAGGATGCAGCCGAGATAGACCAGCACGAAGGCGCCGCCACCGTTCTCGCCAGTGATGTAAGGGAATTTCCAGATATTGCCCAGACCGACCGCGGAACCGGTAGCGGCCAGAAAGAACACCCAGCGCGAGGACCAGAGGCCGCGCGCGGCGCTTTGCTGAGTACGAACGGAGGCGCCGCCGAGAGTACCGGCGGCAATGCTGCTTTTGTCAGTCATTGCGGATTCCTGCTTGTTGTTTTTGTCAGGGATTTGCACACGCTCGGCAGAACGGCTCGGGCTGCCGAAAACAAAACGGGCGGCACTCGGCCGCCCTCATGCTCGTTACGCCTGCAGGCGCTGCGGCTGCTGTGGCACTGCGTGCACGCCGCCAAGCCGCTCCTGCGCCAAACGATCGGCGACGATAGAAGTGGACTCGCCACTGCTGGCAGCCCGCTCGAAGATTTCGCGAAGGGTTTCTGCGATGCCTCTGATGTGCGCATCGCTTTGCGCCGCGCTGCCACCGACGCGCTGGTAGTACACATCAATGATGCCGCCTGCATTGATCGCGTAATCCGGCGCGTAGAGGTGGTTGCGACGCTGCAGCTCGGCGCCGATCTCCGGGCTCGCCAGCTGGTTGTTCGCGGCACCGGCGATCACCGGCGCACGCAGGGTCTGCAGCGTTTCGGCGTTGAGGATGCCGCCCATGGCGCACGGGGCGAACACATCGACGTCCAGCCCGTAGATGTCGTGCGGGCGCACCGCGTTGGCACCCAGCTCCTCCATGGCCTGACGCACGTTGGCATCGAAGATGTCGCAGACCCACAGCTCGGCTCCGGCCTGTTTCAAGTGCCGGGCCAGCCCCAGACCGACATGCCCGACACCCTGAATCGCGACCTTAAGACCGGTCAGATCGTCACGACCCAGGCGCTGACGCACCGCCTCGCGCAGGCCGACGAACACACCCAGCGCGGTGGACGGTGAGGGATCGCCACTGGCGATGCTGCCGTCGAGCGTGGTGCGCGGCGTCGCACCGATGACGTGGCGGGTGCGCTGGGCGAAGGCCTGCATTTCCGGCTCACCGGTACCCGAATCGGCCGCGGTGATGTAGCGCCCGCCGAGGCTGTCGACGAAGTCGCCCATGGCATGCAGCAGCGCCTGGCTCTTGCCGGTATGCGGGTCGCCAATGATGACGGCCTTGCCCCCGCCAAGTTTGAGCCCGGCCAGAGAAGACTTCAGCGTCATGCCACGAGACAGGCGCAGCACGTCGCGCACGGCATCGTCGTCACTGGCGTAGGGGAACATCCGGCAGCCGCCCAGCGCCGGGCCGAGCGTGGTGTTGTGGATGGCGATGATCGCGCGCAGGCCCGATGACTTGTCGTGGCAGAACACGACCTGTTCGTGGTGATCGAAATCGGGATGGGTGAAAACGGACATTGCGGATTCCTCTTTGTTGTTCTGTCGAGAGCCCTGCTGTGCAGGCTCCTTCAATGTTCTGTGCGGCGTATTGGGAAACGGTGGGCTAAGCGGAACGCCGCCCGGCCCACCCTACAAAGCTGCAGCTCGTCGTCGCGGCCTGGCCGCCGTAGGGTGGGCTTCAGCCCACCAAAAGCCTGTACTCCGCTAGTTCTGTAGGGTGGGCTTTAGCCCACCGAACACCTCGGACCCACTCGACGAGCGCCCAGCGCCGGGGCGCCTCAGGCCGCCGGCTCGAACAGCCGCACGGTCTGCACCTCGTCGCCGCGGTTCAGCTGCTCCTTGAGCAACTTCTCCTGTTGCCGCGCTTTGGCGATGGAGCGCTCCTTCACCGGGCCGTAGCCGCGGATCAGTTCCGGAAGTGCAGCAATGGCTACGGCCGTGCGGTAGTTCCTCGGCTTCAGTTGAGCCAGCAACTGATCAAGGTTGCGCTCGTACTCGCTGATCAGTTCGCGTTCGACACGGCGGTCATGGCCGTAGCCGAACACGTCCAACGGCGTGCCGCGCAGGAACTTCAGCTTGGCCAGCACGTTGAAGGCGTTCAGCACCCAAGGCCCGAGTTCACGCTTGCGCGGCTCGCCAGTGGTGCTGTCGCGCTTGGCCAGCCAGGCCGGTGCCAGGTGGAACTGCAGCTTGTAGTCGCCTTCGAACTGCGCCTCGAGCTGCTGGCGGAACTCCGGCTCGCTGTAGAGCCGCGCCACTTCGTACTCGTCCTTGTAGGCGAGCAATTTGAAGTAGTAGCGCGCCACGGCCTTCGAAAGCGCCAGATCGTCGGCGGCATCCACCGCACGCACCCGCTCAACCATGGCGCGGTAGCGCTTGGCATAGGCCGCGTTCTGGTACTTGGTAAGGAAGTCCACCCGCCAGTCGACGATCTCTTCCAGGGTCTGACAGATCGGCTCGGCCATTTCCACCGGACGCGCCAGCTTCTCGACCGCCTCGCGCTCCAGCACCGCACGGCGGCCCCAGCGGAACGCCTGCTGGTTCAGCTCTGCAGCAACGCCGTTGATGCTGATGGCTTTCTCGATGGCTTCGGCAGACAGCGGCAACAAGCCTTGCTGATAGGCAAAGCCCAGCAGGAACAGGTTGGTGGCAATGCTATCGCCCAGCAGTCGAGTGGCCAGGTAGCTCGCGTCGATGAAATGGGTCTTCTCGGCACCCACCGCATCCATCAAGGCTTCACGCATGGCCTTGCCCGGCACCTGGGCATCGGGGTTGCGGGTGAATTCGGCGGTCGCCGATTCGTGGCTATTGATCACCGCATGGCTGATCTGATCGTTGAGGCGGGTCAGCGAATCTTCGCCGGCAGCCACCACCAGATCGCAGCCCAGCAACAGGTCGGTTTCGCCGGCCGCGATACGCACGGCGTAGATGTCGTCCTGCTTGGCGGCGATACGGATGTGCGTCACCACCGGGCCGAACTTCTGCGCCAGCCCGGCCTGGTCGAGCACCGTGCAGCCCTTGCCTTCCAGATGTGCAGCCATGCCCAGCAGCGCGCCAAGCGTCGTGACGCCGCTGCCGCCGACACCGGGGACCAGTACATTCCATGGACGCTCAAGCGTTGGACGCTGCGGCTCCGGCAGCTGGTCGCCCGCGATGCCACCGGCCATGGCCTCCGGTTTGCGCAGCCCGCCGCCATGCACAGTCACGAAGCTCGGGCAGAAGCCTTCGACGCAGGAGAAGTCCTTGTTGCAGGCGTTCTGATCGATTTCGCGCTTGCGCCCCAATTCGGTTTCCAGCGGCATCACCGCCAGGCAGTTGGACTTCTCGCCGCAGTCGCCGCAGCCCTCGCACACGGCGGGGTTGATGAAGGCGCGCTTGGCCGGGTCTTCCAGCTTGCCGCGCTTGCGCCGACGGCGCTTCTCGGTGGCGCAGGTCTGGTCGTAGATGATCACCGAG
>Ga0163200_1000568_pt1 | contig 15734 bp, 13 predicted proteins | sample PL_2010_200m_FD_113535 | JGI IMG/M metagenome (GOLD analysis project Ga0163200, IMG submission 113535) | Freshwater microbial communities from Powell Lake, British Columbia, Canada to study Microbial Dark Matter (Phase II) - PL_2010_200m | ecosystem: Environmental > Aquatic > Freshwater > Lake ... | reverse complement strand
TTTCATTCCTTATAGATTTTACCGTATTTATAACATCATCCGGAGTGATCGCTTTCATGCACCGGTTATCCTTGCAGCGGACTTCATAGCAGGGTATCTTGCAGCCGATTTTCTTCTGAATGATTACGATATTTTTTAAGGGATAGGGGCCCGTAAGAGCCGGATCAGTCGGCCCGAAGAGCGCAATTATATTTTTCGCTCCGGCGGCATTCGCGATATGCAGAGGCCCGGTATCCGCGGTAATAAAAATATCCGACCTTTTAGCCAGCGTTGCCAGCTGCTTGAGGTTAAGCACCCCGCAGGCAAGGACCGGGCTTTCTTTCATCAGCCCCTTGATAGCATGTGTTAAAGGAATATCGTTATGCGCGCCCGTAATTACGACCTTGGCCTTAAGCTCCGAGATCAAGCGATCGGAAACCTGCGCCCAGTATTCTTTAGGCCAGCGCTTAGGCGGCCAGTTACCGCCGGGATTGACCAGCACAAGAAAATGATCTTTACTTATTGAATTCATCTTTAGGAAACTTTCTATAAACAATTCATCTTCAACGCCTGTAAAAAATTCGGTGTGCCTGTCTTCGACCTTAAGCCCGGCGCGCACGATGATATTCAGGTAAAAATCTATTCGGTGCATAGCGCCAATCTTAGGCGGGCTAATTTTCTTAGTCAGAAGAAATCCTCTTTTTTTTGTGTCATACCCTATCCTCTCCCGGATACCGGCAAGGCGGCAGATCAGGGCCCGGCTGAACGACCGGTGCAAAAGAAACACTTTGTCGAAACCCTTGGCTTTTAAGAGCCGGATAAAATCCAGTTGCTCAAAAACGCTCTTATGCCGGTCTTTCTCATCAAAGATAATGACTTCATCCAGATGCGGATTGCCCTTTAATACCGGATAGCAGCGGCTGGGAACAATGCAGGCGATGAAGCTATGCGGATAATTCAGGCGGATATTCCGGATAGTGGCGGTAGAAAATAAAACATCTCCGACCCAGTTGACGTTAAAAATAAGTATCTTTTCTTCTGCTTTCATTTCTCGACTTTTATTAATATATTAAAAACCGTTATCCGCGCTTCAGGCTTAAACATTCCTGATACACCTTTTCGGTTTCGTAGACCATTTTTTCCTGAGAGAAGCTTCTTTCGATAAACCGCGCTGCCTGCCTGCCCAGTCGCTTTCTCTTATCCTCATCAAGCAATAGCTCCAATATTGCCGCAGCTAAACCCCGGGTATCCGCCGGCTTGACTAACAGCCCGCTCTCTCCGTCGCTGATCAAGGCTTTTATCCCGCCGATATTCGATCCGACTACCGGAAGCTGAGCGGCCATAGCCTCCATCAAGGCCAGGCCCAGGCCCTCCTGAAGCGACGGCATGACAAAAACGTCTATAGCCGCAAGGACCTTGCGCGTATCTTCTGAATGCCTGACAAAGTAAACGTTTTTCTCTATCCCGAGTTTACTCACGCGTCCGGTCAATTCATCTTTCATCTTGCCTTCGCCGACGATCAATAATTGCGCCTGAGGGACTTTATCTAAAACCGTCTTCATCGCTTCAATCAAATAGATATGGCCTTTTACATCGGATAGGCGGGCTACGATCCCTACAACGGGAGCATCGCTTAAGCCGAGCCTTTCTCTTTCCTCGGCACCGAACTTCGGGTCAATATTCTTAAATCTCTGGATGTCGATGCCGTTATGCACTACTTCAATATTATCCCGGGACACATTAAAATCCCTGATTAAATGCTCTTCCACCTGATGGCTTATGGCGATGATTTTTTTTCCCCAGCAGGGAAATACCCTTCTTATAAAACGGGGCTTAAAGAATCCGTGACAGGTAAAGATCGAAACCACCCCGCGGCGCCGGCACAGGATACTCGCCAGCACCTGCGTAGTCCGGCTATTCGAATGCACTATATCGATCTTTTTTCTTTTTATTAAACCATTCAGGATTAAAGAGCCAGCTATTATTTTAGGGCTGATTTCACTTTTAGTGTTAAGAGGGACGATGACGCACTTAAGGCCCAGCTCAAGCATCCTGTTCATCAGGTCTCCCCCGCTTGAAGCGACAAAAACCCGATGGCCCTTCTCTTTAAGCCCTTTCCCGAGAGTAAGAATATAACTGGTTATACCGCCGACGTTCAAATGGTTTACTAAAAAAAGTATGTTCATCTTATTATTTTAAGTACCGCCTGCAATACCTCTTCCGGAGTGATCTGCTCCAGGCATTCCTTATGCTTGCATTTTGTTTTATAGCACGGCGAACACGGAAGATTTTTTTTGATCAAAACGTAATCCCTGGCCGGGGCAAGGTGCCGGCGCGGGTCTGTCGGCCCGAATAGCGCTACAAAGGGAGTCTGAACCGCTGCGGCAACATGTAAAGGCGAAGAATCCGCCGAGATATACGCCGCGCACTTTTTTATAAGACAGGCCAACTGGTTTACCGTGGTTTTTCCGCAGGTATTAATCAGCTTTGTACTTTTAACCATAGCTGTAAGCGTATCCGCCGCTGCAATGTCGCTCTGGGTACCGGTAAGCACTATACGCATATCCCTTGCTCCCAACTCTTCACAAAGTTTAGCCATATGTTCCAGCGGCCAGCTCTTGGTCAGCCAGCGCTGGCTTGCGCTTAAATTAAACCCCACCAGTTTTTGAGCTGCGCTTAACCACTCCCGGCTCAAAAGCTCATCCACGCAGGCCTCGTCTTCATGCGACGGCCAGAGCTCCAAACGCGCGTCAGTCAGGCCTATGCCTAAAAGTTTAAGGATCCTGAATTGATGCGTGACCGGACCGACCGGCGTTTTATCATCTTTAATCCTGTAGTTGAGAAGAAATCCCAGCTTCTTATTATCATAACCGTAGCGATTGAGACTTAAAGAGAGGCGAGCAAGAATATGGCTGGCGCGGTTATTCTGAAGGTCGATGACAATATCAAAATTCTTCTTCCGCAGGAACCGGCCCATATCCAGGAGCCCTTTCAGGCCTTTGTCTTTGCCTTTAAAATCCGCTACCAGCAATTCATCGATATAAGGGCATCTTAAAAGCACGTCCTTGGAATCATCGCCGACCAGAAAAGATATTTTATAATTAGAAGAAAATCTCTCCCGTATCGCCTTGATCCCCGCGGTCGATAAAATTATGTCTCCCAGCGAACTGAACTTAATGATTAATATTTTAAAATGAGCCAGCGCCTCCGTATAAACATCGAGCGTATTCCTGACCATCAATTCCACGTTGTATTTAGCTAAAACTTTCTTATACGCGTTTTCAGCCAAAGTGCGCGCCAGAAGCGTATCTTTAAATATCCGCATCACCGCATCCGCCATCGAGCCGTCATCGCCCGGCGGCACAAGCAGGCCATTCACATTGTTCTCGATTATATCCACTACTCCCCCGACTTCGGTGGCGACTACCGGGACGCCGGCTGCCTGCGCCTCGATTATAACCCTCCCAAATGCTTCATGTGTGGTGGTCGCTAAGACTACCAGGTCAAGATGCGACATGATCTCCGGAATATTTCTCTGCACCCCCAGGAATTCGGTGCAGTGCCAGAGGCCGAGCCTTCTTACAAGCACCTGGACCTGCTCTTTATACGCCTGCTTATTCGCACCTGCGTCTCCCACGATCCAGATTTTTAAACGCGGGATGCTGCGCGAGACCTTAGCCATGGCTTTGATAAAATTTAAATGCCCCTTTAAAGGGGTGATCCTGCCGATTATGCCGACGTTGAACTCTTCCGTCCTTTTTTCATCCGGATGCTGATATTTAAACTTCTGGGCGTCCACACTGCGCGGCACGAGCCTGATCCTTTCAACCGGAACATTGAAATCCTCAATCATATGCCGGGCGATAATATTGCTTAACACAATTATTCTTTTGGACCAACCCATCACATAACTGAAAAAATGCTGCTTATAATACCCGTGGCAGGTGGTTATGAATACCGCGCCTGTTTTACGGCAGGCAAAATACGCAATCCAGGCCGGGACGCGCGAGCGCGCATGCACGATATCGATCTTTTCCTTCTTGATGATATCGGCTAAAAGCGGAACCATGCGCATCATCATAAATATCGACTTTTTATGCACCGGAAGCTGATAATGCAGAGCGCCGCTCGCCTGGATGTCTTTTACCATGGCCCCTCCGGCTGAGACGACCACGGCCTTATGGCCGAGCCTGACCAGATGACTGGCTAAATCCAGCGTTCCGGTCTCAACTCCGCCGACATTTAATTCGGGTAATATTTGAAGGATGTTCATATTATCCGCCCCATTGCCTCTTTGATTTTTTCCCGATCGTTCAATATTTTCAATTGAGATTTATGCGCCTGGGCTTGAGATATCTTATCCGCCAACCCGAGGCTTTCGGTTAAAGAAATATAATTATTAGCCGAAAGATATTCCAGAAATACGGTATGTTTCCTGCTCAAGCCTTTTTCTTTAAAAACAACCGTCCGCCTGCCGCTGGAGGCAGCCTCAGAGACCATAGAAATGCTCTCAGGGGAGATGACTATTACCGAACTTAAACCTAAAATACCGCCCACCGCCTCGGGTATATTTTTTTCATTAGCAATAATCAGGAGTTTGCAGGCCGAATGATCTTTAAATTCATTTTTGATTAAATCCTCTATCTCCGGAGGCGTGCGCCGCGAAGTAGATATAAGAATATCCGCGCCTGAATCCTCAGCCGCTTTTTTTATTTGCCGGATTACTTCGGCTACGGTCTCAGTTTTCAGACGGAACTTCTTGCTATCTCCGCCGATTAGCAGGCCTAAACTTAACCCTTGCCCCTTACCCCTTAAACCTTCTTTTAGCTTCATGGCTTGCTCTTTAAGGTAATCTTCATCAATAAGATTGAGCGCGCCTTCCGTAACCGCGATGTTAGGCCGGTGAGGCGGATGGTCGTGCCTGGGCATGATCACCAGATCGAATTTACCGGTGGAGAATTGCCCGGGGCGCATGATCACTACGGATTTTGCCCGGTTTTCTTTACTCAAGAGATAATTCAACCGGGCAGTGGATGAACCGCAAGAGATAATAAAATCCGGCTTTAGCTTTAACAGTTTAAGATAAGCTTCTTTATTAACGGGGTGGACCTCCGCAGTCTCAACCCTCGCCATTATGTTTCTTTCTTTTAAAATATCCGTAAGTGACGCAGCGGCAGCCTGGGCTTGCCGGAGGTGGCCGGGCCGCCCGTCCCAGAGGATTAAAATATCCCTTTCTAACCCGTGCTTCCATATTTTATAAGTCCAGAGGTATTCCTTTGGTTCCCTGCCGATAAAATCTTCGAAGACCTTAATGGATTCCTGCAGGTTGACTTGCAGATCTGAAGTCAGATCTCCGGTATTCTTTAAATTTAAAGCCGGGTCGATTATAATCTTTGCTTGCGCTCCTTTGATACGCGAAAAAAACACCGGAAGCAGTGCTGAGTCGTATTTCAAAGCCAGGCGCATCGCTCCGGTAGCCATAGAAGCGTCTTTACCGAAAAATTTCACATGTGTTCCGTTCACTCCGCCTTGATCGATAGTCATAGCGATGGCTTCGTTGTTTTTTAGTACCTTCACCACTGTCTGAAGCTGAAACTCCCGGTCAATGGTCTTAGCGCCTTTCTGCCGGCGGTAAGTGTTCAATATCGCATTCAAACGTTTCAAGCCCTGATCGCGCACGATAACGCTAAAAGGAAATCCCTGAAGGCTGGAGACTATATTAGACAGCTCCCAGCTTCCTTCATGCACCACCATCAGGATTACTCCCTTTCCCTTCTTAAACCCATCATAAATATTTTCCAGCCCCTCGATGGCTACATATTTATTGATGTATTTCTTATCGATGACCGGGATAAGAAATACTTCCATTATGCTCTGCCCCAGTCCTTGGTAAAATTCCCGAGTTATTAATCTAATCTCGCGGGGTGAAAATCTGCTTGCCAGCGCTTGCCTTATATTGGAGCGCACTTGCGCCCGGTGTTTCGCATCCGATAGACATATCAGGTCCCCCAGCCTTCTTCCGGCAAAAAAAACCAGGCCGACGGGCAAGGCTCCTAATACGGCGCTTAAGACCCTAAACAGAATACAGGCTAAATAATCTAAGGTTGAATCTTTCATTTTCTTTTATTTCAAGCTCTACGCGCAGCACCGTAAATTTAGAATTGAAATCGTTAAGCCCGGAATTAATAATGCGGGATGCGTCTTTTTCGGTGGTAATGATAGTGCTGATTGACTTGCCTTCAGCTTCAAGGATTATCCTCTCCAGGTCTGCATCGGTATAATCGTAGTGGTCGTGAAACCTATGACTTAAACCGATATTTATGCCGCAATTTGTAATAAGCCTCTCAAACGATTCCGGGTCGCCTATGCCGCAGAAGATAGCTGCGGTCTTACCTTTCAGAGAATTCAACGGTAAGGCGCGCTCCGGTTCACTCATCCGATAGAAATTTACCGGCTTGTGCACGGATTCAAATATATCCGCTTTATTATTAATACGGCGTAAAGCTGCTTTTATCTTATCTACCCCTTGGGCGAGGTCAGTCTTGGTAAGAACGAATACATCCGCGCGCTTAAGCGCCGAGAGAGGCTCGCGCAGGATCCCGCGAGGAATCATATTGCGGTTTCCGAATGGAGCGCTTGAATCAATGGTAACTATATTTAAATCTTTCTTAAGATGCCACTGTTGAAAGCCGTCGTCCAAAATCAGGGTATCTGCGCAATATTCTTTTATAGCGCGCCGTCCGGATTTTATTCTGTTCGAACCGACGATAACCGCAACGCTACCTAGGTTATTCTCGAGCATCTGCGGTTCATCGCCCGAACCGTAACCCCGGGTAAGTATAGCCACGGCTTTGCCCTTATCTTTTAAAAGCCCGGCAACGTATTCAACTAAAGAAGTCTTCCCTGTCCCGCCCAAAGTAATATTGCCGATGCTTATGACTTTCGCCCTTAAGTTTATTTTAGCTAAACCAAGTATAAGGCTAATCAACCGGATGGCTAGGCCGTATATAAGAGACAATATGAAAAGCAGGAACTTGAGCACAAAAGCAAGCAGCCCTTGACTCTTATCTGTAGCCAAATTGTAGAGGAATTTGCGCATGTATATTCAACGAAAAACCGGCTCCCTTAAGGTTAGTAAATACTCAGGTTAGGGTAGGTATTTTACCACAAGAGGCGGATGCAGGCAATAGAAATTTGCGCTTAAAATAGGCAGGAAACTCTTTATAAGACATAAGGATACGAGATTTCTGGGCTTATTCGGAGGTGAGAAAAGAAAGGTTTCGTTCGATGAATTCCAAGAGCTTTTGCTGGGAGACAACCGGGATATTGCAGAACTCCACCCCCATCCCGGGAAAGTTATGCGGCTGAATCTGTTTATCCGGAAGCCAGACCACCTTGGCATCCAACTCCAGCTCTTCCTGTTTCGGGGGAAGCTTAAGCTTTAAGACTACCTCATCGCCGAGCTTAAACTTATTGCAACCGTAAAGATAGGCTCCTATAGCGCTTAAATTGAGGATATCCACGTTAAGACAAGACGGATTTCTTGAGTGCTTCGGCCTTAATTCTACCTTAATATCAATGTGGAGGCGCTTAAACCTGCGGCGCAGTTGCATTTTCTGGATATTCTCTATTATTTTATCCGCGCTAAAGCTTTTTAAAGCCGCCTCTTCGGTTATATACATATCAATAACGCGCTCCAGCCCGGCTATTGAGAGAGTCCCCTTAAGAAAAGACGGAACCACCGCTAATTTCATCCTGCCGCCTGAATTGATGACTTCCTTGTAGGCGATGACCAGCACCGAGATCCCCATATAGTCGATGAATTCCACGTCCTCCATGTTGCAGAGAATATCGCTGTAGCCGTCGCGCACGCACTGCCCGATAGCCTCGACCAGATTCGCGGCATTGACGTCAATGCGTCCTGCCAGTTCGAGGATGATTATATTATCTTTTTGCCTCGCTTTTATTTCTAATGACATGACAATAGGCTAGCACAACCCTCCGCAAGCGGCAACCACTTTCTGTATTTCTCCGATATTCCTCGAGGTAGCGCCCTGATTCTTCCGGATCAATTCTCTCGCCCTCTCTCCAAACGCCCTGGCTTCCTGCGGTGAATTAAGAAGCATGGCGATCTTAACTTTAAGCTCTGCATCATTATGCACCATTATGCCGGCGTTCTCTTTTAAAAATAAACCGCAGATATCCCGGAAATTAAACATATGCGGCCCGAAAATTACGGGCTTAGCGAAAATAGCCGGCTCTAAGATATTGTGCCCGCCGAGGCGGACAAGGCTCCCCCCTACAAATACGATATCAGCGGCTTTATAAAATTCCAGCAGATTCCCGATAGTGTCCAGAATAAAAACAGGACGGGTCATGCAAGAGACGCATTCGTAAGGCAGCCGCGAAATAAACACGCTGTTAAATCCGAACCTTGAGACCAGAGAAGATACCTCCTGGCTCCGGTCAGGATGGCGCGGGGCAATGACCAGCTTAAAATTGCCGAACTCCCGAAGCAGCTCCTTATAAACTTTTAAAATGACTTCTTCTTCTCCCGGCCGGGTTGAGCCGCAGACCAGGAGTTTATCCGACGGAAGAACCGACATGTCTTTGCGCAAGGCAATCTCCGCGCCCTCATGCATAGAGGGAATTGTAAAATCAAATTTCATGTTCCCGGTAACCTTAATTATGCCTGATGAAGCGCCCAGGGCGTTTTTAAACCTTTGAGCGTCCTGCTCTGATTGCGCGCAGATCAAATTTACCTTATTGATGACCGATTTAAGTAAAAATTTAACCGCGGCGTATCCTTTGACCGAAGCGTCGGATATCCGGGCGTTGACGATTACAATAGGGATCTGTTTTTTATAAAGGCAGGTTATTAAATTAGGCCAGACCTCAGTCTCGGCAATGACAAAAAAACAGGGATTGACCCGAGAGATGACGGAATTAACTATAAAACTTAAATCAAAAGGCAGGTATAGAAGAAAAATACCGGCATCGGCGATAGACTTGGCTACCTGATTTCCGGTCGCAGTCACCGTAGAAATGACAATCTGCTTTCCCGGGTATGCCTTTTTTAACTCACGGATCAGGCCCTTGACCGACATCACTTCTCCGACACTCACCGCATGGACCCAGACCGGCCGCGACCAGGCCAGTTTAGGAATAAAACCCAGGCGCTCAAAAAGCCCGCGATGCATCTTACCTTTAAACAGGTAAACCGGCAGGCTTAGCAGCGCAAACACCATAAATATTAAATCGTAAACGATAAACATGGCTTTAAGCGTGGGGGTGCGCCTTGTCATAAACACTTTTTAACTTATCAGTGGTCAGGTGCGTGTAAATCTGGGTTGTCGATAAATTAACATGCCCCAACAGCTCCTGAACCGTCCTTAAATCCGCGCCGCGGTTTAAAAGATGTGTTGCGAACGAATGCCTCAGTGTATGCGGAGAAACTCCATGTCTGATCCCCGCGATTTTTATGTATTTTCCGACAATGCCGCGCACCCCGCGCGTTGTAATACGTTTTCCGGATCTGTTCAGAAAAACCGCCTCAATCTGTTTCTTTCTAATTTCCAGATATTTTTGTATTGTTTTCAATGCCACGTCTCCGATAGGGACGATTCTCTCCTTCTTGCCTTTTCCGTAAACCTTAGCTGTGCAGCCGATGAAATCAACATCATCAAGGCTTAATCCGACAAGCTCGGAAATCCGTATGCCCGTAGAATAAAAAGTCTCCAGTATCGCCCGGTCGCGCAAGCCACTCTCATCTGATGCATTCTTGGCAAAAGCGCTCTCGATCAATTTGACCGTTTCATCTTCGGTCAGAAATTGTGGCAGGTGCTTGTCCAGTTTAGGGCTGGATAGCATGAGAATGGGGTTAGTTTTAATCAGGCCTTCGCGGGTCAGAAATTTAAAAAAAGAGCGCAACGCGGAGAGCCTTCTTCCGACGCTACGCGAGCCCAGGTTTTTTTCCTTTAAAACTGCCAGGTATTTCCTGAGCATCAGATAGTCTACTTTTTCAATCGAGCTTTCAGATATGAATTTAGCAAAATCGGCCAGGTCCAGCTTATAATTAAGGATAGTGTGCGGCGAGTAATTTTTTTCTATTTCCAGATATCGAATGAACTTATCGATATACTTTTCCATTACTCCTCTTTATCCTGAGGAAGCGCTTTAGAGGTAAATGTGCACTTCGGGAAGTTTGAGCAGCCGTAGAAAAATCCGCGTTTAGAGCGGCGCTCGATCAGCTCTCCGCCGCAACCTTCGCCGGGGCATTTCACTCCCGAAGTTATGGATTTAGAATTTTTACAAGCGGGAAAATCGGAACAGCTTAAAAATTTGCCGCGCCTGCCCCATTTAATGATCATGGGTTTGCCGCATTTATCGCAAATTTGATCCGTAGTAACGACCTCTTTCTTAATATTGGCCTGCGCATAATCAAGGCTCTCTTTAAAAGGCGCGTAAAAATCCTCTAAAACCTTCATGCGCTTTATTTTCCCCTCCTCAACCTGATCAAGCTCCTCTTCCAAAAGCGCGGTAAATTTTACATCCATAATCTTGGGAAAGAATTCCACCAGCATATCGCATACCTTAAAGCCCAGCTCTGAAGGCTGGAGATAGCCTCTTATCCTGCGCACGTAGTCGCGGACTAACAATGTATAGATAATCGGCGCATAAGTCGACGGCCGGCCGATACCCTCCTCTTCAAGCGCCTTGATCAAAGAGCTGTCGGAAAAACGCGCCGGAGGCTTGGTAAAATGCTGCGAGGGCAATAATTTTAAAAGCTCCAGTATTTCATCAACGGATAATTCCGGTATATTGTTTTTATCTTTATCCTCGTCGGTTTTTTCGTACGCTGCGTTAAAACCGTCAAAAATGATAACGCTCCCTGTCGCTGAAAATAAATACTTCCCTGCCGAAATATCTACTGAAGTTCCTAGAGAGCGCGCCGGCGTCATCTGGCTGGCCAGAAACCTGCGGTAAATCAATTCATAAAGCTTAAACTGCTCCGGCGTAAGATATTTTTCCAGGCTATCCGGAGAGTGCGTTATGAGCGACGGGCGGATCGCCTCGTGCGCCTCCTGGGCAAGCTTTTTTACTTTATAAACATTCGGTTTTTCCGGAAGGTAAGGCGCGCCGAATTTATTTTTGATCAAACTTCTTACTTCGGTGATAGCTTCAGGGGCAACGCGCGTAGAATCTGTACGCATGTAGGTAATAAGGCCGACCGGATTCTCCTCTCCGATATCAATACCTTCGTAAAGCTGCTGGGCAAGGAGCATGGTCTTATGCGCGTTGTACCTTAATTTATTAAAACCCTCCTGCTGCATCGTAGAGGTGATAAAGGGCGCGTCAGGAAAACGGTTTTTCTCCTGCTTCTTAATACCGGCTACCTTAAGCTGCTGCTTACTGACCTCTTCAAAAATAGTATCCGCATCGGCTTTATTTTTTATTTGAGCGGCTTTATCGGAAATCTTCTGCAGCTTGGCCTTAAAAGAACTATCCCTTCCCTTTTTCGCCAGCTCTGCCTCAACTTCCCAGTATTCCTGCGGGACAAATTTCTGAATATCTCTTTCCCTGTCGGCAATCAACCTTAGGGCCACAGACTGCACTCTGCCGGCGCTAAGCCCCCGGGCGATCTTTCTCCACAAAAGCGGGCTTAAAAAATATCCCACCAGCCGGTCAAGGACCCGCCTGCCTACCTGCGCCTCGACCATGTTTCCGTCGAACTCGCGGGGATGCTTAAACGCCGCCTCTACTGCCGCCGGCGTGATCTCATGAAAGACTACCCGCAAAACTTTTTGCTTCTTGAAGATCCTTTCCTTTAAATGCCAGCCGATGGCCTCGCCCTCACGGTCAGGATCAGTTGCCAGATACACTTTTTCTTTACCCTTAGCGTCTTTCTTTAAATCCGTCAAAACTTTTTTTCTCCCGGATAAGACCGTATATTCCGGCTCAAACTTATTGAGGACATCCACCCCCAGCTTTTTCTGCGGCAGGTCGATGATATGGCCCATGGTCGAGACCACCTTAAAATTCTTCCCCAAAATCCTTGAGATGGTCTTAGCCTTTGTCGGCGACTCAACTATTACTAAAAACTTTTCCTTCATTTAGCTCCTTATGAATTGTTTTCCCGGCAACTGCCGGATCATTTTCTTCAGTTGCAGCCTTAAAAGTATATCAGAAATCTTCGGAATATCCAAATCTGTTTTCTCCAGGAGCCCGTCAAGGCTGACGGAATCTCCCGAAATCATGCTATAGACCTTAGACTCTTCGCTTTCGCTGAATTCAAAGACTGCCTGTTTTTTAAGAGGCTCATCCGGCGGAAACGCCGCGCCTAACGGAACAATAAGCTCTTCTAAGATTTCTTCTGTGCAAGTAACCAGCTTTGCGCCCTGCTTGATTAATTCATTAGTCCCGAATGAATTTCCCGAATCTATTTTACCGGGGAGAGCAAAAACTTCCCTACCCTGCTCCAGGGCAAAATTCGCGGTTATCAATGCCCCGCTGTTCTTAGCCGCCTCTACAACCAGCAGGCCTAAACTTAATCCGCTGATGATACGGTTACGCTGAGGAAAATTTTGGGCTAACGGCAAGACATCAGGGGAAAATTCCGTAATCACTGCGCCGTTTTTAGCGATCTCTTCGGCCAATTCCTTATTTTCTGCCGGGTATATGTTGTTAAATCCGCTTCCGATTACCGCAATGGTCCTGCCGCCCGCTTTTAAAGCCCCGCGATGCGCCGCTGAATCAATGCCGCGCGCCATTCCGGAAACAACCGTAATGCCCATTCTGGCAAGTTCGGCGCCGAACTTCTCTGCCTGCTCCAGGCCATAGAATGAAGCCCTGCGCGAACCGACAATAGCTACCGCGAACTTATCCTCAGGTTTTAATCCGCCTTTTATATAAAAAAATTCAGGCGGATCATAAATATTCCTGAGGTTAACGGGATAATCGCTATCATTAAGATCTATTTTAATAAAACTCATCTACTTTTGGGGATCAGTTTTTTTATCTTTGCCGCAACCGCCTTTACTGACAATTTAGAAGAATTTATAGTCCTATCCGCCTCCGCATAATAGGGAGCGCGCAATTTGAGTAAATGCGAAATCTGTTTTTTCTGATCAGTTACATTCAAAAGCGGACGGTGCGAACAGCTGCGGACTCTCTTAAAAATAACCGCGGGAGTGGCAGTCAGGCAGACGATCAGCCCGGTCTTACGCATGGCCTTGATATTCTCCTTATCCAGGACGACGCCTCCTCCGCAGCCGACGATAAAGTTTCTTTCCTTGCTTACTTCTTTTAAAACCCTCTTTTCAATCTTGCGGAAAGCCGGCTCTCCCGATTTAGAAAAAATATCCGGGATGCTGCGCTTTTCCCTCAGCTCGATCAAATCATCAAGGTCGACAAAATGCCTCTTAGTCTTTTTAGCAAGCTCTTTGCCGACAGAAGTTTTACCCGTACCCATGAACCCTACTAAGTAAATATTCATCTTTAAATTTAGGATTAAGGATTAAGGGTTAAGCGGTAAGTTTTTACTTATCCCTTACCACTTACCCCTTAATCCTGCCTCATTTACTCCTCGTACGCAGCTAATATCAAATCGCTCAGTTGCTTTCCTACTTCTTCTGTTTCAGGATAAACGGTATTATACCATTTACCGTCTTTTCCCTTCTGCCGCGGCATACCCACAAACAAACCCTTGCTGCCATTTACTACTCTAAGGCCTTTGACCACGACACCACCCAGCGTCAAATCCACAAAAGCCTTAGTCTTAGAATCTCCTTCCAGCCGGTGGATCCGGTTGACCTTGACTAAACTTCCCTCCATACCAATCACCCCTTTCTCAATAACAATAGACGAAAGGGGTGGTGAAATCTAACTAAAATATTTTAGTAGGCGGTTTCAGGGTAAATTTCGAACCGGTTGATATCCTTGCCTACCTGATCGTAGTCAAGGTCTTCGATATACTTTTCGAAAGCCTTAGTGGTCCCGTTAGGAAGTCCGTTAACCACTACCACCGTATTAGCGATAGGAATGTTCTTAATAAATAAAACCAGCCGGCTGGCCACCGCATCAAAATTCCTTCCTGCGCGATTGGTTATCTCGCCCTTGACCACGATTTGTTTGGATTGCTGAGCCCTACCTATGGTAATGTTAGCATACTCAATATTCAACACAGAGCTAACAGATCCTTTTCTTGTAAGCTGTAAAAGCTTTTTTAATATCCGCCAAACTGTCCGTTCCGAATTTTTCTAATAAAGCATCCGCCAGCACAAAGGCCAGGCTAGACTCCGCTACCACACCCGCGGCTTCCACCACGCAGGTATCCGAACGCTCGGTCGAAGCCTTAGATGATTTTTTCGTCGAAATATTTACCGAATCCAGAGGGTTCATTAAGGTACAGATCGGCTTCATGCAGGCGCGCACTATTATATCCTCGCCGTTAGAAATCCCGCCCTCGATTCCTCCGGCATTATTTGTCTTCCTAAAATAACCTTTACCCTTTCTGTAATAAATCGGATCGTGGACTTCCGAGCCGAAGCTAACCGCATAACCCAAACCCAGGCCGATCTCTATAGCCTTGATCCCGGGTATAGACATAATATTCGCGGCAAGCCGGCAATCCAGCCTGCGGTCAGGCTGGGCATAACTGCCTAAGCCTGCGGGGACATTTTTCGCCGCCACTTCAAATATCCCTCCGATAGTATCTTTATTGTCAATGGCCTCTTTTATTTTCTCAACCATCCCCACCCGGGTGTCTTCTCCGCCGATAGACAAGGCCCGGCTGATGATCCCGATGCCGAATTCTTTTAACAAAATTTTACAGATGGCCCCGGTTGCCACGGTAGCCGCAGTGCTGCGGGCTGAGGCGCGCTCCAGGACTTCGCGCACATCGCTTAATCCGTATTTCAGCAATCCGGATAAATCCGCATGCCCGGGCCGCGGGCACATTACTTTAGCCATTTTTTCAATACGGAAATCTTTATTTTCGATTAATAGAGCGATGGGGCTACCTAAAGTACGGCTATTTTTTAAGCCGGACATAATTTGGGCACGGTCGTTCTCAATCTTCATCCTTCCGCCACGGCCAAACCCGGACTGCCTGCGCTTTAATTCCTGATTCACCAACGCCAAGTCGATTTTTAATCCCGCAGGCATACCGTCCAGAATAGCGACAATTCCTCTTCCGTGTGATTCCCCTGCAGTTAATAATCTAAGCATCTTTCCTCCAATTTTATCGGCGTTTTGAAATTTTTGCTCGAGAGTACACCATTAATTACCTCCAAAGGCCGCGCTTATTCTCGCGCGCCTCCTGGTAAAGCTTGCGGAATGTATCGGCGTATTTAATATTCGGAGGAATGGTTAAGAGCGAAGCGTAGCCCTGCTTGACGATCTCGGCGTTGACAAAGGTTCCGTCATCTTTCAGATATACATAAGCCAGTATCCGGTCGTATTTGTCGTATTTCTGCACGTCGAATTCAAGAGACACGCGCTTACCCTCGACCAGCTTTTTGGTGAATTTATAAGCCTCTGTCCCCAGCTTCTGGATGCTGGATTTATCGGTCGAACTACGCTCAGCGTCCCGGTCCAGCTTCAAGGACTGGTGCATCTCCGGGCTATCGATTCCGATCAAGCGTACCTTCTCCCCGGTCTCGATCTTCAAGGTGTCCCCGTCCACAACCCTCTCCACCAGGATATCGGTATAATCGTAAGACTTCCCGAAAGGAAAGCTCAAGGTAAATTCCTCG